>Ga0315336_1000948_pt1 | contig 64280 bp, 42 predicted proteins | sample ASW5metaG_FD_204512 | JGI IMG/M metagenome (GOLD analysis project Ga0315336, IMG submission 204512) | Ammonia-oxidizing marine archaeal communities from Monterey Bay, California, United States - ASW #5 | ecosystem: Environmental > Aquatic > Marine > Intertidal zone | place: USA: California... | reverse complement strand
ACGGTGGTGTCGACATCGATTAATGATGCACCGATGATCGGCGGTACGTCGGGCGGCCAGGCGGTCAACGATACGGCGACGATCAATCCATTTGCGGCGACTACGATCACGGACGCCGATCCGGGCGAGACCGATATTACCGTCAGTGTTACTCTTGATGATGCCAACAAGGGCGCTTTTACGACCGCCTCCCTAACGGCGAGCGGTTTTACTGATGGGGGCGGTGGCGTTTACAACCTCGCCGCGGGCACCGCGGCAGCGGCGCAGGCTGCGATCCGCTTGCTCGCGTTCGATCCTGCCGATAACCGGACCGCGCCCGGAGCGACGGAAACGACGACGTTCACAATCAGTGTGGACGATCAGGACGCGGCGCCGACGACGGATATGACCACGTCGGTCGACTCGACGTCCGTGAACGATGCACCGATGATCGGCGGTACGGCTGCCGGGCAAATGGTTAACGACAATGCGACGGTCGATCCGTTTGCGGCTGTGACGATTACGGACGCCGACCCCGGTGAGAACGACCTCGTTGTGACGGTGTCGCTCGACGCCGCGGCGAAAGGGGCCTTTACGGCGGCCTCACTGACAGCGAGCGGGTTTGTCGACGCGGGAGGCGGTGACTATACGCTCAGCACGGTGACCCCGGGGGCGGCACAAGCAGCGATCCGACAGCTCTCTTTTGATCCCGCTGATAACCGTGTGCCTGAAGGTAGCACCGAAACAACGACGTTCACGGTCACGGTCGATGATGGCGACGCGGCGCCGAATGATATGACGACGACCGTCATCTCGACGTCGGTTAACGACGCGCCCGCTATCGGCGGCGCCGCGTCCGGCCAGACGGTTAACGATACCGCGACGGTCAGCCCGTTCTCCGCCGTTACGATTTCGGACAACGATCCGGGGGAGAATGATCTCGATGTGAGTGTGACGCTGGATACAGCCGCGAAAGGCGTATTCACCGCCGCCTCACTCACGGCCAGCGGATTTTCGGACGCCGGTGGCGGCGTTTATACGTTTAACAACGTGACTGCCGCTGCGGCCCAAACCGCCATTCGCCAACTTGTGTTCAACCCGGCCGATAACCGTGTCGCCCCCGGCGCGACCGAAACAACGACATTTACGATCAGTGTCGACGATCAGACGGCGGCGCCGTCAACCGACATGACGACTACGGTCGTCGCCACGTCGATTAACGACGCGCCCATGATCGGCGGCACCGCCATTAATCAGCCAGTGAACGACAATGCCACGGTGACGCCGTTTGGCGCGGTGACGATCAGCGATGCTGACACCGGCGAAAACGATATCGATGTGACGGTTTCACTCGATACGGCCGCAAAAGGCGTGTTCACGGGAGCCTCATTGACGGCCAGTGGTTTCGCCGACGCAGGGGGCGGGGACTATACCTTGTCGAACGTGACAGCGGCGACGGCGCAGGGTGCTATTCGGCAACTCGTTTTCAATCCGGCCGATAACCGTGTCGCGCCGGGAACGACAGAGACGACGACCTTTACCATTACGGTAGACGACGGTGATGTTGCACCGAGCAATTCGAGTACGACGGTCGTTTCAACGTCGATTAACGACGCGCCAGCCATCGGCGGAACGGCAGCGGGCCAGATGGTCGACGATAACGCGACGATTGACCCGTTTAGTGCGACGACGATCAGTGACGCAGACGAATCCGGCGGGGATCTCGTCGATGTGACCGTCGCGCTGGACGTCGCGGCAAAAGGCGCTTTCACGGCAGCTTCTCTTACGGCCAGCGGCTTCAGTGACGCCGGTGGTGGCAGTTACACGTTGAACGCGGTCACGGCCAGCGCCGCGCAGGCCGCGATCCGCCAACTCGCGTTCGATCCCACGGACAACCGGGTGCCGGAAGGCAGCACCGAAACGACGACGTTTACCGTCACGGTCGACGATGGCGACGTGTCGCCCAGCGACAATGTGACCACGGTGATCGCGACGTCTGTCAACGATCCGCCACAAATCGGCGGTACCGCTGCTTCTCAAGGCGTCAACGATACCGCCACGGTGACTCCGTTCAGCACGGTGACGATCGACGATACGGACGCGGGCGAGACCGATCTTGACGTGATGGTGTCGCTCGATACGGCCGCAAAAGGTGTGTTTACCGGTGCCTCTCTGACAGCGAGCGGATTTGCTGATGCGGGCGGCGGCGACTATACGTTGTCGAATGTGACCGCGGCGGTCGCGCAGGGGGCGATCCGCCAGCTCGTGTTCAACCCGACCGATAACCGGGTCGCACCGAACACGACGGAAACAACCACGTTTACGATCAGCGTTGACGATCAAACCGCGGCCCCGACAACGAATAACCTGACGACCGTTATTTCGACGTCCGTCAATGACGCCCCAACTATCGGTGGCACGAGCACCGGTCAGATGGTCAATGATACGGCCACAGCAACGCCGTTCAGCGCTGTGACGATCGGGGACGCCGATACGGGCGAGAACGATATCGTCGTCACGGTCGATCTGGATACGGCGGCGAAGGGTATATTCACGGCCGCCTCGTTAACGGCAAGCGGGTTCGTCGATGCCGGCGGCGGTTCCTACACGCTTAGTAATGTCTCGGCCGGGGCGGCCCAGACCGCGATACGCCAGCTCGTTTTCAACCCGAGCGACAATCGGGTGCTTCCGGGCAACACGGAGACGACGACATTCACGATCACCGTGGACGATCAGGACGCGGCGCCGAGCAATAATGCGACGACGGTCATCTCGACCTCGATCAATGACGCGCCGGTAATCGGCAGCACGGTTACCGGCCAGATGGTGAATGATGCCGCAACGATCAATCCGTTTGCGACGACAACCATTGTTGACGCGGATGAACCAACCGGCGATCTGGTTGATGTCACGGTGGCGCTCGACACCGCGGCGAAAGGCATCTTTACGGCCGCGTCGCTGACAGCCAGCGGGTTTGCCGATGCGGGCGGCGGTTCCTATACCCTGAACAACGTAACGGCAAGTGCGGCGCAGACGGCGGTTCGCCTGCTCGTATTCAATCCGGCCGACAACCGGGTTGCACCAGGGTTAACGGAGACAACGACATTTACACTCACGGTCGACGACGGCGACGCTTCCCCGAGCGACAACACAACGACCGTTATTTCGACCTCGGTTAATGATGCGCCCGTGATCGGCGGGACGAGCGCCGGACAGGGTGTCAATGATACGGCTACGATCTCGCCGTTTTCTGCAGCGACGATCAGTGATGCGGACGAGGCAGGCGGCGATCTCGTTGACATCACGGTTGCCCTCGACGTTGCGGCCAAAGGCGTTTTCACTGGAGCATCGCTGACCGCGAGTGGCTTTACCGACGCCGGCGGCGGCTCTTATACGCTGAACGGGGTTGCTGCCAGCGCCGCGCAAACCGCGATCCGCCAGCTCGTGTTCAATCCGGCGGATAACCGGGTCGCGCCCGGCACCGCGGAAACGACGACGTTCACGATTACCGCGGACGACGGCGATTCAGCGCCGACGGATAATACGACGACGGTCATCTCGACGTCCGTAAACGACGTACCCGTTATCGGTGGTACAAGCGCCGGGCAGACAGTGAATGATACAGCCACGGTCTCACCGTTCGGCGCAGTCACGATCACGGACGCGGATGAGCCCGGCGGCGATCTGATGACGGTGACGGTTGCACTCGACGATGCGGCCAAAGGTACGTTTACCGCAGGCTCGCTGACCGCGAGCGGGTTCACCGATGCGGGCGCCGGTTCGTACACCCTGACCGGGGTTGCTGCGAGCGCCGCGCAGGCTGCTATCCGCCAACTCGTGTTCGACCCGACGGAAAATCGGGTGACCCCGACCACGACGGAAACCACGACATTCACGGTGACCGCGGACGACGGCGATGCGGCCCCGAACGACAACACGACGACGGTTGTCTCAACGTCGATTAATGACGCGCCAACCATTTCCGGACCTGCTGGTCCGATCGCAGTAACAACCCCGAATAACGTAACGTTCATCGGAGCGAACCTGATCAGCATCGCCGATGTCGACGCCTTTGGCGCCGATCTGCGCGTATCTGTATCCACGACGACGAGCGATTTATCGCTCCCGTTAGGCGCGCTCCCCGGTCTGAGCTTCATTTCCGGGAACGGCATTAACGACGCGTCGATGGTCTTCGACGGCACTCTCGCGGAAATCTCCGCAGGCCTCACGGGCATGGTGTTGAACTCGCCGAACTTCGACGGGACCGTGACGGTCGATGTCACCGACGATCAGGGCCAGCCGGTCGCGATGGATCTCGACGTGAACATCATCGTCGCAATCGCACCGGTCAACACAGTGCCGGGGACGCAGTCGACGAACGAAGATACGAACGAAATATTTCCCGGGACGATCAGCGTTACGGATGGGGACGGTCATCCGTCGTTGACGGTTGATTTATCGGTCACGAACGGTGTGCTCACATTAGGCAGCATACCCGGCGGCTTGAGTTTCGGCGCGGGTGATGGCGACCAGGATGCAATGATGACCTTTTCGGGCAGTGAGGCTGACTTAAATACTGCGCTTAACGGTCTTGCGTATATCCCGACGCCGGATTTCAATGGCACCGCCGTGCTGACGATCACGACGACTGATCCGGCGACGTTGTTTGATACGGATACCGTCGATATCACGGTCAACCCGATTAATGACGCACCTGTCGTTACCGGCGCGATTCCGGCGCTCGTTTCCGTCTCTGACGACACGGGCACAGGCACCCCGCCGAGTGGCACAGTCGGAACGCGGATCAGGGACTTGGTCGACGGTACGAACGTGACGGACATCGATTCACCGAATATCGGTATCGCGATAACGAGCCTCGATACGGGTCTCGGAATCTGGTATTTCTCACAGGACGGCGGCTCCAACTGGTCGGCAATTGGTCCAGTCAGCGCATCCAGTGCCCGGCTTCTGGCGGCTGATGCGGCGGGGCAAAATATGATCATCCTTCGAGCCAACGACGTCGCTTCGAACACGACCGTAAACGACGCACTCGAGTTCCGGGTTTGGGATCAGAGCCAGTTTGCGGACGGTCAATCAGGGGTCAATGCGAGTAGTGGCGGTGGGAGTACACCATTCAGTGCAGACCCGATACAAATGTCCGCTCTAACGATTACCGACGCGGGTGGAGGCGGCTCGCCTCCCGACCCGACGCTCGAGTTGAATGACGTGGGCGGTGCGCTCCCAGGGACTAAAATCAACGGCGTCGCGAACGGGGATTTGTCGGGCTCGTTTACTGCCGGCGGATCGGATATCAACGGCGATGGTGTACCGGATTTTGTTATCGGAGCGCGGCTTGGCGACGGTAACAACGGCGAATCGTACATCGTATTTGGTAAGGCGGCGATGCCGTCTACCTTCAATCTAGCCGACGCCGACGATGGAACGAATGGCGTTACCCTGACAAACGGGAATGGCGAGTCCGCTCGAGTCGCTGTAGGCGACGTCAATGGCGATGGCTTTGGCGACGTCCTGGTCGGGGCGCCATTATTCGGCGGCTCGGTTGCGGGCAGAGTAGTGCTCGTTAACGGTAAGGCTGATTTCAGTGGTTCGTCGACTATCGACATTACCGCAGGTATCGCCGGTAACGGATTTCTCTTTGACGGAGCCGACTTGGGCGATCAGGCAGGTTTTGCTATTGCTGCGGGAGGGGATTTTAACGGCGACGGAATCGGCGATTTCATCGCAAGCGCTAAGTTCGCCGATCCGAACGGCGACGCATCGGCCGGCGAGGTTTACGTCGTTTTTGGCACCACCGCCGGCATCGGCAACCAAACCCTGGATTCCACATTCTTGAACGGGACTAACGGCGTTATCTTCGAGGGACGCCAGGCGAACGCTCAAATCGGTGAATCCGTTACATTTGCCGGCGACGTTAACGGCGATGGCATCTCGGATATCGCGATCAGTGCGCCATCTCTGGACGAGGTGTATATCGTTTTTGGAAAAACGAACTGGAGCGCAACACCGAGCCCGACGCTAAACGCTTCATTTCTTAACGGGTCCAATGGGGTCATCATTGACGAACCGCTGGCGAACCGGTTGCCAGGTAGTTCTTTAAGCAGTGCCGGCGACATTAACGGTGACGGTTTTGACGAGTTGATTATCGGAGAGGAAGGGACGACCTCGCCGGCGACGGACGGGCTCAGCGCGATTATCTTTGGTAAAGCGAGCTGGAGTTCAACTCCGATATCAATGTCCTCACTGAGCGGAGACGGTAGCGACGGTTTTAGAATCCAGCATGACCAGCTCGTCGATAAACACGGTCGGGCGGTCACTAGCGTTGGCGATTTAAACGGTGACGGCTTCAGCGATTTCTCAATCGGAGCGCCGTTCAACGATACCGGCAGCCCGGATGCGGGCTTCGCACACGTTATCTTCGGCAAGGCTACCGGTTGGGCAAACTTGGCACTTAGGAGTACTCAGCTAACTGGGTTCGACGGCTTTGAGGTTCACGGGGTCGATGGCAGCGATATGGCCGGTAGCTCGATATCCGGCGTCGGTGATGTTAATGGAGACGGCTTCGAAGATTTCCTGATTGGCGCCGTTGAAGCTGATCCAGGAGGAACTAACCGTGGTGAAAGTTATTTGGTATTCGGAAGTAACTATAACAACCTCGGCGACGATCCGATTTTCGATTTGGTAAATGAAACCGCGACCGGCGGGAACTTTAATTTGATTGGCGGATTAGTCGACGATACGCTGAGCAGTGCGGGCATCTCGAACGTGACCCAACGCGGTGGTGCCGGCGACGACGAGCTGAGCGTTAATGGCAACGAAAGAAGTGTCGATGGGGGGACAGGGACGGACACCTTCAGGCTCACTAATACTACCGTATTGGACCTGACGGCAATTGCCGACGGACGCTATAAGAGTATCGAGCGAATCGACCTCGAGAACGGCACGGACGAAACCGTTCGGATTGACGTACGCGATTTGCTGGCTATCATCGGGGAGTCGCAGGCATTGACGATTGTCGGTAATAGCAGCAGCGACATTGTCGACCTGGACAGTTCGCGTGGATCGTGGGGTAGTGGTGTGGCAAGTGGCGGATTCACGGAATATTCCGTCGGCGCGGCGACGTTACTCGTGGAAAATGACATCCAAGTCATCTAAATAGCTGATCCAAATTTTGCAACGCTGGGCGCACCCCTCGGGGAAGGGCTGGCTTCTCCGAGCAAGCCGTGGACAGCGAGTATTAATTTATCGATTGTCTTGAATTGATGGGTGCCCGTGATGTTGTCATGGGGTTTTCCACAGCTTCTCGATATCGTTGACCCACGGCCGATAAGCGAGCCAAAACAGCCTTTCGAACTTCAGGCTATGTTCGGGCCAGGCTTGCGAGACGTTCGATCCATGGATGATGTAGTTATCGGTGATGAGGACGATTTTCCGGCGTGCTGTAACTGCGCTCGGGGTGCTCCAGGAGTTTCAAGAAAAAGTCGGTATTCTTGCGTGAGCCTTCGACGTAATCGACGCGTTCTGTTCGCGCATCCAAGGCTCCGGCAAGATAGTGTTCCCGGTTCTTCCTGGGCGTCGGGAACGTCTGCTGCCGCGCGACCGGCGGCCAGAGGAAGCCAATTTTGCGGTTCAGGTCGATATCTATCGGCTTCATCGACATAGATATGAAACTCGCAACCTCACCTGACAAGTCATTTTTTTACTTTAATGGCCCATCAGGAGAGACAGAATGAATCGCCAGGCCGAAGCAGATATTCGTCGTAAAACAAAAGTATTAGGGCACGCGAAGCAGTCGGTGAATGTCAGCCATACGCGTCGTAAGTATGGTGTTTCGAGGGATAGTTTTTATCGATGGAAGCGCTAATTATAAAGAGGGCGGCGTAGATGCCCTGATCAATTCAAAACCCTGTCCCGAGAATCCAAACATTCGAGTGCCGAAAACGGTCGAAGATTTAGTGCTTTACGTACGACGCGAGTTCGGTCTGGGGCAACAGCGCATTAGTTGGTATTTGCAACGGTCCTACGGCATCAGGATATCCTCCAGCGGTGTGTTCGGCGTACTCAAGCGGAACAATATGGGTCGGCTACCCACCTGGCGCGCTGAGACGCTCTCCCACCTTCAAACGCTACGAGAAGGCAGCGCCGGGGCATCTGGTCCAGATTGACGTCAAATTTCTGTTTTTCAAGGATAAGCTTGGCCGGCGCATCAAGCGGTTCCAGTACACGGCGATAGACGACACAACCAGGATCCGTGCGTTGAAAATCTATCGCAAACACACCCAGGCTAACGCCGTCGATTTTCTCGATTACGTCGTTAAGAAATTACCATTACGGATAAAGTACGTTCGACGCTCAATCGGACAACGGGCACAAATTCCAGTCAAAATTTCACTGGCACGCCGAAGACTGCGGCATCATCCATCAAACCCGCAAGCCCGCATCTCAACGGTAAGGTAGAGCGCTCGCATCTCACCGATAATCTCCGGTTTTATCAGTTGCTCAACTACACAGGCGATCGGAATCTGCGTGAACAGATCGCGGAGTGGGAAGCCCTTTACAACTACCATCGACCGCATACTGCTTTACGCGGAAAAACGCCTTATGAAATACTTAAAGAAAAGCTCGTAGCTTAGACAGCAAATTGTCAGGCGAGGTCAGGCGGATCACACCTAAGGAACTCAGAAACCTATATTCGAATACTGTCCCTTAGTTTTTGTGCACGGTCCTTTTCCGAAAATTCGACGCTTTCGCTCAATACATCATCCAACAATTTGACCGCTTCACGGGTATCACCGATGCGGGTGAGCGCAACGGCCAGATGATACTTTACCGTCACAACCCCCAATTCGTTGAGACGATTTTGAAATCGCAACGCCCGGCGGAATTCTTCAATTCCAAGCGCCGTTTTTCCTAATTTCAGTAAAATCCACCCATGAGTATCTATCACAACCGGGTTATCTTCTTCGATGGCAATCGCGCTCTCTGCTAGCGTGAGGGCCTCCTCGGGAGCTGCGGTGAGCCGTTTCAAAGCGTACGAATTCAGTGCAACGACATTTGCCGGTTCCTGGCGCAAGATATTTTCGTAGCTGGTAAACGCTTCGGTAGTTTGTCCAATCCGATATTGCTTTTCCGCCAGTTCAAGCCACGCTGAGATCGATGATGGATTTTCTTTTAACCACGAGCTCAACACGTCGAGAGACTCATGCTCTTTGCTCGCTCGCCAAAGCGCGCCAGAAAGCGCCGTCACTGTCGCGACGCCGGGCGCCGCAGCGTAGGCTTTTTCATAGTAGTTCAGGGCTTCCGGAAATCGATTTGATTGAAGTTCGATCTGACCTTGCAAGACCATTAGCGCCGGGTCATTCGCGCGTTCCGACGCAACGTCGTCTAGAAATTGTTGTGCGTAATCGTCAGCGTTCGCGTTGACGAGTGTCCGCGCGGCGCTCAACTTTACCGAATTCGGATTGGAGGTTGCGCCCGCTGCGCGCGAATAGAATGTCGCAGCTTGATCATAATCACCACTTTCGGATGCCACCCAGGCAGCAAGCATGAGCGAGCCGAGACTGCCGTTTGTAGAGGCAAGTAACGCTTCGGCGCCGGCGCGAGCTTTTTCATACCTGCCCTCCAATGCTTCCAATTTGATCTGCGCGCTTGCGATCAAAGGATTAGTGCTTGATTTTTGCGAGGCTTGACGGATCAAATCACCGGCATACCGAAGTTGCCCTCGGGCCAGTACGAAGTCTATAAGGCGCGATTGCGGTGATACTGCGTCCGGATAGAATTTGATCCCTCTCTCCAGCAGGATTTGCGCGTGCACGTTTCGTCCACCGTAGCGGGCCTCGTTGGCAGCAGGCAACAAAATTTCCAAATTGTTTCCGTCAAGCTTTACCGCATCGTCGGCAAACTGCTTCGATTTTTCGAATTCTCCTTGTTGGCGGGCAATAACGCTAAGCGCCATCGACGCCTCTGCCGATTGTTTTGCGCCTGCTCGTTCGTCTGCTCGAACCCGTTCGAAAAAGTTTTGCGCCTTTTTGAGCCGGCCGGCGCGCGCGTCCAACCTCCCGATACGCAAGAGCGCTTCGGTCGAGGACGAATCTTTCTCCAGGCATTCCAGATACTTGTCTCGGGCGGTCGCGAAATCACCTGCCGCATAAAATGCATCGCCCGACAACATGGGCGGCAGGCTACTGTCAGGTTCTTTTTGCTTTAATTCTTCCGCCTCCTTTTGTGCCTCGTCGTATTTCTGTTCGATGATAAACGCACGTGCGCGAATGGCATGACGCTCAGACGTTTCCGGAAAATCTCTTGCAATTATTTCACTTAACTCGAGTGCTTTCCTCGGATTCGGCGGGTTCGCTTCCAAATTCATATTTGCCTGCGTCACCCATCCTTTGAGATCGTCCGGCTTTAATACTAGATATCGGTCCATGAGTGAGCTTGCGGCACCGACGTCGCCGAACCGCCAGGTGATTCGGGCCAAATCAATGTACGCATCGGGTTGCTCGGGATACAAGGAGATCAGCTTTTGCAACGTCTCTACCGCGCTCGTCGGATCCCCTGTCATATTTTGCGCTTTTGCCAGGCCCAGTAAGGCGCCGGCGTGTCGTGGTCCCAGCGCAACGGCTTCGTGGGCTACGGGTAAGGCCGAGCTGAAATCACCATCGCGCAGATAGCGGTCGAGGAGCAGGATCCGCGAGTTAAAGCTGTCGGGGTTGCTCGAACGCGCCTGCTTCAGTCGTTCGATTTTTTTCTTTTCGTCGCCGGCTTCAGCATTGATTCGTGCGAGAGCAAGCAATGCTTCCAGGTTGCCTTCATCACGTGACGCGACGCGTTCAAATTTCCCGGCAGCGGCATTCGCGTCGCTCTGTTGGACCTTTATCCAGCCGAGACGCAGTTCTGCCGGAGAAAAATTTGCGTCCCGGCGCAGCGCTTCCTCATAATACCCCACCGCCATTTCAATGTTGCCGTCTCGTTCCATGACCATGCCCTGCAGCGTTGGCGCGATCGGGCTCGCCGAGCTCCGTTCGCTCAGCTGCTGCGCGATGCTCAGCGCTTCAGCGGATTCTCCCCGGCGCATATGTGCGATTGAGAGAAGCAGGCCGGCTCGATGGTAATCCGGATCCGTTTCGTAGGCGGTGCGAAGTTCTTTAATAACCCTATCGGTGAGGCCTTCTGCCGCATAGCTCAATGCCAGCTGTGTGCGCGTGGCGGCATCACTCGGCTGCTCATCAATGGACAGCAGAAATAACTCACTGGCCCGGTCGTATTGCCCCGACGCGAGATACGCATTTCCGAGTACGCCTCGAATGGTTGTGTTTTCGGGATACGCGCGGATGACCGGTTCCAGTAGCTCTACTGCTTCGCTCGGTTTTCCTTGCTCCAGCTTAACTACGCCGAGCAGGCTACGCACGCCGACGTGATTCGGGTGTCGCGAATATACTCGTGAAAGCACTTCTTGTGCTTGCTCGACTTCCTGGAGGTGCAACAGCGACAGCGCGAGCAGAACATTGGTCGGAAGGTGGTTAGGCGCCTTCGCGGCAACGACTCGAAGACCATCGTACGCAACCGTAACTTCTTTCTTATGATAGTACGCTTCTGCGAGGTAATATTGCGCTTCGAGGTTACCCGGCGAGCGTTGGGTCAGGGCCTTGAGCTGTTTGATTGCGTCGTCATAGCTTCTGTCTTTGATAAGCGCCTGACTTAAGGTCAGCATCGCCAGCTGATGTGGCGAGCGCAACTCGGTGGCTCGTTTAGCGGAGTCTATTGCCTGCTTATTCTTGCCAAGTAACAGCATCAACTGCGCGTTGAATAACTGTGCGTCGAAATTTTTGGGTTCTTTTTCTGTAGCCACACGCATTTTTTCTTGGGCGGCGACCGAATCACCTCGCTCGTAGTCCACCTGTGCGAGACCGAGAATGGCAGCGACATTGTCCGGATCCCATTTAAGTGCGGAATTGAATTCTTCTGCGGCATCATCCACACGTCCGAGATGGAGCAGTGCTTCCCCGCGCGCGTTCGCGATGAATTCTCTATCCATTGACAAGGTGCGATTGTCGATACGCTCAAGTGCCGCCTCGTACTGTTCGAGTAGAACCGTCGATGAAATAACACCTTGTTCGACGAGTGCGGGATCTAAGCCAAATTCCCCGGCCTTTTCAAATTCTTTGCGAGCACTTTCTCCGTCGCCGATGTCCAGATAGCAGTTTGCCAGTAAATAGCGAGCATCGGCATTTTCAGGCTGCTCGCTGAGGACGTTTTTCAGTTCGATGGTGGCAACATCGAGGTAACCTGTGGCGCGGGCATCAGCTGCGATCGCGTAGTGCTCTTCGGGGCTCGGACCGGAATCGCACGCAACTGCAAACAGGCAGAGCAGTACCAATAAGTATATCTTCGATACTGTAATTATGTTCATTATTTCAGATGGATAAATCATTTAGTTAAAGTTGATACTCACCTATTGGTCGGTCTGCACAGAAACCGCCTGATTCATGAAGAAGGTTTTACTTAATTCTACAGGTTCGTGCTACCGGATGTTTCCGTCGTTCGAAGGTTGCTATCCGCATTTAGTCCGGAGGTCTTTAGGGTAATGTGACGCCTGCCGGGTCACAGTGCGCCTGTCAAAAATTTTTACACGAGGGAATGTTCGGAATTTGGCTAAGGGAAATTGGCCCAACTCATTGATCTAGAAACAAATTATAGATACCGTGACCCCTGAGAGGCTACACGGTGACGTCGGCCACTTGGTTTCGCGCCCGAATTGTTGTCAAGAACCTTTACAAACGGGCCGGGTATTCTCTGTGCTGCGACGGGGTAACGAAATTAACTGACTGTTTGTCAAAGGAAAAAATACATTTGGCATGGATGCTGCTTGTAATCCGGGCAAACGCTTGAAAGCACAATTTTGAACGGTGCGACGAGCGTAGATTTGAGACCAATAGTTAAAATTGAGGATAGAAAGATGAAGAGAACAGCACTATCAGTCGTAGCTGCACTGTGCATCGGCGGATACGCCGGCGGAGCGGCGGCGTTTGACGACATATTATTTGATCCCGACGGTACCGGGCCTGCGGGCGCAGAATTCTTCTCAAACATCAGTCTCGCAGCAGCAACAGGGTTTGCAGAAGGGATTTTTACAACGTCGGCCAGCACCGTGGACGACGGGTTTGGAGGTACGCAAATCAACGTAAGCTCCGATCCGAACGGGTTCTGGCTGAATGTGCAGGGTTATTTTGCCGGGTTCGAACCCGAGCCGGATATTCCCGACAATAACGAATTCACGTGGCAGCTGCGCGTGCAGTTAGACACACCAACGGTTAGCGCGAATGCTCAGGAAATTACCTGGAGCGCGCTTGACGTCATCAACCCCGAAGACAGCGTCTTCAAAATATGGTACGACGGTGGTGCGCCTGGCGACGGCGCCGGTAACTCCGATGCCTCTGAAGTCATCGACTGCGTGATTTGTACGTTGCAGGGCACAGGCGACGGCCTGGACGGTACCGGAGCTGATATTGCATTCTACGGACCCGACCTTGGTGCAACCTACACTGATCTGTTGGACGACTTGGGCGATCCGATTGTTGGCGGCGCCGACCTTGGGTTTGGGACCTGCGATAAGGACGCAAACGACGGGGCTTCGAACGACGGCAGCGTGCTCGTCGCCTGCGGCCGCGTCATTCCGCTGTTATCTCGTATTACATTCAAGGAATCGATTGAAACGATCGATCACGATGGCGACGGTACGACGGATGAGTTAGTGCAGCGGTCTTCCCTTGATAACAAGGATGACGATAACTACGATGGCCTCGATGATACCGAACGCTCCATTGACGGTGGCAATGCGGACGAGACGTGGACGGACGGCGAAGCGATCGGTACGGTCGTTGGCACCGGTGGCATGAATATGAACATCGGCATCGAGTACCAGAACTTCGATTTCTTTAAATCGGTGATCACCGAGGCTGCGGTCGACGCGAACCTGAACACGAACACGACCAACCCGTTTTCTCAGGCTAACCCGTCCTCGAAGGTGCTCGGTGTAGCGTGGGACGTCGGGGATGACCAGGAAGATATCTCCAACGTGTTTTTCGATAACGAAGTGAAAGACTTCGGAACCCGCACGATGAATAATTTCGCTTGTCTCGACGCCGACGACGCGTCCGGGCTCAACGAAGATCCGAACCAGAACACCTGCGACTTTGTGTTCCAGCATTCCGGTACGGCATCGTTCACAGGGTATGTCGTCCCGGAACCCGGCACGATGGCATTACTCGGGCTTGGCCTGGCAGGAATTGGTGCAGCGCGCAGGAAAAAGGCTTAATCGTAGCTAAGCGTACTATTCTCTTCTTTCGAACCCCGCCTGTTGGCGGGGTTTTTTTTTGTGCGCCCAGTATGGGCGCGATCCTGGAGGTGGAAGTCCTCCCGTGAGCTGACCACAGCGAACGAAGTGAAGCGCAACTGCGTGAGGGTGACCGATCGTGGGAAGGAAGCGTGGACCGTAAACCGTGAGTCGATGGACAAGAACCGGATAGAAGGCGACGCCGAGCAGGGCGGCAGGGCAAAAGCTGCGAAGCTCTTGTGGTCAAGTCTCAGGCGGCGTGGATGCGGCGGGTGTGCGGTGAAGGATGGCGCTCTTACCTGGGGAGATCTCGCCTTGTGCCTGAAAGGGCGACGGTATTAAGCCGGAGCGAGAAGTCAGCAGAGGGCATAGTAGCCGCGAGGTGAAGGGCCGAAGGAATAGGAGGCGGAGCTCTCTGGTCCTAGGATTCGGAATGTCTCAGTTGTTCGCGGTAGCGAAGCTCGCCGGTATGGCTCGTTAGGTGAAGCCCGCCGCGCCCCGGCAGCGAGAAACCGAATCGGGCGGATCAGACACAAGCAACCTCAGGCGGTGTGCCGGGAATTCCTTACGTGCACGGACCTCAACTATTCCAACCGCCCGGTGCGGACCCCGCGTGCCGGGTGGTGTGGGAGGGGTCGGCCAAGTTTTCTGGCCGCCCCTATCCCGATCGTGGGTAAAGCTTGTGCATGTTGCCTCGTTTTCCGGGGTTCGAAGCGACGAATCGTCATTAGGTTAATCGTCAGTCGGGTTTCTTCGTTTTTGTCGAGGTACCTAACGTGCATTAATCCAACGTAAACATGACGAATTGTTAGCACTGCTCCCGAGTTGGCCAATCGCATTTGTCGCGGAATAAAGGCGGCCATGTCCAACCAACCGCAAGAGGGAGCGCGGACTTGGCGGAAGATTCGACTAAACGGTCTTGGGTGTATAACGCACTTGTATGTGAACGATACCGTTGATCGTGAACCTCTGGTTTCAAGCGGCGTCTCGGTTCCGGAAGATTCGAAACGCCGACGCCCAAAGAAGCGATGAACATAGCAAGACGATAACGCCAGGAAGGTACCCGGAACTCAAACGCGTTCAGAGTAAGCGGGCGCCTGGTTGATCAAAAGCTTTCAGTGACGAGGGTCTCTACCGGCCGCCTCGCAGACCAACCGCACTCATCAAGCAGCATGAACCGGCTCTAATTCAACGCGGCGTTACGGAGCAACCGAGGTTGAGTTCCGAATAACGTCAGAGCACGAACAAATTGAGCCCGTAAGGGAATCGGGCCCCGGGATATGATTCCGGCGGTACTGCACGCGGCAGTGCAAACTTCGCGAGGGGATAGAATATGAGCGGGAGCCCTATGCCGACCAGTTCTCCGGTCCGCAAGAAAGCCGATAATGCGAGAAGGGGGGAGAGGGGAAGGCGAGCCCATCGGATCCATGTGAAGTTGAAACGCCGCATCGCGGTGCAATATATTCGTCCAGGTCTTCAGATCCGCTGCCGGATTTTTCGTTTGGGAGACTCCCCGCGGGGCTAGAGAATAAAGTTTTTGTTGTGCCGACGGCTATAAGGTTTAGCGTAAAACAATTACAACCGGTCGACTCGGAGGGTTCTTCAAAATCACTCCGTGGGAAGCCGGACGTTGGTCTCAACCTGTTGATACATTTAACAAATATCGAAAAAATTCGTTGATGCTGCGGGCGCCGGCGTCGGAGCCGAAAGTCGAATGAGCGAAAATGCCGTAAAACAATTGTGTGTTCGGTACGGATTGGCATATTTTGATGCGGGCCTGCGCTAAACTTTTCCCGGCGGAATTCGTCTCAACAGTAAGACCGGTGAACGGCCGATTGCTGCGGTGCATTCCGTCATTCGTAATCGGACACTGTGACGGGTTGTGGGAGTCGGCGTAAGGCATCTGTGGACGGCGTCTATAGTAGCTGATAGTCTTGATTACATAAATTTGATAAGTACACTGAATTATATACATATTTATCGGAATTCGCGTTTTTGGATTAACGTTCGAATCCGGTAAGCGCAGCGTATGACTGCCGGCCTCGTATATTGGCCGGCTTTGCTAATGGTGGGGGCAGTTCGATGAGATCAGAAACACTAAACGGAATAATTCGATGGACGGGCGGTTACACCGTCGCCCTTTCGCTCGTCTTGTGCACTGGGTGCGCTATCAGCGATCTCAACCCGTTTGATTCGAAGTTTGCACCGGCGCCTCGCGAAAGCGCGACCGCGAATGACTGGGTGTACCGGGTTGGCGCGGGCGATTCGCTACAAATATTTGTATGGAGACATGAGGACTTGTCGACGAGCGTTGTTGTGCGACCGGACGGCCGATTCTCGACGGCTTTGATAAAAGAACATGTTGCAACCGGAAAGACCCCCCCGGAATTGGCTGTGGAGATCGAGGAATTATTGAGTGAGTACGTTCGTGACCCCTTGGTTACGGTATTCGTCGGCGGATTCGTCGGAGAATATTACGATCAGGTGCGAGTCGTAGGTGAGGCAACGTCGCCGACGGCGATTCCATACCGCCGCGGAATGACGGCACTGGATATGCTGATCCAGGTCGGCGGCCTGACCGAATTCGCCGCTGGCAATAAAACAGTTCTGGTTCGTTACTCGGAAGGCGGCGAGCAGGAGTATAACTTGCGTTTGGACGATCTCATTCGAGACGGCGACATATCAGCGAACGTAGCGTTGCAGCCGGGCGACATACTTATCGTACCCGAAGCCTGGTTTTAGCAACCGGATTTTCGAGCAGAACACCACGAACAGAAATTTGAATGGTCCCAGAAACTCACAGTCATGTATGAGCAAATCCAGCTAGCTCTCAACTTTTTGCGCATGGCGTGGCTGTATCGATGGATCGGCGCTGCGATTGCGATAGCGGGCAGCATTGGCGGATGGACTTATGTTTACCTCATGCCGGATCAATACCAGGTTGAGACGAAGATCTACCTGGATTCTTCGTCAATGCTGAAACCCTTGCTCAAAGGTTTGGCTTACGACAACGCCATGCTGAGTAACACGGCTTTAATGCTGAGGCGTACGCTATTGACAAGACCGAACCTCGAAGACGTCGCGCGCCGGGCCGACCTGGATTTGAACACGACAACTCCGCAACAATTTGATGCGCTTGTCGCGGGACTCGGCAAACGGATCCGAATCGGTTCGGCGCGGAAAGAACACATTTACGATATCGCGTTTGTAGATCACGACCCCCGGGTAGCGAAGGCGGTCATTGACGAACTCTTGAATGTGTTCCTCGAAACTTCCCTCGGCGATTCTCGCAAAGAAACGGCCGTTACGCGGCGCTTTATCGACGAACAAATTTCGGAATACGAGAAACGCCTGATTCAGGCAGAGGAGCGACTAAAAGAATTCAAGCAACGCAACATTGGCGTGATGCCGGGCTCTCAGGGCGGCTATTTCAACAAACTTCAGGAAACCCACGCCCAACTGAAACAAGCGGAACTCGACCTACAAGAAGCGGTAAGAAGGCGGGATGACATAAAGAATATGGCGACGTCGCGCGAAACTTCCAGCGATGAAGAATCGTTATTTTCGATGGATTTTGGCGGCGACGAACTCACATCGCCCGAAATTGCGAGCATCGACGCCAGGATCCAGAACCTCCGTGTCTCGATTGACGAACTATTGATCCAATTCACAGAAAAACACCCGGACATTGTGGGCGCAAGGCGGACGATCGAGACGCTCGAACAACAAAAAGAAGAAAAGCTTCTCGAACTGGCGGAACAGCAGAAGGACGAACCAGAACTCGGGCAGATGGGGCCGTCGACCGACCCTTACGTACAGCAGCTGAAGCTCCAGGTTGTGGAGGCCGAAGCTGTTGTCGGCGCGCTTCAAACTCGCGTCGCCGAGTATCGCAACCGAGTCGATGACCTCGAGCGCAAAGTCGACACCGTCCCGGAGGTTGAAGCCGAGCTCGCGCGCCTCAATCGGGACTACTCGATTAATAAGACGCAGTATGATGAATTGTTAAAGCGCCGTGAACTTGCGCATATGTCGCAGGAGGCAGACGCGACGGTCGACGATGTGAAAATCAAAGTCATCGAACCTCCGCGAGTGCCCATAGAACCAGTCGGGCCGCCAAGGCTCATTTATATAAGCGTGGCGCTCGTTGTCGCATTGGGGATTGGCGGTGCGGTTTCTTTCGTATTGTCGCAACTGAATCCTCGAGTTATCGGAGATACTGATCTGAATACCATCAGTGAAATTCCGATACTCGGGGCTGTGGGGATGAGCGAAAATTCGGTCCATACGCGTCAGCGGCGACTCGAACTAGCATTTTTTGGCGTGTCGCTCGCCGGCCTGGTTGCGTTATACCTAGGACAGGTCGTTCTGTTGCAAACCGGCATCGATCTGCATGCGAAACTTTCGTCGGTAGTGGGAGCAGTGCTGTGAGTACGATCGAACGCGCGATGCGAAAGCTGGGCCGCGGACCTGAAGATGAGACGGCGCTGCCGCCGACCGAAGATGACGATGTCGAACAGTCGATTGCAAACGCGGAAACGGCTGAAACCCCGGACGCGATACCGGTACGCGCTGCTCCGCCGGCCGAATTCCCCGAAAGCGAAAAACCGGAAACGACCCAATTAGAAGCTCTAAAAACTGACCCTCGACGGGTCGAACAAGAAGTACTACGCGCCCAGGATAAAAATCGCGAGGTCGAAACCACCCGGGCTGAAGGACGTACGATTGAGCTCAATTTCGAGCATTTAAAGGCACTCGGATTTCTCGTGCCTGGTTCGCCCGCAATCCGTTTATCGGAGGAATACCAAACGATCAAGCGCCGACTAATCGCGAATACGGTTCCCGGGATGCTGGAGACGGATTCTCCGCCTAATCTCATTATGGTGACGAGTTCGCTTCCCAGTGAGGGGAAAACCTATTCCTCCATGAACCTCGCCATGAGTGTCGCTCAGGAAGTTGAAAGGCGCGTATTGCTCGTCGATGTCGACATTATGAAGTCGGACCTGAGCCGTTTGTTTGGTGTTGCGAACCGAACCGGACTGTATGACGTGCTCAGCTCTCCCGAATTAGGTGTCGAAGATGTGATGTTGAAAACGAATGTACCTTCGCTCGCATTGATTCCTGCCGGTACGATAAGAAACCAGGTCACTGAAAATCTCGCGAGTCAGGCTATGTTTTCATTGACGCGGGAAATCGCGGAGCGATATGCGGATCGTATAATCATCATGGATTGCCCACCGATTCTTGCGACATCGAGCGCCAGCGCATTAGCGCCGCTGGTTGGCCAAATCGTAATCGTCGTAGAGTCCTGTAAAACGACGAAGCAAAGCTTGCGCCACGCGCTTACGATGATGGGCGATGCCCAGATCACGGGGTTTATCCTGAACAAGATCAGACACCGCGGCGTTTCAAATTCCGCGTTTTACGGATACGGATACGGATACGGTTATGGTTATGGTTACGGTCATCAACCTGAACAAGATAAAAGGTAAGTGGGAGGGAAACGCTGTTTACCTTGCTCTCTCAAGCCCGGTTTCGCGTCGACTTGTTGTTCGCGGGCACGTTCTATTTGTGCGCGGTAAGTGACGCATATTGCGGTGAATGGCTTATTGCGCCGAGATTCTCTTTCGGGGAGAACTATTCCGACAATATCAATTTAACGGCTATAAATACGGAAGGTGACTTTATCACGCGGGCACAGCCGGGACTCTCGGTTCAGGGTAACGGGCGTCGTGTAGATTTAGATCTGGATTACAATTTGCAAAGCCTCACGTATCTTGAGACCACAGATAACAACAATATAAACCACCAGCTTCAATCCAACCTGTCGGTCGAAGTCAAACGAAACGTGTTTTTTCTGGACGTCGATGCTTCGATGTACCGGGCGCTGATCTCGAATACGGGGACAATTTCGAACCGCAATTATGAGAACAACCAAAATCAAACCGACGTGCTCACTTATGGCGTACGGCCGGAGTTCAAGCACCACTTCGGCTTATGGGCGGATTTGAGTGCCAGTACGCAATACTCCGATACCATAACATTTGGACCGGGTGATTCCCGAGCTGCAGGATCGGGTAACGGCATCGATCTGAATACGCGACTGACAAGTGGGCGGAGATTCACGCAGACGACATGGAGCCTTTCGAATACGCGATCGGTTTTCAACAATGACAGCGGCGCCCGAAGCAGCAAACGAAGCAGGTGGAACGGAACGGTTTCACGGGGATTGAACCGATTCTTTCGTGTAAACGGCTCATTCGGGTTTGAAAACAATGATTCATCCGGCGGCGCCGGCGACGACAGCGGTGTAACCTGGGATGTTGGAGGTACATTCACGCCCAATGGACGGGCGTCGTTAACAGGCCGATACGGTCATCGGGCGTTCGGTAATACGAAGTCGTTTGACTTCGAATATCGGCGGCGGCGAGTAAGCATTACCGGTAGATACACGGAAGACCTTAGGACGACCAGCGATCAGCTTAGAAGCCAGCAGCAATTCCCCCTTGAAGATCCCTTCGGTAACCCCATATTCGACCCCTTCGGCGCGGCTGATGTCGATAATCCCCTGGGTACGTTGAGTCTGAGCGACGACGTTTTCGTTTCGCGTGACTTCAATGCGTCGGTCGGATATATAAAGCGGCGCGATAATTTTGTCGCGACCGTATACCGGACGGAGCGAGACAGCGGGGCCAGTACGGGGCCGGAAGAGGCGATCGGCACGACGTTTAACTGGAGCCGATCGTTTTCATCTCGACTATCTGGTGGAGTTACCGTCACTTACAGGAGCGGTACTTCAAATCTCCTTCCAGGTGGTAACCCCGATCTTGAGGCCAATCCGAATAGTGAGGTGGACGTGATCATTATCAGACCTTCATTTTCTTATTCTCTTGGGCCGCATGTGAGCGGTCAGTTCAGTTATTCTTACACGGACAGCGATTCGAAAGACCCTACTACCATTTATACCGAGAACTCTCTATCAGCGGCATTATCGTTCGCGTTTTAGTGCGGCCGGATTCTGACTAAATGTACGAAGACTATTATAAATTCACTGGTAAACCCTTCCAGCTAAACCCGGATCCCGTGTTTTTCTTTCAGAGCAAGGGTCATCAGCGAGCGATGGCCTACCTGCGATATGGAATTCAACAGGGGCAAGGATTTATCGTCATAACCGGTGACGTCGGCACGGGCAAGACGATGCTCGTAAATAACCTGTTTAAAGAGCTGGAGGCTAAATCGATCGTCGCTGCGAAAATCGTTTCGAGCAACGTCCGTGAGAACGATTTATTACGCCTGGTCGCGGCGTCCTTTGGACTTCCATTCGAGAGATCGTCCAAAGCAGCACTTCTGAGGAATCTCGAAGAATATTTCAAATCGTGTGCGGATGAAGGCAAGCGAGCTTTGTTGCTGGTCGATGAGGTACAGAACCTGCCGCGTGATTCACTCGAGGAGCTTCGAATGCTCTCGAACTTTGATTATGACGGCCAACCGCTCGTGCAAAGCTTCCTGCTCGGTCAGCGCGAGTTCCGTACCGTCATGCGGGCACCTGGACTAGAACAGCTACGCCAGCGCGTTCTCGCGGCGTATCATTTGAAGCCACTATCGGATAAGGAAGTCGAAACCTATATCAAGCATCGGCTGGCCAAGGTCGGCTGGAAAGACGACCCGAACATCGAACCCGACGTCTATTTTGCGGTTTACCGATACACCGGCGGCGTCCCGCGACGGATAAACACACTCTTCGATCGGGTTCTGCTTAACAGCAGCCTGGACGACTCCCATGCCATTACAGTTCGTGACGTCGAGCTCGTGGCACGTGAATTCGAACAGGAACGATCGGAAGGTGTTGAGGAGGATCTGGACGACGAAACTGAATCGGCTAAACCGGATCTTGGTCCAGTGACTTCAAAGCCGGAAAGCAACCGGCAGGCCCTGGATGATTCGATGCAGGAAATAAGGAAGGTGGCCGCGCGAATGGATTCGATGCAACGAACAATTGACAACCTGTCGTCACAACTGGAAGCGAGTACGGAGCAGAATGCCCGGGCATCGAAACTGTGGCCACAGACAGACGGGTTGGGGCGAGTCGCCATTGTGTCGGTATCTTTAGGGGTCGGAATACTCGCGATCGGGCTCGCGGGAGCATTCGTATACCGATTGTTAACTTGAACCGACGTGAGTATCCGAAAAGCTGCCCGGATCTTCTCTTGAGGGCATGTTGACATTCGTGCGTTTGCGAATGTCCAGGAAATACAGATGCGCAATGCTCTTTCCGTCGATGTTGAAGATTATTTTCAAGTATCGGCGTTCGAGGACGTTATATCGCGAAAGGATTGGGACAGCCGACCGTTACGCGTTATAAACAGTACCTATCGGCTAATCGAACTGTTTGAACAGTTCGATGTAAAAGCAACGTTTTTCACGCTCGGCTGGGTCGCGGAGCGCTCGCCGGAGCTCATCCGGGCAATTGTAGAGTCAGGCCATGAGATTGCCAGTCACGGTTACGATCACACGCGGGTTACCAAATTTGATAGTTCGAAGTTCCGGGAAGATGTGGTTCGAACCAAAAAAACGCTCGAAGATATCTCTGGCGTTCAAGTCAGTGGTTATCGCGCGCCAACATTTTCTATCGATATTTCAACACCGTGGGCGTTGCCGTTATTGCTCGAGACGGGGCATCGATACAGTTCAAGCGTATACCCTGTGAAACACGATCTCTACGGCTCAGTCGGTACGCAGAGATTCCCGTACGAAGATAAGGAATCCGGTCTTCTCGAAATCCCGGTGTCGACCGTGCAGCTCCTTGGCCGCAATGTTCCGTGCGGTGGCGGCGGCTACTTTCGTCTCTATCCGTATGCATTCACACGTTGGTGTTTTCGTCGCATTAACGACCGCGATGCGGGTAATGGCGTGTTCTACATGCACCCGTGGGAAATCGACGTAGAGCAACCGCGCTTGCCCGGTATCAGCTTAAAATCACGGTTCCGGCATTACATCAATTTGGGAAATACCGAGAAACGTTTGCGCCGGCTCCTGGCGGATTTCAGCTGGGGGCGCATGGACGAAATATTTCTTGGTGGAGCGACACGCAGTTAGTTATGCCGGACATCGACGAATCAGCAGCCCTGCAGGTAACGGAACTTCGCGACGAGGAGACCGATGCCTGGGACGCGTTTGTACAATCAAACGACCGGTCGACGTTCTTTCATCTGGCAGGGTGGCGCGAGGTGATCAGTGCATCCTGCGGATTTCGACCTTACTACCTCTATGCCCACCGCGACGGCGTTGTCCAGGGAGTGCTACCGCTTTTCCATGTTCGCAGCATCCTGTTCGGTAATACGCTTAAATCAACGCCGTTTTGCGTGGTTGGCGGTCCTGTCGGGTCAGCTGCGGCTGTGGATGCACTGATCGACGCTGCGCTGGCGCTGGCCGATAGACTTGGTGTTGATGGTCTGGAATTACGCAATCACGAGGCGTCCCTCGATGACTGGTCGGCGAATGATCTCTACGTGACGTTTTCTCGAGATATCGACCCGGATCCCGAAAAGAACATGAAAGCAATTCCACGTAAGCAAAGGGCTATGGTTCGAAAAGGCATCAAAGCCGGTTTGGAGAGTGAGGTAGAAACCTCGCTCGAGAATTTCCTCTCTATCTACTCGGCAAGTGTTCGGAATTTGGGCACGCCGGTTTTCCCAAAAGCTTACTTCCGCAAGCTTCGGGAGGTTTTTGCGTCATCGTGCGAGGTGACAACCGTTTATAAAGATGGAGAACCCGTGAGCAGCGTATTGAGTTTCCTCTTCGGCGACACAATATTGCCTTACTACGGGGGCGGGCTACCTAAAGCCCGTACGCTTGCAGCGTACGACTTTCTTTACTGGGAGGTTATGCGGCGCGCGTGCGAGAACGGTCTGAGACGGTTCGATTTCGGCCGTAGCAAGCAAGGTGCAGGTTCTTATAGCTTCAAAAAAAACTGGGGTTTCGAGCCACAACCGCTGCATTATCGGTACCTGCCGATCAAGTCTGATTCGATTCCGGACAGGAACCCGATGTCGCCTAAATACAGAACGGCCGTGGCCTTATGGAAGAAGCTTCCGATGCCGATAGCTAATACTATGGGTCCTTTGATTTCGCCTTACCTTGCGTAACCAATCGCGGGAATCAGGGAATTGATCAAGAGACGAAAAAATATTCGCCAAAGCACCACGAAGGCCTGGTCACACGCTTAACCGGCATACGTTGCGCACCGGTTGACCGATGACTCTTCGGGGTACGCGTAACTGATCATGGAAAAACTATTATTTCTTGCGCATCGGATCCCGTTCCCTCCTAACAAGGGTGACAAAATCCGATCGTATAACCTGCTCAAGCATCTGGCGACGCGTTTCGAAATATTTCTCGGCACTTTCATCGATGACCCGGATGATCGGGCGGGTATCGAACCACTGAGGGAGTTCTGCCAGGAAATTGGCACGTTTGATTTGCATCCGCAGTGGCGAAAAATCGTCAGCCTAAGCGGATTCATCAACGGCAAGCCTTTGACGCTTCCCTATTATTCAATGCGGGAGATGCAAACATGGGTAGACGCTATTGTTAAATCTCGCCGGATTGGCAATGTACTTGTGTTTTCATCGTCCATGGCTCAGTACGTTGATAGTCCGAACTTTTCCACAATGATGCGAGTGGTCGATTTCGTTGACGTCGATTCCGAGAAATGGCGGGCGTACGCCACGCGAAAAAACTGGCCGGCCAGTGGTGTCTACAAACGTGAGGCGAATCTCCTCGCGAAATACGAAATCTCAGTCGCGCACCGCTTTGATTGCAGCCTGTTTGTCTCCAGCGCCGAGGCCGCTCTATTTCAACGTTTGTCCGGTCTCGGTGGGGAAAAAGTCAGGGCTCTGCGTAACGGAGTCGACACGGACTTTTTCGCCCAGCGTTCGGAACTTGAGAATCCATACAATCGAAATAGGCCGGTACTGGTGTTTACGGGCGCTATGGATTATTGGGCTAACGTGGATGCTGTGTGCTGGTTTGCTCAGGAAGTGTTCGTTCAAATTCGCAAGACCGTGCCGAATGGAGAGTTTTGGATCGTCGGATCGAAGCCGTCCGATTCGGTGCAGCGCCTCGAACAGATCGATGGGGTCCGCGTAACCGGGGCGGTGGATGATATTCGACCGTACCTTCAGTATGCGCGGGCCGCCGTCGCTCCGTTACGGATAGCTCGTGGAATTCAAAACAAGGTGCTCGAGGCCATGGCGATGAATAAGCCGGTCATTGCTACACCCGATGCCATCGAAGGGATCGAGATCGGAGCGGAATACGAATCGTTAATTACTGAAAAAGTTGTGGAAATGGTCGATATAGGTTGCACAGCGTTAACTGGCGATCAGTACAATTCGATGGGGTTGCTGGGGCGGGCGTACGTCGAAAGCCGCCACGGCTGGTCAGCTGAGCTGGATAAGCTCAATACGTTATTCATGAAAGGTTTTTAAAAATACGCAATGCACGCGGCGCAAGAAACGATCCCGGCCGAACCAAGCCGGAGCCTGAGTCGAAATTATTATTCGATTTTAGCGGTATGCCTAGTCCTGCTGGCGGTCATTTACCGTGACACTTTTGAATCTCTGATTCACCTTTGGTTAACGTCAGACACGTTCGCGCACGGGATATTCATTGGTCCCATTGCGTTATACCTTATTTACGAACGTCGCGGCCTCATCGCGAAGTTGAATCCTCAGGTATCGTGGATTGGACTCGCCGCATTAACGGGCGCTGGCGCGTGTTGGTGGGTGGCGTTTGTCGCAGACGTTCAGGTCGTGCAACAGCTAGCCGTCGTTTCAATGATCCCGTCGCTGGTCTTATTGATTCTCGGTCGTCGCGTCGCCTGGCAAATCGCCTTTCCCCTCGGATTCCTCTTTCTTGCAGTTCCGTTCGGCGAGTTCCTGACGCCGCGCCTCATTGATTTCACGGCCGACTTTGTCGTCAGTGCGCTTCGGTGGTCCGGTATCCCGGTGTTTCGAGACGGTACGCATTTTGTGATCCCGAGCGGGCGCTGGTCTGTGGTTTCCGGCTGCAGCGGGATGCGTTACCTGATGGCTACGATAACGGTTGCGGCACTATTCTCATACTGGAATTACGTGACGGTATCACGTCGAGTTCTGTTTCTTGCTTTCGCAATACTCCTTGCCGTTATCGGCAATTGGCTGCGCGCCTACGGCATTGTCATGATCGCGCATTTAAGCGATATGAAGTTGGCCCTGGGGATCGATCATTACATCTACGGATGGGTGTTTTTTGGCATCATAATATTTGTATTGATGGCGATTGGTCGATTGTGGCAAGAAGAGCTGCCAAATACAGATTCCGCGGCGGATTCCGCACAGCCGGATGCACAAACTTCGGGAGATGCTCCGTTTAAGGCGGGGGTGGCGGCGACGCTGGGTATTCTGGCACTGCTGGTTTGGCCCGCCGCGGGTTCATACGCGCTGGCGAGCGCTAAACCGTCAATGCGAATTCCAACGGTCGCGCAGGGGGATTTCCCTTCGGATTGGGCCGTAGCGGACGCGGCATTAACTGACTGGACGCCGACGTTCGAGGGTGAAACGAAGTTACTCGCGAATACATTTGATAACGGTACGGGTCGAATCGGGTTGTTTCTGGCCTGGTATGGCCAACAGCAGCAGGGCGCCGAAGTCGTCAACGCTCAGAACATACTCGTTTGGGAAAAAGATGAACGCTGGCGAAAGAAAAGTCTGGGCAATCGTGCACTTGGTCACGACTCGATTATTAAGAACGTAATCGAGACCGAGTTGTCCTCATCCGGAGAGAAATTACTGGTTTGGCAATGGTATTGGAATGGGGGCCGATCAACGATCGCCCCGCATATGGCGAAACTCCATCAGGTCGCGTCGATGCTCGCGGGCAGAGGCAGCGCGGGAGCGTCGATCATTATCTACACTCCCGTTCCCGAAGATGAAGTTGAGACCGCCAGGCAACGCTTGAGCGCGTTTATCGAATCATGCGGTCCCAACCTACAGAATTCGCTGCATGAAGCGTCTGAAAACTAGCCAGCCCCGCAAACGCCCGTTGATTTGCCACGTGATATACCGATTAGACTACGGCGGTCTCGAAAACGGGTTAATTAACGTAATCAATGGCTTGGCCGAAAACGATTACGATCATCTGATCATAACCCTCGCCGGTTTCAGTCAATACGGTGATCGATTGCGCGAAGGGGTCGGGGTCGAAAGCGCGAACAAGAAACAAGGGTTAGATTTCTGGGTCTACTTACGGCTGTGGCAACGCTTTCGAGAGGTTAAACCGGCAATCGTGCATACCCGTAACCTGAGCACGCTTGAAGCGCAATTGCCCGCCCTCCTTGCGGGAGTAAAACACCGGGTCCACGGAGAGCACGGCCGTGACATGCACGATTTGGATAATACGCGATCGCGTTATCGCATCTTGCGAAGGTTTTTTCGTTTCATCGTGCAGCGTTACGTGACTGTTTCCCGGGAACTTGAGCATTACCTGACCGATATCGTTGGCATTCCACCTGGCCGGGTGACCCGGATTTGTAATGGGGTCGACGTGGGGAAGTTTAATACGCGCGACCGGGACCAGGACCGGTGTGAAACTCTGGTGCAAGCTCCATTCGACCCGCGCGGTAAAATCGTTATTGGCGCCGTCGGCCGTATGCAGGCGGTGAAAGATCCGATGACCCTCGCGCGCGCCTTTATCCAGTTGCTTGGGGAATGTCCGGATGGGGCGGAAGAGTTCGCCCTGGTAATGGTCGGGGATGGGCCGTTACGCGTGCAACTGATCGAACTATTCGAAGAGGCGGGTGTTTCGGCGCTGACCTGGTTACCCGGATCGCGAGACGATACTCCTGCGTTGTTGCAAACCTTTGACGTATTTGCACTACCCTCGTTGGCCGAGGGGATTTCAAACACAATTTTGGAGGCCATGGCTTGTGGGTTGCCGGTTGTTGCCACGGACGTCGGGGGTAACAGCGAACTGGTTTTGGACGGAAAAACCGGTTGCCTGGTGCCACGCGCGGATCCGGGTGCACTCGCGCGCGGCATGAAAGCCTACGCGAAAGACCCGGAATTGCGTGCTCGCCATGGCGCCGCTGGCAGGGAGCGAGCCTGCAACGAATTCAGCCTCGATCGTATGCTGTCGCAATACGGCGAGCTTTATCACGATCAGATGTTCGGCTGAGACAATGAGCCTGCGATCATTGTTTTCGGATCTTCCATCATTATTCCGTGAATTGCGTCTTGACCGGAAAACAGTTCACCATCAAGCTCAACCGGTCGCGTTGCATTCGCGCCAACCCGGCGCGGGGCGAATACGTGGAGAGCGTTCCGTATTTGGATTTGCCGCTTGGCGCAGCCCGTTACGATCGCGTTCGACGGGAAGTCGAATTAGCAGGGAAATGACCGGGCGACGACTCGACGATCTCAGAAGGACGGGGCGCCATGCGTCCGCAGTGCTGGTGTCGCCCGCCGAATCGATCGTACAAACAGGGAACGTGAGCCCGGGGCCAGTCTATGCGGCTGTAGCCGGTGCGCGCAGGTCAGGGCTATTTCGTGTGTCGTTGCAGCGTCGAACGTCATGTGTGGCATAACAGGGATACTCGATCTCCGTCGCCGATCGATCGACCGGTCATTATTGTCGAAAATGAACGTTACCCAACGTCACCGTGGTCCGGACGAGGAGGATATCTACACCGAGGGATCTGTCGGGCTCGGGCACACCCGACTGTCGATAATCGATCTTGCGGACGGACAGCAGCCGATGTCGAGCGCTGATGGCAAAACGACAATCGTATTCAACGGAGAGATTTATAATTTCATTGCGCTGCGTGACGATTTGATCGCCCGCGGTCATCAGTTCCGAACCCATTCAGACACAGAAGTCATTCTCGCGTCATATCGCGAGTATGGCGAAGCGTGCGTCGATAAACTTCGCGGCATGTTCGCTTTCGCGATCTGGGATGCTAATCGAAAAACCCTGTTTCTGGCGCGCGATCGCTTAGGCATTAAGCCGTTGTTTTACGCAGAGACGCGCACGGGGCAATTCATATTCGGGTCCGAATTAAAAAGTATCACGGCGCACCCCGAGTTATCCAGGCAGGTCGATCCCCGTTCGATTGAAGACTATTTCACATTGGGCTACGTACCTGAACCGAGGACGATCTACGAACACGCGTTCAAACTATCACCGGGCCACACGCTAACGGTTGAGTTTGAAACAAAGCAATTGCAGTTACGGCAATATTGGGACGTACCGACGCGAGAAATAAACCCCATGTCTGCCGACGATGCGTGTGCCCGATTACTGGAACTCATGACGGAGGCCGTCGACATCAGACAGATATCCGAAGTGCCTCTCGGCGCGTTCCTCTCGGGAGGCGTGGATTCGAGTAGCGTTGTTGCGATAATGGCAAATGGTCGGGATACACCGGTCACTACGTGTTCGATGGCATTTGATGAACCGCAGTACAACGAAGCCGACTTCGCACGCAGCGTAGCCGAACGATACGGCACGAATCATCACGAGGAAGAGGTGAGCGCGAAGGATTTCGACCTGCTTGATGAACTCGGCCGAATCTACGACGAACCTTACGCGGATAGCTCGGCGATACCTACTTACCGGGTCTGCGAACTCGCCCGCCGACATGTCACCGTGGCGCTGTCCGGGGATGGGGGGGATGAGGTTCTCGCCGGGTACAGGCGCTACCGTTGGCATATGAACGAAGAAACGGTGCGTCGCCGTCTCCCGTCAAGCATACGGGAACCTCTGTTTGGCGCGCTCGCGGCTGTTTATCCGAAAGCCGACTGGGCACCCCGGTTTCTCCGGGCCAAAACAACTTTACAGGGACTTTCCCGGAATTCGGTCGATGCCTACCTGCACAGCGTGTCTCTGATACGTCCTCCGCAAAGGGCAGCATTGTTCTCCGATGATTTGCGGCGGCAGTTACAGGGTTATCGCAGCAGCGAAGTTTTCGCGACACACGCGGCCAATTATCAAGGTGATGACCCGCTGAAACTTATTCAGTACCTCGACCTGAAAACCTATCTCGTCGGTGATATTTTGACCAAGGTCGACCGCGCGAGTATGGCTCACTCACTGGAAGTACGAGTACCGCTGCTGGACCATCGCTTTCTTGAATGGGCAATGACCATACCATCAAACCTGAACCTCCATCGCGGTGAAGGAAAGTACATACTAAAAAAGGCGATGGAACCGCTTTTGCCGTCGGACGTGCTGTACCGAACGAAGATGGGCTTTTCCGTGCCGATCTCGGAATGGTTTCGTACCACCCTGAAAGAACGAATCCGTGAGGTTGCTACCAGCGAGGCGATGCTCGAATCGGGCTATTTCAACATGGAACATATCGCCTGGATGGTCGATCAACATCAGCGTGGATTAGCGGAATTCGGTACGCCGCTTTGGACATTGCTTATGTTCGACGGGTTTCTGCGCCGAGAGATGACCTGATGCGAATTTTGCACGTCCTGGACCACTCTGTTCCTTTGCATAGCGGCTATTCGTTTCGCACGTTGTCCATTATTCGCGAGCAGCGCAAACTCGGATGGGAGACGCTTCATGTTACCGGCCCGAAGCAGGGCGAGGTTACCGGGCTCGTTGAATCGGCAGAAGGTATGGAGTTTTTTCGCACCGAGCCGTTATCTTCGTTTGTCAATATGGCCCCGGCGCTAAACCAGGTCGGCGTCATTCGGCGTCTCGCCCATCGTGTCGGAGAACTCGCGGAAGAGCATAAACCAGACGTTATCCATGCCCATTCTCCATCGCTTGATGGGGTTGCAGCAGTTCGAGCAGGGGAAAATTTGGGAATCCCTGTAGTTTACGAAGTGCGGGCGTTCTGGGAGGATGCCGCCGTGGATCACGGCACGGCGGTTGAAGCAGGATTTCGCTACCGCTTGTCTCGTGGCCTCGAATCATGGGTATTAAGGCGAGCCTCGGCGGTGACGACGATTTGCGAGGGGCTTCGTAATGACATCGTAAACCGGGGTATTCCCGAAGATAAGGTTACCGTGATTCCGAACGCGGTGGATCTGGATAAGTTTGAATGGAAGGGGTTAAAAGATGGCGAGTTGGTTTCCGATTTGGGGCTCGAAGGACGCTTCGTACTAGGCTTCGTTGGCTCCTTTTATGCATATGAAGGTTTGACGCTATTAATCCAGGCGTTACCGTGCATAGTTGAGAAGCATCCCGAAGTGGCCGTACTGCTGGTTGGCGGTGGACCGGATGAGGTGGCTTTGCGTCGTTTGGTCCAACAACTTGATCTGGCGCGCCACGTGATGTTCATCGGAAGGGTCCCGCACCGCGAGGTGAATAGATATTATAGTCTCGTCGATCTGCTTGTGTATCCGCGGTTATCCATGCGGCTCACGGAATTGGTAACGCCGCTCAAGCCTCTTGAAGCGATGGCGCAGGGGATCCCGTTCGTAGCTTCTGACGTTGGAGGGCACCGAGAACTCATCCGGAATGGCGAAAACGGCGTGCTGTTCGCGCATGGTAGCGGCGAGGCTCTTGTGTACGTGATAAATGACTTGATAGCAGACCCGACAAAACTTCCTGAACTCGTGGTGAATGGTCGAAATTTTGTGGAAAAGGAACGCAATTGGACTGTGAGCGTCGGTCGATATGAGGATGTATACACATCTGCTCAAAAAAGACCATCAAGATCTTGATGGCTACGGGATTCGTTTACGACGCGAACAATCGGTGTTGCGGTGTGTGACCCGAAAGCCGCCTGAAAATCATCTCGCGACGCCGAGAAAGACAGCGCAAGGTTGAAGTATGGCGATGGTTTTCGATAACTTACGTGTCGCCGTCGTCGGCCCCATTCCACCGCCGGCAGGCGGGATGGCTAACCAGACTAAAGCGCTGGTAGATGCGCTTCAGGAGGAGGGTGCGAAACCAGTTTTGATTGCAGTCAACCGTCCTGTAAGGCCTAATTTCATCGGTCGTGTTCCGGTCGTTAGAGCTTTATGGCGATTGCCGATCTATTGCCTGGAATTGGTTCGACAACTCAGGGACGCCCAGATCGTACATGTGCTCGCTAATTCTGGTTTGTCGTGGTACTTGTTCGCCGTTCCCGCCGTTTGGATCGCGGCAGCATTGCGGCGCCCTGTTATTGTCAACTACCGTGGCGGGCTTGCCGAAGAGTTCTTCGCACGGTCTTGGCGTTGGGTGAAACCGACTATTGATATGGCGGCCGCGGTAGCCGTTCCGTCGCCTTATTTGCAAACGGTGTTTAAGCGCTTCGGCGTTGAGGCAATTGAAGTACCAAACATCATCGATCTCCATCGCTTTGCTAACAACGAAAAACGAAAGCCCGACGGGCCGCGTATCATAATCACCCGCAACCTCGAATCGATATACGGCATCGATACCGCTCTCAAGGCGTTCGCAGAAATCAGGAAGGCATTTCCAAACGCGAAATTACTCGTTGCTGGCAGTGGTCCGAAACGAGTGGCTCTGGAGACGCTATCACGCGAACTTGGGGTCGAGAGCAACATCGAGTTTCTCGGCAGGCTCGATTTAGATGAGATTGCACGCTTGTATGCTGGCGCCGATCTGATGATAAATCCCAGCCGAGTCGATAATTCACCCAATTCCATTATTGAGGCAATGGCAGCCAAGGTACCGATCGTGACGACTGATGCAGGCGGCATTCCGTTCATTGTCGAAGATCGCAAACATGTTCTGATGGTACCGATAGACGATTTCTCGGCGATGGCCGACGCCGCCTTGTACGTTCTGCAGGACGGCAAAGCCTCTTATGAGATGTGCAATAACGCGTATGATCTCGTGCAGAAGTATACTTGGCAGAATGTCCGTACGTGTTTGAACGAGTTATACGTCGGCGTATTGCGATGATTTAACGGTGATTTTTGCGGCTGTTGTTGAGCGCCACAGGCGCATTAGAGAGAGAGGAGCAAACTACTTTTCGGATGCTATGGCGTCTATTAGTTGCAGAAGTTCAGACCCGATCGGACAGTTACCGATTTTTGGGGCAGTCTGTTTAGTCGATGGCTAGGCTTTTTCTTCTCCCCCCAGATCCGTTTGCCGTCTTCGAGTGTTTCCATCGGCGTTCGTCCGCAGCACATTTTCCCCTAGTCTGTTCGTTCAGTATTGTGGTAGCGCAAGCATTCCTCAACGTCGTGCCGCAGTATTTCGATATCGGCGTAAACCTATTTCCATTGCGCTAAATGCAAATTCTCGTTGTAAAGACACCTAACAATGTTCACCTTAATGCATTGTTCCATCAAGATTCTTCGTTCGAATATGAGTAACCATCGATGGATGAATTCGTAGAGAAAGCGGCGAAAACGCTTACGCAACACGGTCGCCGGGCAGCGGTGATCGCCCGCTCGACACGGTGGGCCGTGAAACGGGCTGAACCGGTACGCCCAGTCTTCGTCGTTGGTTGCAGTCGGGCAGGAACGACGCTCGTTTACAAGACACTATCCGAATCGCACGAACTTGGGAGCCTACAAAAGGAAACGCATGACTTCTGGGAGCGATTACATCCCATTGCCGATCGGGGTTGGATCAGTCACGCGCTGGAACCTTCGGATATTAAGCCTAACGACCACGCGATAGTATCGCGTCATTTCTATCTGCATACTGGCAAACGCCGTTTCGTGGACAAAAATAATCAAAATGGGCTTTGCGTAAATTATTTGGCCGAATTGTTTCTGGATTCAATCTTCGTTTTCATTACACGCAATCCGGGTGACAATATCCACTCTTTGATGCAAGGATGGCGAAAGCCAGCGGAGTTCGGCACCTGGTCGAAACAGCTTCCTCTGGACGTAAAAATTGAACAAGGTAAGATTAATCGGTGGTGCTTTTTTCTACCAAATCAATGGCGCAAACACATTTCTTCATCGCTCGCAGAAGTGTGTGCCTACCAGTATTGCGCGATCAATAAGGCGATAATCGATGCGCGGGAACAGCTGCCACCCAAGCGATTCGTCCAGTTGAGATATGAGGACGTTTTGCGCGATCCCGTTGAGTCTTTTCGTTTGGTATTCGAAAGTGTCGACATTCCCTTTTCGCAGACTATCCAGGATCATTGTAAGCATGTGTTGACGAACCCTTATAATGCTTTTTCCGAGATCGGGGCTGGTAAGTGGCGCAAAAGTACCGACGTTAGCGCGATCGAGCAAGTATTGCCCTCAACGGTCCCTATCGCGAGAATCCTTGGGTATTAAAATGATGTGGCGAATATATCGAACGGAGTATGCTCGATCTAATTCCTTTGGATGCGGTGGATTGCAGTGAGCACTCTATTCAACAACAGAATTGCTTGATGGCCTAACCATGGACCGTTTGTTTCCAAGCCTTGTTACATCCATCAGAACCCTGAAAGCGGCAGTTTTACGATTCCTGCGCCACTTGGATGACCGATTATTCTCGAATTCGCGGAAGACACACGTACTCTTTGTCGTGGAAGGTCTTTATGGATTTTTATGCCAGTATCCGATAATAGTTGAGCTTGAGAAAAAGCCAAATTTAAAGATCGGCATTACGTCGGTCGACAAGGGTGCCTTTGAGGATATCGCGTCGTCACGTGAGGAATCCGTCGAAGCGATATTTCGAAAGTACTTTATTGATCACGCCAGAGCACAGTACTCGAAGTGGAATTTCATCGTTGATACTCACCTTAATAGCTTCTACCCGAGAAGAAATGCGATACGTATCGGCATGCATCATGGCGCAGGATTTGGTGTCTTGGGTAGCAAGGTAAATCGGGTTAAGAATTACGACATATTTTTTGGATTTTCCTCGGCCGAACGAAGATTCTTGAATTCAATTGACCCTGATATTTTTTCGCGGCAACGCCTATTTTTTCCGATTGGTTCGCCGAAAACGGACGCGGCGATTAGTCAAGCGGCGAATCGACGAAAGCGGCAAGAGAATTTTTCGTTGCCAAACAAGACTACCATTTTAATTACATCGCATTGGGTGAATATCTCTCTTCTGGCTGTATTCCAGGAGCGTGTATTCGAGGTTTTAGCAAAAAGCTTTCCCGAACTGAATATTGTTCAAACTGGTCATCCATGGATGTGGAAGAAAGACAAGGATGCGGAAACAGCTAGTGAGAACAATCGTTATAGATCTATTACGGACAATCAAACATCCGAGATTTGCGAAAAGGTGAGAGATGTCGAACAGCGATTCCAGAACGCGTTTTTTGTTCCGAATGTTGTGGCAGAGGAACTAATTTCGATTGCCGACATCCTAGTCGTGGACCACAGCTCGATCATCGCAAGCTATTGTTTGCTTGATCGCCCGATTGTTTGGTACAAGCATCCTACGCTTGAGTTTTCAATGCCCGAGATGGCGTCTATCTACGACAATGCGAGCTTCGCTTTCTCTACTATCGAAGGAATAGTTTCGGCTTGCCGCGAGGCAACGGATAGGCCCGAATTTCACTCGATAGGCCGCAAGAATATGCGGAATTATTTTTACGACAACGTGGGAGAATCAGCAAAGTATGCTGCCGGTTTGATAGCGGATTTCCCTCGTGCTTATTCGCTTGACCATAACGACTGGACGAAGTTCCGCTCGGAAACGGGCGCGGGAAGTCGGTAATCACCGTTCAGCAGGTTTGGAAATCAACCTATCTAACCATTACGAAATGCGGCCTTCGAATGAGTCGAAAAATTCGGCAAGTGTCAGCTTCTGCTCTTGCAGCATCATGACACTTTAATGTACGCACGCGTTGGTATTGCGCTCTCCTCAATTGGATTGAACGTAAGCTTCCCTGAATAGTAGGCCGCTCCTGTGTGGAGAATCTTGGCTCAATATGCCTAGGAGGCCGCGATGGAGAAATCGAAATACAGCGACACGCAGGTCTTGTCGGTCCTGAAAGACGCGGAAGCAGGTCAGCTGGTGGAGGAGTTTTGCAACGCCAGAGTCCTTGCTTTTGAGTTGCCAAAGGGGGGGGATGCTTACGTTAGCATTCACTTCGTGAATGATTAGTTGTTTAATAGACGGCGTTTTCGGATCCTAACCGTGAATGATCAGTGGCGTCGCGAGTCACCGATGGTAGAGGCATGGTTCAGCTTCAATGGTCTGCTAGTCGCGAATACCTTGGATCGACAAGCGGCTTGGCATGGATCGCCGACCTCAATTACTGCTGATTCTGGCGCCGAGTTCGCGCCGACCGCCTTGGAATTCTGGGTGCGGGAACGTCGCGTAAAATAGAATTTTATTCATCCTAAGAAACCAATGGAAAGCTGTCGTATTGAGACCTTCAATGGTCGCCTTCGTAATGAATGTTTGAACGTGAATCGATTCCTATCGCTCGATAATGCATAGGAAACCTTGAGTGTTTGGCGGGTGGATTACGATGATCATTTACTTCTTGGGTCGTCAGGCAACTGGTCGCCGATTGAATATCGGCAACGGTATGGTCTTTAACGCACCGAGAGCGCTACCTAATCCTAGCAACGAGCGGTCTCATTTAGTAGGTGCACGGTCAGGTATTACGGAATCCTGACTACAAATGGTCTCGGAATAGGGCCAACATTACGACCTACACTCTGGATGCCGCATATTTCGGAGGGCTATCTCTTATCCGGACAGGGTAACCGCGAAGTCCGTTTCTTATCGGGGAGCGAAAAACTGGCCGATTTTGTGGGACGATCTCTCACTTCTATTCAAATCCCCAATTAGATCCATTGCCTCATCGACGTTTATCTTGTAGCTTTTGCACTAACGGCAACTCCGATTTTATTCAGCGATTTCGCACGACGGAACAGAACAAAATGCATAGATTAAATTTAGTTTTGTTTCGGATAGTTAAATCAATTCGGCTACGCGGTTCGGAAGACTTAGGCTTCGCTTGAGGCGCCGTCGATCCTACCGCTTTGTTGCTATAATGTCGGCGAATCTAAGGTTTTATTCAATGCATCGTGGAGTATTCTCCTCAAGGGACAAGGACAGTGACATCGGGTGAATCGCGATGGGGTGCGCCGAGTTTTTACGCCGGAGGTGCGGCCCTGCGGTGCTGCGTTTGGCGATGTGATGATGTGCGCATTGCCGACGTTGGGGCTATAGATTTAGGCGGCGTGTTCGGCCGGCGAATTGCACAACTTCCTGTTGGCTCGTCGCGTGGAGTGGCAGGCGGTGCTTAAAGTGAAGTCGCGCGTGAATCGGTTTGTACTCCTGTTCGAGGGGCGTACCGGCAGTTCTTACTGCATTAAGTCTCTGAATGCGATGGGTCGCGCGCAAGTGCGGAGCGAGGGGCTCGTTTCCCTCAGATCGGACGGTTGGCCTTCCCAGGAGACTTGGATAAAGGAAGCGTTGACTCCGCCCACGCTATCACGGTTAGATGTGGTCGGCTTTAAGACAAAGCTGCGGGACATTGTGGATCGCGATCGCTTTGCAGAACTTCTCGACTCCTATGATCTGCGCGTCCTGTACATGAAACGCCGTAATACGGTCAAGGCGGTGGTGTCGATGATGCGGTCGCGGATTCTCAAGGAACGAACGGGGAGCTACAACGCTTACGCTGCAGAGAATCGACTCGGCCCAACAGAGCTGGATCCGGAGCTTTTCGACGATCTGCTACGGAAACGGGAGCGACTGGATCGGGAGCTGGACGACTTTGTAGCCAGCCTCAACTGTCCTCGCAGGGCCTTCTATTATGAAGATTTACTTGCCGATGAGGAAGTCTTCTTCAGGGAAATTTGCGATTTTCTCGGCACAAGGTACGGTGCAAACAGAAGCAGTGCCATAAAGAATACCAGTGACGATCTAAGCCGAGATATCACGAATTTTGATGAACTGCGTGGCCGATACTTGGGCACTCCTTACGCCGATGGGTTCGATGGCTGACCGTTTGCCGCGGACGCCCGGGACCATAATCAATGAATCAACCACGACCGTACCCGACGCAACAGATCAGCAAATCCGGACATCTCTGCCTCAAATTCCAACAGCGACATCTGTTGTCGATCCAAGATGCGAGGAAGTTCTAACGCGCTGTCGTTCGTCGTGACTAGAGCTTGGCGAGTGGTCGTCGCGGAAACGATCGACGCGTCGCGTAGCACCGCAAGCTGATGCCCATGATATGCACCGCTTGGGAAACAGAAATGCTTGCAATGATCTATACCAATTTGTGACAACGCATTGCGGTTATCTGCAATCTCTTTTGCCGCGTCGCTGTCGTCGCAATCGTAGAAACGATGTCGGTGGGTGTGCAATTGCAGATCAAATCCTGTCATTTTCATTGAAGTCAAAGTGTTGGGCTGCATTAATCGAAAAGCTCCGGACTCCACAGGCGTATTTACCGAGAGTGCGCGTCGTAGGCGATCCCAAAGTTCTTTACGTTGTTCACTAGCCACAGATCTGTAGTACCTAATCACAATGGCCGCCGCTTTCTCCTTCTCAGCATGCGTCTCGAGACCGACGTCACCTTGTAGTTGATCACTGATTTCATGCAGTGAAAGATTCCGGCGTTCAGTCGCCGAAAAGCAATATTTAGCAAAGACATTAAAAACGGGCTCTTGATGATTAACGTAATATGTTGTCACGTAAACGGTGGCTGCGAAGTCACAGGATAACAATATTGGCATAGCAAAATCGGCAAAGCCTTGCCAACCATCATCAAACGTGAGAACTGTGGTACATGGTGGTAGTGTTCCTGCTTCCCGCATGGCGATGGCGTCATCCAGGGTGACGACCGGGTATCTGTGGGTTTTCAGGTAATTCATCCGTGAATCGAACGTATCCGGAGCCATAAACAGAACGTCCGAAAAGTCGTGCTCATCAAGGTAAGAGAACCCGTGGTAGCACAAAATTCGCAACTGTTGCGCCGTAATCCTCCTCGCAATTGCCATTACGCCGACAATCTTTGCGCCTAAATATAATAAATGTTTAAGTAGTCTCATTGGCTTCGACGCTACAAAATATTGCGCGTATATGTCCGTTAGGCCGGTGCAAGTCCAAAACTAGCAAACATGAGTCCTCGATTTACGGTTCCGATGATATACTTTTGACATGGAAGGTACGTGTCCATTTTGATTTGCGGCGGTTACAATGATCGGCTTACGAGTACAGGATTACATCAAAGAACTCAAATCGATGCCGGCGGAGAAACAGTATCATGTTTTGCCGGATCAGGTGTTGATGGCCATAAAAAACGCGAAATTGGCAAGCGACATCGCGAATCTCCACAGGGAGGTTCTTCGCGAATTAATTGGACAGCGACTCTTTCTAAATACCGAGGCAAAGTTACCGCCGTCTATAGAAGAGATGTTTGAAGTTGAAGTAACTAGAATTGAATCGCTTTGCGAGCAAGAGGGCGACGAGTACTTTCAATTGAACAATGACTTGTTCTTGAAAGATCTCGCGATTTGCAGTTCTCGGGTGCTTCCTGCCGGAGCGCAACTTGTTGAAGCAAGCGGGTTGCCAAGACGTGTCGCGCTCAATACTGGATTCAGAAATTTCGTAGAATTCTGGCGTTTCGTGGCGTTTCAACTCAAGGGGCTTCGACCGCTTTATGAAATCCATACGAATTTGGGGAATTTGACGGATTTCAATCCGGAGGGTTGGGACCGTTGCTATGTGCGCGTGGGTCAATTGCTTAAATTGAACACTGCCGTGAATGGAATGATTGGCGGATCGTGGTTTTACGATCCGGTAGTGCAAGAAATTAGTCCGAATCTAGCCTACTTGCGGCAGCGGCCAGAAGAGCATCACGCCCGGTTCTTTTTCAGCAGAGAGGAAGGGGAACACAGCGGTGCATTGGCGAAATCGAAAACGAGGCGGCAATTGTTCGACGATGGCAAATACGTACCGCGAGCGTATTTTATGGTTTGGCCGCGAGAAAGCCTGATCGAGTTTTCGGAACGGTATGAAAAATCGATCTAACCAAGTATTGGGTCGCGGCTAAATTGATATTCTCATAAACGGTGGCCTGTTGGCGAAGAATCCCTTTATTCGTACCAGGTGCAAAGTGGTACGCCCGCTGGTATCGACTGAAGCAGATTCAGATATGCGGCGCATACGGAGTGTTCGAAACGTTCGGCTGGAACCGTAAAGCTCATTCGTCGTCCGCGAACCACCTAACGCGTAGCGGTAATAAAACATTTGACAAGAGCCCATCCGAGATAGCACGTGCAAGCTGTCGCTCGTGGCGATAACTACGATCTTTAACCTGATAGAGCTGGCCCTTATCCTCCTGAGCTTTGCCTAGGCGGTGTCTCTTTTCAAGCCGTTTTATCAGCTCAGCATACACCTCGGCCGATTCCCGAATTGCGCGCCAGAACAACGTTAACTCGTCGTCGCAGCTATTGACCGTGGGGCAGATGTGTGCAATCAAGTGCCCAGTGTCTATCCCGGAATTTATGTAATGGATTGTGCAGCCGACTTTGTCAACCTCGCCGTTATATAGAGCCCAAAATGTACAATCGGCACCTCGATATTCGGGCGATAGTCCGCCGTGCAGATTCACAATGCCCAGACGACCTTTTTTTAGCAGCGGGCCGCGAATCAGCGACGTGCCAAAAACCATGATCACGTCCGGCTGGAGTTCGTCGCATAGATCAACGAGTGATGAATCGTTGACGTCGGGCACATTTCTCACGAGTTCCGGCCGATCGAGCCGGGCCGGGGCATCAGCAAAGAAATAGCGCTCTTCAGGGTTGCCCGCATAGCGCCGCCTGTCGCGTAGCCATCGCCATGCCTTCCTAATCAAGGTTCGCGGCCGTAGAAGTAATTTCCGCACGCGCTCGAAGTCGACCCGTTGTCCAGACTCGTGGACGATCGCTAGGACATCAGCGGCCTGGCATAGCCGGTTCGCCACATACAAATGCCGCGGCGATCGGCCGCATAGCACTAGGACCTTCAAGGAAGACATTTGACTTGAACCACGTCAGGGTTAATTGGTACCGGAATCGTGCATTCCGGCGTTGCATTCATCATTAAAGCGTCAGCAAAGAATTTCGTCGCCCAGTTTGGATATTCGAAACGGGAATAGCCGCCCCAAATCGGAAAGGAGCCGGCGATGCCGCCATCCACTGCGTTCTTACGACCTGTAATCGCCTGTTGTCTTTTCAAATAATCGAGACCGCGGGCGGCGGCAGTACTCACCAATTCGGTCCCGTCGATCTGCGCCATTCGCTCCCATGCGATACACATTTGCGCAATTCCGGTCAGACAGCTGTACGAATCAGTGGTTTTCCACGCTGCATCGTACGTGCCGCCGAGCCAGCCGTCCGGACGTTGTGCTTTCGCGAGAGCGCGGGCAGCCCTCGCTGCCGAAGAGACGAAGCGCTCTTCGCCGAGTTCCAGGCCCGTCTCAAGGAGGCCTCGAATGGCATAGGCGATGGTGTGGCTGAACGGGTTGCGCGTCGTTTCGAACGCATTGGAGGCGTACCATCCAGCGTCGTTCTGTTGCGTTAGCGCCCACTCGCAATTGCGCCGCGCCGCGCTTACCAGATTTCGATCATCCACGGCGAGCCCGGTACGGGCGAGTGCCCACGCCGCCCGGGTATTATAGGTATGCGGAATCCCGTTATGTACGTTTCGCCGCCAGCATCCGTCAGCGTCCTGCGACTCAATCATCCAGCGGCCAGCCTTCTCTGCGGCTTCAAGACACTCATTTCGGCCGAGCTGGAAGTGCCCTGCGATCATGCCGTGCATGATCTGCCCAGTGTTGAATATCACCGGCCTGCTACCCGGTTCTCCGAAATGCCCCGGGAATGACCCGTCATCCATCTGTAGCCCTAACTCCCAATCGAGAATTCGATTCGCGCGGCCGATTAGCCCGTCGTCCTCGAGCAACGCGCCGGCGGCGATAAACGTCTCTACAATATATCCGCTCGTCTCCGGGTAGCTCGGCAGCCAGCCCTCTTCGAAACTCCATCCCGCCGATATACCGCCGTCCGGGCTCGGATGTACGGGCGAATCTTGTGCTCTGCATAACCACTGAATTGCGCTGGTGAGATGTATATGATTCGCTTGGATATCGGCGTTGACTCCACCGCGAAGATCCCGCAACGATAGTGCGATGTGTTCGAGTCGCCAGTATCGGTAGCGTAATGGCAACCCAAGGAGATCACTGAGATTAGGCATGTTACTAACGTTGATCACCTTAGCTCATTAAAACCGTCGGGCAGCGATACATGGCTCACTACATAACGATACTTTCCAGACTTCTCTTCCGGAATCTCAGACACGAGGTCTATCGAAAACTGCGCTTGCGCTCCTAACCGTGCTCGCAACCCCTGGGCAATTTCCTCTCTATCCACCTCCGTCCAGCTAGGTTGCGGAACGATGGCCGCCTCGAACTCGGTTCGGGAATGCTGTACGAATTTAAACTCACGAACCCCGGCGACTTCACGGAAAATGTATATGATGGCAAGTGCGTGCATAATCGTTCCGTCAGGCGCAATGATCATATCGGTTTTTCGGCCTGAAACTTCACCCAGGACATGCAATCCGCGTCCATCACGACACGCCTCGTCAGAATTTACGATCAAATCTCCTGTGCGATAGCGAATAAACGGCTGTGCTTCGGAACACAGGCCTGTAATTACCGCCTCTCCCACCCCCCCAGCGGGCGCGGGAAGCCCGTCGGGGCCGATGATCTCCAGGATAAGGCTCTCGCTGAGCAGCAGCATTTGCCCCGAGGGCGATTCATGGGCGGTAAACCCGACATCACGGCTTCCAAATTCGTTTGCGACCGGAGCACCGAATGCATCGTTGATCACTTCGCGCTGGTAGGGGTATAGCGGCTCCCCGGTCGTACACACGACACGTAACGATGGAAGCGAGAGCCGGCCAATCCCGTCTCGTATGAAGCCGGCGAGCAATGCTAAACTGCTGGCGTATCCGTAGATGCAGCTCGGCTTGTATGCAACTATGGCGTCTACGTAATTGGCCATTGCTTTCAGGGACATCTTAAAGGCGTTAAGCACCATGTGATTGACCATCCTGTCACGTGCATTCCGCAGTAATATTGACTTGTTTAATTCAACCGGCGCACCCCACAAATAGACCTCCCGTTCACCGACGTCTACGCCCCACCACCGCCGCGCCCGCATTCGCCCTGCGGCGTCCGATTCCTGTCGCTTTCGTCCGAAATAGAAGATCAACGGCTCTCCGCTGGATCCCCCAGTCGTGTATTTCTGCGCACCCCCGGGGGCATTGTGCCAGATCATATTTCTACCGTTTATAATCGCGTCCTGCTTCGTCATCACAGGTAAAAGGCGCAGGTCTTCCATGGTCAACGGCTTGTCCGCGTTCAGCACCACTCCCGACGCGGCTATTCTCCCTCGGTGCCACTGGCAGTGGTTCTTCGCCGTCAAAAGCAGCGATTTTAGTTTACCCATTTGCAATGCTTCTATATTTTCACGCTGAAAATATTGACTGCTTTCAAGCTGGGACAGGTAATCAAATGTCTTTCGTCCGCACAGTCTTTCATGTAAAGGATAGATAACTCGGCTAACAAATTGCTTATTCATTTTTGTTGAAACCCATGGAAAATTATCTGTCGAATGCGGCAACAACGCGTAGCGATTTCACGTTTCGGCTAGTGCGATCAAGTACAGTAAAAGCTATGAGTCCGCTATGTTTGAATTAGTTTGTGGAAATCACGGACGAACGATTGGTCCGTCGTGAGGCTTTGGGTTTGGTGTGATTCGAATGTGCAGTCCGCGCGGTCTTCCAATAAGTCATTTGACCGCGCGACGCTCTCGTTTTGCTCAATTTCCGATTCCATGTCGTTGCGCCTTATACTTGTGCACAATGTTCAATGCCAACAGGCAGTTCCGGTCTTCTATCGGCGCATACCTCCAATCGGGTTCGCGGAGTCGCAAGGAATACCCGTGTCTGTCCCAGCTCGGCCCGGTTGCGATTATCGACATAGCCAAATGTCTGAAATTAATACTGAGAGTTTTCAAATCGTTGGTTCCAATGTCCTCTGGATGCCTATCCCATTTTTGGCAAGAACTCCGTTACATTGCTCTCGGTGCCTAGCAAAAAATCTAACTCGTTCCTTAAGAGGTAGACGTCCAGTGAAATCTTACGGCATAAAAAACCTTAGATATCGAACCCACATCAAAATGCAATTCTTGGACTAGCGTTGGCGGAAATCAAATCGGCATCAACTAAATCGATTTCATTAACCACCGAAATAGACGGTTTCGAATGTAGGTTTCGGGGCGTTCCCCGAGATGTGGTTGAAAGCGCTGGCGAAACACGCTGTGTTTTGGCGTCAACGGCTCGTACGAGAAATGTCTGATGACCGGCCCTAGCGCTTGATTTGCTAATACTATCTCGAAATCGGATATCTCTTGGGTCCAGCTTTCGATCCTGCTCGCCGAAATCCCTTTGAATGTGCCGTCGGCACTGCTATTTCCACCCCATGGTTGACCAAGTAGCGTGGGAGTCAGCATTAGGGGATCGCTAGCTATCCCAAGGAAATCGGAAATGTGAGTGATACTCTCTTGCGGGAATGAGACCAAGTCCTCGTATTTCACTACTAGGTAATTGTCGAGAATGTCTTGATTTTTTAACAAATTGTAGTAGGAGTTTCGCAACGACATCGCGATTCGTCCGAGGTACGGGTATCCTAGATCGGACCTGGACCGGCGGATGGATACGAGGGTCGCGTAGGGGTTCCTTACGATGTGTATGAATTTGCAATCCGGATATAAACGTCGAAGCAAAGGCGCGAACTCGACGTTTTCTACGGATTTCTCAACAAGCCGTTTGTTAACGGGGTATGGCTTGCGGGAATAAGATTCGTAGATTGCCTCGACGTACAGTTCGAACAGGTCGCGCAATGACTCCGGCTCGTATCCGTTAATAACGGCGTTGAAGGTCCCCTCATCGTACTTACCAGCCATATCTGACGCGCCGTAAGGGTCCGTGCACTGATTCTCTTCGTCGAGAAAGCGCTTCAATAGGTTCTTGCGGTCCACCACCGAGAATGCCTTCGGCCGCTGTTTGCGCAACGAATAGTCGACCCAGTATCCGCTATATTGAAAAAAGTGAATTTCGCTAGGGAAGACCACGAGCTCTGGATGTTCGTCGAGCAGACTCCGCACGAGACTTGTGCCGCTCTTGTGAGAACCTAGCAGGAATACCGGTTTACTAATTTCCAATTTGGACACCGTGTCGATGCTTTGTATAGTTGTGTGATATCTGTTCCAGAGGCAATCGCAAGATAAACAAGCTGAGTTAGTTCTTATGCGGCTTGGCGTCGGCTATACTGTCGGCCGCCATGCTTGCATGGTTGGTATGGGATGAGTCATTTGTAACATCCGTCCCGTTACTCAATTTGCTAACTCTCATTCCTCAATCGAGATTTGACGATTGAGGAAACCGCAACCTTTACCCGGTGACCTATTGGGTCGAGTCAAATTTCGATTTGTGGACCGAAACGAGCGCGAAACCGTCGATGTACTGGTTCGGCGCAATCCGGCCTTCTGCCGTAGCGTTGTTACCGCTTCGTTGATCATTAGCCTGGTAGGTGTTCTCCGTGGGTATTGTCTACGCATCGGTTTGACAAATTACTCTAGTTGTTTCATTTCCCCGTTCGGGTCCCCTTGGTGCATTGTAATAAGCGCGTTCTGACAACAACGACACCTCTAAACCGGCAGATTAGACTTCGCGTTAAAGCCCGAGCTATATAATTCTTGCTCGGTCTTCTCCTTCGTGACGTTCTTCGCAGAGGTAATTAGTGCGCGAAACCAACGCCTGTGTCGCTGGAGTCAACAAGGGCATCGCTACCTTATTCGAAATTCGTTTCCGTAATTGAGAGGTAGCGGCACATGTACACCATAATTTACAAATAAAGGCCCATAATCATACTGTCTGCCATTTGGACGTATTATGGGCGGTACCAACGTGAGTTTACGCTGATCGCGTGAGTATTGAACCAGGTTAATTACGCATGGCGAAGTTCACTAGATCTGAGTCGCCACTATTCCTGGCCGTTCGCCATGTGGGAATAAGCGCATTAAAATCCTACCGTCGGGCATTCTAATGGCTCTTGGTTCGGGCAAGATACCTCGGATCTTGAGTGATCCATTCCATCAATATTTCCTTAAGTTTTTCCGATACCTCAGGGTATTTTTCGATCACGTTAGCCTTACAACCCGGGTCGTTTTCCATGTCGAAGAGCTGGAAATAAGTGCCTGACTCAAGAGGGAAATAGGTCAATTTCCACTTGTCCCAGCGAACCATCCGATCTTTGGCGCGCAAAATCAGATCGCCGTATTGCTTGGCGATACTCAGTGTGCCGGTGTCTTTGTCCTCTATCGTCAGTAAATCGAGGAGATGAGGGTAATGAATATGATCTTTGTGCATCCCTGGTACGCGGCCCAGCCAGATCCCGGTCTCCTGGAACGCCGGAAGGGCTAAATCGGTAATATCGCCGCGACAATATGCGGCAAGCGAGACGCCGTCGAGATCAGATTCCGGTTCATGTCCTATGAGTTCGAGTATCGTCGGGACAAAATCCACCGATCGAACGAGGTGATCGATTTTTGCACCGTTCCGATTGCTCGGGTCGATGATCAACAGCGGGATTTTCGCGCTGGGATCAGAGCCTACGACGGTATTTCCCTGTCCCCATGTATGATTTTCGAAGAAATCCGTGCCGTGATCGCTATAGATGACCACGATGGTGTTATCGGCAACGCCAAGTTCGTCAATGTGGGTCATGATTCGCTGGACTTCATCGTCAAACTGGTTGACGCATCCATCGTACAGATTCGAAATCTGGTCGACATCGAATCGGGAACGTTCGGCTTCTTGCGCTTCGATGATTTCCATCGGGTCCGCGAATTTCGCCATAACAAATTTAGATGGCCCAACGTAGTCCCGGTCGCTGAATCGAACGTAGTATGGATATTCGGATCCGTAAGGTACGTGTGTCGTACCCATGAATACATTCAAAAAGAAGGGTTGATCCGATTTACTGAGAGATGACAATGCCTTGCGGGTTTGGCGGCCGAGGTGGCTAGTGAGCGGCACGCCGGCTAGATAAAACAATTCGGGAAGAAACGCCTTGCCGAGGAGATTATGCGTGAAGAGCGTTAGAAAGAAGCGGAGATCAAGTGGCCCTTGACGCATGTAATACTTAAGGTTCCATTGGTCGTCGGGGACGTCCACTGCGTCGAAATCAAACGGGAATTTCTGGAAATCGCCACCAGACCAGTCGCTAATTACGTGGCTGTAGTAGCCTCGGCCTTTTAAAATATCCGGCAATAACGGCACCTGCAAACTCGTATCCAAATCGCTTACGAAATTGTCGCGTACCCCATGGTGGTGGGGCCACCGACCGGAAAACAAACTCAACAAGCTTGGTGCTGTTCGAGCGAGCGGAACGTAGCAATTGGTAAACAAAGTCCCACGTCCGACGAGCGAATCAATGAAAGGTGTCAAGGGATGCTCGTATCCCTGGCAGCTCAATCGGTCTACGCGTAGCGTATCAGCGCCAATCATGACGATATTTGGCGAAGGAGATGCTGCGGGAACCGAGGTTGTTGGCGTCGGCGAGAGATCATCGGATTCACGTAGCAACATACCGCAAATCAGCGCCGCGCTTATTGCCGAAATTGCAAATAATACTGACGTTACGTTTCCCTCGGACACGTGCCGGAATAGGGCAAACCCAATCAGTGTCGCCCACGCGGCCGTTACCGATATCTCGGTCAGGGCAATACGGGCGGGGGATAGGCATCGCCACAGTGGATACATTCGCGATAGGCGATACTGAGCCGACGCACAAACGCTGCTCGGCAAATAGAGCAGCTGGCGGCAAAATTGAATCGCAGTAATGAGCCCGAAGCTGAGTAAACCTGCGAGACACGTCTGTAGCGTCGAAACTGAGTGCCCAGGCCCCGTGAGCAAAAGCTTCGCAGTGATGACCCCGGGTGCAGCAATCAATGCTCCGATGAGCATGCAGAATACGCTTAACCTGAGCACGCTCCAAATCGCGTAATTTCGGTAGTTCTCCAGAATCTCGTCGCGTACCTGTGGGCCGGAACGGGTGAAGTTGAAGAGGGACTTGGCGGTGAGTACCAACGAAACGCAAGCACCGATAAACAAAGCGGGAAAGCCGGCTAACAGGACAAGCGTTCCGATTGCGAGAACGGTCAAGAGTTTCGTAGCCGCGGGAATCCGCGTGCGTGTATGGCGCGGAAACGCGCGCGCGAAAATTTCCCCGAGCGTTCCTGCGCAGCGGACCATGAAGAAACGCCGCCTATCCCAACCGAGGCTGAATACCGCTGACGAAACGTATTCGAGGAGTTTTCGAAATAAATATGGAGGGAGCTTATCGCGGGAACGTCGAGCTAGCGTGATAGTTCGATTTCTCTGGAAAGCTTTACGCAGCAAATAGGGAAGCTTTAGTCTTTCCGTGTCGACGTAATGGTATTGAATGATTGCGGGGTGGTACTCGATGCCGTAACCGGCTTTACGCGCACGTATCAGGAGATCCGTGTCCTCGCTCCCGCCGAGGTTATGTCCCTTCGGTCCGAGTTCGGTCGAGAATCCCCCGATACCGTGAAACACCGAACGGGCAATCACGAGATTGCCTCCTCCGGGAAGTGGAGAATCGGGCCCGATCGGACACGCGCTAGCGCCAAGGTCGAACCGCGGTATCGGAAGCGGATAAATCATGTACGGACCGATATCATGAGCCCATGACGGCTCAGTTCCGTCCCAATCGGGCAGAATCCGTCCGCAAAATATTTCCGTGCCTGTCTGGGAGCTAACAGACCGTTCTAGTGCTACAAGGTATTCTCCGTCGACGCGATGATCATCGTCGACAAATGCGATGAATCCGCCTTCTATCATTTCCAAGGCCCGGTTGAGGGCGTAGGATTTGCCAGCCTTGGATTCTTCGGTCCAAACCAAAGGAAGAGATTCTTCGCGGTCAGTCCTTCTATTTAGCGCAGTAAGGAAATCAGTCGTGTCGTCCGTGCACGCGTTGGCGATCACAACAATTCGAACCTTGGTGTTTTCGGGTCGCGCCGCTTCATTCAGAGAATCTATCGTGCGATCGAGCAATCGGCGCCGATTATGCGTGCAAATAACGATGTGCAGTTCAGTCATCGTAATCGTAGATCTATAAGTTTCCGGAAGGTGCAATAACGTGCAATGTCGATTTGAAGCCTAACGGTGGATTGCTACCATGCAAGAATAATTGTATTGCCGGGGGCGCCGCCAGTCACCCGTAAAGTCGTACATTCCGCAAAATGCAATAGATCTAGAGATACAGCCTCTTCCGGCGCCTTATGCGACCGTCTTACGGGTGATACGCAACGCTTTCCGCCAGCGGGTTGACTCATCGGTAAGTCCTTTGATTGGGGGGAAAAGCATCATTAAGAAAAACGATGAGCCGCTAACCGCTAATGCGGCACCCAAGAAAACCATTTCGTGTTTGATCTTCATTGCGTCGGGTACCATTAAAGTGAACGATAGCAGGATGAAAGCCGTCGATGCTCCGAGAACCAAGCCGGGACGAACAGCGTCAAAGAATTCTTGCCTTTTCAAACGAAAGCATGTGTTAACGAGCAAGAGCATGTGGGTTACCGTGTACAGGCGCACAAGAATCATCCCCCACGCGACGCCTACAAGGCCCCACCTCAGACCGACCGCACAGGCAACAACGTTCAGGACTAACGTTGTCGCTTGCACAATTATCTCTTGCTGGAGTTTGCCCTGTGCAGCGAGAAGTGCCCCTGCCGGCTGATTGACGCACGAAAACATCCAAGCCCATGCCAGAATGCTCATCGGTGCCGCCGATTCGACCCAGTTGCTACCATAAACGACTCGGATAAATGGTTCTGCCAGTATCGAAAAAGTAATGTAAGCAGGTGCGCTGTATACGAGCAGAAGCATTACAGTTCGAAAGAAAATGTATTTGCTTTTGTCGAGGTTGTGCTGCTCAATCGATAACGCACGAAATACTGGTTGATAGACTGCGGAGCTGATTGTGGAGAATGGGAGCTTTCCCAAGCTGTCTGCTTTGTTGTACAAGCCTACGGCGGCGGGATTAACCATGCGACCGATAACGAAGTTCGTTGATTGGCGACGCAGATAACTAATAATATCCAGTAATGAGAATCTTATCCCGACGCCAGTTAGCCTACGTGCTGTCGCGCGATCAAACGTGAGCTTCGGCCGGAGCGGCGTGAGTCGAGAAAGCAAGGCCCAGCTGACGATGCTACCGAAAATCCCCGACAGGGTCAGGCTCCAAACCCCCATTTCGTGCCAGGCCATAACGATGCTCAGGACACTGGTAATTACGCCACACGATACCTGCACGATTGAACGTGCTTTGAATTGCATTTCGCGAGACAGCCAAGCGTTGTGAGTTCCAACCAGAGGACGTAGCAAGAAACTGAGTGCAGTGACGCGCAGGAGTGATTCATAGATCGGTTCGCGATACCAGACAGCAAAATAGGGTGCAAGAACAAAAAACAACAAATATATGACAGCGCAGATCCCGATTTGGATGGTGAAAACGACATTGAAATCGTGCGCGTCGGCCTCGCTCGCCCGAACCAGGGCTTGGCCCATGCCACCGCCTGCGACGAGTCCGGCGACCCCGGTAAAAATCTGCACCGTGACTATTAAGCCAAAATCTTCAGGGACGAGGAGGCGGGCTAGCACTATCCCGAATGCGAACCCCAGAAGCGAATTTCCGAGATTGCCCGCGAGCAACCATTTCGCGCTGCTACGTATGGATTGTGAGAGGCTCATTCCGGGAACGTGAAAGGGTTGTTAGTCGATCCGATCGCCATAATACATAAACGAGGTCGCCAAACGAGCCAAGCCTTTCGCGCGACTATCGTGGAAAAAGAAATGGCGTGCGTGACAATCACGATATGCGAGTTGTTACGGCGCCCATTACACGGTGATCTCCGATCTCGCGCTGATCATATGGCTAAAGGGTAGTGCGAGCTAATAAATAGAGGCTCTTATTCCCCGGCATGTCTTTACTGTGTCTCCGCGACCAAGTGCTTTCCCATCAACCACGGTCGGCATCGGTATGTTGAAGGCCAAGTGATGGCGACGTCTACATGCCCTCAACGTGGCATTGTTAGGACATTGGTATCGACCAGACATTGATTGAACTTTAAAGTACAGCCGACTTGCGACCGATAAGACCCTAGCACAATTCGAACGCAAAAATGTGCGGTGCAACAAGATTTTTCATTCTTATCGCCTTTGGCGATTTCCGACGTATAAAATTTAGGACCGAGTTCGTTTCGGGTAGGGCATAACTAAACTAGACTGGGTTTGCCGATTTTAGCCTGCACCTGCTATTGACCGAGGATCCCGGGCGTTTCCGTTTTTATATTTAGATGCGTGACACTTTCGTACTGATGATGTTGGTTGCCGCGGCGTTCATGGCCCTGCGCAAGCCGTGGCACGGCGTCATTTGGCTAATTGTTTTTGAATACCTGAATCCGCATACATTTTGCTGGGGATTCGTGCGTAGCGTCCCCGTATATCAGATTATTTTGATAGTCGTGTTTTCGGGTCTTCTGTTCTCCAAAGTTGAAGATCGCCAGCCGATTCCAAAAGACTGGCGGATCCCTACGTTCTACTGCCTGTGGTTTTATTTTCTTATCACGACTTTTGACGCGGCGGTTCCGCGGATGGCCTGGCCTAAATTAGTGGAAGTGTCGAAAATCTACTTGCCGCTGTTCCTCACATTCATCCTCATCAATTCCCGAGAAAAGCTCTTTGCGCTTTTGTGCGCAATGGCAGGTTCGATAGGGCTCATAGCGGCCAAGGGCGGAATATGGGCAATCGGAACGGGGTTCGCCAATCGAGTCTGGGGGCCGCCGGGCACCCAATACGGCGGCAATAATGAATTCGCAATCATTAACCTCATGATGATTCCCTTACTCATCATGTGGGCGCGGGAAACGCAATTCCCGTTGCTCCGCACGGGACTTCGTGTCGCGATACCACTTTGTTTCGCAGCGGCAATTAGCTCGTGGTCGCGCGGAGCGTTCTTAACCGCCGGCGTCCTCCTTGTTATTTTGCTCTGGCACAGCAAGCGGAAGTGGTTAGTTGCTCCGCTGATGATGGCCGGCTTGTGGGTGACGGTTCAACAGCTACCAGACGAATACTTTGGTCGCATGGAGACGATACAGAACTATGAACAAGACGAATCCGCATACAGCCGGATCCGGACGTGGCGCGATGGGTGGCGCTATGTTAAATCCAATCCGCTCACGGGCGCGGGTTTCGACGGGTGGATGTATGTGACGGAAAGAGATTGGCACAGCTCGATTGTCGAAATGTTGGCTGAGCACGGGTTTATAGCGTTTTTCATGTGGGGTTCGCTGATAGCCGGTACGTTACTGAGTTTGTCCGCCATGATCCGTCTTGGCAAGACGAGCAGCGAACTCGAATGGGTCACCAATTATGCTTTCGCTATGAGAGCTGCATTGATCTGCTACTGTGTTGGCACGTTGTTTCTGGGGCTCTCGTATTGGAGTGTCCTTTACCAGCTCGTATTTTGTTCGGTGTTACTTAAGAAATTTGCACTTGAACATGCGACTCGGCTTCGACTCGATCGCGAATATGTGGACTCGAGCGGGCATCCAAATCGGGTGCAAGCGCCTGGTGCTCGCGCTATCAGGTGACTACGTAAGCCGCCTTGAGCCGTAACCACTCATTTACCGGTGTTCCTGTGCTCCGGCAACTTAGTGGGGGCGTAAATAATATTCACCCGGCTTAGGCGACGACCGCCTGAGTCAAAACGAAAACTCTGCGGAGAAATCGGTGCGATTCAAGCCGAGCGTCGGGGTTACTATCTGATCGTTGGAAGCATAGATGAAGTATAGAAAGGAGATTGATGGGCTTCGTGCGGTAGCAGTCCTTCCGGTTATTTTGTTTCATGCTGGATTCGATTTGTTTAGTGGTGGTTTCGTAGGTGTTGATGTGTTTTTCGTAATAAGCGGTTATCTAATCACGACAATCATACTGACCGAACGGGAGGCAGGAACATTCACGATATTAAATTTTTACGAAAGAAGAGCGAGACGAATTCTCCCCGCGCTTTTCTTTGTCATGATAGTCAGCGCTCCATTTGCCTGGGAATGGATGCTTCCAATTCAACTTAAAGACTTTTCGCAAAGTTTCGTAGCGGTATCTTTATTTTCTTCCAATATATTATTTTGGCTGGAAAGTGGCTACTTTGAAGCCGCAGCGGAACTAAAGCCATTTCTGCATACATGGAGTTTGGCTGTTGAAGAGCAATTCTATTTGCTGTTCCCGTTATTTATCCTATTTACGTGGAAATTTGGCAAAAGAAAAATGTTTGCCGCTCTTTTATTGATAGGGTTTTTCAGTGTTTCGTTGTCGCAATGGATGGCAGGTCACCACCCAAGTGCCAACTTCTACCTTCTCCCAACACGATTGTGGGAGCTATTGATCGGGTCTCTCACAGCGTTCTACCTACTTAATCACGATGCCGACGGAGTACCTATTTACGACACGCAAGTGGAATTGTTGAGTGCAGTGGGCTTACTGTTGGTGCTGTATTCAATTTTTGTGTTCGACAACCAAACTCCGTTCCCAAGTTTTTATGCATTAGTTCCCACCGTTGGGACTGCACTAATAATTATATACGGTACGGATAAAACTCTAACTGGACAATTTTTAAGCAACAGACTCTTCGTCGGGGTTGGACTCATTAGCTATAGTGGATACTTATGGCACCAGCCTTTATTTGCTTTTGCAAGGCTAAGAAGCCTAACCGAACCGGGTCAACAATTGATGTTGTCACTCGGTGTTTTGTCGTTGTTGCTGGCATTTCTCACTTGGAAGTATGTTGAGAAACCTTTCAGAAACAAGACAAGATTTAATCGTAAAGCAATATTTCAAGTTGCCGTGGGGTTTTCTGTTTTTACTATTTCAATTGGTGTTGCGGGTCATTTAAATAACGGATTTGATTCCCGAATTGCTGCAGATGGTGTGCCGTTCGAACTATCGGACCTTAGTGAAAGAATACGAGTTAATCATGGTCTGAGTGGAACATGTGAAGGTTCCTTTACACTCTCTGATGAGTGCCGTACGAATGACAATCCGGAAATTTTGGTTTGGGGCGATTCGTTCGCTATGCATCTAATGCAGGGAATACTCTCATCAAACCCCAACGCAAAAATCATTCAAATGACGAAAAGTGTTTGTGGTCCGCTTATCGATTTAGCTCCGACAAACAGTAAATACCCAGCAAGTTGGGCAGACAAATGCATAAGATTTAACAACCAAGTTGTTGACTGGATCGAAAGTAACAATAGTGTACGCTACGGCGTTCTTGGTTCGCCATTTATCCAGTATTTGACAGACGAGTATCGAATTAAGACGCTCCGGGGAGTGATATCCCCAGACAAAGACATTGTGTATGAGCATCTTACCGCTACGCTCGACTTCTTGCTTGAAAATGGAATACAGCCAGTGGTCTTTGCACCTCCCCCGTCGAACGGAATAGACATTGGGCAGTGCTTAGTAAAGGCATCTATTTTTGGGAGTAGTGTCGAGAAATGCAATTTTTCGAGAAGTGAGTACAAGAATCACAGATGGGAAGTTTTGCAGTTATTAGAAAGGCTTGAACCCAAATATCGTGTCATTTGGACAGAAGATGCAATATGCAATGGATCAACGTGTAACGCAGCGATTGAAGGGACATTCATATATAGAGACGAAAGGCACTTTTCCCATGAAGGTTCCTCATTTGTGGGAAAAAAAATGGATTTTTATCACCTTATTGCATCACCCGATTCGATACCACCTGCTCGTTCAGGATCGAAATAATCTGTGGCAAGCCCAAGAGATTTAGCCCACTCAAGCGTCTAACGGTCGCTAGCGCAAGTTCCTATTGTATCGCTCGTGTATTTTATAGACCGCCAAAACCGGGGCGGGCAAGGTGTTACAAGAGGTAGTGAGGGGATAACCGTTTTCCTTGAGAGTCTGTCCGGCTTCGCTCTCGAATACCCGGATCGACCAGTTGGACATCCGGTCACGCCACTTCTCCGAATTCTTTTTTTGAATTGATTTGCTCAACATCGGAGTTTTTGATTTAGGGTCCTTTGATTTTTCGAACTGAACCATGGATGGCTCGAACTTTTCGTCAATAAACTCGCATATCCGCCTCATCGTTTTATCAGGATCATCAATCAAATCCTCATATCGGAGCTCGAAATATTGTTTTGCCTGGAGTTGTTTCCCGGTCTGTTGGCCGGCTTCGACATATTGCTTCCAGACCTGTGCGGCATGGTAGGTGTTGAAGATCTTTAGATCATGCTTTCTCTGTAGCATGGACAATGCACAGTCACGGCCGTCGCGAATGATATGGATAAACTGCGCATCAGGGAACATCTCCAGTATGGTTTCCATATGCAGAATGTAATAGGGGGTCTTTTCAAGCCAGCGTCGTTTGCCCTCACCGGTGGCATTCTTCTCCATCAGCCAGCTGATGAGCGCAACCATATTGTTTTTCCCCTCGTCGGTAAATTCCTCGGCAAGTGCATCTACATCGAATGCTAATCCTTTTAGGTCCTCTTCCACATACTCACGGCTGATACGACGCATTTCCTCGAGTGTCTTCTTCACATTCTCAACCACAGTCAAATCACCATACAGTGCCCTGTTTTCGTATAGGGGGATGAAAAAATGGGATTCTCCCGTGGGGGAAGATATGCGCGAATGGGAGCGCATCATCCGCTGCAGAAGCGTGGTGCCTGAACGCCCCGACCCTACCACGAATATAGGGTTTTTCATGTCAGTGACTTATTGTTGCTCTTCATATAACCGGAAATAGTTCCCATGAAGTGCGCTAACGTCATGCGCTTTCTGAAGCTGGTATCGCTGCCACTCTTTATGGTTTCTACAATATAGTTGATAGCAGCTCTCAATGTCTGAGGGAAGATGAACAAAGGGACGCCCATGAACAGTCGTCCGTATTCTCCGGTATCGTGGAATGCTTTCTGGTATCCGGCGTTTCGATGGATTGTCAGAAAATACTGTTTTTCGAGTTGATGAGCGAGGATATGGTGATAGACGATTGCGTTTGGCGAGTAATATATCCTGGCATCTCCCGCAGCGTTGAGGCGATGGAAATAGTCAGTCTCCGCACCCTTGAACAACTCGCCTTTTTTCCGTCCTTCGCCTTTGCGTCCCACCTGAGTGTTGAAGTACCCGATACGCTCTGGTACGCGGCGCTCGAACGCCATATTTCCACCAAAAGGATACCTGTTGATGCCGTCTAGCCGGATGGCCTCATCGCCGAAATCCTGATGACCCAAAAAACCATACATCTCAGGGTTGGATGAAATCCAGGCTGGAAGTGAGATGTCTGGGTCAAGATGGATCCTCCCGCCTGCAGCATCAGCATTGTTATCGACTAGCGTGGTGTACAACGAGTGCAGCCAGTCTGGCGATACGGTGATGTCATCATCAATATATGCGAAATACCTGCTATCCGATTCCTCGATTCCCCTGTTGCGAGCGTAATTCAAACCCTGTTCGGGTTCAAAAGCGTAGCGTATGTTAATAGACGATTTCTCAGCGAGTCGGTGGACGGCCTCTTTCGTTTTATCGGATGAGTTGTTGTCTACGATCAGGACTTCCCATTCGAATTCATTAGCGTCATTTTGCGCTGAGAGGGCATCGATACACATGGGCAGATTGCCACACCGATTGTAGGTGCAAATTATGACGGTGAAATCCATAGCGACTCCGCAATTCAGTACACTCTATGCAGGATGCGTGAGGCGTAGTATTTGATAGGAAAGCTGTAAGACATATCGTTGACTCCAAACTTCAGTTTCTGCCGAAAGTGCCACAATTTGTCAGTTCCATAAATTTCCAACCTGCGTAGGAGGAGCGGGTTTATATTCTCCCGATTGAAACCTGAGCGCGTAGAACACGCGGTCTTATAACCGGCCTTTTTTACCGCAGCAATGGTTTGCTCGTCGTACAGTCCGTATGGATAGGCGAAATGCTCTACATCTTGTCCCAGTAACTCCTCCAATTCTTGCTTGGATGCACCCAATTCATCATCCAGCCTTTCCGCATTAGATGATATGTCGCTCAGTCTGGCATGACTGCAAGTATGTGAACCGATGGTAATACCGGCATCTCTTACATCCTGTAACTTCCTGAGAGAAAGCAGTGGTCTCTCAGGAAACCCTCTCTTGTGCATCCAGTCGTTGCTCTTTCCAATCCGTTGTGAAACTACGAACATGGCCGCGGGAATATTCCATCGTGTGAGAATAGGCAACGCGTTGCGATGGAAATCGCAAAAGCCGTCATCAAAGGTTACCGCTACGCCAGTTTGCTCCTGTGAACGCCGGTTCTCGGTCACCTCGAAGATATTGTCGAGTGTCAACAACTGATACTTGGAATTGGCGAGATATTCCATTTGCTCTGCGAATTTATCGGGGGTGCAACAGAACCTCGCCTCTCTTTCGGATCTAGGCTCATCGACAATGTGATACATGAGAATCAATATCCGGGCCATCAGATTATCCCCCGCAGATCGATGAGGTACATCTGACGGGTGCCGCTATGGACCGAATCGACGCAGACCTGAGTTCCGTCACGATTCCATCGGGGATGTAAATCGCAACGGATCTCCCCCCACCATTTGTCCTTTGGTGAATAGAACCGGTCTAGCTCGATGACCTTTGCGTCGATTCGGTGTACCAGCATCAATGTTCGCATATTGTGCTGGTCCGGGTAGGTATCATTTAAGATCCATTTCCGGTCAGGGGAATAGCTGCAATGGCCATCTTCCCCCAACAGTTCACCGGCAAAGATTTGGCTGGATTCAGTTTCTACATCGCAGAGCAGAAAATGGGTCCCTGGTCCGACAGGGTTTTTGGCCCAGACCAGGATGTGTCGTTCATCCTGCCAGTCGTAATGGGAGACATCACCGGTGTCGAGAATGCATTTTAGTTCGCTTCCATCGACACGACAGTTGTAGAAGCGAACTTTCCATTCGTGCTCCGAATCCTGCCAGATATGGAAGAACGCAATTTTTCCCCCGTCGGGGCTGACCTGGATATGGTTTATCCAATGAGTCGTGTCGCGCATACCGGGTAGCGTGTCCATACTGGCGAGCTGCTCGAGGGGCACTATAAGTTTCGATGTGCCCGTATCCAGGTCAATTTTGAAAATCCCATCTTTATCAGGATGGCCAATGTTTGCCATATTATCTGGAACGCCAGCGTATCCATAACCCGGGCGCCAGGTTTGCAATCTCGAGAAGTTGAGGCTGAAGGCAATCGAGCCATCCGGCGATATGGTGTACAGGGGACGGTCGAAAACAGTTTCTTCATCAACCTCGGCACTACGTCGTATCGCGACATAGGAGCCATTCCTCCTGTCATTATAATAGACCCGATCATTCGGCGATCTGGGGTCCCATTGCAGCATGCTGCCTTGCTGCCAGTTCCACGCCTTGCTCGTGGCAAGTTCGTTGAATTCACCCGGTTTCGATATATCGATGTATCCGATTTTTACCGTGTCGTCTGCTGTTGGAGGTCGATCGTTGAACGACGCCTGATGGGCGAGTAGTCGACCGCCGGTTTCACTCCACGGAGTTTTATCGTAATAGCCGAAAAAATGATGGCCAGGAGGCGCCGTCACCGTCGTACAGATGCTTTGCAGCCTACCGTATCTGATTAAATGGTAGAGAAAGGGTGAACCGAAATGGAGTTTCCGCTCCAGCAGTAACTCGAAACGGTGAGATATGCTCCACGGTATGCACTTTTGTTCGATGAAGAATCGTTTCAGTCGGCCGCCGCTAGACACCATTCAACCCTTTTTGTCATCCATTCCGCCAATCAATTTGATGAACAGCTTTTCCGGCAGTACCGCGGGAAGCATATATTTCAGTTGTTTGGGTTTGAAATAGCCATCTGCCAGGCAGCTGCGGAATATATGGTGGGCGCTGACCAGATCTCTTTTCCAGTAGGCGTCGAGGCCCCTTTCCAGGTAGGCACCATAGGTTAAACCGCGAAGTTTACCTTGGCTGAGATGCCGGACCCGATCAGGATGGCTCTTGATGAACTGCTTTTTTACCAGAAGTACATTCAGGGCCTGCCGCCACTGTTTCGACGTAATTTGGGTTGTACCGTGATGACGGTAATAGGCCATCACCTTTTCCACCCGCACTATCGGTGCGCCGGTGCCGATCTTCAACCACAGATCGTAATCCATACAGGTGGCCCACTGCTCATCGAAGCAACCAACTGCCTGGAGAATGTCGTGGCGGACAAGCGCCGCATGTATTGGCCAGGGTGCTGCCGTTCGCAGGAATTGTTCCACTTTGTCAGACTTTTCATAGTCTGGAGGAATGTATGGATTCGAGCGGTTGGCGGGCCCGCCTACATTTTGCCAGCCGCAGTAGGAGAGTGCCGCTTCGGAGCCTTCCAGGACGTTAAAGAGCTGCTGCAGGCATTCCTGTTCCCAGTAGTCGTCAGCGTCGAGAAACGCCACATACTGCCCGGTGGCGCGAGCGATTCCCTGGTTTCTTGCAGGTCCTGGACCTTTATTCTGCTGGAATATCGTGCTGATTCTTTCACCATATGACTTGAGAATAGTGCCGGAACCGTCGACCGATCCGTCATCGACGACGATCAACTCTACATCCTGATGGGATTGCCCCAGCACACTGTTGATAGAATCCGCGAGATGAGCCTCGGCGTTGTAACAGGGCATTACAACGCTGACGCGCCCCCGAACGTGTTCTGTATGTGCTATGTCCATATTTCCTTGAGCCGGTTAACCTCGTTACACATAAAAGGGCAGTGCCGTCTCCGCTACGCTTTGCCACGTAAAGCTGCGTGCAAAAGCCTGGCAGGACGATGTATCGAAAGGGACCGAGTTATCGAAATGTTGCTTCAACGCGACTTCGATAGAGGCTACATTAGCCTCCTGCACAAAATAGCCGCTGGTCCCATCCTTGACCGCTTCTGCTGCACCTGCGAGGTTAGCCGCCAGGGAGGGCGTTCCACATGCAGCAGCTTCGAGGTATACGATGCCAAATCCTTCGTGGCTCACGGGGAGTATGGATGATGTCAGGATAAACAGATCGCTGGAGAGCAATCGTTCCATGAGTTTATCTTTTTCGACAAAGCCGAGAAACTCCACTTGTTCCCTAAGTCCCAGCCTTTCGCAGAGATCCTCCAGGTCATGGCGAAAATGACCATCGCCGATAATGGTGTAAAGAAACTCGTAGTCGTCTTTCAGCCTGGCTAATGCTTTTAGAACAAGATCAATGTTTTTTCTTGGCTCGGAAAGGCGTGAAATGGTGATCAGTCTAGGACGCCCGGTTGTGTTTTCCAGGTGCTCACGCTGTGTGAAATCACTGCCCAGACCGACCATCGCGGGAGTGGTCATCCCTCTGCAGGCAGGAAATCTCTCGAGAAATACCTTCTCCGTATATCGACTGTTGGTAAGAATGTGGGCTGCTTTGTTGATAGAGCGATTCAGTGCGCTTCGTGTGATCGCATGGCCGATATGTTTATCGAGGTTGCGTAACTGGTTTTTGAATCGCCAAAGCAGGCGGAAACGAAACAGATCCGGACGGCCGGTGTTGAGGTAAGGTCGCAGAAAATCGTTACCATGGACGGAAATCACAACAGGGCGATCGGCATCGACCGCTAACCACGAATAGGCGGCATTCATGACATGCCATGCGTCGACAGCATATCCGCGTAGTATCGGTGAATCGAGACGCCGCCTTATACGCAATACTGGTTGGACGGAAAAAGTCTCAGTGTAGATATGAGCTTCGTTGTCTACGGATGTGAACACAGTCGCCGTATGACCCAGTTGTGTCAATGCCTTGGTGTATTCGTAGGCATAGGTCTCCACGCCGCCGATACCAGGCGGGAACTCAGGTGATACGATTCCGATATGCACCGAAATGCCTCAACTCTTGGCCGGTTGTATTGATATCCAGGAACCTGGGGCCATAGTAATTTCCTGAGCTTTTATATCTTGTGAAGTGCTAATATCTTTACCGCTCATAATCAACAAATATTCGCCATTTTCGAAAGTTTCAGACGCAGATCCTGCGTTTACGAGAAGAAACTCGGTTTTCAAATCGTGTGACAGGTTGGCTACAGTGATCGCGGGTCCTGCGTTGTAGGTGGTAGCTGTTGGAAGTGGCGAAGAAAGTGCCTCCATGTTGCCGCCCAAGATCGATGGCGGGAGTCCCATACCGTTGTTACCAAGGTCAATAATAGTATCGGCAAGCCACTGCCTGTATTTAGCTGCATCGTCGATGGTGCACAGATGGTAAAGTGTCTCCGCCCAGAACCCCAATGCGTACCTGGTCTTCTCCGACTCACCAAGATAGCTCCTGAAGCTTTTCCTGTGGCTGAATTCAAGCGTCTGCTCCATCTGTTCTAAGGAGAGGTCATCAGGGAATCTTCGTATGTAGCGCGCCAGGTCCATCGTGTTGATGGATTGGTAGGCTGGTGCTACCCCCTTCAACGTAAGGGCGCGATCGATGTATCCGCCTGGCATGTTGATTCTTGGAAAGGTCTTTTTTAAATGGTGCAGATTGGGGATCAGGTATTTCCATCCGAGTCTCTTTAATATGCGGAAATGGGTCGGGAGCTTCCTTGCTTGCTCGGTAGGCAGCCACGTCAGTTCTATGATGCGGAATATGAGTCGATACAATGATTCAGCGGGCCTGGCTTTGAGCAATGCGGACGTGGCCTCTCGTGCTGAACTTACCTTGATGCAGTACCGCTGATCCCCCGTGATTAGTGCATAGCGGTCGAGTGCGATGGTCGTATCCAGATGGGTATTGAGTACCAGCATATTGGACAATCGTTTACCAAATGCGTTGCTCTTCGCCCATTTGAACGGACTCTTGCGCATGGTTTCTTCCGTTAGCTCAAGCTCGTCATGGAGATACCAGGTCCCGATCATCGTGCTATCGTATTGTTTTGCTATAAAAGATGCCGCGATTCTAAGCGAATTTTCCACAGCGGCATCGTTCCCCGTAGAGAGAGCATCCATCAATAGGTGCATGCCACTGCAATGGAGTCTGAAATGGGATTCCAGATCATCACTCCATTCGCCGTGGCGCCATGCGCCGTCTTCCCCCTGCCTTGAAATTATCGAGAGTACAATTTGAGATCTTAATAATTCATATATTTTTCCCCCGGTTGTTTGTTGCAGACCAGCTAATGTTACATAGAGGGCATGTGCATCGTTTTCCGAAGGAATTTTTCGGTAGTATGGCCATGACGTTCGCTTTTCATAGATAACGCCATGGATAAGGTGGAGAAAGAGGTCCGCTGGTTTCGTGTAATTTGTGTGGGAACCCCAAAGGAAAACAGACTGGTATTGACTAACTGGCGAAGCCCTTAGCTCATTATAGATAGAGGTAGCGTTTTCTGGCAGTTCGAAGATAACCAGATCCAGTGCGAATTCAGGTTGACTGATGAAAGTGACCGAAAGCGACTCCGCGGAGAGTGCGATTGAACCGACACCCGAGTTCGACTCATTCAGAATTTGGCCGTTGCCATTCACTTGTCGCGAAACAGGTTGGATTGGTATCCAGTAACAAGATTTCCCCTCTGCTTCTGGGGTAAGTAGCCACCCACCGCCAGCACAATCAGTCAGGTGGAACTGCCCGTTAAGATGAAAGATGGTTCGCGTATTCCGGGAGCGTATGAAAAGGCATTGGGTGCCAGTGCCATCGAACTGGTCGAGTATGTATTCTACCCCCTGTACAACCTCTCCTTGCCTGCGGCTTGCCTGGTAGATAGAGACACCGGCTGCAGCGGTAAGTGTTGAAAGCTGTTCTTTAAATAGTCGTTCAAGCGAGATAGGAACGGTCATTTTACCCAATCAACTGGAAGAGTGTGAATCGCCCCGGGGATTCCGAAGGCTCATTTTTTGAGTCACGTCGCCCTGACGGACCCTTCGAACTGTTGATAAATATTCGATCCGTGATCGGCCTATGGGGTTTTTCTAATCGGATCGAACAAGTGACGATATTGAACAAATCCACCCGTGCTAAGTTGGCTAATTCAACCATCCTAGATGGTCCGCCAAAGGCCTTGGCGGCGCGTCACCTCCGTCTTAAGCAATCCATCACAGGAAACTTCGGAAGTACTGGCCGGTACGTTTTGCGCTCGATTTAGTCCCAATCTTGGCTCTCAGGATACGTTCTACGTCGGAACGCTCAAAGGTGTCGGCCGGATCTATCAGAAAACCTCTCCCGATACCGATAGCCAGGTGCGTAATTTTGTAACTCTGAACGCTAGTTATTGCGAAGCGTGAGCACTCGCCCCATCGTCTTTACAGGCGCGGCCATTTAACGATAAGCGTTCACGGTTAGTCAACCTCGGTGCGATTTTTGCACATGGATTCGCCTTTAAGTTGGATTTTAGTTGCGTTGTGCAGGAGTCGACCGAGGATGGCATGGTAATCCCCCCTGGAAATAATCGCGCTCATAAGTAGAATTTTCTAATGAGAAAGGAGTTCTACGATGAAGACGCCGAAATATTCGGAAAGCAAGATATTTCAAATCCTTAAGGAGGCCGAATCGGGCGTTGCGGTGCCCGAGCTGTGCCGCAAGCATGGCATGAGCAGCGCGAGCTTCTACAAATGGCGCTCGAAGTACGGCGGGATGGACGGTTCGAGTATGAAGCGATTGAAGGAACTCGAGGACGAGAACCGTCGTTTGAAAAAGATGTATGCGGAATCTCAGATGGATGCGGAAATCCTGAAGGATGCGCTGGCGGGAAAGTACTGAAGCCGTCTCGACGCAAAGAGATGGCCCAGAAGGTCGTTGAGACAAAGCAGATTTCGATCCGCCGGGCCTGTCGTTTGTTTGCAGTGTCGGAGACTTGCTACCGGTACCAGGCGAGGCTCAGTGACGATAATG
>Ga0315336_1000947_pt1 | contig 64374 bp, 91 predicted proteins | sample ASW5metaG_FD_204512 | JGI IMG/M metagenome (GOLD analysis project Ga0315336, IMG submission 204512) | Ammonia-oxidizing marine archaeal communities from Monterey Bay, California, United States - ASW #5 | ecosystem: Environmental > Aquatic > Marine > Intertidal zone | place: USA: California... | reverse complement strand
GAAGAAAGACGCAAGAGGCAATTTCATTTTTTTTCAAAAATTTCAAAAAAAGCTGATTTTTCAACGCACATGGCACCGAATGGGTTAGCAACCTTTGAACAAAACGGGGCGACGGTAACCGCTAGGGCGTTTGCGAATATCGATGTGAATGAACTTGCGGCCCGGATAACAGCCCATGCCACCAATTTCGCCACGTTTTTTCATGAAAGCAATGAGTTTGGACTTAGAGACACCAGGCATGAAGATATCTGCAGCCATGCATTTTTGGTGGTAAGAGCCCCAAGCTCCACCAACTTTCCAATTATGAAATGGATTTCTGTAGCCAGAAGTTACGATGGCTTTCTTGCCAAAGCGCATCTCAGCTTTCCAAATCACGTAACGCAGCTTAGGCAATAGGCAGAACGTTTGAACTTTGGAATGCTCAACATAAAGACCATATTTTTTCTTATAGCTTTTGCCGCCGGAAAAACCGCCCATTGAGGCGCAACCGGCCAGAAAAGATAAACTGATAAGAAGGGCGATAAATATACGCATCGCTTGGCCTTTGAGCACTGTATGATCAACTCAAAGAATAACCGGCGATGACTAATCGCCGGTCAATAAGGATAGTTAAGATTTTATCTTTTGTACGAAATCTTGATTTACCAAGCGCCGATGTTTTCCATGGAAATCCAAGGTTCGATTGGCTCTAGATCACCGTCCTGTATCAATTCAATAGAAATATTGTCTGGTGAACGAACAAAAGCCATGTGCCCGTCGCGTGGAGGACGAGATATCGTGTATCCCATATCCATTAGGTGCTGACACGTCGCATAAATGTCTTGGACGCGATAGGCGAGGTGGCCAAAACTGCGACCTTCTGTGTATTGCTCGTTGCCATCCCAGTTGTAGGTCAACTCAACTTGAGCCGCTTCATCGCCGGGCGCTGACAAAAATATTAATGTGAAACGACCTTTGTCGTTCTCAATCCGTTTGTTCTCTTTAAGACCAAGGCCTTCGCAATAAAACTTTAGGCTTTCATCTATGTCCGTCACGCGGACCATTGTGTGTAAGTATTTCATGCTGATTCCTTCGCTAACAGGTCCAACCATTCATGATTGGTTGAAAAAACGCAACAATCACAGTTGTTTGAATGTGTATAAGTTATGCCTTATATCCCTTTGAAGTTGCGGTGTTTTTGTTCAATCCTCAAATAAAAACCGGGTACAGTTCTGGAAATGGTTAATGATCGTTAATTATTTACTTAACAAATCAACCTGAATCGGACAAAATCGGAGATTAGTAAGTGTACCCTGCTTGTGGTGGAGTGGGCAGACAAGAGGACAAGGCGATTATGGGGGCCAAGATTACAGCCGATGTAGAGGGTGATGTTGAGTTCGAGGGTAGTACTTCAACAACGGACAACACCGCTGAAATTCTAAATGATCCTTCAGTGGATGTCATTGAGATCTCAGGCTCTATAAAGTGGTTTGACGTTGCGAAAGGCTTCGGCTTTATCGTTCCGGACAATGGCATGCCAGATGTCTTGGTTCATGTAACCTGTTTGCGTCGCGATGGTTTTAAGACCGCTTACGAAGGTTCCCGAATAGTCGTTGAAGCTCTGGACCGTCCAGGCGGTTTGCAGGCATTTAGAATTCTTTCTATGGATGATTCAACCGCGAAACATCCTTCTCAGTTGGCGCCGGCAAAAACCCATGTGGTTGTAGAGCCTTCGTCACAGCTGGAACGCCTAGAAGTGAAGTGGTTTAATCGACTACGTGGTTTTGGGTTTCTTTCTGCAGGTGAGGGCCATCCTGACATTTTCATCCATATGGAAACTTTGCGCCGTTTTGGGCTTGCTGAGCTTCGTCCGGGACAGTTTGTATTGGCGCGCTATGGTGACGGACCTAAAGGTCTGATGGTCGCAGAGATACGTCCAGACGGTTGGGGCGACGCTCCTTCATCGCACTAAATATCTACCTATGATCACAACTTCACTTCGATCTTCGTTGCGCTCGCTTGTTGCTGTGTGCTTGTTCTTCATGCTCTCTGCCTGTTTTGCTGGAGAAAACAGTTTAACGCTCAATAGCTCGACAGGCGCACATAGCTTCACGATTGAAATTGCAGATACCGCAGAAGAGCGTGCTCAAGGCCTAATGTTCCGCACAGAACTTGCTGACGACAAAGGCATGCTGTTTGATTTCGGCGATGAAAGAGAAGTTTCGTTTTGGATGCGAAACACACTTATCCCGCTAGATATGATATTTATTGCTGAAAATGGCAAAATCGCTAACATTCACGTGAATGCCAAGCCGCGCGATCCCACACCAATCCCCTCAGCTGGAAAAGTTCGATTTGTGTTTGAAATTGCAGGTGGGATTTCTGTCAAAATCGGCCTGAAAGCTGGCGATCAGGTTCTCCACCCAAGAATGAACAAAGACTAATTAGAGCGCTGTAGCTTCTGAAATCATGTCTGCGTTGAGTTCAGTCAAAGTCTCAAGGCAAGTGAAATAGCGCGCTGCGACAACCATGTTATCGACTTGAACCTTTTGAATGAAACGAGCTTTGTGAACATCAACAGTTCGAGGGCTAATGCCTAAACGCTCACCAATTTGTAGTGCAGTGAGGCCTTCCATTACTTGCTCAAACACTTCGAATTCACGACGTGTTACCGTTTTTAGGCGACGGGCGAAGGCAATTAGGTTCGGAGATTCTGGAAAATGTGTTGTGCGTTTGCGTTGACCAACGCTGAGCATGCTACTCGCTGACAAACCAGCTGTGAGTGTTCCTGTGATTGAATTACCGTCTTCTAGTTTTGAATTTACTTCACTCATCGCAGTTACCCATTCCTCAAAGTCTATAGGGCGCGAAACCGAGGCCAATTGTCATAGTATACTTAGGCCAACTGGTTTAATCCTTCGTGGTGAAACTCAGTTCCACCTCGAAAACCAGTCGCAGTTTTGCTTCCAAACGCACTTAACAATTACGTTTCCAATAAGCATTCTAAGATACGGATTATTGCAATTAGGTCTAGTCAGTGTTGCACAAATTGTAAGCAATTCTGCAAATGTAATCGATTGCAGTCATTTTGACGAACAACTGTACTAGTACACTTGGGCTATATTGTTGCAGTCACATAGTACGCTTTAGTTCGCAATATTGCTAATTTCGAACTTTCTACTATTCATCAATAGAATCAGGACGTTTGCCCGGCGGCATCCAAGCACGATCCACTGAACCTTTATGGGCGCCTCGCGACCCCATCATAGCTTCGTCCATCTCAGCAGCGACCTCATGTGCTAAGCGAATGTACTCAGCGTTCTCATGCGCCGGTGTATCAGGGTCATATGCGTCCGCAAGTTTGCGAATGCCTTTGAGGTCCATCGCTGTAAATGCTGTGACTATCTTTTCTGCTTCGTAGGGGTGTATACCGAGACCTTCTAAGGCAGACCGACCCGCGCGTACAGAGCTGTCGAAAGTCTCTCGAATAATGTCGTTAGCACCTGCTCGATACAATCGATAAACTTCGGTACGATCACGTGCACGTGCCACAATGTGGATGTCGGGGCGTTCGTGACGGGCGTGTTGAACAATTTCCGCAGCACGATCAGGGTCATCAATCGCCACAACAATCATCTTCGCATCGTGTAGACCTGCAGCATGCAAAAGATCTGGCCGAGATGCGTCTCCGTAAAAGCTGCGCACTCCGAATTTGCCAAGTCGGTCCACCATTTCGGCGCTCAGGTCCAAAACGACCGTCTGAAATCCATTGCCTAAAAGCAAGCGATTGATGATTTGTCCAAATCGGCCTGTGCCTGCAATGATTACGGTGCCTTGCTCTGTGATTTCGTCTTCTTCACGCGAGCGATCGCCAGTGAGTTTTGGCACAATCACTTTATCGTAAAGGATAAACAGAAGAGGTGTGAGCAACATGGAGAGCGCAACAACTAATAGCAGAAGTTGAGATAGCTCACCCGAAATAACGCCATTTTGTACCGTGAACGAGAGCAAGACGAAGCCAAACTCACCTGCCTGCGCCAAACTCAAAGTAAACAACCAACGGTCGGTCCCCTTCAATTTGAATATGAAGGCAAGTCCCAAAAGAACGAGTGCTTTAAGCAACATCAAACCGAAAGTTAGCCCGAAAACGGTCGCTAGATTGTCTTGCAAATAGCCAAAGTTGATACCAGCTCCGACCGTAATGAAGAACAAGCCAAGCAATAGACCTTTGAACGGATCGATGTCGCTTTCAAGTTCGTGACGGAATTCTGAGTTCGCAAGCACCACACCTGCCAAAAATGTTCCAAGTGCTGGCGACAAGCCGACAAGCGACATGAGAAGTGCTATCCCGATGACAAGAAGCAAAGCTGCAGCGGTGAAAACTTCTCTGAGTTTAGCACCAGCAATGAAGCGGAATAGGGGACGAGACAAATAGTGTCCGCCAACGATCACAACCGCAACAGCGAGCATTGTCACACCAGCCACCTGCCAACCTGCAAGGCCATCAACCAAACTGAGTTCCGCGCCATGGCCGCCGCCATGTTCATCATGATGTAGGTGATCTACCAATTCTTGCACTGCCAACAATGGAATGAGTGCGAGCATTGGGATCACAGCAATATCTTGGAACAACAGCACCGAAAAGCTTGATTGGCCACCATCAGATTTCATCAAGCCTTTTTCGTTCAACGTTTGCAAAACGATTGCCGTAGATGATAGTGAAAACACTAGGCCAACTGCAATAGAGCTTTGGACATTTACGCCCAACGCATACGCGATCGCAGCGATTATGCCCGCAGTCAGGCCGACTTGTAGCCCGCCAAGGCCAAGCAACTTATGGCGCATTGCCCAAAGCGCTTTTGGTTCTAGTTCCAAACCAACCAAAAACAGCATCATGACAACGCCGAATTCGGCGAAGTGCTGGATGTCTTGAGTTTCAGAGCCAACGAGGCCGATAACTGGACCAATGACGATGCCGGCGATCAAATATCCTAGCACTGAACCCAGACCAAGGCGTTTGGCAATTGGCACCGCAATTACAGCTGCGCAGAGATACACGAAAGCTTGAAACAGAAAGCCGGTCATTATTTTGCTCCTTGTTTAAGCGGTAGGTTTTCGCAAGTTAGAATGTCGAGTTTTGCGGCTTGCTTGTAATCAAACTTGTCATCACGCAGCGCACAGAGCAGTGCTTTATACTGGCTAGTGTGCAGATCCAGTCGCCCGTCTTTGATTGCTCGAAGAGATGCGTAGATCGCATAAGGAGAAATGTAGGTCATATGACAAAGGTCCGCAGTCTGCTCCAACGGCGTCAGAAACGTGCGCAGATCAAAGTTATTGTAGCCATCTGCATCATATGCGTTTTCTGGGCCGCCTGCGGATACGACTGGCAACAAAAACTTGCCCTTTAGGGCTGTGCCACCTTCGCCATACGCGTAGCCATATTCCAAGACCAAGTCTTGCCATTCTTTCAATAGGGAAGGTGTTGAATACCACATCAAAGGGAACTGAAAGAGAATAATATCATGCTCTTCAAGCCGAGCTTGTTCAGCTTCTATGTTGATTTTGAAACGAGGGTAATCTTTGTACAGGTCAACAAATGTGACCCCATCTATGCTTTGTGCAACTGTCGACAGCTGCCCGTTAGTAACGGAATGGCGCGGCGCAGGGTGCGCTAAAAGCACTAGAATCTTTTTCATCAATTTTCCCCATCATATGCATAAAAGCATAGACGGGGAGTTTGCTTAATTGAAGCGCAAATTGTCGATTATTTGAACTAATCCAAATCAATTCTACATTTTTGCTTGGCGGGCTACTATATGCCCGCAATCGGTGCGAAATGTGCGCCCAAAAAGAATGGCCAAACGAGCAGGCCAAGAAGGCCTTTCCAGAAACCGAGCTGAAGAAACCCGATTGTGAAAAGCCAACCGACAAACCAAAGCATGCCAGTTCCGCCGTGTTGGGTGACGTTGATTTTGCGTTCCATGTCTAGCTCCTTTGCTTAGTAACTAAAGTTGTTTAACTATTTTGATTGCGAACAGGAGAACGACCGCGCCAATTGTGCCGCTTATGATGGAGCCGATAAACCCTGTGCCAACACCAAATCCGATAGCAGGCAGCAGGTACCCGGCAACTACGGCTCCCAGTATGCCCACAACTACGTTCCCGACCAATCCAAAGCCAAAGCCTTTGACGATCTTGCCAGCGAGCCAACCCGAAAGCGCGCCGATTATAAGAAAGATTATTAAACTACCGATACCCATTTGTTACCCCTTAGTGCGTGTTTACTACCAACAACATGGGCATATGCGTGAGAATATCAATGACCAACATCAATTGAGTTGAAGTCTAGCTATTTCCAATTATCTGTTGTCGGCTCGACATTAAGCGTATCGTCGCCTTCCAAAGCACACCGCATTGCGACTGTTGCAACTTGCACAGCTTCTTCGTAAACGCGGTTCCAATCCTGTATCTTACCCTCTCGAATATGCAGCATGGCTTGAGCCAGCTCGCCGACCTCTTCGGTAAGCGCTGCGACAGTTGGGTTGTCTTTTGCTGGAAATTTTTCACTGGCCCGTTTAAACTCAGCCAACATGTCAGCAGCAAACCGTCGGGTGAATTCGTCTTTATTCATTTCGTTTAAAATCACTGGTAGCCCTCTGTCTTTGCTTTTTTATACGAACATCGCACGGGTAAAAGCATAAGCAAATGGATATCTGAACTGCTAACAGGTTCGAGCCGTCAACCATTTATGTAAGCCACATTACTGAGATTTGCGGAATACATGAAAATGCGGCGAGCATTACTATGCTCACCGCTTTGCTGGACTAACGGATAGCCTTTGGCGCGCTCACTTGCTCAACCAAACCAGTTTTCAGGTCGTATAAAAGACTTGAAACTTGGACATAATCGGGGATGTTCTTTGCCGCTTCGAGTTTTTCAAGATCACTCGTCAAGCACTGACGGTGGTCATTAATGGCTGTTTTTGAAACATCAATTCCAAGATGTGCTTTAGCTACCGCCTGGAAACCTGGGTCTGCGAACCGTTCTGCGCCACAATGCGTATGTTCCATGATGATAACTTCAAATGGTCCCGGAATTTCTCCATCAAGGTTTGCTGCCATAAAGGCTAAGGCAGCAATTTCATCAATAATCTCGTCTGTTACACGCCCGCCATTGTTCCGCATCACCACGGCTTCGCCCAAGGGCAAATCAAGGATGTGGGCCGGGTCAACCCTTGCATCAACACATGCAACGATCACACATCGCAGTTTTGGTAGAATTGGCAACTCGGCATCGTTGAAGTTCTTTGCAAATTCTTGATTCCTATCCAGTAGTTGAGGGACTGCGGTCATAATGTATCTCCATGTAACTGCCCAAAGGGCTATCTATTTATGCAATCTCACGGCGAAACTACATTTCAGTTGGCCTTTAGCATGCTGAATGTATTGACATTATTGATCGTCGCCGTAGATTGAGTGTAATAGATAAAGTGATCGCTTTATTTTTTAAAGTAACGTTTTCGTGAGGTGATAATGGCTAAAACGCGCTCATACAAATTGCTCTGCCCAATTGCCAGAGGGCTCGATCGTATTGGTGATCGTTGGACATTGCTGATTTTGAGAGATTTGCACGCTGGCCCTGCAAGGTTTACAGAACTTCAAAAGGGTCCAACAGGAATAGCCGCTAATCTGCTGACTGAGCGACTAAGCAAACTAACAGATGATGGTCTAATCAAACGCTCAGAAGCCGCTCATGGTGTGACTGTTTACGAGCTAACTTCACTGGGTGCTTCGACAAGCAACATCATTCTTGAGTTGGCATTGTTTGGTGCAAAGTTCCCAGCGGAAGGACCAACTGTTAGGCCTGGGAACTTGCGAACAGTTGCAACCACTATTGGCGCCGTGGCAGACAAAGTAGTCAGCGATCATATGAGCTTTGTAGCGCTGTTAGACGTGGACGGAGAAAGTATCGTTCTAAGCGTGGGTAACGGGCGAGCTCGAGCATGTTATGGCAGCGACGCAAGTGCAGACGTCATTTTGTCGACTCGTTACGAGGCATTGTTGGCAGTCTCTGAAGGCGAAATGTCGCTGGAAGTCTTTGCGAGCCAACATAGCAAGCTTGAGACCTTAGACGAACGCGCCGGACAGGAATTTCTTCATTTGATGTCTGCAATAATTGACGAGTTTCAAGCGAACTAAAGCAATAGATTTCTGTTGTGGTATTTGACCTGGACGAAACCTTTAGGGCGCGTGAGGAATATCGGTCGGATATTCGGGATGTTAAACAGGGCATCCGCGATGTGACAGACCGCCTCGATGCTTGGCATAAGCCTGCCGGATAGTTACACAAACGGGATCGAAGATGTCTCAGTTTTTGGAAAGTCGCGTTTTCCGTAGGCGTTTTCTACGAACGCAGCCAATAGCTCCTTTGAGGTGGTGGGTCCGCCCATAATTTCGGCAATGCCCAGCTCGTGGATTTCAGCCCCTTGCAGGTCTATGGGATACCTAAATCGGTTGCCAATGATGCCCACATTTTTACGGTGTCCGTCGTACTCAACTGGTACTGGAATGCGCCACTCTGCTTCATCGCTGAAGCCTTTATCTTTCAACCAGTGGGCTAATTGCCAAACAGCAAAGTACGCTGCTGTTTCGAAGTTTTCAGTCTGTTTTCCAAGTTGGTCTTCAAGCAGCCCGTGGGCGATTTCCATTTCATAGACACACTTTCCGGGTTCACCAATTGTTTGAGCCTTGCAAATTGAGATTAGGTCCTTTTTCTCAAATCCGATGGCTTCTGCTTTCCCCCCATTTTGGATATTGCCGTAGACGCGCCACATAGAAAGGTTGTCTCGCCTCGCAGAGAAAGACACTACCATGGACCTGTTCGATTGGTTGCCCGCTGTGTTTTCAAATTCCGGATTGTCATCAAGCAACTTCAGTGCAGCGGGGTTATTTGATTTCTGCGACCAGCTACGAAACGCTTCGAAGGCAACCTTCCATTCTTTGCGATCGTTTAGGTCCCGAATGTCTGACGCCAATAGAGATTTTGAATCCCATATTTTATAAAGGGTGTCTAACGATGTGTAGTGCCATAGGATTTCCGATTTGCGTCTATCGATCATAGTAGCCTTCAAATATTAGTAACGGAGTAGGCAGCACTGGAATGCTGACTAATCGGGGAACTGTTGGTAAACAAACCCGATCCAATGAAAGTATAACCTAAAACATCGGCTCCGCGATCGCTAGTAATTGCTAACTAGCAGTGCGATTGTTAACTTCCTGAAATGAGCTGGGTTTTAGAAAAGTAACTCCGAATCCAAATCGAGTTTGTTCCATTTTTGTTCTCTTGTTAATTTGTGCCAATGAGATCATCAATAAAGACATTGCGGCAGGCCAAAAGGGCTGGAATGCGGTTGATTGCTGTGTATTACAATATGCATTGCCGGTGCCGCAAACTAATCAACATTGATTTTGTCTGTGCAGCTCGTGGTGTGACCCATAAGTTTGTGCCAGCTCTTGGCGATCGTCATTTCAGCGAACGCATGAAATGTTCCAAGTGTGATGAACAGGGCATGTTCATTTGAACACTTTCAGAAAACGTGCCTGAGCCCGATGGCGATGGTGACCTTTAGGTAGGTTAGCCACGCTAAGCTGTTGATTTCCAATAATTATGGTGATCCCGACAGGACTCGAACCTGTAACCTGCTGATTAGAAGTCAGTAGGTCTTACCCTTTTCTGAAGTATAAAAACGCTGATTCCGCATTGTTAAACAGGCACTTGGGAGGAGTCTTGTTTTGTTCTTTTTGGGTGGTTTGGTGTAAAAACAGGCCATTTTTTACAGGGCAATTGCTCTTTTGTTCTCTTTTTCGCGGTGTTTTTACTGCAGAAAAGATCATAGAAATGACCCCGGTCGTGACCTGCAGTTGTAAGGGTCAAATACACCGGCGGCACGTTGTCCGACAGTTTACCGTTTTGGATAACTGAGCGATCAAACTTGCGTTTCATTCAACACGTCCGTTGCCAGATAATGCTGGCGAATTATGCTCTGGCAATCACGCTCACTGTGACCGCTTACTTCCGCGATCTTTGGAATTGTGGTGCCGTTGCGATATGCGGTCGTAATGTACGTTCCCCGCAAGTCGTGAAATGTTAGGCCGGTGATATTCAGCTTTTGAAGGTTCTTGCGCCACACGCCATCAAACCCACCGCTCCAAGGCACACCCGATTGATTGGTCAGAACGCGAACGCTTGGCCGCTTCATGGTGTTCAACATATTGCGCAAATCTGAGTGCGGTTTGAAGTGGACAACCGCGCCGGTCTTGCCCTGTTTGAATTTTAGCGCTTCCCCGTCCCATTGATCCCACGTCATGGCCATTAGATCGCCTTTGCGTTGTCCACTATGCAAAGCCAATAGAAACGCCTCACGGATCGTCTGAGGCGATTTCGCCATGATTGTCTGTATTTGATCGTCCAACCAGATAACATCGCGCCTTGATGCTTTGCTGACCTTTTCAATGTTCTGCAATGGGTGGCGCATAATCATTTCGCGATCCACGGCGATTGCAAGCACCCGGGCAAACACGGTGACGGTGTTGTCAGCGGTGCGCGGTGTTTCGGCGGCGATTTCGTCGCGCCATAATAAAATCTCTGCTCGGGAGCCTCTTTCTTCAAGGGCTTCAATCGGCATGGTCCCAAATTCAGCGCCAATGCGATCAAGGGCCGTGGTATAGGATCGCTTAGTTGATGTGGCCAGTTTCAGGAATTTCGCGCTCCGGCGATAGTCTTCAATAAGAGCGCTAACGGAGCCCAGTGCTTCAACCGGCTTTGCCTTGGCGAAGCGTTGGAACTCTCTCAAGTAAGCAGCGGTCCCGGGCTTTTCGGTGAGGCGAGGACCGCCACGAAAGGCGTAATGATATTCAACCCGTTTACCCGACTTTGATCGCACCTTAACAATGTGCAAGCCTTCAAGGTTAACTTTCGTCATTGCTTTTTGCCTTTGTTTTTGCGCCATTTGTCCAAGCTCGATTGGCTTGCGTCTTCAACCCTATCACCGACCTTTGTGTCAGGATAGACGGTCAGCTTGAGCCCTTCATGCTCAACACAGATGGCGATATCATTTTGCATGGCCACAGCGGCCACAGCATTAATTTGCGTGCGTGTAATTTTCAGCTTAGCGGTCATGCGGGTGTATTACCCCCGAAGAAGTAACCAAGCGCCAACGCGGCCAGCAATACCCCCGCAAGGGTAAAGCCAACCGAGTGGAGCCACGCGCCGAGCAGGAAACAAAGTGCGCAACCATCGCTCTGCATTACGCGGCCAATGCTTCAAGCGCTGTTTTTGCTTTGGTGATGTTTGTCTTTTCACCGCCGCTAAATTTCGTTTCGGGAACTTCAATGATTTCAGCCAATTCCGGCCAGTGAGCAACAAGCTCTTCAACCGTGGCAAATGGGGTGATCGCAGTCAGAACAGTGTCAACAGCGGCGCTGACAGTTTTTTCGGCGGCATCAAATTTTTTAAAGGCCTTTTCAAGCTCTTTAAATAGCACCGCATTGCTTTCTCTTGAGATAACAATCGTGTTCTCAAGAACCGCGCACGATGGAACCGGATTTTTCAAAGGTAGGTTGAAAGCTTTTTCACGGCCAATGTGAATTGATAGTTCGTCACAAGGTTCAAAAATCCCCTCAGCGGCCATGCCCATTGCATCGCGAACGCCTTCGGGCACAGTTGCCTCATAGACCTTTTGAGAAAGCACATGCGCTTCATCAATCATCGCTTGCCGGTTTGCACCGAAATAGTGACCTATGATTTTGTGGGAAATTTCGGAAGATAAGATTGTGTTCATTTTAGTTCTCCAAGTTGATAGTCAGATTTTCACGGTGCCAGCCGTGTTAGATGTTTGCGAAGCACTTAACAGCTATGCGCGCAAATTCTCGATGTGGGGAAATGTGAAGCCATGAATCGCGCATTTTGTCCAAATCCACAATGTCGTCTGGCCATTCTTCAAGGCCAATATCGGTCGGCTTAGGATCGTAAATATACGCTTGATATTCAGCGATGAAAACTTGCCGGTCGCACCATTTTACCGCTTCAATTATTGCGTCAGTTGGTGGGGTCATTCCAAGGGCTTCAAAGATCACAGAATCCCAACGCGCCTTGAGCATCCCAAATCCATCAATGCCAGCAAGGTGCGTTACAGCCTTGTTCACCGGCGTTGTTTGATCGCCTAGCGCGTATTCGTGGAAATCATGCGCAAGCCCGTGGCGCTGATATTCTTCCCGCTCACCCACCGGGGCGATGCTTCGCATCAAATGCCCGACATATAGGGAATGCTCAGAAAGCATAACTGGGCGCGTTGTGTGGTTGTCGTATCGAGTTATCCCGCAAAGCGCGTGAATGATATCACTGAAAATTATATCATCCGTCGTTGGGTTCAGGATATCGACAAGCCGACCTGAAATCATCTTTTTGTTGAAAACGGTGCCAGCCGTTTCGTGGTGTAAATCCATATGGGCCTCTCCAAGTTGATTTGGAAAATTTACCAATACGGTGAATTATGTCAACCTTTTTATTAAACTTGTCTATAAATTGCAGTAATTTTACCCAATAGGTCGGCTTTTTCCACTTCGTACAAAACCCCGGCCACGCTAAGCTGAACGGTATTTGTGAGGCGATCACGAATTAATTCCCCGGCACAAGTGCGGTAAATACGCTCAGGTTGCGCGCCTTGAGTGAAGCGAACAACAACCAGATCGCCGGGTGTTGGGTTCACCCGCGCATCGTAATAGGGAACTGTAATAGCACACCCGTTCGTTAGCTCCTCAACGCCGCTGTTTTCTTCCAGCTCAAAAGCGCTATGTGAATAGTCTCTATATTCGTCGGTTGGGATAACCGGAACCGTTTTGAATGCGCTTTTGCTAGCTTTGCTACTCGACCACGTTTCAGCGCTCAATCTTCCGGCAACGGGAATGCCTGAGCTTTCGCCGGTGCTTTCCGGTATGTCGGCCTTGCCCGTTATGATTGTGTATTCATCAACCTCAAGCGCTTGCGAAAATGCCTTGATCCATTTTGCGGTCAACTGGCGATCACCGCGCTCAATGCGTGAAATCGTGGCGGTTGTTGTTTCGAGGTCGGTATTCTCTGCGATTAGCTGGGCTAAATCACCCTGAGTTAAGCCGCGTAATTTCCGTAACCTCTTGATTGTACTGGCTTGTTCTAACATTACAGTATTTTTACTCCACTATTTATGATTTTGTCGCTTGCAAAAATTACCAATATTGATAATTCTTGCAGCATGTTACCGATTTGGTAAGCGTCGTTTTTTTATTGCAGCCTAATCTTCTATACGCTCAGGCGTTTATTGCAAGCAAAAAAATACCAATTACGCAAAAACGTAACGATTTGTTTACATTTTTGGAGAGTTAGAAAATGGCAAAATTAATGGAAATGTTGAAGACAACAAAGAACGTGAAGCCACCGCGTTGTTTGTTCTACAGCACTGCAGGGCTTGGGAAAACCAGCCTTGCAAGCGAATTTCCCAACCCGGCTTTCATCTTCACTGAGGAGGGGTTGCCAGCGGATACTGAGGTTTTCAGTTTTCCACTTGTGCAAGATTCCAAAACAGGTGACGGGCAGGACATTAAAGGCACTGGTTATGATCAGTTTGTCGATTATTTGCGCATGTTGGGCACTGAGCCCCATGATCGCAAAACCCTTGTGATCGACACAATCGACAAGCTTGAACCGATGATTATCAGCAAAGTTTGCGCTGAAAACGGTTGGCCTGACATTGAAGAGCCGGGATATGGCAAAGGCTATATCGCCTATAAAGACAAGTTCGCTGACGTTTTACGCATGCTCAACAAGCTGCGCACCGTTCGCAACATGGCCATTGTGATCTTAGCGCACTTTGACATTAAGCGTTTCGACGAGCCGGGAACGGAAGGTTATGACCGCTATGTTCCGCGCCTTCACAAAAAGGTGGTCGATCTTCTTGTTGATGATGTTGATATGGTTGGCTTCATTAATCAGAAAAAAGTCATCAAGACGCAAGAGGGTGGCTTCAACAAGAAACATAGCCACGCGGAAGGCCACGGAACCCGCGTGATCTATCTTGAAGAGCGCCCGGGGTTTGTCGCTAAGTCGCGTTACAAAACACCTACTGAGGTCGTTTATCACGAAGCTCAGGGATATAAGGTTTTGGCCGATTACTTCCCGGGCATGGATACGCCACCAACCGCAATACCTGAGCCAGTGCTTACGGAAGAGCAAGAGGCTAGCGCCGCCGTTGAAGCGGAGCAGCTTGCCGACAACGGCGCGCCTGACACCCAATCAACAACAACTGAAACGCCAGCCGCTTAACCGGCGAAATGTAAGGGCTGGCACCCTTACGCAACAACTTGGAGATTTAAAATGGTAGCACTACCTAATGGCGGATTTGATGCACAAGAGGCAATTGACGCGGATCGCTTTACACCAATCCCGGCTGGCAAATACCCCGGCAAATTCATAGCTTCCCGCCGCGCGCCTAAAGAGAAAGAGGCGATTGATAACGGTGAGCATACTGACAAGTACACCGTACACATGATGATTGAAATCACTGACGGTGACCAAGCAGGGCGGCAAATCCTGTTCCGTTACCCAGTGGTTCACCCGAGCGAAGGTTATGCGCGCAAAGGTCGCCGCCTTTACGGTGAAGCCAGTATTGCAACGGGCTTTGGTCAGAATGCACCGGGTGAAACTGATCAATTGATTGGCTTGCCTTTCATTGTTGAGCTTGCAGTTAACCCGCCTAAAAACGGCTATGAGGCGAGCAATGAAATCAAGCATTTCATTCACCCGTCAGCGGCAACGGCTCCGGCACAAAATGCGGCCTCTGGTGAAAAGCCACCGCATATGAACGGCGCAACCGACACGCCAGCGCAAACCGCCAATAATGGCGCACAACCTTGGTAGTCACACATCAAGCCCCACTACCGAAGGTGTTCCAAGATGTGATCACCAATGATGCGGAGCTGGTGGAAATTGAGGGCAGGGACGTTGTTTCCCTGCCTGACTATCGAAAATTGGTGAACAACAAACAAGCCCTCAAAGACAAAGCGGCGTTTTTCATAACCAAGCAAAAATCCGGGCAATAAAAAGGCCGGGGTCATAGGGACTGGCATCCCTCGCCCGGCCAACCATCACCACAACGTCAACTTGGAGAGCAAACATCATGGGATTTTTTTATTATGGTTGAAATACCAGATACGGACCCCGTTGCAAACAAAATTTACGATTACTCGCAAGCCAAGCGCGGTGAGCCATATGGTTCAATCGGTATTAGCCTTTCAATGCTTGGATCGGATTGCAACCGAGCGCCATTTTATGCGTTTCGTTGGGCCACGCCTCCCAAACAATTTGATGGCAAAATGTGCCGCTTGTTTGAAACTGGTGAAATCCATGAAGAGCGCTTGCTTGAGGGGCTTGCCGGGGCCGGGGCAACAGTTATCACCCACGATCCAGACACAGGCCGTCAGATGCGCGTTAGGGGCGTTGGTGGGCATGCCCGGGGGTTGCTTGATGGCGTTGCACACAATGTACCCGGCATTGACGACCAATGGGTTGTTGTGGAGTGCAAATCACACAACCAAAAGAGTTGGGACGCTTTGATTAAAAAGGGGCTGAAAGAGCATAAGCCGGAACACTTCATTCAGTGTCAATCTTACATGCACCTAACCGGCTATAAGAAATGCCTTTACCTTGCGGTTAACAAGAACACTGACGCGGTAATGAGCATTGTTATCGATTATGATCAGGGTTTTTGCGAGCATCTTTTCAACCGCGTTGAATCGATTGTTTACACTGACGACGCGCCAAGCCGTGTCTCCGATGATCCTGACTTTTGGTCGTGCCGCTTCTGCGATTACAAAAACATCTGCAAAGGCGGGGAGTTTGTTCAAACACGCTCTTGCCGCACATGCATCCACGTAACTCCGCTTGCTCATAAAGATTACGGCTCATGGCAGTGCGAAAAGCACAGCAAGCCACTAAACCGCGACGAGCAATTGGCCGGTTGTGAAGGCCACCTTTTCAACCCTTGCTTTGTGCCGGGTGAGCAGATCGACGCGGACCCAGATGCGGGCACAATTACTTACGCCTTGGATAACGGCGAAACCTTCATTGATGGACCACCGGAAGCGGTTGGGGAAGATGAAAAGGCTGGCCGCGACATTACGGACAACCCGGAAAATCGGGGTGGCGATAATGCATGAATATAGCGCCACCATTTCAGAAAAAAAGAAGGTTGAAATCTTCCGCCGCTTTGCGAATGGAACATCAATTTTCAAACTAACCAACCAGTTTTCGCTGGTCGATCTTGAGGTTTTCGATGCGATCAACCGCATGGCCTCAATAAGATTTTCAACCCGGCTGGAAATCTTTGAAGAAAACGAACTGCGCCGGGTAGTGGGCAACTTGATCCATGATCATTGCACCGCTCCGAATATCAACAATGCATTAGCCGGGCCACCGGCTGGACGCAAAATCAACTTGGAGAGATAGAATGGAACTAGCGGCAAATCTGACCTTGAATAAGGCAATCGGGACTTTGCAAAAAGTCGCAACTGACTTGGTGAAAGTGGCTGAAAAGAAAGCGGCCAAAATCGCCACAAACAAGCAAAAAATCGATCATCTTGAGGTCGATAATGAGCTTGCATTTAGCGACAAAGAAAAAGCCGAGCGCATCGCAAAGCGCATCAATGAGCTTTTGGAGTAACCGCCGTGTCAAAACACATTATGATTGACATTGAAAACCTTGGCTTAAAGCCCGGCTCAGTGATCACGCAAATTGGCGCGGTTGTCTTTGATCCGACTTTGCCTGACGGCAAGATGATTTCAAAGCTTAACTTGAAAATCGACCCGCAATCGTGCGTTGCGATGGGCATGAAAATTGACCTTTCAACACTGCAGTGGTGGGCGGAAACTGACGTTGAGCTGTTTGCCACGCAAATTGCGACAGGTGGCTACTCGATAGGTTCGGCGCTCTATCGTCTTAGTGAACTTTTCCAAAACCACCGACCGCAACATGTGTGGGCGAAAGACCCGGATTTTGATTGTTCGCATTTGGCTAAAGCCTATGAGCTTTGCGATTTATCGGTGCCTTGGAGATACCACCAAACCCGAAGCGTACGGACGCTTGAGGCGTTTTGGGGAACTGACGCTGAAATTGAGTACACGGGCACAAAGCACGATGCTCTCAGCGATGCACTAAACCAAGCCGAAAGCGTGATTGCGCGATTGGATAAAGCGGGAGCTACCTATGATCATTGAAATGCTTTTTGACATCACCTTATGGCTAATTGTGGTCGGTATGCTTGCCTTAGCTTTCCGGTTCTTTTGGAACATTCTTGAAATCAGCAAGCTCAAGGCAATGCGAAAGCTAGCCGGTATCTAAAACAAACAACAAACCGGGTGCGGCTGGCACCGTCCCCGGTTCTTTTCAACTTGGAGGTCACATGACTGATTATCTAGCTATTGCGGTTCCGCCGCGTTTTGACTGGCCTAGCGATTGCGGTGTTGAATACACGCGCACACGTAAGCCGAAAACCATTAAAGCAACACCAAAATCAATCATTGAAAAACGAATTGCTGAATGCGGTATTTGTTCAATGCGCTTTCTTGATCTGGCCGCTGAATTGCGCTTGCCGGTCAACGCGCTAAAAAGCTGGATTATGCGCATGGCAGACAACGGCGTTTTTGAAGGTTTCTCGCACAACGCTTCCGTCTTCCGCGTCCAAGGTTTGCGCTCATGAATTATGTTTTGCGCGACTATCAACAAGCTGCAGTTGACGCGACTTTTACATATTGGCGTGAAGTAGGCGGCAACCCAATTCTCGATTTGGCCACCGGCGCCGGTAAATCGGTGATCAACGCTGAAATCTGCAAACGGACGCTTGAGATGTATCCCGGCATGCGGATTATATGCGTGACGCACCAAAAAGAGCTGCTTGAGCAGAACTTGGAGCGGTTGCTTTCCCTATGGCCACAAGCGCCGGTTGGCATCTACAGCGCAAGCATTGGCCGTCGTGACCGTAACGCTCAAATTCTCTTTGGTGGCGTTCAAACCATTTACAACAAGCTTGATGAAATCGGGGGAGCGCATCTATTCATCGTTGATGAAGCTCATACGATTAACCCGAAATCTAACACGATGTACGGGCGCATGTTTGAAGATGCAAAACGTCATCATGAAAACTATCGTTCATTAGGCCTAACCGCCACACCATATCGCTTGGATTGTGGTTTGCTATATGGCGACACTGACGAGACAATGTTTGATGATATTGCCTATCAAGTGAACGTTGGTGAACTGATTTCACGCGGCTATCTTAGCCCGGTTGTTCCAAAGGCAATGCGCACAACATTCGACATGCGGGCAATCAACTATCAAGGCGGTGATTTCAACAGCTCCCAAGTTGATCAGCTAGTGAACACGCTTGATACCAACGCGGCGGTCGTGAATGAAATCGTTCAGGTTGGCCATGATCGCAAGTCCATCTTGGTTTTTGCATCAAGCATTGATCACGCGGAGCAACTGACGCACTTGCTTGATGGCCACGGCTTCGGCGCTGAATGCGTAACCGGCTCCACAAGCAAAGGTGAGCGTGAGGATATGGTTCGCCGGTTCAAAAACGGTGAGCTGAGGTGCCTTGTGAACGTAAATGTATTCACAACGGGCTTTGATGCACCAAACGTGGATTTGGTCGCTCTATGCCGCCCGACAGCCAGCCCCGGGCTATATCAACAAATGGTTGGCCGTGGTTTGCGGATCTCACCGGACACCGGCAAAACAAATTGCCTTGTGTTGGACTTTGCGGGCAACGTGAAGCGCCACGGACCTATTGATGATGTGCAACCACCACCAACCAAGAAACGGCGCTCTGAGAGCGATAAAGTGGGGGACGCGCCGGTTAAAGTGTGCCCGCAAGAGTCTTGCCGTACAATTTTGCCGATCCAATGCAGTGAATGTTATGAGTGCGGGTATGTTTTCCCTGAGCCGGTTGAAACTGATAAGATCGATCGGACGGCGGACACGCGCGCTTTGCTTAAAAACCAAGGCCACTTTGAGGATGAACGTGCGGCCAATCTCCCTGGAGCTTTTTGCCGAACATGGACATTTGAGCGCCATGAAAAGCAGGGTGCCGCAACGAGCATGAAGGTTGGGTATTACATTCCAAGCGTCAAGAAATCCGCGCCTATTCCTGAATGGGTTTGTTTTGAGCATGCTGGTGGCGCGCGCAAGATGGCTGAACGCTGGTGGACTGCGCACGGCGGGCAGGAGCCTTACCCAAGCACAACCAGTGAGGCGATTGTTCGGGCTAAGTCTTTGCGGTGTCCTGACCGGATTGTTGTGCAAGAGGATGGCAGCTACACGCGCGTTAAGTCTTTCCTTTATGATGCGCCCGGCACTTTCTCCAATGGCGCGGATCGCATCGTTTATGAGGTGTTGAAACAACAAGCGGTTGGGGTGCGTATTGAGGATATCATGGACGTAACCGGCCAGCTTTACACGGTTGTTGATGATTGCCTTGGTCGGTTAAAGCGCCGCAAGATCGCGACAAGTCAACCGGGAGAGGTTGATGGCCTTGCAAGATGGAGTGCGTTAGATGATACACAACCATCTGAGTAACCTTGAAGACTTTGAAGTGGCGGCGTTGAAAAGCGCCGCTGCAAAGGTTGGGCCGTTCTTGCAATCAAAGGGCGCTAAATTCGATGGCGTAAGCCGTGAGGCGTTCTTTGAGGCAATGGCTATCGCAGTTGGTGTTTACACGGAAGAGACTATGAGGGCTATTTCTGAGGCCAGTGAAGAGGCGGCGTTGGAGATGGGAATTAAAAAGGGCTAGGGGCGCGAACCCCTAGCCCTTTCCTGCATGCATAGTGTTGCTTTTGGCTCTTTACGCGGTTGTATAAAAGAAAGCTCCAACCACTTGAATGCGCTAAACTGATTTGCCGTACGGTTCCATGCGATGCAACAAAGCTCTACACGCAAGTGCGGTCCGTATGTCGCCCCCATTTTTCTTAATGGCCACAACGCTGTTTTTCGAGATACCCAAAAGCTCAGCGCACTTTGCGTCAGATCGACCAAGTCCCGCGGACTTCATTTCTGCTAGCCAGCTCACAAAATCTTCACTTGTCATCTTGTTTTCTCCTCCGTTGGTCACGGCCCTCATTTAGTGCTTTCATGAATTTTGCATATGAAATCCGATGCTCGCAGTAATAGCGCGTGGCGGCGGCCTCATTACCTACTGCAGCATGGGCCCGGATCGTAACGAAATGCCTGTCAGCGGCCTTTAAAGTTGATTTAGCCATTACCACACCAACTCACCCATTACAGCATCAATTGCATCAATCATGTTATCGTCTTTCAGGCTCACGCCGTATGGCATTACTTCATGCAAGCAATCGCGTAGTGCAAGCGTGCCGCTTTGCTCTTCAAGCGTTTCTTCAAGTGCAAAGAAATATGGTGGGTAGGCTTCCAATTTTGGTACTAAAACGGAAACGAAACGGCTCCGATTTTCCGCCCAACCGCGTGCTTCCATTAGGTCTTTAATCTGTTCTACAAAATTCTTCATCGTGGCTCTCCAAGTTGTCCATGTACTCACTCTGAGCGATGAAGATTCTTTGGTCAACCTCAATATACAAGCATCTTGTACATTTTATCAATAAAACGTACCCATTTTGAGGTTGCATTATTGTTTTAATGTATATACATTTATTGACATGAGTGATGAATTTGAATATGAATGGGACGATAACAAGGCGCGAAAGAACCTTGATAAGCACGGAATCGCGTTTGAAAGCGCAAAGCTTATTGATTGGGATAGCGCGATTTGCCTTACCCAAAACCATGACGGTGAAGAGCGCCAGTTATGCCATGTGAAAATTGGCGAGCGGTTACATGCTATTTGTTACACCATACGTGAAGATGCAATACGTGTGATTAGCTTGCGAAAGTCTAACAAAAGGGAGGTGCGAAAATATGAGAAAATCATCGAAGAGCAAGGATGATGACACCCGCCAAGGAAGCGGCTCGTTTATTATAAAGGATGCTAAAGCAGTTAGAGCCGAAGCAAAAGTAAGATATAGTGGGCTACGAGCGGCGAATACTCCTCCAAGAGAACTGATCACGGAACAAGAAATTCAGGCCGGTATTGCGGCGGATGCTGACAACCCGGAATGGTCAGACGCGATGTTTGCCAAGGCTAAGCGTGGTCGCCCTAAGTTACCTGCAGGTAAGGGCAAAGAATCTATCTCAATAAGGTTGGATAGTGAGGTGCTTAAACACTACCGATTAACGGGCAGGGGTTGGCAGTCTCAATTGAATGCGGACTTGCTGGCATTGGTGAAGAAAAAGGGCGCATGATGCGCCCTTTGGTTTGCTTAGTTCAACAACGGTGATCGATTTTCTGGAATATCGGGCTTTATTCCAAAGTCAGATGGTTTGATAACTCCCTGAGCGATTTCATCGCAAGCCCTTTTGAGCCCGAACTTTTCGACAAGATCGTAAACAAGGTGCAGTCCATCATGGTATTCCGTAAGCGATTTCATTCGCTCAGTTGCAACGGCCTGATGGTGTGTTTTCCCCAATTCTGAGCCATCCAGAACGTAGCCACAATCCGCCACGAAAGCTGAGTAAACGCCGGTTCCGAAGGCAAATTCTCGATCATCTGCAGTTGGGGTTGGTCGCTTCGTGATTGTGGCGTGATTTGACAGAACGCCGATCAGGTAGGCGCATGCGAACTCCTCGCCTTGTTCATGGATCAACTCATGACCCTCACGCATGCCGGTGAAATAGCTTTCATCATAGGCAACGCTCCAATGAAAATAGCTAGCCAAGAAAGCTGAGTTCGCTGGAATGTTAGCAGCCTCGTGATCGCACTTGTGAAAAACTTGATCGTAAAGACCGGCCAAATACGCTTCTGAGTTTTCTATTGCCGGTTCGGTTTCAATTACAGCGGGAGCCGCATCAAGCACTTCCGTTTCTTCAACAGGGTTGGCTTCTGCAATTTCCGCAACTTCTGAGTTGCCGGGCCAAGCAATCTTGTTGCCGGTCAAGTTTTCGTAAAGGCCAAGCGATAAGCCTACAACAATAAAAAGTGCAAGCGGGATCAGAAAAAACCATTTGATTATGAACCAAATGATACTTTTGATTTTTTTAAAAAGCTTTGAAAGCATTATTATTCCAAGATACTGAGTTGGTTTAAAGAATCCCCGGCACTCGAATGAATGTCGGGTTGTTTGTCAATGTGCGTTTTTAGTCGGGCCAATATCTCAGCGTGACTTTGCAGTCTTTACGTCTGCAGTTCCGCGCCCGGTGCCCCATACCAAAGGCCCAATCTTTACCGGCGGCAAAATACTTCCGTCCGTACCGGTGAAAGCCAATGCGACAAAGAAAACGGCCAATCATACTGAATACTCCTGCTCCGCTAAGAACTCAGACAACTTCCGCGGACATAGGGTTTCTTGATCATGGTCACCAACAATTTCATAAAAGATTTCGTTGGCTCTATTGCTAATATCCAAATCCCGGCTGGCTTTAGCTCTTTCCTCCCGTGCATCAATTGTGTACTGACAATTGTTTAGATGGATATCCAACCCGCGCTGATCAGGAAAAACGTCACCGCACTCAAAACACCGTTTGGTTGTTTGATTGTTGATCATTGAAACCTCGCCGCGTCTATGATTTCCCGAACATCTTTTGATCGGTTTTCCAGCTCGCTCACCGCTTCCGGGGAGTTGGGGTCATTCTTTAACCGCACGTATGCGCTATCAAGCTGGACCACACGCATCGAAAGCGATTTAAAGCTCTTCTGAGCGCGTTCTTGCTCATTGGCCCGTTGTCGTGCGAAAAGTTCCGCAACAGCCCTCATGGGTGCTATTGCGCTTTGTGGGTTGGCCATTTGGGCGACAGTGAAAGTCTCCAACACAAGGTGCAAGTCATTGGCCGTGGCTTTTAGCTCATGCCCCATGATCAACCGTGCCTTTCCACAGCGTCACCGATCATCGCGGCTTGGCCGAGTAGGTAGCTGACCAGACCGATCAAAGCACCTTTTGAATGCCGGTTTGAAACCAACTCTTGAGCGCGAGAATACGGTGCGTAGTCTTTTGTATAGTGCGGGTGATTTGCCTTGATCACCTCGGTAAGATCGTCTTTGCGATCTCCCCATTCCTTGGAGCCGGTGAGTAGGGCATCGCGCTGCTTTTGGAGTGCGCGTTCAATGATCTCAGACTGAGCCGTTTTGATCTCTTCCCAAATCTCTTCATCAAAAGAACAGCTATCCAAGTTTATGCCGGATCGATCACCAAGGTTAGACAAAATTTCATCACGACATTCCGCCGCCAATGTTTCGATTTTCATTTTTTCTTTCTCCGATTTTTGCGGGATTGCTTACGTGCGGCTTTTGCCTTTGAGCGATCCTTTGAGGGTGGTGGTTTGGGTTGCGTTCTGCATCGCCCTCCGCCCCACCCATACATGCTGAAAGGGTCATCACGGGGTGGGGCGGGGCGAACGGCGGCCTCGGACAAGATAAGACCGGCGCAAGCTATCAAATCTAGGTTTTTCATACCGCTAGTTTCGCGGCTTCGGCTAACTGGTTTTCCAGAACCAAAAGGGTAAGAAAGACAAGCGCAGCAAGGCCAGCGCCAAGCAAGATTTGCATGCGGGTTGAATAGCTCATGCCACCAACTCCCAATCGCTAGGCGCTTCAAATTTGTAACCAGTTTCACGGCTCAGATAATCAAGCAATTGTGTGCGGTCATTGAAGAATGCGCGGTGCGTATGTTGAAGGCCGTGACCGTCATTGTGGGGAATGTAGAACCGAACAGCCAACTCATAGACTTCAAGGCCAATTGCGGGGTTTACCGGAGCCGTGACCTCAGCGAATGCAGCATTGTTTTTTGGTGCATCAAGGGGGCCACTTGGGAAGTGCAAGCGAATGCTATTTCCGTTCAGCTCAACGCTTTCAATTCCGTGTCGAAACTGCGCAAACTGCGCGATATCCATAAGCGACATAATAATTCTCCAAGTTGAAAGTTTGGGGTTGCGCCAATGCCAGTCAGCGCAACCTCAATTCTGATTAATCCAAATCGCCGGGAGTGTTCATGAACGGGATCGGCACGGCATCGCATTCACCGATAGTTGTGCCGTTACTGTCAGTTTCATCACTGTTCGTGATTACAACACCATCTTCATCATGGCTTACCGCTTGTGGGCGCTCTTCATTACCAAGTTCATACTGCAGCTCTTGCCAAACGTTTGCAGCGCTAGCCACAAGCTTGCCCGATGTAATGGAGCCAGTGTGGGCACCGGCGCGTTGCAGGATATAGGCTTGCATGAAAGTCTCTTTAGTCGTTGTCATTTGATCTCTCCAAGTTGTTTTCTCAATATTGGTAATCTAACTTATCCCTGAGTGAATGCAACAAAAAAATGTCATTTTTGGTAACTTATTTTGAAAAGCCTTGGTTTACATGGGTTTGAGTGGTGCATTAATACTGCAATAATCACCGAAACTGAGAATTGCAACCCTTTTCAATACACACCCCCTCTTGCGTTTTTGGTGAATATGGTGAGGTTGTGCATATCGAAATTTGCGTAAATGGAGAAATACAGTGCAGTCACCTTTTAATGAAATCGCTAAGCAACTTGTTGAAAACGGTTACAGCCCGATCCCTATTAGACCGGGCACGAAATACCCCGGCTTATATGACGGAACTCGCTGGTATCCTCTAAAAGCTTGGTCACAGTTTTCAATCACGCAACCCACGGCTGAGCAATTGGCTAATTGGGCTACATGGCCGGGAGCTGGCATTGGAATTGCATTAGGCCCGGGATCATCAAATGTGGTGGCTATTGACCTTGATTACGGAACACCGGAGATGGTGGCGGCAATTGAAGCTTGCTTGCCGGGTAGCGATGTAATGAAGGTCGGTGCAAAGGGCTATACCGCATTTTATAAAACTGACGGCACGGTGAGGGCGCAAAAGTTCTTCGCACCAGTCAAGAAAGGTGAACACCCTAAAAGCGTTTGCGAAGTGTTGGGCATGGGCAATCAAACGGTGATACCGCCAACCATTCACCCGGACACACAAAACCCCTATGAGTGGAAAGAGATGGGCGTTGATCTTTGCACCGTTCCGGCCGACGAATTACCGGAGCTGACCAATGAACATGTTGAGGCAATATCGGAAGCGTTGAAACCGTTCAACGTAAAGCGCAAAGGTGTTCGCCCTGATAAGTCCGAAGATAACGGCGACGTGAGCCAGTCGGACGGGGATTGGTACGATATCGCAAACAACCTCAGCTTAGCCGATCTGCAAAGTTGGGTTGAAGAGCTGGACCTGTATAATTTGGAGCAAGTGGCGGGTGGCTACAAGGCAGTTGCAACATGGCGATCCAGCTCGAGCGGACGGCCTCTTGCTGAGCGCAGTCAGAACCTGTCTATCAACCGCAATGGCATTAAAGACTTTGGAATTGATCAAGGTTACAGCCCCGTTCAATTGGTGATGGCCGCGCGCGGGATTGATAGCAATGAGGCGTTGTGGTGGCTTATGAGCATTGTTGATCCGCTAACCAATTGGGATGATACGGAACACGTCAAATCAATCATCGCCAGTGAGGACAAAAAATCAGCGCTTGCAAAGGCTGAGCAGCTCGCCGCCACGCAACCAACTTCGGAAGAAATTGCAGATGTGAAGGCGGAAGAGGAGAACACTGACAATGAAGTGGTCAAGGGGCTTGTGCGTGAATTTGACTTTCATAAGCGGCTTAACAGCTTTGGAGGCGTGTGGTCCGATCTTACCGATTATCTAGAAAGCGCCGCGCCGAGCCGGAGCCCTCTTATGAGTGGTTTAACCGCGCTAACCTATTGCGGGGCATTGCTAGGCCGCGCATGGGCTATTGAGGGGCGTTACACCACTTATAGCAACGTTTACACCCTCACGGTTGCCGGTGCCGCTTACGGTAAAACATCACGACTAAGCTCCGTTGAAAAGGTGCTGAAACTATCCGACGTTTACTATCGTGACTTGGTGCCGGGCGGTGAGCTTTATGACGATGAAAACGATTGCTTTACCCGGGTGCAGCCAAGCACGTTGATGCAAGAGGGTGACGTAACGTCAGGGGCGGCGCTCTATGATATGATCAAAGAGCTACCCGCCGTCATGGCTTCGATTGATGAATTTGGCGGGTTCATGAAAAAATTCATCGGCAAAAACATTGTGGCCACTCAAGATGAAATCAGAACAAGCCTTCTAAAACTCTACTCCGCATCTGGATCGTCCTTCGCAAGATCGCGCCGGGCTAGGGGGTCGGGAAGCGCTAAGATTAAGGGGCGTTTTGATCCCGTCCAAAACCCAAGTTTCAATATGATTGGAGCAACAACACCGTCAGATTTTCGCGAAAACTACAACGACAGCCTTTGGTCTATGGGGTTCTTGCCGCGTATGATGATGCATTTCGAAACCAAAGAGGCGAAAATGCAAGCATCCAAGGCAATAGCACCAACAAAAGCAGCCTCGGGCATTGCGGACATACTGGCCTATCGCGTTAACAAGTTCCAATCCTCAAACGGGCTAATCGACGGGAGTAAAACGGCAACTCCAATGATTATCGCGCTAAGTGAAGAGCAAGGGGAATTTGTATTTAAACAGCTCGAAAAATTCACGGAGATTGTAAACAAACTTGAGAAACAAGGTAACCCGCTTGCAGATGCGTTTAACCGCGCCGTTGAGAACGCTTTAAAAGTAGCCTTGATCTTAGCGGTAACTGAGGACTGCAGGGCCGTGACTATACAGCAAAAACACCTGCGATTTGCCTTTGATTTTGTCAGTCACTTGTTAGGCAATCAAATGCGTTATTTTGCAAATATGGAGTCAATTGCGAGTAGTAGCGATGAAGCAAATCTCAAACGAACAAGATCAATTATTACCATTTTGCGCAATCAAGGGGGCTCCGCATCGCGCACATTTGTGTCCCTAAAGATGAATAAAAGGGGCGTTGACAGACAACTTTTAGATCGATTATTGGGCGGTTTGATGGATTCAGGGACCATAGTTGAGAGCGTTGAGCAGGGTAAGGGGCGACCAAAAAGAAACTATTCTCTGGTCACATTGTAGTATTTTCACACCAAAATGGAGCGCGTTAAACTACTTTCTCGCGCTCCCCCTATACACCTAACAATCGGAGGATTTCAAAAACCTCCTAAATTTAAGTGGGGAAATTACCTGAATAAGCCATTGAAAACAAACGCTTTTCTTTTCAATACTTTCCCCTATAAGGGATAAAACTAATCCTCTCGTGTGCGTGTTCTTTATGTTCTTTCTTATCTTTTTCTCTTTCTATTTATATCTATATAAGAGGGTGAAAGTAAGAAATGGTGGTTTTTAAAAACGTCTAGTATTTTTACTTGATTGCCAAATCAGATAATTCTTGATCTCAATTCACGTATTCGGTAAACCTTCAATCCTGTTGTTGATGGAGAACTGAAAAATTGCCGATCCGATATTCTGAAAATCAAATTCAATCCTACATGGCTCAAGTGCTTCAACGCTTGATCGATGCCGGAGCGCCTTTGATGTTCGCGGCGGATCAAAATGGCGCTTACCGGAGCAAGGTTGAGCGGGGCAGAGCGAAGGCCAGCGGCATGCAAGCCGGGGAGCCTGATCTGAGGTTATATTTCCCGAAGGAGATAATCCGGCACATTGAGGTCAAGGCCAAGCAAGGTTCCAGATCAGCAAACCAAAAAAAGCGGCATGCGAACTTTCGCAAGCTTGGCCACAAGGTGATCACAATCAAGGCGGATACGCCAAGAGCTGCAATCACGGTCATGACCCCCATTGTCATGGATTGGCTGGCTGAATTTGGTTTCACGCTTCCACAACCACAGATCGACGAAATCGCGTTCAAGGGTCTTGATCGCAAGAAAAGGGTTGCACGGAAATGACGGAAAGCACTTTGGAAATTCGACACAAATCGGAGCTTGAGAAATCACGCAAGGCTGGTTGGCGTGAAGGCCACAAGGAAGCGACCGGTGAGCTAAGCCCAAAGATTGAGGTTTTGGAAAACCTGCTGAACAAAAGCCAAAAATCTGGCGATGTTCTCCAAAACTCTTTGACCAATGCTGCAGCTATGGACCAAGCGGTGCGATCTGTTAACACGGCCATGACCCGTGAGCGTGATCGGTGCATCTCGATGATTCAAGGCATGGCACACATGCACGGCGAAAATTCAGAAGCCCGGGCGATCTTGCTAAACGCATCGCGCCTAATCACCCTTTCAGCGCCCATGATCGAAGGTGACGCTAATGGCGAAAGCTAAGCGATCAAAGCCACGCATGCCGGTGTTTGGTGCTGACGTGGAAGAGGCTGAAATTGATAATCCTGAGTTTGGTTCGTATGGGGAACCGGAAAAGATCACAGCGCACGTCAATTTCAAAACTGACCCTTTGGGCCGGTTATACAAACATCACAAAATCACCCGGGCGCAATTGCAAGCCGGGCGAAAATACGGGGAGCTTTGCCACAGCGCAGAAATCAGCGGCCTAAAAGCTGTTGATTATGAACCGCGCATTCCAAGCGGTGCGAGAATAGGGGTTCAAGATCGCGCAATTGAGGCGGCTGGTGATCTAGCGCAAGCAAACACCCGGATCGGTCGTGTTGCCGCATCTCTGCTAAACCAAGTGTGCTTTGGTGGTTCAACGGTCGCGGAATATGCCCGGCGGAAAAGCAAAGAGCGGCAAAAGTCATATGAGCTTATGCGGTATCATCACCAAGAATCTCTAATTGAGGCACTTGACACTTTGGCGAATTATTGGGGAATACAAAAAACAGTTTGACATTCCAAACAGTCTGATTTACCAATGTGGTAACTTTCCAAAAATCCAAATCTTGAGGCTCACCAATCGGTGGGCCTTTTTTCGTTCAGGGGAAAAACTATGAACATGATTACGTCGCGGCCTCGCCGGGAGGGTGGGGTTTCATCTTCGACCGGCCTGTCAGATAGCGCATCGTTGGTGCGCAAAAGTGAAGTCATTGATAACCTAACCACGGGTGGTGCATTGTCGCCTCTTTCGGCTGAACAAGGCAAGGTGCTCAAGACCCAACTTGACGCGATCAATGATGTCACCTCAGTTATCACGGACAATGGTGACGGCACGTTCTCTCACAACAATGGTGCCGGTGTTGTTGTTACTTTCGATTCCAAGCGCACTGTTGCGCTCGACAATGGTGATGGCACGTTTACGATCACCGATGATCACGGCGCATCTGTAACAATCACTGACAATGTTGCAGAAACGCTCACTAGCCTAACTTTGGTTGCGAACATTCTGACATATACCGACGAAGCGGGCACACCAACCGCCCTTGATTTGTCGCTATATCTCGACGACACAAATCTAGCCCGCATTATGTCGGGCACTGTTGATGCATCTGGCATTCTAACGATCACACGCGATGATGCGTCAACATTCACTATGGATTTGTCAACTTTACTACCTGTTGGCCCTGAGAACGTTATTGCACCGGCCTCAGATGATGGCTCGGGCGCGGCTGGCTCAGCTGTTACGTATGCACGCGGCGACCATAAGCACCCAGCGCAAGACGTTTCAGCGGATGCTGAGCAATTGCTAAAGGTCGGCTCTGACGGCTTGCACGCTCTTGACCCTGACGACCTAATTTCAAGCGTTGCTTTCAACCAGATTGTCAAAGCGGGCGATGGCAAGCTTTACAGCCAAACCGGTGCGCATGTATTTATCACAGCGGCAACTCTTGCGGCTTCTGATGTTGCAAACCCAACTGAATCGGAAGTCACAGCTCGTGCAATCGCTGGCCCGGCATTGGCTTGGTATACTGGCACAGATGTTGGCACCGATACGGTCACACACATTTGGAGCATTTCACCCGCTGGCTCTGCAAAGCTTATTTGGGAAACGCCAGCCGTAAGTGAAAACATCTTCAATACAGATGGTACACTAACCGGCCCTCGCACTGTTGAACTTGACGGCAACGCGGTCAATTTTGAACAGGCGGGCGACGTAAAAGGGGCAATTGATGAAGCTGGTTTTAGTGCAAAGAAGTACGGCTTTGTAGGCGTTGAATCCATCTTTGCAACTGGAACACCTCAAGAACTAAGCTACAGCCAAGGCGCTTACCGCTTTGTTTCCTCCAATGCCTCGACAGGCAATTGTGAAATTGAAAGCTTTACGGGTAACACGGGTATTCTCGGTGACGTTATTGTTCACCTTCGCAACATCGATACAATTGATCGCGACTTTGTTTTCAGCTCAGCCTTTAAGGGCTTTGATGGCGCAACAGCGATTGGCACAATCACTCAGGCGCAAAACAACTCTGGTGATCGCGTCTTGCACTTTATCAAGCCAACAAACACGGGTCAGCATTGGGTTCTTGTTGCTGACAGTGATGGCATGGTGTCTTCCGGCGAAGCGTCACGCTTGCTTGAAGATGTGAACCAAACAGCTCACGGTTTTTCACAACTTGAAGCGGTTCACCACGACGGCACCAACTGGGTCAAAGCCGTTGCAACAGATGGTGATTTGGATGCGCACACAATCGTAACCAGCGTTGTTGATGTTGATAATTTCGTTATCACAACAGTTGGCGCTGTCACTGTCACGGGTCACGGTTTGAGCGTTGGTGAATATTATTGGTTGGATCAAACAACAGCCGGTGCGCTCACTGATGTGAAGCCGTCCACGGGCGTTGCCCAGTCATTGCTTTATGTGCGTGATGCGAACACGCTTTCGATCAGTGTTGAGCCAAGCTATAGCGTAGTTGATGCCATTACAGTTGAACCGCTTTCACGCATTCAAGTTGGCCTCTCAGCGACGGCAAACGACTCCGGTGCAACTCACTACGGCTTTGATGTAACGCACTTTAGTGACGTTCATGCTGTTCTGTCACTATCTGGCACGGGCTCAATTCAAGGGCTTAAGGCGGGTAAAACATACCGCTTATCTGCTCACCTTCAGTTGTTCCCTCCATCTTCTGGCACCGGTGATGCCGCGCAACTCAGGTTCGTAGATTTGACGGCAAATGCTAATATCGGGCCGACCGACCCGATTGATCTACATCCATCGAAAGCGACGCACAATCAATCTGTTCTTCCTAGCGCGGAAGTGTATTTCACGCCCGCTGTTGACAGTGAGGTTGGTATTGATTTTTCCAGCGGTTCCCTTGGTGAGCTTGGAGTGCGTTCAACTTTCTTGGTTGAACAACTGCCAGAAACGACAGTGTTGCCTGCAACAGCTGTTGAAATCGACCTATCGACTGCCGTTGATGGCGACACGTTTGAATGGGACGCGGCAAACGCTAAGCTTGTGCCTCAAGTAATCACTGAGGTTAACGACACAGCACTTGTCGAAGCCACACTGAACCAAACGGCGGGTAATTCGTGGGTTGTTACGACTAGCGACAACCCTGCTAATGGCAAGTACAACGTAAACAATGCGAATTACTACCAAAAAGGTAAACTTCGCTATTACTCAATCTGGTTCCGCAGTGACAACGATGATGCAATCTCATTTGAGGTCACTGGCGCTGACGATGTTTATGGTTTTGCCGTTAACACCTCTGCGGGGACATTCAACTGGGCTGCTGGTGCAACAGGCAAATCAGGCACCAACGAAATCACACTTGATCGCTTGAATACAACTGATGCTGATCACAGTGTTGGTATCACATTCGTCGCTAAAATGGCCTAAAGGGGTTCAAAATGAGTTCAAATAACACAGTCCCAATTGGCGGTGTACAAGCCCCCGTGGCATATTCAGCCGTCGAACGTGAAACCGACCGCCTTTGGGTCGATGGGAAACCAATCTACGAAAAGGTAATTGACATTATCGGAGGCGTGCCCGATTCAGTAACGCCCGGCGTTGATCAAACGGTTAAACTCGAAGTGTTTACAACCGGCGCGACCGATCCTGATGCCTCTACCGTAGATGTTGCAGGATACAGCGTTTCAGATCGCGGCTTGTATATTACATTCACGCGCGCGACGGGTGCCTACGCTGTTGTGCAAGACACTACAGCGGCTGACAGTGGTCGCGTAATTCACTATTATACCAAACTATAAATGCTTAGCGCCCTGCAAAAGTGGGGCGCTAAATTCCTTCGAATATCATTTCACCAACGGGTCGCTCTAAGCTTTCCTGAATTGATATGGGCGCGGCTTCCATATAAACGACCTTTGACCCCATGTAATAGAGCTGCATATTCAGACCTGATGAAATCAAACCACTCTCTGTGTTCTTGCCGTCGTATGGTGCCCACCATTTGCAGCTTGCACCGGGCGTGTTCATTGCACGCAAGAATTGGGGCATGTTTTCTGCAAAAACGCGCTTCGTTTCATTTCTTAGGAAAGGTGTTATGCCAAGCCCAATTGTTGCCACAACTAAAGGGAAAGCACTGCGAACGCCTTTGCTGAATTCTACAATCATTAGGTTATCGCCATGAAACAACGCCTCAAGGCGCTCTGAGGCACGAACTTTGCCCCGCAACTCTTGATCAACCATAGCCGTCACATATGTCAGCGGTCGGTTATGCTTACGGCTGACAGCGGATAGCAGCGGCGGCAATGTCTTGCCGCGCTCCCAACGCGATATTGTTGAGGGTGATATATCAATAAGCTCTGCTAGTTGCTCTTGGCTCAGTCCGAACTCCTCCCTAATTGTTGATAATGCATTTTTTTTGGTAATAATCTTGTTTTGTTCCATAAATGCCTAGTTAATGCTCTGGTGAACCCGGACAAACTCATTACATATACGTGCGTAAATCTGAATACATTATTTGGATCAGCGAGTTAGCGCTCCTTTTCTAAGTATTAATAATTACTAATGAGTGAATTGAACTTGGGAGGGTGGTGCACTTAATAGGAATATATTCAATTGATGTGATTATATTCCTTTTTGCAATTGATGATGTTCTATTTTTGTTCTATTCACTATTGAGTACGGTATCTGACGCGCAGGAGGAAAACGCGATGAGTCAACAAACTGAAGTTATACTAGATGTAGTTAGGGATATGCGTGAGAAAATCGCTGGAATTTTGAGCAACCTTGACGAAATAGAGACAGCCGCGAGAGCGGAAAAGTAGGCAAATCTGTAAATGATTAGCAAAACCAAAAGCCCCTTAATTGGGGCTTTTTTTATGGCAAAAAATCAACTTGGAGAATGAAATGAAAAAGAAACGTTTGAGCAAGGCTCTATTGGAAGAGCTTCGGGTTTTTCTAAACGAAAAGGGCTTGCACCCTTGGCAAATTGAATTGTTCGCAATCGACTGGTTGCGCGCGCGTATCAATGGCAACTTTGTTGTTGAATTCCACGACGAAACCAATGAGCTTCAAGTGGAGCAAGGCGTGATTAAGATCAACACGATTGTTGAGCCGGTGCGCGAGCAGTTGGCCAATTCGCGCAAATCATCAAAGAACGCAATTCTTGTGTTCATGGCCTTCATCGCCTTTGGCTTCATTGCATGGCAATTGGCCGCTTAGGTTGCAAGACGAATACGTACGCAATGCCGTCGTCACCAAAGTATATGATGGTGACACGGTAACCGTTGACATTGATCTGGGCTTTGGCTCTTGGCTTAAAGGCCAAAAGCTACGATTGGCCGGGATCAATGCACCTGAGGTCCGTGGTGCAAGCCGGACTGAGGGTCTAATTACCCGTGATTGGTTGCGTGAACGTGTCTTAGGCAAGACCGTCAAAATCCGCACGTTGAGATCCCGTAACAAGGGAAAATATGGCCGTTGGCTCGCATTCATCCATGATGATTTCGAAACATCACTCAATTCTGAGATGGTGACCCTCGGCTTGGCTACTGTTTACAAATAGAAGGGAAATGTCATGGAAGGCATTCTTACTCGCGACAACCTCGAAAGCCCTGTTGTTACACTAACAACCGGCAACGCATACCGCGCTATTTTCAAAGATGCGAATGAAATGAGCGCAAACATTTACCTAAAGCCCAACGGCGCGGCTGGATGGTATCCAGTGCAGTCTTGGCCACACACAAGCATGAACGATGTTCCTGCAGCCCTAGCACTTGGTGATGAGATCAAAATCGTTGCAAAGGCCACAGGTCAAGACGATGACGCTGAGCTGGCATATTTCATTGAAGAAATCTCAATCTAATGTGCGGATGCACCGACCGTGCAAATGCGATCAAGAGTGCGGCGGTTGCGATTGGCGAACGCAATCCCCGCGCTCTTGGGCGAGCTGTTAACAAGTTTAACCAAGCAACCCGCACCGATATGCGCAGCATTGCCCGCGCAATAGCTGCAAGGCGCTCTATTAGGCGTTAGGAGGCCGCATGGCTGTTGGACACGTACGTTTTAGCGCTGAGGATATCAAAGGGCTTGAGCGGGCGTTTCAGGCGCTTGGCGGCAAAGAGAAATCAAAAGTTATTGCCCGCGTGCTAAACCGTGCGGGCAGTAGTGCATTTACGCAAGTTCGCCGCACGCTATCCAAAGAGGTTGGGTTGATCCAACGGGATATCGTAAGCCACGGCAATTTGCGTAAGCTCACAGCTTATGCCGGGCGGCTTGACTTCGTTATTGAAAGCTCAGGCGTATATCTGCCCTTGAAGCGGTTTAAGCCCCGTCAGACGCGCAAGGGTGTAACACACCGTGCATGGGGCAAGCGCACCTTGAATCGTGGCTCATTCATCGTGGGCAAGATGGGTGGCCACGTCTTTCATCGGGTAGGGCGTAAGCGCTTACCCATTAAGAAAGAGTTCGGGCCTAGCATACCCAACGAGATGATCAAGGGGCAATCTAAGGTGAGGATGCATGAGGCGGCTAACAAGGTGGCCGGGCCTCGTATCATTCACGAGATGGATCGATTGATGAAGCGTTACGCCAAGCAGTTTGGTGTAGCTGGTTAGAATATTATTCTACTCAGTGTTTATACTGCAAAACCCCACCACTTCCCACTCAATGAGTCAGCACATTAGCAAGACATGCTAAGTGATTGGTTTCATTAACATTTAAGGTACTACGGAGCTAAGCTTCACCCATGCGGGTAAGCGTTGCCCCCGATATCTGGCTAGTTTCTGAAATTTTTACAGGGTCCGGTGGAACAAAATACCCCTGCAATAAATTCACTACAATAAAAACAATCACTTAGGAGAGAAAAATGGAACGGACGTTTGATGTTACCGATTGGCCAATACAGGATGTATTGCCATACGACAACAATCCACGAAGCATCTCTGATGAGGCGGTCGATAAGGTCGCTATGTCGTTGGAACAATTCGGTTTTCAGCAACCGATCGTCGTAGATGGGACCGGCGTAATTATCGTAGGACACACCCGGTGGCGCGCCGCTCAAAAGCTCGGTTACACTGAGGTTCCCGTTAAGGTGGCCTCGGATTTGTCCGATGAGCAAGCCCAGATGTACAGGATCACGGACAACAAGTCCGGCGAATATTCCCAATGGGATTATGGATTGCTCACAACTGAGTTGAAAGCTCTGGAAGAGCAGGGCTTCGATCTGGAAGTTGCTGCGTTCGATCCTGATATTCTCGACAACCTCATGGACAGTGGCACCGGTGAAAACACCACTTACAATGCCGTTGATGACGGTAGCGGTGGCGATCATGTTGATATCTCATCCGAAAGCAGCGATGAATCAACAACCGGCGTGACCGGCCCGACATTCAACTTTGATGGCATCAAGGTTCCAATGACGGATCAAGAGGCGGCTGATCTCAAAGACACGCTGACGATGTATTCAGAAAGCCACGGCGCATATTTCGGATTTGTCCGTTGGTTGCTGGCTCGGGCGGGTGAAAATGCTTGATCCTGCTTATTCATTGGACGGCTTGCGTGGGGCGGCTTACAACCCGCGCAAGATTGATGATGACGACATTGAAGTTCTGAAAGAAAGCATCAAGCGTTTTGGGATTGTTAAACCGCTAATTGTTCGCGGCGACTTATTGGTTGCCGGTCACCAGCGCACACGGGCTTTGCGTGCATTGGGCGAAACAACGGCTCCCGTTTATGTCCTGTCAGCCAAAACCACTACATATGATGAAGTTCGTTTCAACCAACTTCACAACGGCACCGATTTGGACCGTGGCGATGAGGCGTGCAGTCTCAAGGGCGGCTTTCCCGAGCTTGGGTATACCGTCATAAAAGGCGATACGCTTGAGGGCAATTTGCGTGCAACCGGCGTAAACGTACGTCAAGAAATCTGCAAATTGATTGTCAAATTTGGCTCATGGGGTGGCGTTGTTGCTACCCAGTCGGGCGAGATCATTCATTGCGCGCAATATGCTTTGGCCGCAAAATTGCTCGGTTGTGACCTCACGGTGTTTGTTGTGCCAGATGAGCGCCGGGACGAATACGTGCAATTTCTGAGCCGGGAATACGGTGTTTTCAGTTATGAGCATCTCCCGCGGAACACGTACATTCAAACTTTCGCGCAAATGTATCGCAAGCGCAAAACCGATAGCGGTAAGGAAAACAAGAGCAACCTTTATGAGAAGCTTGTAATTCCCTGGCTTTTAAATAACCGTGAGGCCCGGGTTCTGGATTTCGGCGCAGGGCAAGGCGATTATGCGAAGTTTTTGCGTGAGCAGGGCTTCAACGTGCATGACGTTGAATTGTTCCGCCGAGTAGGCGGCTCCAAAACATTAGATGCAAGCGCGATCAATGCCATGATCGATCACATGTGCGCGGATATTGAAAAGAACGGCGGTTATGACGCTGTTGTTCTTGATAGCGTGATGAACAGCGTTGATTGCATGGAAGCTCAAGATGCGGTGCTGACGTTCATCAATGCAGCTTGCAAAGTGGGCGGTCGCATTTTCTTCTCAGGGCGTTGCCTTGATTATCGCAAATCATTTGATCGGCAAACAATCAACCGAAGCTCACCGAGCATGCGCTATGTTGAGTTCTTGGATGAAAACAACCTCACGGCCCTATACCGCAATGGTGAGTGGTTTTACCAGAAATACCATTCCCGCGATGAAGTCCGCGACCTATGCGATCAATACGGCTATTCCTGCAAAGAAATGAAAGGCGGGGGCGGCGATAGCTCATGGCAATGCATGGGGATCAAAACCGAAGAATTGCCGGTTGATCAAGTCACCAGCGCCGTTAAATATGAGTTTGAAATGATGTTAGGGAAATCACGACCATTGGCGCGATCTCCCCATGTTTTGAAAGCTCTAAATCTCGGCTAGGCTTGGGGAGTTGTCAAAGGCGTATGATATGGCTTGATAGAGTGGTTGTGGGTCAAGATTGTTGTGCTTATAGCCATCAATAATGCTTCTGGCGTAAATCTCCCCCGGCGCATCATACCCGTCACGGTTCATGATGTAGACAAGCGCAGTTTCTTTTATGGGAGCCCCGTTCGGGCTCTCAGTCACAACATCAATGAACTCACGGCGATAAAGACCATTACCGTCAGGGCGGCAACCCTCATACTGATCTAGCGACTTCTCACATTCTTCGGTCACAGCCCACAAGGCACCGGGAACGGAAAGCCCTTCAAACGGCTCCACGTCAGCAACGCCTCTAAACACAAGCCTCCAATCTGGCAAATGCGCGGTTTTGATAAGCTTGGCTTTAGGGCACCGGAATTTCATTTGTTCAACGTTCAAGTTAGAGCCGTAAGCGAAATAATATTTTGAATTTGTCATGATGTTCTCTTTCAATTAAGCGGCGCGGCGGGTGCGCGGTGTAAGTGCAAGTTCAAGTTGGCGCACGGCCACTTCAAGCTTTGAATTTGTCTCAGCGGTTGGGTTTTGCAGGATGCGGATATTGCGGCGCAAACGGCCCTCTTTATTCCACTGACGGCGCTTGAAAGTAGCCATGTGTTCAAGCTTTGCCGTGGCGCGCTCGATTAGATCGGTAATGTTGCCGATGATTTCCTCACGGCGTATGATCGCATCTTTCTCAGCCTTGATGACTGCCGTTTCTTCATCGCGGAAAAATGCATAGCGATCCTTATAGTAAGATTGAACCGCCTCAGGCGTTTTAAACATGCGGAAAAAGTCAGCCATTTCACGGCCAGCGCGCAAGTGCTTGTCAGCGTCCTTGAAGCTTTCGCGTTTACGGATTTTTGATTTTGCAGCGTTCTCGACAAACGAAACCAAAAGAGCAACCCAATTCAGGGCGCTTTGTGTGTCCATCGTGCCAACGTGCTGGCGAAATTCGATAGTGTTGAAGCGGTGGCCGCCAACAAGGTTTTGCAAGTTGAATTTGTAGAAGCGATCACTTTGAACAGCGTTATAAACTTCATAGATTGTTTTTGCAGCGCTTATGCGATCCATACCGGCGTTAGCATGGAAAGGCTTATAACCGCCACCTGAATGCAAGCGGTTCGATTTAACATATCGGTTTGAAGAACCACGGCGGCTCAAAGGCATAATGTAGTCAAAAAAGTTTTCATACATCAAAAAGCACTTGGAAATTTTGCCGATTTCCTTAGCTGAGAAATCACCAGCGTAAACGTGTACATGCATACCGCAAGACTTATTCACAGAGCAGCCAAGCTCAGTTAAGGCCGTTAGGGCGGTGAACAATTGGCGCAAACCGTCAGCGCCTTTTAGGATCGGGCTAACCAACTCGAAACCGCTACCGTATCCAACGCTTGCGTCAGTTGTAACTTTCCAGCTTGGGCGGACAATGTGGTTGTAACTTTCCAATTCAACGTCCATGCCAGCTTGTTTAAGTGCGAAAGTTACCTCAGCTCTTGAGATACCCGATGGCATAACGCCTTCAATTTCAACGCCATATGTGCGGTCAGTTGTGATCATTGTTTTGCTCTCCAATTTCCTTAGCCAGTAACCACACTCTGAACCGGATTTACCAATACTGCAATAAAAAAGATGCACTTTTGATAAAATAATTACCAATTGCGGGAATTGTTTGACAAAACAGCGCGGAATGGTAATGTGACAAAATCGAATAAATAGGTGTTTTATGAGTGCTGAACGCCTCAACCAGACTGCAGCGGCGCGGAGAGCTGGTGTTAGTGACCGGCGCATTCGAGCGCTTGAAGCTCAGGGACGGATTTCACGCGGTGACGATGGGTTATACCTGACCGCCGATGTTGATCGCCTTATTGCATCACTTGACCAACACAGCCGCCGGGCAAACAACACAACAACGGAGCCGGAGACACCGGAGCCCAGACAAACGCCAGCACCGCAAACGCGGAGCGCGGACAATGCTGCTGCAATAAGCGCCGCTCAGGAAGCGGATCAAAGCAACCGGGTGTATTTGCAAGCACGGGCGCAAAAAGCCGCCTATGAAGCAAAACGCGCCAAGCTACGCTTTGAAGAGGAAGCCGGGGAGCTGGTGAGCGCTGCAGATGTGAAATCTCATAGCTTTGAGATCGCCACAGCGGTGCGGCGGAAGCTGGAAACCCTAAACGCGAGATTAGCCCCCTTTCTGATTGAGGCGGGGAAAGAAGGCCTCAAAACCGAAATTCGGGAGGCTATCGAAGAATTACAAAAAGAGGTTGCTGACATATGACCCTTGCCCCCAACCGTGTTGGTGAGGTTCGCCAAGGTTGGGTTGATGGTTTTCAACTGCCCCCGGATCATACGATTGATACTTGGGCAGATGATCACCGCATGCTTAGCGGGGAAGCGAGTGCGGAGCCGGGAAGGTGGCGCACAAGCCGAACGCCATACTTGCGCGAGCCTATGCGTGAAATCAGCAATGGAGCCTCGGAACAGGTTGTTCTCTTGTTCGGCGCTCAGCTTGGTAAAACTGAGCTAATCCTTAATGCCGTTGGCTATCATATACACCATGACCCGGCCCCTATGCTGGTTGTACAGCCAACTGAGGTTATGGCTCAAGCGTTTCAGAATGACCGCGTACACCCGATGATTAGGGATATGTCCGAGCTGAAAGAGCGGTGCGGCGATCCCGGCAAAAAGGGTGGCGGCATTAAAGACGGTTACATTAAGTTCCCGGGCGGTCACCTAACGCTAGTAACATCAAATTCAGAATCAAGCCTTGCTTCCCGACCTATTCGGGTTGCCCTACTTGATGAGATCGATCGGTATAACGTCAGCACCCGTGAGGGCGATCCTGTTGAGCTTGTTGCTCAGCGTACAGCCACCTTTAGTGAGAACCGTAAGATCATTCTTACAAGCACGCCAACCGTGAAGGGCTTGAGCCGTATTGAGGCGGCATATTTGGAGACTGATCAGCGGGTTCTTTATGTGCCTTGCATGCATTGCGATCACCCGCAAATTTTGGAGTGGTCCCGGGTGAAGTGGCCTAAAGGCCGTCCGCGTGAGGCTTCATATAACTGCGTTTCATGTGGTTGTGATTGGTCAAAAGCTGATCGACATGAATCAGTGCAGCGGGGAATTTGGACTCCAACGGCACCATATAACGGCAAGGCCGGTTTTCACCTCAACGCCATTGCCAGCCCTTGGGCAAAGCTCGGTGAGCTGGCTGAGCTTTTTGTGAACGTGAAAGATGACCCGCCACGGTTGCAAACGTTCGTAAATACCCGGTTGGCGGAAACCTTTGAGGATAGCTTGGCCAAGACTGCAAACGCAGAAAGCTTGCAAAGCCGTGCTGAGGACTATCCAGCCGATGTAATAGACAAACGGGCATGCTTGGTTACAGCGGGCATTGACGTGCAACCTGATCGCCTTGAAGTGCAGTTCTTGGCTTGGGGTCTTGATGAGGAATGTTGGTCACAAGACAACGTGATACTTTCGGGCAGCCCCTACAGTCAGCAAGTTTGGAGTGCTCTTGAAGAACAGCTAAAGCGAAAATTCAAACACCCTAGTGGTGAAATGCTTGGCGTTGAAGCGGCGGCAATTGACTCGGGCGATGGTAACACAACGCAACAAGTTTATGAGTTTGCAGCCAAACACAATGCATCGTTTAGGCCGTGGCACGCGATCAAAGGCGTTCCCGGTCCTGACAAGCCTATTTGGAAGCGATCAACAAACAAGAACATTCGGAAAACCCAACTTTACTTGGTCGGCGTGGATGATGCGAAAACGCTCATTTATCAACGTTATCCAATCGTGGAAGCGGGGCCGGGTTGCATTCACTTTCCTACCCGATATGAGGCTGGATATTTTGAGCAAATGACCGTGGAAAAATCCCGTATCATTTACATGAACGGTTTTCCCAAGCGGGAATGGTTCAAAAAGCCCGGCGCTCGGAATGAAGCAATTGATACGTTCGTTTATGCGATGGCGGCTCGTTATAGCCTTAACCCTGACTTTGAGGGGCGCTTGAACAATTTGAACAAGATCAAAGAAACAAACAACGGCGCTCTTAGTTTGAGCGCATTAGGCGCGGAGTTCGCATCATGACAACTAATAGGCGGTCAATTACATTGGCGGCAAATGACCCAACTTTGGGCAATGCTACCGTTGTGGGGACGTTTGATGATGCCGGGGTATTTTCCGGCACGTTTGCAATCACGTATCCTGACAGAACGTTTCACAGTGAGGAAGTTATCGGCACGGTAACATTCGCAACTGACACTTTTGATCTCAGCATCACCAACACACCGCAATCGGTTCTTCTGATAAGCGGCACCGTGGCGGTTGATGTTAGCAACGTAGCTTTGGGCGCGGTGAATTTCAGTGGTCTAGCAACGGGAGCCGGGGCGCTTAGCTTTGGTGGTGTTGCAAGCCCGACGCAAGTTATCACTTATGGTGTTGCGGTCGCGGAACACGAGAAAGCCCAATCTGCTCAGTTGGAAACAACGGCGGAAAGCCGGTGTGCCACACTGTTGCGCAACATCTACAACGCAATTGAAACGCTGACACTCAACCCGGATAAACCTCAGCGGGTTCGCTATGAGGATCAAGAGGTTTGGTATCACGCCTCAAGTATCGACAAGCTCTTGGTTGTTTATGAAAGATTTTACGGGCTATGCGGTGAGGAAGTCACCGACCTACCTGATTTAACAATGTCACGCGGACCAGCGCGGGGAGTTCGTTTCGATGTTCACTAAAATGATCAACAAGGCCACAGATTTTCTATCCGGGGCAACAGCAAGCTTAGGTTACGGCACGCCTTATGACGGGGCAGCTCTGGGCGGTGAAGTGGGTGGTAACTGGTACACCAGCAACAACAGCGCCGACAATGAATTTGATCAATCCGGTGAGCTGTTGCGTTCGCGATCTCGTTCACTTACGCGCAATGACCCTTTTGCCGTTAGCGCCCGGGACGCGCACACAAACAACGTAATTGGTTCGCGTATCAAACTATCTGCGAAGCCTGATTATAAGTTGCTCGGGATCTCACCGGAACAATCACGGGATTGGGCGCGACAAGTGGAACGCAAGTTTGACCTGTTTGCAAATGGGTTCCGTCACAACGTAGATGCAAAACGCCGGGGTGATCTTGCTGCATTGATGCGCACTATGGACGCGGGCATTTTTGTTGATGGTGAAGCGCTGGCCTTGGTTCAATTTGACCGAACCGCATATAAGCGCGGCTTGAAATTTGGAACGTGTTTGCAGCATATTTCTATTGATCGCCTCGAAACGCCTGACAAATATTCTAGTGATCGCAATGTGCGGCACGGTATTCGCCGCAATGCAATGGGCGCACCAACGCACTATTACATTCGCAAGAAACACCCGAACGAAACTGACGGCTTGGTTCACGCAAAGCGATATGTGAGCGCGCGCACGTCTTCCCGAATGGGCCGACCAATCGTATTGCACGCATTTGATCAACCTTATGCAGAAATGAGCCGGGGCGTTAGCAAGTTCGCAAGCGCAATCGGTAGCATGAAGATGCTAAAGAATTACAACAAAACCGAGCTACAGCGTGCCGTCACGCAAGCATCATATGCAGCGGTTATCAAAACCAACTTGCCTTATGAGAAGGCGATGGAGGTTGTCGGGAGCGATCTTGATGCGCTTAAGAACAAGTTAGGCGGCAACGCGATCACAGCCCTTGGCATTGATCATATGCAGCAAGTGAAGGGATATCACAGCAGCGCCGGGATCACGATGCAAGGTGCGCGCATCCCCCACTTATTGCCCAATGAAGAACTCGACATCAAAATGGGCAGTACATCGAACGCAAACTTTCCAGCGTTTGAAGCCGCTTTCTTGCGTCAATTCTCAGCGGCAACCGGCATCGATTTTGCCAGCCTATCCAAAAACTACAGCTCATTGCCTTATGCTGCAGCCCGCACGGCGCTCGCAGATGTTTGGAAAGGTTACATGGTTGCGCGTTCAACAGTCCACTCGCAAGTATTGCAGCCATTGTTTGCAGCTTGGCTTGAAGAGGCTTTCTTGATCGGTGAAATTGACTTGCCCCCGGGCGTTGGAGATTTCTATGGCAACTGGGAAGCTCTTGCACGTTGCGCATTCATTATGTCCGGCAAACCACAAATTGACCCGATGAAAGAACGTAAAGCTCAAGAGCTTGGTTTGGACATGGGTGTTGAAACCCTTGAATCAATCGCGGCTCAAGATGGCAACGATTGGGAGGAGCGGCTTGAACAAAAGGCCGTCGAAAAGGGTGTGATCAAGAGTTTGAAGCTTGAAGATGAACCAGAAAAGCCAGCTAAACCCGGCAAACCAGCCGGTGAAGTGTAAATAATTCACCAATTTGGTGATTTTATTTGACAAACAGTTTAGTTATGGTAATTGTAAGTATGCGATTTTAATAAATTGATCCTCCCTCTTTCCTTGGAGTCGCATATGAAAACCCGGCTAAAGCCCGGAAAACTAAAGCCCGTCATTTTTGGCGGGCTTTTTTAATGGGATTTTGAGAAACATGGTAGACGAAAAAACCTACGAAATTAACACGGGCATTGAGGCGTTTGTTCGTCGGGCCAACCTACGTACGCAAGTCGCCGTTATTCAGGCCGCAATCGCTGACGAAGCGACTTTGCGCGAAAGTGGTGACGCGGACCTTGCAGACGCAATCAACAGTGCGGTTTCTCCATTGGCTAATGAAGTGGCTGAAATTGTTGATCGCCTTGATCTTCTGGAGCAGCCAAGTGAAGCGGAGGCGGATCGTATTCGAGATTTGTTTCGCGCCCTATTGGTTGATGATAGCGTTGGTGAGCGCGTTCTTGGCGCAATCATTGCTGTTGATGGCTCTGAGTACACAATTGCTAATCTAGTTAAGGCTATGGCATCCGCGCCGGATATTGTTGAAACCAACTTGGTTGATAATGATCCAAACGACGACATGCCAGCCGATGTTGTTGTTGATTTTGAGAACGATTCTCAATCGACATTCACCGTGTCGAAAACAACTAATCCAGACAACGGAAACCTTGTCTATTTCTATTCCACGCCTGACTTTGGCGGTAGCGGTTTAGGGGCGTCATTTGTCCGCGAAATCAGTAACGAAAACGACTTTTTAACGGTAGTTCGCGCAACACGCCCCTCATTCGATCTTGGTGACCTTTTGACTGATGAAGTTGAATATACCGATCCAATTCTAGGGGCTTAATTGATGGCCACTCACTTAGCTAATTTAGCTGAGCGGGTTTTCAATCAACCACTAATGACAACGGAAACCAAAGCTGAGGTTATCGCCTCGGTTTTGGCTCCCCGTGTCGGCGTTGACGCTCTAGTTGATCTTGAATCAATCGAAGGCGTTCAAGAGCCTATTAGTGCTGGTTTGGTTGGGCGACCTGTTTACGCTGGCGAAAATTTCGCGGGTTACAATATTGAACAGTCAACGGCGATCATCTCCGTTGCTGGCAGCTTGGTAAACCGTGGCGCATGGGTTGGGGCTCGTTCTGGCCTAACCTCTTATGAGGGGTTCTTAACCGCTCTTGAAGCGGCGATAAATGACCCGCAAGTCAAGAGCGCTGTTCTTGATATGAACACGCCGGGCGGTGAGGCCGTTGGTGCTATGGAAGCGGGCGCGCGAGTTCGCGAGCTTTCAAAGATCAAGCCAATTGTCGCTTTTGCAAATGGTATGGCGGCAAGTGCCGGGTATGCGATTGCAGCCGGTGCAACAAAGATTGTTGCAATGCCTTCCTCAATGGTGGGCTCAATCGGCGTGATCATGGTCCATTACGACCAGACCGAACGGTTGAAATCCCAAGGCGTTAAGCCCCGGGTTTTCCGCTCCAATGATCTTAAAGCCGTGGGCAACCCGGCTGAAAGTCTGACCGATGACGCGGCGGGCGAGATCAATTCAAAAATTCTCCAACTGCATGATCAATTTGTTTCGCACGTTTCGACGTTGCGCGGTGTTGATGAGCAAGCGGTGAACGATACCCGTTCAAGAACAATCTTGGGCGCGGAAGCAAGTGAAACGGGATTCGTTGACCTTATTGGTGATTTAACAGCGGCGATTTCCCTATCTCAAAGCCTCTCAGCCAGTTCCGGCAAGGGCGCAAGTTTCAAAACAAACAAAGGATATGCAATGTCTGATCAAGACTTAGCAGATGCGCAGCAAGCCGGAGAAGATGCGGCCACGGCGCGCATTGGTTCAATCATGGGCTCTGCAAATGCGAAGGCCACACCGGCACTAGCGCAAGCTGTTGCTCTGCAAACAAAGCTCTCACTTGAGCAAGCGGAAGCTGTTTTTGCTGCAGCCGCAATCGATATGGCGGCGGTTGAAAAGCCTGTTGTCACTCCCGAGCCAGCGGTTAAGCCGAGCGCACGCGAACAAGCTCTTGAAGCTTTGAGCGGCAACAACGTCGATGCGGGCGATGCGGGCGATGAAGAACTTGAAGCCGCAGACACAACAAACGGTGTTGATGCAACTGATCGCCTTGTCGCGAACATGAAGCAGCGCCACAACATTAAGGACTAAAATCCATGACAACAATTCAATCAAGCGGTCCTTTCTATGAGGGCGTAAACCAGAATGATTTCATTCTCTGGGAACAGCCTGATTATTCGCGTGAAGCGCGTAAAATCAAAGCTGGCTCTGGCTTGCACTTGGCTGGAACGCCAATGGCAATGATCACAGCGGAAAAGCTTTATGTTCCTTTCGACCCAACCGCATCTGACGGCTCAGAAATCATCACAGGCGTTTTGCTCACAGGTTGTGACGCAACCGGCACTGCAGATGTTGAAGCGGTAACGCTTGAGCGTCTAGCGCGTGTTGCTGGTCCTGCATTGCAGTGGGGCGCAAACGTAACAACACAAGCAGAAAAAGACGCGGCAATTCTAGGGCTAACAGCTCTGGGTATTGTTTGCCGTTCTTTGGTTTAAGGGGTTAACATGAACCAAGATCAACTCGCAATTTTTGATAATCCCGCTTTTGGGGTTCGTTCGCTTTCTACGGCGATCAACATCGTACCGAACAAAGATTCAATCTGGAACAGCATGGGCCTGTTCAAGTCTGAGTTTTTGTACGGCACAAACTTTTCAATCGAATACAAAAACGGCGTAATCAACCTTGTTCCGTCAGCCGTTCGTGGCGCGCCGGGTGCGAAAAACCGCACTGGTAAACGTCACATTCGCAGCTTTGAAATTCCACACTTCCCAATTGAAGATGGTCTTTTGGCTGACGCGATCCAAAACAAACGCAAGTTCGGTTCTGACGATCAGCTTGAAGTTGTTGAAGAGATCGTAAATGAGCGCCTTGATACGATGGCCGATAAGCTGGACGTAACGCGCGAATGGTTGCGTAACGGTGCGGTTCACGGTCTTATCCAAGACGCTGACGGTTCAACAATGTTTGATCTGTTCACTGAATTTGGCGTAACCGAAGAAGTCTTTGATTTCGATTTCTCAGGCTCACCGAACATCGAAAAGACTGCAGCCGAGATCAAGCGTTATTACCGCAAGATCAAAAAAGGCGAAACGGTTACCGGTGTTGTTGTTCTGGGTTCCGTTGGCTTCATGGACAAGGTTATGCAGGACGCTGAAACGCGCGAAGCATATCGCTTCTTCAACAACGCTCAGGGCAAAAACCCTAACCGTGATTCAATGCGCGATAACTTCACGCATTACGGCCTAACGTTTGTTGAGTATGATGGTACGGTTGATTATTACAACCCGCTCACAGACACAACAACCACATATGATTACCTTGCCGACGGTGAGGCTCGCATCATTCCATTGGGCACTAAGCAAGTGTTCACTGAGAATTTTGCACCGGCTGATTATATGGAAACGGTCAACACAAAAGCGCAAGAGCGCTATGCTAAGCAAGAGCCTATGCGCTTTGGCAAAGGCATTGATATGGAAGCTCAAATGAACGTGTTGCCTATGGTTTCACGTCCTGAGTTTCTTGTGAAGGCTAAGTAATTGCTGGTTCGCATGAAACGCGATGTAACGGTGCGGCTCGACAAACGCCGCTCCGTTACTGCCGAGACTGGGAAACGATACCAGACCGGCGACCTACCGAAGAAACTTGCAGACAAGATCACTCGCACATCTGCGAATTTTGATCGCATCAAAGTTTCAAAAGCTCACAAAATCAAAGTTGTTCAAGGCGAGCCTAAAAAGCCCGACGAGCCAGCTAAGGTTGAAGAGCCGGTAAATGCAGCCCCAGCGGGGCAAGAAAATAACGAACCTGCAAACGGACAGGTGCAACTCACGCAAGCCGACACTACAGGCGGCGATGAAGGTGGCACAGTCGAAAAAGAGCAATCAACTGAACTTGTAAAAGTTGAAGTTGAAAACGCACCTCAACCAGACGCAGCCGGAAACGGCGAACCTGTTAATGAGGAAAATGCAGGAAATACTGGTGGGGGGCTTTAAGCCTCTCACTACCCTAAAGGGGGTTTTAGATGGCCGGTTTTGAGTCGATTTGGTTTGATCATGAAAACCAGCTTTCTAAAGCAGTAGCAAAAGAGATGGGCGAAACTCTTGAATTGCGCCCCATGAGCGGCGGAGGTGAGCTTCGGGCGGTCCCTGACACAACCCGGGCCGTTTCTCTTGTTCTTGGCATATTCAAAGCCAAGGGATTTTCACAGCGCGACCGTGAACGCGCATTGGTAACCAGCTTCGATGCTCACGCCTCCATTGATATCAATGAGGTTGGTTATGAGCTTGTACAAGGTGATTACATTTTTCGCCCGATGATCGGTGTTCTTTACCGGATTAACAATGTTGAACCAACTGGCTTTGGCCGGGTCCGGTATTACCTGACAAGAGTGGGCAAGGGCTAATCATGGCATCTGCAAAAACATTGCTTCGTTGGTCGGCCATTGCGTGCCTGACTAACGGCGGTCTTAATGACGCAACCATTGCAGGGGGGCGGGTATTTGATAGCCGTCTTGATTCATTGGACGTTATTGCGGCCGAAGAAAAACAGCCCTTAATCATGGTCTATACGCCGGGTAGCGTTTTCCGTTTTATTGATGACGGTAACAGCTCCCGGATAGTTCCTGACGAAACGCTGTTGATCGAAATTTCGCTTTCTAAGTTTGAAGAGAACAAAGAAAACGTTGATCATTTAATCCCCGAAACTGACGCTGAACTTGAATTGGTTTTGGACCACTTCGAAACACAGGTTTTCACAGCTCTGTTGAATGGCGCAACAACTTGGTCGCAGCTCTTTCACAACACGGCCCGGCAAATGCTGAGCGTTGAATCAAATCCCGTTATGTCACCGAAAGGCGACATAAGACTTGCAGCCCGGCAAATCGTTTTCGAGTGTCGGCCATGCCAGCCGGAATTTGAATCAACCACAGTTGATGCATTAGCGGCGGCGGACGATCCAACCGGGTTGAAAATGGGGACGGGGATTGCCCCTTACCTTGAAAGTTTCTTCACAGCGGTTCGGGAAAACGCAACTGGGGATTTTCTAGCAAAGATCAACCAAGCTGAGGACATGCTGAAAAGCTATCCAACGGCACAATCAATTACACAAAACAGCGCGACAATCGGAATTTCGATTGATGCAGCTAACCCTCACGACCCCAACACTGTTGGTACTGCAACTCACGGGCCTGACGGGCGTGCTGAGGCGGTGCTAGCTGATATTAAAACCTAACGGGAAACAACATGAAAACAATGGTCTTGAAGCCCGCTGAGGGCTGTTTAGTTCGTCAACCGGATCGCAATTTTGATCCCGTTCCGGTTGAAGGCAAAAAACTTCCGCTTAATGCTTTTTACAAGCGCCGCTTGAATGCTGGTGATCTTGTTGAAGTCAAAGAAACTAAGCAGCCTAAGCAATCCGCTCCGGTTGTAAAACAATCCTTTGGAGATAAATCATAATGGTTGCAGTTGCAGACATTCCACAAAACTTGCGGGTTCCTTTGGCATCGTTCCAAATCAACCCCTCACAAGCGGTTTTTCAATCATCTAATCGTTGTTTGCTCGTCGGTCACAAAAGTGCAACCGGCACACTAGCGAACGACACGGCGACACTCGTAAACGACAACATTGATCAGCTTGCCGGTGCAAATTCCGTTCTTGCAGCAATGTACCGAGCAGCACGCGACAACGCGCCGTTGCAAGAAATCTGGGTTGCATCTGTTGCCGAAGGTGCGGGCGCAGCTTCAACAGCTACAATCACAGTTGCGGGCGCGCCATTGACGGCGGCTGGTACGGTTTACTTCTATCTGAATGGTGAACGCTATTCAGTTGCAGTGACAACAACTGACACAGACACAGACATTGCCGCAAACATCGTTGCAGAAATCAACGCCAATGTTTACACGCCGGTAACTGCAGCTAATGCGGCTGGTGTTGTTACGCTAACATCTGATTTCACGGGTGTTATCAGTGACGACATGGTGTTGGAACTTGATCGCGTTGGTGATGAAGGCGTGACAAGCGCAACATTGCTCACAGTGGTTGCCTTTACTGGTGGTGCTGGCACGGCTGACGTTTCAGGTTTGCTTGCGAACTTGGGCGATGAAGAGTTTGACGTGATCGGCATGCCGTTCAATGACGCGACAAACCTTGATGCAACGCAAGACTTTATGGACGGCACAAGCGGTCGCTGGTCTTACGCTAAAGAGCTTTACGGCCACGTTATCACAGCGAAAAACGGCACCTATGCGGTGTTGAGCGCTTTCGGTAATACCCGTAACGACCCGCACGCATCAATTATGCCGGTCTACAATTCAGGCTCACCAATCTTTGATTGGGTAGGCGCTCTTGCCGGTGCTACTGCAGCACACTTCAACGGCATTGGCACGAACCTTTCGGTTCCGATGCACGCAACAACTTTGAAGGGCATCAAAGCTCCAAAGTTGATCGCTGACCGTTGGGATCTCACCGAGCGTCAATCAATGTATTTTGACGGCCTTTGCGGTTACCGGGTTGATAAAGCTGGCAACGTGATCATTGATCGCATGAACACAACTTACCAATTGAATGATTGGGGGCTTGCCGATCCAAGTTGGTTGAATGTGAACACAATGTTCCAAAGCATGGGCGTTGCACGTTTCTTGAAAGCGGAAGTTACCGGGGCTTATTCTCAGGTTGCACTTGCTGAAACTGACCCACTAAACCGGGACAACGTTGCTACAGTTGATGAGGTTCGCGCCACGGTCTTGCATGCTTATGCAAAACTTTGCGATCTCAGCATTTGCGAGAATTACGCACTGTTTGAATCGTTGCTCACTATGGAGCGTAGCGTTACCGATCCAGACCGGATTGATGCGGTCCTACCGCCTGACATGGTGAACCAATTCCGCGTCTTCGCAGCTCAGATGATCACTCATCAACAGCTCGGCAACTTCAACAGCTAATAAGGTAAGAAATTATGCAAGGTTGCAACAACGCCGCAGGGCGCGTCAGCATTAAAGCTGGCAACAACAAATACAACTTGCGCGGTGACGTTACCGTTCAGCCAAGCACGGTTGAACGGGAAGCGGACGCAAACGCAAACGGCACTCACTATGTAACGGTAAAGGCTGTTCCGGCGGAAGCTGAAATTACGATTTCAGATCGCATGGGGCAATCACTGGCTGAGCTTGGTGATCTTTCTTGTGTTGATGTGACAATCACATTGATCGACATGAAACGCCAATACCTATTCACGGAAGCTGATCTTGTCGGTCGGGCCTCGCTAAACACGGGCTCCGGTGAGATTTCAGGCTTGAAAGTGGTTTCATCCGCTTGCCGTGAAGTTAATCTATAAACTGAAAAATCGGCGGTGCATCTGGTAATGCGCCGCCAAACTCTTGGAGAGAAAAATGACTGAATTTACACTTTCACGCGCAATCGAAACTCACGAAGGCAAGCAAGACAAAATCAAGCTGCAGGAAGTTCCCGGCTTGTTGGTTCTTGAACATGGCCTCCCATACGACACCGTTGTTGGTACGGATGGCGATAATGTTTCAATCGTGATGAAAACAAAAGTTATGCCGCATTATCTTGAAGCTATCACCGGCCTTGACCAAGAGCTTTTGGCTCAGGTTCCCGCCAATGATCTGGCTCGCTTGATGCAAGTTGTTGTTACTGAAACAGCACCGGCAAAAAACTCCCCGACCTCATAGACGAATTAGTTTTTGAGGCAAAATTTCCAGTTAGCGAATTGAACGGCATGAGTGCTGATGACGTGCTGAAATGGCACGAGCGGTACGCTAACTACATCAAGAAACGAAAACAAGCGGCGCAATCTCGTTAAGGGGTTGCGCCTTTTTTTGTAGGTGCGATCCATGAATAACACAATGAAAGCCCGCATTGGTATCTTTGCGGATGATATGACCCGGGCAGGTTTCTCGTCGGTCGCGCATCAAGCCAAAGATTTATCGACAAAGCTGAGCGGCATTGGCCGTGGCATGCAGCGCGTTGGCGCAAGTGCAACCGTTCCGTCCTTGGCCGTGGGCGCGTTCCTAACCGATAGCGTAAAAGGCGCAATTGATCTTGACGATGCAATGGCAGATGTTCGCAAGGTTCTTGATGGAGCCAGTAAGAGCGAACTAACCGCGATGCGCGATGAGTTCATGACTCTGGGGCCGGTGTTGGGACAGACCGCAACGGGTATGGCTGAGATCGCAGCCGCCGCCGGTCAATCTGGAATCGACAAATCAGAGATTGTCGAATGGTCCGCAATGGTTGCTAAAGTGGGCACCGCCTACGATATGCAAGCCGGTGAGGCTGGCGTTGCTCTTGCAAAAATCCGCGCATCAATGGGGCTCACAACCGACACCACAAAACAATATGCTGGCGTGATCAATGAGCTTTCAAACTCTATGGCCGCAACAGCGCCCGAGATTTTGGATGTTGTTCGCCGGGTTGGTGTTGAAGCCGTTGCAACAATGGGTATGACGAAAGAGGAGGTTGCCGCTCTTGGTGGTGCGTTGGTTGCGACCGGCGCAGAAACTGAGGTAGCCGCGACTTCTATTCGGAACATGGGTAAGGCGCTAACGATTGGCGCAGCAGCCACATCACGACACAAGGCGGGTTTTAGGGCCATTGGCCTTGATGCGGTTGCCGTGTCTAAGCACATGCAAAAAGACGCAATGGGCACGATTAAAACCGTCATTGCGCGGGTGAATGAATTACCCAAACACATGCAGAAAGCGACCCTTTCACAAATCTTCGGTGATGAGGCTCGGGCTCTTGCCCCCCTAATCGACAATATCGATTTGCTCGGTGATGCTTTGCTGACGGCTAACGATTCAAGAGCTGCAGCCTTAAGCATTGAAACTGAGTGGATGAACCGGATGGATACGACCGGGCAGATTTTCAAGAAACTTTCGGGGCAAATCTTCAAGGTCCAAGTGATACTTGCGGAAGCTTTGTTACCTACCATTGAAAAGGTAGCGGAAGCGGTTGGTAATCTTGCCGATTGGTTTAGCAATCTGGATAGCGGCACTCAAACGACGATTGCAACAACGCTTGCACTAGCTGCAGCCTTTGCCCCTGTTATGTGGGTTCTTGGTGGCGTTGTGGCCGGGATTGGCAAGCTGATCTTTGTTGCAAGGCTATTGGGTGGCGGTTTAATGGCCGCGAAAGTGGCCATAGCGGCGTTTTCAAGGGGTGCGCTCTTAGCTGGCGCAATCAACATTCCAACGCTTGCAGCAAGCTTTAAAACCGCTGCAATTGCGGCGCGGGGATTAGCGGCCTCGGCCATGACAGTTGCGGCTCCATTTGCTGCCCTTGCGGTGGTGTTTGCTGCATTGGCTTACAGCGCAATTAAACATTGGGAAGAATTGAAAACCCGAACCGTTGAAATCTTCACCGGCATGGTTGAGGTCTTGAAGGGTGTAGGCGATCTAATCAAAGGTGTTTTCACTGGTGATTGGCAAGCCGTGGCTGACGCGGGCATCAAGATTTGGGAAGATTTCAGTACGTTAGTTTTCAATGTTTGGAATGGCTTGTTTGACGCTATTGCCACTATCGTTGATGATATCGCCGGACTGGTGATTGGCTGGCTTCCCGCGGACTGGCAAGCGCCGGTTACGGAGTTTGTAACAGGCTTTACCGATCTCATTCGGAACATTCCTGAAAATGTTGTTGCTATATTCGCAACCATTGGCGAAAAAATCGCAGAGTGGTCGGGTCTTGCAACTGGTGACATTCAAGTCTTGATTGATGCGGTGGTTGGCTTTCCTGCTCAGATCGCATCAATTCCAGGGAAGATCGGCGGCATCTTTAAGGAGATGTATGACAACGTGATGCAATGGCTTTCTCCGCTAACTGAAAAGTGGGAAAACCTAACGGGAATGTTTGATCGTTTCACGGGCAAAGTGACGGCTGAGGTTGATGAAACCGGCAAGCGCGTTGCCCCTCTTGAGCATGCGGCAAGTGTGCGAAACGGGAAAGCGGCGGCTCCGGCTGTTCTTTCAATACTTGAAAGCACCGAAAAAGTTGCTGAGAAAGAGGCTCGGGGTGAGGGTGTTGGCTTTGTGTCACCACTTAATCAGCCGGTCGCTCAGCAATCAATCTTGGCCATGCAGGATATCGCGCCCGGCGATTATATCGGGAACGGTATTGGGCAAGGGCTAACCGAGAAACAAGAAATTGAGCTTGCACCTGATAGCAAGGTGAAAGCTGAGGTTCTTGTTAAAGTAGAAGGCGGCACTATTCAGGAGGTTACTGCAACTTCTTCCGGTAGTGTTGATGAGCCAAGCGTGGGAACACAAGAGCTATAATTGCTAAAATGGTAATTCCACTGTAATTTGCTGTTGACTTCAAACAGTTCTTGGGTGTAGTTTTCAATTATGGCAACTTTCTAAGTTTTCCAAAAATAGACAGCAGATATCTAAAGGGTTCGCATTTGCGAGCCCTTTTTTTGTTAGGAGTTGCCATGCTCAAAGACTGGCCAAGCACCATGAAGCGGGCCTCTTTCCGGGGAGTTCCTTTCTTTGTTGACACAGATTCATTTTCAGGCGGTCGCCGCGTTGCTGTTCACGAGTTCATTGATCGTGATGATCCTCTTATTGAGGATTTGGGCGGAAAGGCCAATTCGGTCAGTATCGCCGCATATGTTCCCGGCAATGACGCGGACACCGCTGCAATCGCTTTGCTTGCGGCTGGCAACACTAAGGGCAGCTCAACGTTGCGTTTACCCGCGCGGCCCGCCACGTTCGCAACATGCACAAGCATAAAAACTAATTTCAGCCGCAAACGGTTGGGGTTCTTTGGAATTGATTTAGAATTTCAGTTAACTCCCCGTGGCGGCTTTGGCATCCTACCGATCGGTTTGTTACGCGCTCAAATGTCGGAAGCGGCAAGCGCGGCTTTAACCTTGGTGGTAAGTGCTTTTCAATCTAATTTTTCCCACTACCCAACACCCGGCGCGATTTCCCCGGCGGAGACTGTTCTATTCAGCTTTGTAACTGAGCTGTTAGCTATCGGGAATGAAGTCACACTTGAGGGTGATGAGGGCACGCAAACTGGCCACTTAATCAGAACGTTAAACGCTGAACTTTTATCCGGCGGTGTTGGTGATGAGTTCCCGACAACTGCAGGAAACGCGCTTTTCTCATTGGTTGATAGCGTTGCTGACGCGAATGGTTTGTTTGACAAACTAAATGATCTTTACGATGCGGGGCGCTATGAGCAGCCGGTTGCGCTGACATATACAGCGGAACAGGTTGAATTGGTGCGCGACGATGATGCGCTGAACGGTGCAAAACTGGATCGCAACCGAAATTCAGTTGCAGTTCTGCAGGATGAACAAGCCCAGATCGCAAGCAAGATGGTTCGCCAGTTAGCTATTCTTGGAATGGTGAAACTTGCTAGCCGGGCTGAAATCGACAACCGCAAAGAGGCTATCAAAATTCGGGCAACCCTTAGCGCCATGCTGAGTGAAACCATGACGGATATTGAAACGTTTGAGGATCATATTGAGGTGCAAAAATCTATGCACCACGCAATTGATCAGCTCAGCGAGTTTGCGGCTAACCTGAGGCCAATCATCGAGATTGAGACACAAGTTAGCTTGCCCGCAACGTTTATGGCTCACCAACTGTTTAACGATGCTGAGATGGCAAGTGAGATCATTGATCGCAACAGCGTTTTGCATCCTTTGTTTTTGCCTAAAACCTTTGAGGTTTCTAAGCCATGAGCCTTGAACAAGTCACTTTAACGGTCGGGTCTAGCAGCTACACGGGTTTTAAATCCATTAGCATGCAGGGCGCGGCAAATCAGGCGGCTTGGAAATTCAAGATCAAAACGGCGGATAGTGAGAGCGCGGCATTTGATGAGCCAGCCGGTTCACCTTGCGTGATCTCAGTCGCCGGGTTTAACCTCGTTGGTTTTGTTGAAACCTTCGAGCCAAATTTCGATAGTGGGAGCCATGAAGTAACGCTCAGCGGGCGCTCGAAACAATGCGATTTCATTGACAGTAGCATCATTCACGCAACCGGACGCTTTGAGGACAAATCAACCCTCGACATGGCGAACGAAGTTGATGAATGGGGTTTGGGCGTTTCATCTGACATTGATTTGTCGGAAGTGCCGTGGTTCCAGATCAATCAAGGCGAAAGCCCATTTGACGCGGTGAATCGTCAGCTAAAAGATCAAGACGCATTCTTGCAAGGCTTACCCGATGGATCGCTAGTGATTACGCGGGGCGGTGAAGGTGGGCGGCAAGCGGGCGCTCTGGTTGAGGGCGATAATATCTTAAAGGCCAGCGCTAAGCATAGCACGGCTGACAGGTTTAGTGATTATTTCGTCAAGGGCCAATCAAGTGTTGGCTCCGGTGAAAAGCCACAGCAAGCAATCGGAAAAGCTAAAGACGGCGGAATTGCGCGCTACCGACCCAAATTAGTTCTCAATGAGGGTGAAACGGATGATGACCGCGCAAAGGTTCGGGCGGTAGCCGGTGCGAATAGATCGCAAGGCCGGGCAGAAAGCGCAAAAATTACGATTGCGGGTTGGCGGACAGGCGGCGCGGTGGTGCTTCCAAATAAGCTGATCTACGTGAAGTCTCAGAAATTGAGAATTGACGGCGACATGCTGATCAAGAGCGTTTCGTTTGAACAAGGTTCGGGCGGAACAACTGCAAATATTGATTTGGTTGATCCCCGCACACTTAGCGGAAAGAAAACCAACTCAACGGCGGACTTTGGAACATTCGATACATGGGAGGTTTTTGATACTTCCCCCGTAAAGCCGAATGAGGATTTGGGCACTTGACCGATTTAAACACCCGCGTTGCAAATATGATCTCAAGGGTTCGCTTGAAAGAGATCAACACTGACGGTGACCAGCAAACGACAATTCTTGACGGCGTTGCCGGTGAGGTTATCGGCGGAAACCACAAGGTTGCGCATCTGCAGCAATTTGGCTTCACCAGCACACCACCAGCGGGCTCTGAGGGGCTTATGCTTTGCTTGGGCGGCAATCGTGACCAATCAATCGTGATCGGCTTGGAAAGCCCGGGAGACAAACCCACGGGCGTGCCGGGCGGCGGAACCAAGATGTACGACAACGGCGGGCAATACTTCGAAATGCACGGCGGTGAATCCACAATCAAAGTGGGCAAGCTAACAATCATTGCGGACAGCGTTGTTGTTGAAAGCGGTTCAATTGATCTGGGCGGTGAAGGCGGGCACGCGGTCGCTCGTAAAGACGTTGATTATGTTGAAATTGATACCGGCTCAAGTTCTGGCAAGTGGCCAATCAAATCTGGGTCAGACACGGTGAGGTCACTATAATGTTTGAATACCGAATTCGGGACAATGAAGCCGATGTTGCGGACGTTTATTTGCTTCCCGATCTGGTTTTCAACAATGAGACAGGGCTGGCCGATCTTCAACCCACAACTGACGGGCGAGATTTACTTGCTCAGGACGGTTTAGCAACCGGGATGATCATTTGCCTGTTCACTGACAAGCGCCTTCCTGACGAGATGGATTTGCCGACCGGGCAGGTTGATCGGAAGGGTTGGGCTGGCGATACCTTTGATGTTCTGACTGAGAAGGGTGAGGCTGAGCTTGGTTCGTTGCTTTGGACGCTTTGGCCGTCTTACCTAAACGATGATGTGAAGGTGAGGGCAATCGAATATTGCGAAGATGCGTTGCAACCCCTGATCGATCAAGGCGCTGTTGAGCGTTTCGAAATTCAAGCTGAGATTTCTGGCGATCAACAAAGCGCTTTGATCCTGCAAATTGATGCTTATTCCCCAAACAATAATGACCCGCAAAAGTATCGCTTCGGCGTGCTTTGGGAGCAAACGGTGAACTAATGGCATTCAAAGTCGAAACACTGAAAGAATGGGGATCGCGTTTTCGCGCTTCATTCCGCGCTGAAACACCCGGCTCCGATGCTTGGTTATGGCCAAATGTTTGGGGCGTGCTGGCTAAGGTTCTGGCTCAATGGGCATACTTATTTGATCGCCGTATCAAGACGGCTCTTGATCAGGCCTTTGTGAGCAAGGCGACAATCGATTATTTAACGCGGCACGGCGATGAGTTGGGTATGCCGCGAAAACAAGCTAGTTACCCGGAGGGAGCCGTTAGATTTACCGGCACATTGGGCACTAGCATCCCGGCTGGCACGATCTTGACGAGAGATGATGGCGCAACGTATGCGACAGACGCGACAGCGTTAGTGCCAGCCGTTGGTTACATTGACGTTGCAGTCACAGGCCAAGCGACAGGGCCGAGCGGCAACGCACTGGCTGACACGCCGTTGGTTATGTCACCGGCAATCGCAGCAATTACCGAAACTGTTGTAGACCCCAAAGGCATTGGCCGGGGCTCTGACATTGAGGGAATTGAGGATTACCGGCAACGGTTGCTTTTCCGTAAGCGTAACCCGCCTCACGGGGGCAGTGAGAGCGATTATGAGATGTGGGCGCTTAGTGTTGCCGGGGTAACCCGCGCATGGGCTAAGGGTAACGCATTCCGTGAAGGCACTGTTGCTGTTTGGGTCATGATGGATGACGCATATTTAGATGGCATCCCTCAACAAGCTGATTTGGACGCGGTGCAAGCGGTGTTTGATTTGAACAAGCCAGCCACGGCCACAGCCGTTGCGATTGCTCCAAATCTGGACAACATCGATATCACAATCAAGAATTTGACACCGGACACGGCTGAGGTTCGCGCTAACGTTGAGGCGGCTCTAATTGAGCTGTTCAAACAGGCTCCACAACCAAGCTTGCCGGATCAACCTTTCTCACTCCGCATTTCATGGATTTGGCAAGCAATCGCAAACGCGACCGGCGAAACCTCACATGAGGTCACAATTCCCGGGGGCGATATTACTTTTGCAACCGGCATTATGCCAAGCCTCGGAAATGTAATTCTCGTTAGGGGGTAACAATGACTTTTTGCCCGACTAAGGAGCAAATCACCAAAAGCTTTTGCGCTCTATTCCCGCGCGGTCGCGCTTGGGAAAGCGTTGATGCTCCCGGCACCTATCTAAATCAACTGGTTTCAGGAATAAGCGGCGGGGTTCAGCAAGTTGAACAGCGCGCTTGCGACATGATCGAAGAGATGTTTTGCAGCACCGCAACCGAAACGCTTGATCTTTGGAAAGAGGATTATTCAGCCGGTTGGGATTGTGACCCTTTCGCAAATGATGTTTGCGCAAAGGTTGCAACAGCGGGCGGAACGGATTTCACCTACTATGAAGAAATGGCCTTGCGGCTTGAGTGGGTAATTCGCTGTTACGAAATTGACCCGGTTGATGTTTGCGGAGACAACACAGGCTTTGCTCAGCTCGGCCCACAGCCAATTGCAAACATTCCCGGATCAAACTTAGGTTTAGCCCCGGTTGGTGAGTGCGCTGAGGGTGGTGAAGTCCTAGGCTATGCCACGGGCGAATGTTGTGAGTACGTTCGGTATCATGAACTTGTGCCGGAGACTTACGAAACGCCGGTGACGGTTTGCGGAATTGGGCAGGTTGATTACTTGCACGTAGCCGCAAACACTCCAACTCGTTTGCCAAACAAACTATTGCAAGATTGCTTAGCCTCGGTTGATGGTTTTCAGGTCTACAACGGCCATGCGCATCATTTTGTCATTGAGGTTGATGTTCCGGCATCATTGCTTTTGCAGCAAGCTAACGGCGCGGTTTTCGAAAGCCTTGGTTTCGATTCAGATTTAGGTTGCGGCGTTGATACGGGGATTTGCATTCCCGATTGGTCAGCAATCAAATGTTTGATCGATAAAATCAAGCACGCTCACACCGTAGCATCTTATCAATACAAACTCAATTAGGCCCAAATATGTCAAATGCGTTTAGCCCGCAAGGGCGTAACGCGGTTACCAGCTTGCCAGATGGCCAAGCGACGAACCGCTATGGAGATGTTGAAACATACTTCAAAAATTGTGCGGACGCGATCAACCCTGACGGCACCGTAATTGATGCGCAGTGGTTTAACAGCGTGACCGGAAACCTCCGTTACATCGTTGACTATGCAGTCACGCAGGGCGTGGCGATCACGGTTAGCGCGGATAGCTTCACAATGCTGGCTGAGGCCGTTGTTGGGATCGCAAAGAAAGAGGCGGCGGATGGCGCGGGCTCTTTGAAATTCACTTTCGAAGCAACAGCAGAAATCAATTAGGGGGCTATCATGGGAATTAAAGCAGTCCAACAACTTGTGATGCTCTATGACGGCGTGACCAAGGAGCTGAAAAAGGCCACGGTTTACAACATCTTCAAGCGGTTCTTGAAGGCCGGTGACGGCATCACCCTTGAATACAGCACGGCGTTCGGCGGAAGTTGCACGATTAAGAATGATCTTGGGGGCGCTGTTTACGACGCTCTTTTAGCTCGGATTGCGAAGCTCGAAACACCGGTTGCGTTTGATTATTCATTCACCGAAACGGTCGCGCCTACAACAGACCAATTGGTCACCAACATTGCGATTGTTGATGATGATTTAAACGCATCAACAACAACGCTTTTGGCTGGTGTTCTCAAGATCGGGGCAGATGAGGCCGGGTGGTGGAATCTGCATGTAAATGCACAGCAAGAGCAAGCCAACCGTGAGCTTGAAATTGATCTCTATATCAATGGTATTCGCGCAACTGGCGATGCTGCGGACACGGGCAACACAGCTTACAAAGCGGCGGTTTCTGCAAGCGGGGCATTCAAGCTAAAGACAGACGATGAGGTCACCATTGAGGTGCGACATCGTGGGTCGGCAACACGCACAATTCTTGGCCGCTTTAGTGGTCACAAAATTTAACGGAGAATTTCAATGGCTACAGCATTCGGCCCTCAAACACCTTTCTACGCAACAACCCTACCAACCCCTGACCCGGTTGTTGAAACTGCAGACACTTGGTTCAAAAACTGTTCGGCGGCGGGCGTTCCTGACGGAACCGTTCGCTCTGCAAGCTGGTATAATATCGTAACCGGCAACTTGCGCACGGCTTGCGTGTCGGCTGGTATCACACTTGATGACACAGACCACACAATGCTTTGGCAAGCGATCCAACAAACCTCAGAAAAAGGCGCTATCCCGCTGCTTTCTGAATTGGGTGTTGCTCCAACGGCTCCCGGCCCCCGCGTCTTTATTGATGACACAGCGGTTCCGAACCAAGTTTTCCATTGGGATAGCTCGACCACGACTTACGTTTCAGTCAGCGCTTCATCGTTCCTAATCAATGATCTGGCCGAGTCAAACGCGGTCGTTCCAAGCGAAGATTACATTGCTTGGTGGGACACGTCGATGACGCAACAGTTCAAAATGACATTTGACGATCTTGCATTGTTGGTCGGCGGTGCAACCGTAACCACAGCAAGCGGCGTAACACTGATTTAAGGGAATACAATGACACAACCTGACGCATCACTATTCCCCCACGGCATTGCCGGGGCGATTCAAAATCTTGCCGATCCTGAGAAAATTTCAGGGGAGGCTTATAGCTACACTGAAAGTGTTGTTCGCGTTCTTGGCGCGTGGCGCTTAATTACACTTTTCCGAGACGATATCGTTCCAGCGGCTCCCGCGGATTACGATTTCTGGATTAAGCCGGCTGAATTGGTCGGCACCGTGATTGTCCCGCCTGAAATGCTCGCTTACGACCCCAACGGCGGCGGCGTTGGGGTTGCGGCGTGGGTAACTCCAACGCCGGGTCATTTGCTCGGAAATCTAATGCGAAGCGCTGATGATGAAGGGGTTGTTTTGCCGGGCATGCCGTCATACGAGCACGGCCCCACGGCCTCGTTGCCGGGAATAGATGAGCGCACACTGGGTTCTTGGTACGGCGATGATGACACCGACAAGCACTATCAACTTCGCCATGACGGCGCAAACCCGAACTGGGTGCAAGTATAATGGCAAACTTTCCAAGCCCCGGCACTATCGGGCAGTTCTTCGACAAAGACGGTGTTATTTTCGAAAATATCGGCCCTAACCAGTGGGATGAGGTTCAAGTTGGCTATGCAGACCAGTTAACTCCAGGACTAGCTCGCATTGCAACGCAAGCAGATACCGATGGCGGGACCGACGATCAAGAATTTGTGACACCTAAAACGCTAGCTGACATGGGCGGCACAACTCTTGACACGATCCGCACCAATGTTGATTACGGAAGCTTTCACTCATTCGCTTATCAAAACAACTCAATGGCCGCGCCTTCCAACTCGATAGGCAATAACGGTGACATTTGTTTCTCAGGCAACAACGCTGGCGATGAGTTCAAGACGTGGATAAAACGTAGCGGCACTTGGCGGGATGCGTCATGAGTGATTTTCCAACAACTGGTCTTGTTATTAATGTTTCAACCCATGAAGTGGGTGGCGTAGAGTTCGTTTATCGCGGCGCAAACAATTGGGATGAGGTTCAAAAGGGTTACGCCACTTTCACGGATGCAGGGTTAGTTCTTAAGGCAACGCAAGCGGAAATAGATGCGGGCACTGACGATCTCAAATACGCAACTCCGGCATATTTGCGCGACATGGGAGGAGCTACACTTGACAGCACCCGTCAAAAACTAGGGTACGGTTACGGCCAAGCGATTAGTTTGCAGGACAATAGCCTTTCCGCGCCGTCCAACGCGCTAGGTGCTAATGGTGATTTTGCAGTCGTTGGTGATAATGCGGGCACCGACAAAGCCTATTTCCAGAAACGTGGCGGCGTTTGGGTTGAAGTTCCGCAAGGGGCGTTTGCTGAGCGAAATCTGGGACTGACTTACGGCAACCCCGGCTCAGTCTACACGATCAACAACGCAAACAATCAAGGTGACATTCGCGTTCGCGCAAACGGTGGTTGGCATGTGCCTTCATCATTGCCGGGGTGGTCAGCGCCAAGCTCCACAATTGCAATGACACCGCCGTCCCACTCGGGCAGTGTGCCACATACGAATGTGAGCGTACCCATTATCAATGAGTATTCTTACATCTTTGGTCTTCATGGCGCGTTCGGATCGGCTGACAATGGCGGTGGCACGCTAACTGCAACTGGCGGTCCTGCAATTGGCTTTGGCCACGGGCAAAGCACGGGCAGCATTGTTAAGGGCTTGATCCTCATAACAACTGACAGCATTGGCGTTCACGGTGGCATTATCTATTACAACTCTGTTGGCGTGGGCAAGACGCTAACGTCAAGTTACAACGGTAACAGCATTACAGGATTTACGGCGCAACCAAGCCCGGGCTCAGCGTTCTATCTCTTGGCATACGGTCCAACGCCGCTAGCTTAGTGAGCAGTTTTACAGAACCGTTGCTCGTTGAAATCACTCATCGAAGCAGCAAGGGGCGGGTGCTGGCAACAGTTCACCGCCCTTTCTTTTTTTACCTTACAGATTTGGCCGGTGAGTGGGTTGTTGTTCCCAAGGGATACGACACCGATTTTGCATCAACGCCGCGCCTGACGTGGGGTATTTTCCCACCACTTGGACCGTATGCGAAAGCGGCGGTTGTTCATGATTACCTTTGCACGCACGCGCTGATCTTGAAGCCGGATGGCTCCACAAGAAAATGCACGCGGCTTGAAGGCGATCAAATCTTTCTAAAGGCGATGGAAATCTTGGGAGTTCCCAAGTGGAAACGGCGCACGATGTATGCGGCGGTTCGCTTTTTCGCATTGATCAAAAACTACAAATAAATATTGGAGAATTGAAATGGCTTACCCTAACTGGCTCAAGACGGCGCTCACCTACATTGGCACGAAAGAAATCAAGGGCCGAAAGCACAACCCGGTTATTCTGGGGTGGTGGAAGAAAATCAAAGTGAATTGGGTCAAAACTGACGAAGTGCCCAATTGCGCGGCATTCATTGGAAATTGCTTTGAAGAAGTAGGCATTCGCTCAACCCGCTCGGGCCGGGCTCAATCCTACGCAAAATCACCGCACTTCAAAAAAATAAAAGCTCCGGTTGTGGGTTGCGTTGTCGTGTTTGAGCGTGGCGCTAAGGGCAGCGGCAAGGGCCATGTAATTTTTGGCATGGGCCGTGACAAGCGCGGGCGCATCGTGGGTGTTGGTGCAAACCACTCCGACACAACCAGCATCAAGCCTTTCAAAACAAGCCGGGTGATTGGTTACTATTGGCCGGTTGTCGAGAAGATCAAAGATTACTCTTTCCCACTTGTGAAAGACTACGGAAAGGCCAGCACCAATGAACGTTAAAAAAACCTTTGGCCGTGAGTTTGCGGTGGTGTGGGCTGTTGTGATCGCCTTGTTCATATTCGATCTAACGCACCGCATTCCGCCCGAGTATTTCGGGAATTATGAGCAGCTAGCAATTGCAGCTCTGGCGCTTGTGACGATCCTTGCCGGATACGTGTTCAAGCTGAAAAGCGCACGGATTGAAAATGATCAATCTTAAAGCTTACGCAATCGTTGGGGCTCTGGCCTTTGCGGGTGGCTTTGGCTCCGGCATGAAATTGTCGGGGCTGTTAGCTGAAAGCGCCAAGGTGCGTGACCTCCATCAACAAGTGCAAATGCTTGAGGATCAAGTTGAATTGCACCAATCAATTAGCAAACGGCACACACAGCGCCTTTTGTCAGACACTTCAACCCTAACGGAACTGGAACGAAGCAATGAAATCCTTGCCCAAGAAATCCGGGTTAACGGCGGTGACACTGTTGTTTTTGATGGGGCTGACGCTGACAGGGTGCGCGAGCTTTTCAAAACCGATTGAGCTT
>Ga0315336_1000946_pt1 | contig 64386 bp, 57 predicted proteins | sample ASW5metaG_FD_204512 | JGI IMG/M metagenome (GOLD analysis project Ga0315336, IMG submission 204512) | Ammonia-oxidizing marine archaeal communities from Monterey Bay, California, United States - ASW #5 | ecosystem: Environmental > Aquatic > Marine > Intertidal zone | place: USA: California... | reverse complement strand
TCGTCGTGGCCGTGATCATGGTCGGCATCGGGATCGTCGACCGGTTCGAGGGCCCACGAGTAGATGGCGAGCCCGGTGAGCGCACCACCGAGAACGCAGAGCCACAGGTTGAAGATGAGGCCGTAACCGATCAAGGGCAGGCCGAGAGCCAGCACCAGCGGCCAGAACGACGGTGCCGGAAGGTGCACGCCGGTGGCCGAGCCGTCCTGGGCGGCTTCTTCGATCGTGGCGATGCGCACGACGCGACCATCCTCGTCGTAGCCGTACTTGCGGTGCCACCACTCGTCTTCGCTCTCGACGACCGGCACCTCATCGAAGTTGTGCTCGGGTGTGGGCGACGGAATCATCCACTCGAGCGAGCGAGCGTCCCACGGGTCGGGACCCGGGGCCGGCAGGTTCGGAGCGTCGCGACGCGACTTCCACACGTTGAAGAAGAAGATCATGACGCCCAGGGCGATGATGAACGAGCCGATGGTCGCAACCATGTTCCAGAATTCGAACCCGAATCCCGGAGAGTAGGTGTCGATGCGCCGACTCATGCCTTGCAGGCCGAGTACGTGCATTGGACCGAACGTGAGGTTGAACCCGATCAGGATCACCCAGAAGTGGACCTTGCCCCAGAACTCGTTGAGCATGTGGCCGAAGATCTTCGGCCACCAGAAGTACATGCCGCCCATGAGGCCGAGGACACCGCCACCGAAGATCACGTAGTGGAAGTGGGCCACGATGTAGTAGGTGTCGGTCTGCTGGGTATCGGCCGGCGCCAAGGCGTGGGTCACGCCCGAGAGGCCGCCGATCGTGAACATCGCCACAGTGCCCACCGCGAAGAGCATCGCGGTGGTGAAGCGCAACTTGCCGCCCCACATCGTGGCCAACCAGTTGAGGATCTTCACACCGGTCGGCACCGCGATGAACATCGTGGACAGTGAGAAGGCGGCCACCGAGAACGGGCCGATGCCCGACACGAACATGTGGTGGGCCCACACACCCCAGCCCATGAAGCCGATGGCGATACCCGAGAACACCATGAACGAGTAGCCGAAGATCGGCTTGCGACTGAACGTCGGGATGATCTCGGAGATGATGCCGAAACTCGGCAAGATGATGATGTACACCTCGGGGTGTCCGAATATCCAGAACAAGTGCTGCCACAGCAGTGGATCACCGCCGGTCTCCGGATTGAAGAACTGCGCATCGAAGAGCCGGTCGAACATCAGCAGAAACAGCGCCACCGTGATCACGGGGATCGCGAAGAGCAGCAGGAACTGCGTGACGAGCAGCATCCACGTGAGGACCGGCATGCGGAACAGGCTCATGCCCGGCGCCCGCATGTTGAGCACGGTGACGATCAGGTTGATGGCCGAGACCAGCGACGCGATACCGGCGATCTGTAGACCCAGGGCATAGAAGTCGACGCCATTGCTCGGCGAGAATGCGAGGCCGCTGTTGGGCGAGTAGCAGAACCAACCGCAGTCGGCGCCGCCGCCGCCCACGATCCATGAGGAGTTCAGGAACACCGCGCCGGAGATCCACACCCAGAAGCTGAGGGCGTTGAGACGAGGGAACGCCACGTCTCGAGCACCGATCTGGAGCGGGATCAGGTAGTTCGCGAACGCAGCCGCCAGCGGCATGATGAAGAGGAACACCATGGTGACGCCGTGCATCGTGAAGACCTGGTTGTAGATCTCCGCCGAAAGGGCTTGGCCATCGGGGGCCGCCAACTGAATCCGGATGAGGAGTGCCTCGATACCGCCGACCACGAAGAAGAACATCGCGGCAACGCCGTACATGATGCCGATCTTCTTGTGATCGACGGTGCTGATCCAGTCCTTCCAACCGCTGCCACCCTGGGGGCGGGTCAAGGCGCCCAAGGGCCGCTCGACGGCTCCTGGGTCGCCGGGTGTCAGGGCGAGGGGTTCATCGGTGATCGCCATCTCACTCCACCTCCGTGGCCGCGATGCGCTCATCTGTCGGGCGCGGGCCCAACGTCTCGAGGAATGCGATCACGTCGCTGATCTGTCGTTCGGTCAGGTTTCGGTTGGGCATGCCGCGAGGCAGCTCTCCGTCGGCCAGGTCGTCGGCGAAGTTCGCCTTGATTTCGCCCGGATCTCGAATCCACGCGGCGAGATCGTCGCGGTTGAGAGAGCCGTCTTCATCGTTGTAGAGATTGAGAATGCCACCGGCAAACGTCGTGTTGTTGGCCAAGTGGGTCAGGTTGGGGGCTGCGCCCGAAACCGTCTCGGCACCGTCGTAGTCACCGTCGTTGAGCCCGTCGACCAGGTGGCACGAGGCGCACTGGGTAACGAACACGTCGAGGCCGCGCAGGGCGGCACTGGCGTCGTCGGGTACCGAACCCGAGCCGGACTCGACGTAGGACGACACGTAGGTCTGGAGTTCATCGTCGAATGACGCAGGCGACATCTGCATGTCGATCCATGCTTGGAAGTCGCTGTCGGACATCGCGATCGTCTGCATGCGCATTCGGCTGTGGGAGAGACCACAGAACTCGGTGCACTGCCCGAAGTAGACGCCGGGGTCATCCGCTTCGATCTTCCACGGCGAGAAACGACCGGGGACGGCGTCGCGCTTGCCGTTGAGGGCCGGGATCCAGTGTGAGTGGATCACGTCGCGCGAGGTGATCACGAGATCGACTTCGACGCCGGTGGGGATCGCGAACTGACCCGACGTGACGATGTCGGCCGGAGGAAGGTCACGGGGGTTCTCGAGATCCGATGCCTCGAGATCGAACGTGTCGAAGTAGTAGCGGTACTCCCACCACCACTGCTGACCGACGACCACGATCGTGGGGTCCCAGCTCTGACTCTCGCCATCAACCTCGATTTCGATCGCCGCCGCTTCGTCTTCGTTGACGGCAATGTGCACGACGATCGTGAACGCGGCGATGACCGCGAGAAGCACGGCCGGGCCGATGGTCCACGCGATCTCCAGCGGGTTGTTGTGAGCGGTCTGCGGCGGGAACTCGTCGTCGTCCTCGTAGGACGACACACGGTTCTTGACAGCGAGCCAGACGATCGCGCCACACACCAGGACGAGCACCACGCCGGCGATGATGAAGACCGGCAGGGCAAGGCCCCAGATCTCGTCAGCGACGTCGCTCTTCGGCTTCAGCGTGTCGAGCTCGGCATCGCTGGCGCAGCCCGCCAGTGCGAGGCCGAGCATGGAGACCACACCTGCGCCGCGCAGGCGCCGGATCTTGAACATGTCACTCACTGTCTGTGTCTCCGTCAGTGTGGTCGGCGTCTGCGTCGCCGTCAGAGCCCGAGTCGTCGTCGGCATGGTCTTCGTCAACCTCGTCGTCGTGGCTGTCGTCGGTCGAATCGTCGTGCGACTCGCTGCCGTGGACTTCGTGGGGGTGGAATTCGCGTTCGCCGTCGATCACCGCGAACACGCCGCCTCCGAGAACCGCGACGGCGACGAGAACGCCGAGAGCAGAAACGATGTGGCGGTTGAACTTCAGCGAGCCGGTAGCCGCCAGCACGCCGATGCCGAGGATGACGACGGCAACCACGCCGGCGACGGTGACCGCACCGAGCTTCGAGACGTTGAGAAGGATTCGCGAGACGGCGAGGACGCCGACCGCGACGACGGCGGCACCCGCGGCAGGAATCTCGAGCGGAGCCATGATGCGGTTGCGCAACGCACGATTGGCCACGGGATCTCCAGTGGCGCGGTCGGCCCAGGCGTCCATGGTCCACGAGACGGCCACCAGACCGATGATCACGACACCGGTGATGAACACGGCGGTGTTGAGCACGAGGCCGACGGCCATGGTGCCGGCGCCGAAAGCGCCCACGATCGGCCAGTGACTGCCGGTGACCGGCATGGTCGGCGCGATGTCGTCGACACCCATGTAGTCGGCCTGATCGGCCGGATCGGCGTCGCGGAAGAAGATCAGCGTGAGGGCAATGCCCATCGCCGTCACGCCGAGGCCCACGAGGACGCCGTAGCCGACATGCTCGCCGACACCGCCCTTCCAGCCCAGGGAGACGGGACCCATGTGGTTGCCGCCCGAGGTGTAGCCGTAGAGGGCACCGGCGGTCACCAAAGCGACACCGATACCGAAGAAGAACTTGAAGCCCGTTGTGAACATCTGATCCCTACTTCGTGACGAAGATGACGTACCAGGCGATCGCATACATGGCGACGACTGTGTTCCAGTAGAAAGCGGCCGCGGCGACCGAATCGGCCTTGCGAGGGCCGAACTGCCCGATGAGGGCCCGCAAGAAGGTGAGCGTGACGAAACCAACGGCGCTGATCATGAAGGCCACGAAGGTGCCGAGCACCACAAAGAACATGAACTCTGCGTTGTTGGCCGACAGGCTGAAGCCGCTGTCGTTCATGATGAACCACAGCTGGTTGAACACCGCGGCGCCGAAGAGCGCCGACAAGAGCAGGGCGACGAGAGCGTTCTTGCGATCGTCGTTGTTGATCGCCTGCACCGCCCACTGCACTGTGAAGATGGAGAGGATGAGGGTGGCGAAGACGAAGCCGGACGGGCCGAGCTCGACGGTGCCGTCGGCGATCCACTCGATGTCGGCGGCCTGCGCCTGGGCGCGGCTGCTGACATAGACGAGAACAACGCCGATGAACGCCATGAAGGCGGCCCCGGAGGCGAACATCGTGCCGACGAGGACCGTACGGGGACGGGTGACCTCAGCCGACGGAAGACCAGTGGCGGTGGCAGTCATCTACGACTCCTCCCCTTCGTCGGACGATTCTTCGGGCGCTTCGTCGAGCAACGGAGCTTCAGATGTGACGAGGGCCGGCGCTTGGGCGAAGTTGCCGGCGGGCGGCGGCGTGGAGGTCGACCACTCGAGGGTCTGACCACTCCAGGGGTCGTCGGCTCCGGTCTCGTCTGACCGCATCGCCTTGCCGAGGGCACCAACGACGCTGAGCGCGCCGAGCCCGATCAGAAGCATGCCGAGCAGCGCCACGAGATTGAGTGCGTCAGCTGCATCCTCGACCGGAGCGACCAGCGGACTGTTGCTCGTCTCGAAGAAGCCATTGATCACTTGGGCTCCGCCGAGCACGACAGCGCCGCCGACGACGCTGAGCGCTGCAGCGCGGCCGATCATCGGGGACAGCTCGTGACCACCGATCTTGGGGGCCCAGAACCAGATGCCCGCCATTGCCGACGCGATCGCCGCGAACAGCACGAGGTTCATCACGCCCGACACGGTGATTCGATCGCCGAGTTCGAAGGGTTCGACCACCCGAGCCACACCGGCAGCTGCACCAGCAGCCAACAGGACGGCGCCGCCGAGAGCCGCGATGAGGTGCGCCGGAGGAAGGCCATCGACGTTGCTTCGACCCCGGAAGAGGGTGTCGGCGGCTCCGCCGAGTGCTCCGACGACCGGAAGAATGGCAGCGAGACCGAAGGCGATGAAGACGAACTTCTCGTCGTAGCGAACCACGGCGTCGCTGGTCGGCTGGAAGAAGGGCTGGGCCCAGGCACCGATCGAAAGCAAGCCGAAGAATCCGATGAGGCCCAGCGAGAGGCCGTGGCGGGCCGCTCGCACGCCGGCCGCCACCGGCACGATCGAACCGAGAACACCAAGGACGGGAATAGCGAAGGCGTAGACCTGCGGCTGCTCGACGACCCAAGCGATCTGGGCGTAGATGCTGAGATCACCGCTGAGCCCGCCGCCGAAGCTGCCGGGGCCATTGTGGAGATCGACGTAGGCGACCAGCAGGTTGGCAAGCAGAACGGGCAGGGTCAGAAGCCAGACGGCGGTGGCAACGAGCATCGACCATGCGAAGACCGGTGTGCGCAGAAGCGTCATGCCTCGGACTCGCATCGAGATGACCGTGGTGGCGATGCAGAGCGAGGCCAGCAAGAGAGCGACGACAACGAGGCCCATTCCCACCAGAGTGAGGGCGACCGCGTCGCGCTCGTCGCCACTCGCCTGATCGACGGCACCCCAGCCACCGGTGGCCAACACCGACGCGACCATGATCGCGGTACCGATCAAGAAGCTCCACGCGGCAGCGAGGGCAGCTCGAGGGAAGGCGATGTTTGTGGAACCGACCTGCATCGGGACGACGATTGTTGCCAAACCAATGAAGAGCGGAGCGGCCACGAGCAGAGCGAGGCCGATGCGGTAGAGCGCCCACACCTGGAAGAACGCGTTCTCCCCACCGAAGAGGTCGGTGGAGTCGGCATCGAGTCGTTCGAAACCCAAGAGAGCGCCGAGCACGACGGCGCCGACGAAGGCCAGCACGCCGGACTTCAACCATATGCGGCCGATGCTCTTGTGATCCGTGGTGGTGAGGGCCTCGTAGAGCCCAGCCACCGCGGGAGAGGAGACAGCCGGGGCCGTCTCGGTCGCCGGCGGTGAGTCAGTCATCGTCATGGTCGCAGGTGTCCTCCGACAGTTGCACCGGGACAGCGGTGGCGCAGCTGTTGCTTCGTTCGTGGGCGCAACTCAGATGCAGACGCGCAGGACGCGACGACACCCGAGGTGCAGTACCGACACGGGAGCCTACAGGGCCGCGCGTGCCGGGTTGTAAACCGGGCGGGGGTTGATTTTCAACGGATTTTCTCGGCCGAAGCCCTCAGAACCCGTTACGGACGATCTCGTCGGCGGCCATTGCGCCGAACAGGAGGGTCACGTAGGTGATCGACCAGCCGAAGAGACGCATGGCGATCGCGGGCTCAGGGCGGCGGAAGACCTGAACGGCCAGTGCGGTGAACACGGCGCCGAGGAGACCCGCGGCTATGTAGTAGGTGAGGCCCATGTCGGCGACAGGACCGAACAAGATGGTGAGAGCCCACAGGGCGAGGGTGTAGAGAACGATCCGTGAGGCGGTGTGGCGCAGCGATGCCACCGCCGGAAGCATCGGGACATCAGCAGCCTGGTAGTCGTCCTTGTAGCGGATCGCCAGTGCCCAGAAGTGCGGCGGTGTCCACACGAAGATGATGGCGAACAGTACGACGGGCGGCCAGTCGAGTTCGTTGGTGACGGCCGACCAGCCGACGAGGACGGGCACCGCGCCGGCTGCGCCACCGATGACGATATTGCGAGTGGAGGTGCGCTTCAGCCAGAGCGTGTAGACGAACACATAGAAGAGGCAGGCCGACACGGCGAGCACCGCCGAAAGGAGATTGACGAAGGCCCAGAGGAAAAGAAAGGCCGCAATCTCGACGGCAAACGCGAAGATCAGCCCTTCGCGCGGACTGATCTCTCCGGTCACGAGGGGCCGGCCCTTCGTGCGTTCCATCAGACGGTCGATGTCGCGATCGATGTACATGTTGAACGCGTGGGAGCCGCCCGCGGCGAGCGTGCCGCCCACCATCGTCGCCGTCATCAACCACACGCCCGGAATGCCACCCTCGGCCACGATCATGGTCGGCAGCGTGGTGACAAGGAGCAGTTCGACGATTCGCAGCTTCATCAGTGCGATGAACGCAAGGACTCGCGGACGCTGGCGAGTGGGGGCGGTGGCCGTCACGAGAGACAAGGCTACGGCCGACGAGGCAGGACCGCCCAACGGGGCCGTACGCTTTCCCCGTGAGTCCGGCCCGCTACCTCTCCCTCACCCGTGGAGCCCTTTGGTCGTTGACCATCATCGTCATCACCGGCGGTGCCGTGCGGTTGACCGGGTCCGGCCTCGGATGTTCCGACTGGCCGAACTGCGAACAAGACCAGCTGGTCTCCGACCTCGAGTACCACGGCCTGATCGAGTTCGGAAACCGCATGTTCACCGGTGTCGTGACGATCGCGGTGATCGCCGCCGTCCTCGGTTCGCTGATCCGTCGACCTCGCCGCGCCGACCTCATCCGCTGGTCATGGGGGCTGGTCGTCGGCGTGCTCGCGCAAATCATCCTGGGTGGACTGCTCGTCAAGACCGAACTCGACCCGCGGTTCACGATGGGGCACTTCCTTCTCTCGATGGTGCTCTTGTGGAATGCGGCCGTGCTGAGGCACCGAGCGTCCATTGCTGACCCCCTGATCGCCCCCGAGGCCAACAACCCGCTCCGCCGTTGGACGCGGGGCATCCTCGCCGGCGGCGCAGGCGTGCTGGTGATCGGCACGGTCGTCACCGGCTCGGGCCCGCATTCGGGGAGCGACGAGGCCGAAGTCGCCGAACGTCTCCCCTTTCTCGTACGCGATGTCACTCGCCTCCACAGTCTCGCCGCACTTCTACTCCTGGCCGCCGTCCTCGCGCTGTTGTGGACGGCTCGCTCGACAAACCTCGCGAGGCCTGCTGCCAACGTGGTCGGCCTTCTCGTTGCCCAGGGAGTCATCGGGTACTGGCAGTACTTTGCCGGTGTGCCTGTACTTCTGGTGGCCGTCCACATCACCCTCGCGTCGATCACCTGGATCTACCTCGTCCGTCTCGATCTGGCCGCGAGCCCGAAATGACCGCGCCGCTGAGCGTCATCGAGCCCGACATCGACTCGACCGAAGATCTCTCGCGCCCCTGGAAGGTCCTCGTCTGGGACGACCCGATCAACCTGATGTCCTACGTGGCTTTCGTGTTTCGCACGCTCTTCGGATTCTCGGAGGAGAAGGCCCACCGCCTCATGATGGAGGTCCACAACGACGGGCGAGCCGTGGTGTCGTCGGGTCCCAAGGAGAAGGCGGAGATGGATGTGTTCCGCCTCCACGAACACGGCCTCTGGGCCACGATGGAACACGACTCATGAGCGGCTGGGCGTTTGTTTCGGTCGGCGACGGGGTCGAGGTCGACTTGGACGAACATGAGCAGGAAGTACTCGCGAACCTCATCGTCGATCTCCGCCATCTCCTGATGGCCGACTCTCACGACGCGTTGCGTCGCCTGAAGCCGCCGGCCCACCCCGACAACGAAGAGGCGGAGGCGTCCTATCGAGAGATGGTGGACGACGACATGTTGCGAGCACGGCTCGAGCTGCTCGACGTCGTCGACGCGGGGATTCCTGGCGCCACCCTCGACGAAGCGGCGATCGCAGCTTGGATGCAAGCCCTCAACATGATGCGCCTGGTGCTGGGCGAGCGACTCGAACTCGACGGCGCCGACCTCAACTCTCACGAGCTGCCCGAAGAACCCGCGGCGTATCTCTACGAGTGGCTGGGCCACCTACTCGAGGTTCTCGTCCGGGCTGCCTCGCCCGCCTGACGCCGCACCCTCTTTGTTCGAGAGAAGACGAGAGGACGGGTGTCAGTTTCGGAGTTCCCAAACGTTGGCCGCGGCGACCGTCGCCAACTCGACCACCAGTTCGCGGCAGCGCTGCGCAGGCAGGTCGGGCAGCGCGACATGGTTGCTGGGGCCGATGCCGGCCGTGCTCACCCTCAGGCTGGCAAGCCCGAGCCGCCGCTGGAAGAAGGACGCCCGGCTCGAAACCGACTGAACGTGTGACAGCGGGACCTGGGTGAGGTGATGCGTGAGCACGCCGCGACGGATGACCAGTCGGCGCTCGTCGATCGAGAGGCCGAGTCGACTATGACGAGCGCTCGCATACCAGATCGAGACCGGCCACCACAGCGCCGATGGCACGAGCGCGGCAACGGGATGAAGGAACCAGAGGGCAACCGAGCCCGGCACGACGAGGAGCACGAACCCAACCGTCGACCGCACCAGCTGGCGTCGGATGGTGAGGTTGCTGACCGACTCGAGATCCACACCGAACGCAGGGTCGACATCGACCGAGCCCTGCACGATCTTGACGACGTCTTCCGTGGACGCAGCCGGTGAGAGGTGGACGAGTTGGTTGTTCTTCGAGGCCTTGCCGGTGGCAGCGGAGAACGCGATCTGGTGGAGGTTGAGTCGACGGACGATCGGGCCGGAGGTCACCGTCAGCGTCTGGATGCGCTCGGGTCGCACCTCGACCTGACGACGGGAGAGCAGCCCGGCCTCGACTCGCAGCGATCGAGTCGAGCGCTCCAGTCGAAACCCGCCGTTGGTCAACACCACGCCGATCGTGCTCACGACCGAAGCGAGCCCCACGACCCCTGCCCCGACCGCGAGTACCGCGCCCGCGGCGGCGAGTCCCGAGCCCAGAACCAGGACGACCGCCATCGCGATAGTGAGCACGCCGATCACCGACAGGCCCGGCACGATCGATGCGAGGTGAAACTTCATCAGCGACACGACCGGGGTGGAATGCAGCTCGACGGCCGGAGGCTCAGGCGGCGGTGCCAGCGAACTGACGGAGTCGCCTCCGTAGTCGGCGCTGGCTTCTCGTTGCTGGGCAAGCGCCCGGAGCCGTTGCGTGACGCTCGTAGCATCGGGCTTGCCCAGGTAGCGGATCTCGATGTCGCCATCGGCCGACGCTTCGGCCACCTGCACAACCGCGAGACCGACCGCTCGAGCAATGACCGGCTCGGCAATCGAAACCTGCTGGATCCGGTTGAGCGGTATCGACTTGGCCTCTCGTCTCAGGACTCCCGCTCGATAGTGGACGGCCTCGTCGGTAATCCCGTAGCCGGTCATGTACCAACCGAGCACGCCGGAGCCCACTGTCGCTCCGCCGGCAACAAGGGCGGCGGTATCGAAACCGAGCCCGCCGCCGCCGAAGGCGAACACGACGATCAGCGGCATTGCGTTGGATGAGATGAAGGTGGCGACGAGCACGACGATCGTGAGTGGGTGTGGTCGCTGCCAGTCCGGCTGGTCGGTCACCCCCCGAGCTCCGACCTCAGCCGCTCCGCGGCCTCTCGTTCGAGATGAGGGATCGTGAGATTCGGCGTATGCGTTCCCGCCGTGTGGATCACGATCGAGCCGAGCCCGAGCCAGCGATCGATCGGCCCGGTCTTGGTGGTGAGCGTCTGCACACGCGAACGAGGAACGATCTGTGTGGTCCGCACGATCACGCCGCTTCGCCGCTCGATCCAGCGTTCGTCCATCCCCCAACGCCAACGCCCGTAGCCGAGATCGATGATCCACCAGCGCAGAGCGAGAAAGAGGACCGCGAGCCCAACGAGTACCCCAGTCAGCACCCACAGGTCGAAGACGATCCCGCCGACCACGCCACCGACGGCGAGTACTGCGGCCTGAATGCTCGCAACGACCCGCCACAAGGTGCGGATCGCGATGGGCAGGGGCGTCGTCGCGACGGTGGCCGCCTCAGTCGTACTCACTCGACAAGTATCGACGAACGCTCGGCCGGCGCCGTGTCACTCCGTGATCGGATACCAGAATCCACCTGCGGTGCCCGGTCCGGTGTGCGCCGCGATCGACGGGCCGACTCGGTAACGGACAAGGTCGACGTCGACCGCACTGTCTCGCAGCCGAGCCTCGATTCCATCCGCGAACACGGCCGTGGCTGGGTCAGCCAAGGAGACTCCGGCTCGGATCGGGCGGCCATCGGCCAGGAAGGGCGCCACCATCTGATCGCAGAGCTCGTCGACCGTGTGGCCGGTCGCGAGCACATCGACCGCGCCGCCCATGCCACCCAACACCATGACGCCGTCGTGATCTTCGGAGAGCCGCGACGCGAGTCGGCCACCGCGGCGAGCGAATTCGAGCGCCTGGATGATGAAGGTCGTACCGACCGTCGGAGCTGTAGCTCGGGCCCGCTCGGCCGCCTCATAGCCGGAAGCGCCTGCCGCCAGCGCCGCGGCTGCCTCCCACACACAACAGGTGACGCCGAACGATGCCGTTCCCGAGTCGACCAGGTGCACCGGGACGCCGACGCGGGCCGCCGCGAGCCTCGCCGAGTTGAAGGTTCCCGAGTGTTCGGCCCCCACGTGGATCGAGACGATCTCGTCGGCGCCTTCAGCCACGGCTCGCTCGTAGACCACGGCGATGTCGCCGGGACTCGGCTGGGATGTCACCACGTCGGGCATGCCGTCGGTGAAGCAGTCCCAGAACTGATCGGCGTGGAGATCGACACCCTCGCGGTAGTCGATGCCATCCACGCTGACCACGACGGGCACGACCTCCACATCGAGTCGGCAGGCCAGATCCACCGGGATCTGCGACGCTGAGTCGGTGACGAGCTTGATCATGCCGCGACCGCGTCGGTGGTCGTCCGGTTGAACGCATTCACCTTTTCCGCCTCGGTGGCGAACCGCACGGCGATGACCAGCGAACTCGCGGCGGCCGCCACAGGGAGTGCCACGGTCGGTTCGACTCCCCCTGCGTTGCGAAAGTGACGACGCCAGGCAACCGTGGCGCACGCAATCCATGTCGCACTCGCGACGGTCGTCGCGACCCGGGTGCGCTGCTTGAAATAGGGGACGGCCGATGTGGCGACCGCGACGCCGATGTCGATCGGCAGGTAGGCCGGGAAAGTGCCGACGACTTGGCCGATCGAGGTGGCCACACCCTTGCCGCCCGACCGGCCAACCGGGAAGCAGTGGCCGACGACCGCTGCGGTCGCGGCGATGTTTGCTCCGGCGGGACCGGCGAGGCGGCCGCCGAGGCGCGCCGCTACCACGCCCTTGCCGATGTCGAGGGCGGACACTGCCGCACCCCACTTGCGGCCGAGCACATGGCTTGCATTCAGCGCGCCCGGATTCTGGGTCCCCTCGGCGGCGAGATCGCCACCCCCGGCCCAGCGGGCGGCGAGGTGGGCAGACGGCAGAGTTCCGGCGGCGTAGCCCACGGCCGAGGCAAGGGCGCATCGCAGTCCGCGAGCGTGCATTGTCGTCACCGTAGTCACGGGGCAGCCACCGATTTCACAAGGCGGAAACCCCACGAACGAGATCGCAATTCCGAAGGCCGTCGACTCTGACGAGAATTTCGTGTCAGTCGCGACGCCGACCCCTATCCTTGTCGCTTGGTCGGTTCGCCGGCCGGGGCCCCGTTCGTCCAGTGGCCTAGGACGCTGGCCTTTCACGCCGGTAACACGGGTTCGAATCCCGTACGGGGTACTACCGAAACGCCGTTCGAACTCCAGGGTTTCCCTGGGGTTCGAACCGCGTCGACACGATGCCGCGGCAGCCACGCGACGAGGACCTTCGCCGAGCCACGGGCCTACTCACCATCCGGGCGCTTCCTCCACGGTGTCCGCGGTGGCGGCGATCGTCTGTAGACGATCGATATCGTAGAGGTCAGCCTCGAGCCAGTCGGCAAGTCGGTCGTGGTATGCCTCGAGCTCGTCAGCGAAGCCGACCGCGGCCGGCGCGTATTCGCGGTCACGCCGGCTGGCGACCGAGCGAAGCAGACCGGACCGAAAGCCATCGGCATCGAAGAGCCCATGGAGACTGCTCCCGAAGACCGTGTCACTTCGAGCCACACACCCCTCCGGTTCGCCGTCGAGTTCCAACCACGGCCGGCCTTCGCCGCTCGGACGTCCGAAGCGGATCTGGTAACCGTCCACCTCTTCGCCATCGGCGCGACCTCGAGAGCGGCGAACGAGCTTCGGCCTTTCGAATGTCGTTTCGACATCAAGCAACCCGAGGCCGGCAACGACACCGGCCTGAGACTCCACATCGTCCCGAATGGTGCGGCCCAGCATCTGATACCCGGCGCACACGCCGACAACGATGGCTTCGGTGTGCGACAGAACCGGTTCGAACCCCCGCTCGCGGAGCCACGCCAGATCGGCGACGGTCGCTCGGCTCCCGGGGACCACGATCAGATCCGCATCGTGCATCTCCTCGGGGCGCATGGCCCATCGGAACTCCACATCAGGTTCGATGAGGAAGGGATCGAGGTCGGCAGGGTTGGCGAGATGCGGAAGTCGAAGGGCGACAACCCGCACGGGACGCTCGGAGCGAACTGCCGATCGAGGCCCAGCGTGCAGGTTGAGCGAATCCTCCACGCCGAGCGGCAGATGATCATCCAGAAACGACAACACGCCCAGAACCGGCACGCCAGTGCGCTCTTCGAGGGTGGCGAGGCCGGAGTCGAGCAATCGGCTGTCGCCCCGAAACTTGTTGATGATGACGCCGGCGACCATGGCTCGGAGCTCCGGCGGCAACAGATCTACGGTCCCGTGCGCCGCAGCGAACGCGCCACCGGGTTCGATATCGACCACCACGATCGCGGGCATGCCCGCCGCTTTGGCCAACGGCAAGTTGACGAGATCTCGATCCAGCAGGTTGATTTCCGCCGCGCCGCCCGCACCTTCGGCAACAACCCAGTCGTAGTCCGACCGCAGCGATGTGAACGCATCGAGCACCGTCGAGCGAAGGTCCCGGCTGGTGGCGCCGTAGGTCTGCGCGTCGGTGACCGACCGCTCGTCACCCATCACGACGAGGTGGCTGCCCACCTCAGAGCTCGGCTTGAGCAGTATGGGGTTCATCCGCCGATCGAGCGGCACTCCCGCGGCGGCTGCCTGCATCGCCTGAGCTCGGCCGACCTCACCGTTGTCGACGGTCACGGCAGCGTGGTTCGACATGTTCTGCGCCTTGAACGGCGCGACTCGGAGGCCTCGGCGGGCCCACGAGCGGGCCAGTGCGGCGGTGATCGTGGACTTTCCCGCGCCACTCGTCGCGCCACAGATCAGAAGCGCCCCCGATGAGGTCAATAGTCGATGCCCTTCTTTGCCCGGATCTTGCGATCGAACGCGTGCTTCACCTTCACCATCTCGGTCACTGTGTCGGCGATCTCGATGACCTCCTCGGCCATCTCGCGTCCCGTCAGGATGATATTGACGTTCTCAGGACGGCCCGCGACGGTCGTGGCGACATCGGCCGGGTCGATCCACCCCCAGGTCATCGGGTAGCTGATCTCATCGAGCACGATCAGCTGGTGCTCGCCGTCGCCGATCAGTTTCTTCGTGAAGCCCCACGCGGCGACAGCCTTGGCCTGACTCTCGTCCAAGTCGTTCGACTCCCAGCTGAAACCGTCGCCTGCGGAGAACCATTCGACGCCGAGCCCGCGGCTCACCTCCTCCTCGCCCGTGTGCCACTTGCCGCTCTTGAGAAACTGGACCACACCGACGTTCCAGCCGCGCGCCACGGCTCGCATCAGGGTGCCGAACGCGGCGGTCGACTTGCCTTTGCCGTGGCCGGTGTTGACGAGCACGAGGGAGGATGCCCTCTGAAGTTCATCGCGGTCGTACGGCCGTTCCGTCCGGGGTTCGTCGTGGTCAGTCGGCTCATCGATCATGAGCTGCCTCCTGCATCGTGGATCGGTCGTGACTTTCGAGGGGCGGAGAGCACAACAAGCTCCCCGTCGATGCGGCGAACCGTCAGGGGGGTGCCGTAGATCGTGGAGAGACGGTCGGCGACCATGACCTCTGAAGCGGGGCCGACGATCTCGAGCCGACCACGATGCAGTAGTGCGACGCGGTCGACGAACCGAGCGGCCGTGGTCAAGTCGTGCATGGCCGCGATCACCGTCAGTCCGTCGGACCGACGTAGCTGGTCGACCAGTTCGAGCACGTCGGCTTGATAGCCGACGTCGAGAGCGCTGGTCGGCTCGTCGAGCAAGAGAATGGGCGCTTCCTGCGCCAGAGCCCGAGCGATCACCACCCGCTGCGCCTCGCCGCCCGAGAGGCTGTCCACCGCGCGATCGGCGAAGCGAACCAGGTCGAGCCGTTGGAGAACTGCAGCCGCGATCTTGCGGTCGGCTCTCGACTCACGGGCCAGCCAGCTCAGGTGAGCAGTGCGACCGAGCAACACGTATTCGGCCACCGACATCCCCTGCGGGAGCTCCGGTGTCTGGGGAACGAGCGCCAGATCGGTCGCGGCCGGCGGCCGACCATCGGCGAGCGCCACCGTGCCCTCGTGGTCGATCAGGCCAACGATCGAACGCAGCAGTGTGGACTTGCCCGCTCCGTTCGGTCCGATCACACCGAGCCATTCGCCGGCAACCACGTCGAGGTCGATCCCGGCCAACACGTCGACACCGCCGAAGGACTTCGCCACGCCGCGGCACTGCAAGACCGGAGCAGCGGCGGAGGTGGCCATCACGCCTTCGCTCCGTTTCCCCGCCAGAGCAGGAAGGCGAAGAAGGGACCGCCGACAAACGCGGTGATCACACCGACCGGGAGCTCAGAGGGGGCGACAACGGTGCGGGCGCCGACGTCGACAAAGGCGAGAAACGCGCCACCCGCGATCGCCGAGAGCGGCACGATGACCCGGTAACTATGACTGATGATCAATCGCACGATGTGAGGAACGACCAGGCCGACGAACGCGATCAATCCGCTGACCGACACGGCCGCCGCGGTGAGAAGCGACGCGGCAACGATCACGATCATCCGGGAACGAGCGGGATCGAGTCCAAGCGCTCGCGCTTCGTCATCGCCCACCCGCAACACGTCCAGGTGTCGGCGATGGGCGAACAGGACGCCACCACAGATCACGACATAGGGGCCGAGCAGATAAATGCCGTCCCAGCCGCTGGTATTGAGCTGTCCGAAGAGCCACGACAAGACCTCGCGTGCCCTCGTCTCGTCGAGGCGTTGCAGGGCGTAGGTCTGCGCGGCGGAGAAGAGAGCCGCCATCGCAACACCGCCGAGCAGGAGCGTCGACGGGGAAGAGCCGGGACCGCGGGCGATGGTCGCTGACGCCGTCACCGCAAGAATCGCACCGACGAACGCTGCGGCCGGGACGGCGTCGATCGGTCCCCAGCCGATGTCCAAACCGAACCCGAGCGCGAGCACGGCACCGAATCCTGCGCCCGCCGAGACCCCGAGAAAGTACGGATCGGCGAGGGGGTTGCGAAAGACGCCCTGGTAGGCGGCACCCGCCATCCCGAGCGACCCACCGACGAGCATGCCGAGAGCCATGCGGGGTAGGCGGATCTGGAAGAGCACGCTCTCCTGTCGGGTGGAGAGGGAGGACTCGATCTCGATCAACGGGATCGAATCGATGAGTGACGCAAGAACGCCACCGACCGGGAGTCCGGCGGCCCCGCTGGTCGCGCTGATCAGTCCGACGAGGGTCAACACCAGGAGCGACATCGCGACAGCCGTCCGCGACAACCGGTACGCGCCGTCGGTCAACAGCGCGACGTCTGCATCAGCAGCACCGCCGCCGCCGATCGCAGACGACGCGTGCTCCCGCGCGGCACCGAGCGGTGCCGCGTCGGGAGACACGTTCATCGGGGGACCGATCGGTCCGTTGGATTCATGACCCGACGGGAACGGTCGCGAGAGCCTCAGCGACCGCGGAGATGAACTGCGGGAGCCTGGGTCCCCAGCGCGACGCGATGTCGGTGTCGACCGTGACGATGTTGCCGTTCTTGACGGCGGTGATCTCGTCCCAGCCCGGGCGGGCGGCGACGTCGGCGTCGGTATAGCCGGCCTGGTCGGTAATCACGATCAGCTCCGGGTCCGCATCGACGACGTATTCCTCAGTCAGCTGAGGGAAGCCACCCTGGTCGGTATCGGCCTCGTCAGCGATGTTCGTGGCACCCATCTGCGCGTAGACAGAGCCGACGAACCCGAACGAGCTCGCGGAGAAAAGACTGTCCCCGAGCTCGTGGTAGATGCGTACCGAGGTTTCCGGGGCCGCCGCAAAGGCAGTAGCGATCTCTTCACGTAGATCCGCGACCACGGCGGCCGTCGCATCGACGTGGCCGGTGGCGATCCCGAGTTCGGCCATGACGGCGTAGCCGTCCTCGATGTCGGCCGGGGCCGAGCTGACGAGGACGGGGATGTCGAGATCGGTGAGGCTCGCGACAAGGTCGTTGGCGTCATTGGCGATCACGACGAAGTCGGGCTCGAACGCGACGATCGCTTCGACATTCGGGTCCCAACCCGAGAGGTCCGTGACGGGCGCCTCCTCAGGGAAGTAGGAGAAGCTGTCCACGGCTATGACCTGATCGCCCGCACCGATCGCGAAGAGAATCTCTGTGGCTGTCGGCGACAACGAGACGATCTTCTGAGGGGCGGAATCGAGCGTCCACGTGCCGCCCGCGGATTCGAGGGTGACGGGGAAGTCAGAGGCGACGGAACCGCCACCGATCCCGTCGGCCGTGGTGTCGTCACCGGTCTGTTCATCATTGCTGTCGTCACCGCAAGCTGCGGCAAACATCGCCAGCGCGGCGAGCAGAGCCAGTAGTGGGCGGAATCGGTTCATCAGGGTCCTCCTGTCGTTCGAGGAATGGACGCTCGAACGGCAACGAGGCCGATCAAACCAACCCCTTGTCCTCGAGGGTTCGCGGTTTGCTGCGCATCACGAAGCTTGATCGGACTCGCCGTTCGCTCGACCACGTGGGCCGGGCGACGGCATCACCGTTGCGGGACAGTGCCGGAATCTCACCGGACTTCATCTCTATGACGCTCCGGAACCTTAGACCCAGCGCCCTCGAAAACACCACATCACCGACTGTCCAGGGCTCGCATCAATCGGTCGACGCCCCCGCTGTCGGTCACCGCGACGCGCAGCACATCATCGAGCCCGAAGCTCGAGCAGTCACGAACCACCAACGCGGAGCCCGGATCCAGCCCGAGCGCGTCCGCTATCGCGGGCCCATCGCCACCGTCGCGCCCGGGCAGTTCGACGTCGCGCTGACCGCGCTTCTACCATCGGCAAATGCCACGTGGTGTCCCTGGCCGGGCTGTCCGGCTCGAACCGGCGTTCCACGACCGGGCTGCCGTGCGATCGATCGTCGAACACGCCGGCCCCTACATCTCGCTCGCCCGCACGGCGCAGACCCAGGATGAAGCCGACGCCAGCGGTCGCCCTGCCGTGACGTTCGTGCCTCCCTGGTTCCGACGCGATCTCGTTGTCGCCGGGGTCAGCCATGTCGACGACGCCGAAGTGATCCTTCGCAACCCGCCCTTCATCGAGGCGGCAAGCGAAGTGTTCGGCGGGGCGCGTGTGGTCGAACCCACAACCGTCTACGTCAACGTCATGGCGCCAACGCCGTTCCCGTTCGTGCCCCACGTCGACATTCCGATCTTCCGAAGTGCGAGTCGCGCGAACTGTCCGGTCTGGCTCCTACACCAGATGCTGCGCTCCGGCCTGTTCGAGGATCAGCGCATCAAGCTCGCAACGGCCGTTTCGTGGTTCTACGACGGCACGGGTGGGGAGTTTCACTATTGGCCCGACGGAGTCGGGGCCCCATCACAGGTCGAGGAACCACCCTTCGGCAACGTCGCCGTGGTCGCCGACAACGAACAGGTCTTTCATGGCGTGGGCTCGGTCGGCCACCGCGCCAGCGCGCATCCTGGCAGCCTCACGCTCGAAGCGGAATGCGACCACGTCGGCAGCGACTGGGTCATTCGCGACCCCGAACCGGTCGCCACCCACGCCGAGGCGGCGATCCGCGTGACGATTTCGTGGAAGGCCGAAGTATTTGCGGATGAGGCGGAACGCGAAGCGACTCGCGACTCGGCCGGGTCCTTCCCACTGGGAATGATCGTCGACCGATTCATCACCGATCTCGAGCACAAGGGCATCACCGTCGACGCCCCTGACGATCCGCTGCACGATGCCGAATGGATCGAGCTGCTCGCCGCGACCTATCCCCTGCCCGCACCTCCGATTCCGTCAGCGTCGTAGTTTGACGAGCGCCTCGTGCTCGATGGCCGCCACCGGGCGACCATCGACGCTGACCCGCACATCGACCACGGCACGCTCACCGCTCTTGGTCTCGAAACGATCGGTCTCGAATGCCTCGACCAGGGCGACCTCGCCCGGGCGGGCCACACTCAGGTGGCGGATATTGCTTCGAGTGTGAACCCACGCACCATCGACGAGCTGCAGCGAGAAGACTCGATTCGCAAGACTCGGCCACACGACAGGGTGGACGATTCCTTCTTCGCCGTACAGCTCGAGATCCTCGCCGGCGCGGGCGGCATAGCCGGCCCAACGATCGTCGAGCTCAACGACCAACGGTTCGAGACGGAGACCTTCGGGAGGGCCGACCGATTCGTGGTCGAGGGAGACCTCACAGGTCGCCGCCACGGTGTCGCCGACGAGGGCCTCGATGATCGAGCCGTCGCTGGTTTTGGCGGGCACGAGTTGGACGTCGTCGTCGGCAAGAACCGGACCGCGGAAGCGCACGATCGCCGATCCTTCGGCAATCCACCGGTGACCCCACCCTGCCGCCGCGGGTCGGGTCAAGTAGGCGTAGACCGTCGTCCCTGCCACCACTGCTCCGTCATATCCGGCGGCGCGACCGCCCGCGTCGGTGTGCACTGGGTTGTCGTTGTGCTCAGCCAGGTTCACAGCTCGGATCGACCAGGACGGCAGGCTCGTCTCCATGTCGGACGAACCTAGACGCGCAAGGCGAGAACCGGGTTGTGATCGCGGGGTTCCTGCCGTACCTTTTGACTCTCTGCGATGCGGTTTCGGCGGCATCGCAGAATCTTCGCCCGGTTCGCCGGGCGGGAGGTCCTGTAGATCAGTTTGGAGTGATCGCCACCCTGTCAAGGTGGAGGCCGCGGGTTCAAATCCCGTCAGGACCGCCACACGGCCACCCGTTCGGGTGGCCGTTTGTGGGGTCGGGTAGCTCAGTCGGCAGAGCGACCGCCTGAAAAGCGGTAGGTCCGGGGATCGACGCCCCGCCCGACCACCACCAGTCCGGCCCGGCTTGTTGCAACCGACAAGGCCGGGCCGTTCGTGTTTTGCTGTCGTCTAGCCGACACCGGCACCGGCGTGGAAGCCGTCGCGCATGGCGCCCTCGAGGTAGCCGACGCCCTTGCAGTCGCCGATCACCGTCGGCTCGAACCCTGCCGCTCGAAAGTCATCAGCAACCGATTCGTCAGCGACCAGTCCGGTCGCGATCACGACAGAGTCGACATCAACGGTGGAGATTGCGCCGTCGACCTCGTCGCCCACCACGTAGTGCACCGACCCGTCGGCGATTCGGCTGACGGTCGCCCCGGTGACGAGACGAGCTCCATGATCACGAAGGTCGGTGAGGACTCGCCACCGCCGGGGGTGGGCCATCTCTGTAGCCAGGACATCGCCTTCCTCCAGGACTGTGACGTCACGGTCGCGATCCACGAGGAACTCGGCGAGTTCGATCCCGACCAAGCCGCCACCGATGATCACAACGCTCTTACCGATCGGCATGTAGTGCTCGGTCAGCTTCGCGAGACGACCCGGGTCGTCGAGAAGTCCGAGTTTGCGGCCTGCTGTCGCGGCCATCCGTCCGACGAAGGGGAGCTTCTTCAACGCAGCCGCAACATCGCCGGACCCGGTGAGCATGGCCCGAAGATCGTCGCCATCCACGACGAGCCGGAGATCGGCACCAGGGAGCATCGAGCGCTCACGCGCCGCACCGGTCGCGATGATCAACCGATCAGGGTTCAGCGAACGCACGGTCTCGACGTCGGCGGCGGTTGCGGTGCGGACATCGATGTCGAGCTCTTCCATCTGGCGGGAGAGCCAACGCAGCAGACGCAAGTTGGGTTCGTAGACCAGCGCGGCGAAACGCAATGCGCCCCCGAGATGATCCGAGGCTTCGAACAGGGTCACCTCGTGGCCTCTCAGCGCGGCGACACGCGCTGCTTCCATCCCGGCCGGGCCACCGCCGACGATGACGACCCGCTTGGTGACCGGGGCCGCGGTCCGCTCGATCTCTCCGAGCTCAACTTCGTTGGCGAGGACCGGGTTGACCGCGCACCGCACCCGCTGATCGAAGAACGGCTGGGCGACGCACGTGTAGCAGTTGATGCACGGTCGAATGTCGGCCTCGCGCCCCTCGGTGAGCTTCTTGGCCGTCTCCGGGTCGGCGAGCATCTGGCGGCCCATCGCGATCAGATCGGCCTTGCCGTGGACGATCATCTCCTCCCCGGTGTCGGCCTGGATGCGGCCGACGCCGATGACCGGCACGGCGACGGTCTTCTTGAGTCGGCCCGAGAGGGCCGAGTGCTTCGCCTCTCGATGCGGCAGCGTGCCCTCGGTGAAGGCTGACGCTGAAGTCATGTCGCCGTAGGCGCTCAGGTGGATGGCGTCGGCGCCTGCCTCGACCGCGAGCTGGGCGGTGATCTCAGTGTCTTCGAACACGATGCCGTCTGGTGTGCGGTACTCGACCGCGTCGAGTCGACACCAGATCGGATAGTCGTCACCCACGCGGTCCTTCGCCGCCTTCAACACCTCGCAGAGGAATCGCGACCGATTCTCGACGCTGCCGCCGTATTCGTCGTCGCGTAGGTTCCACTGCTTCGAGAGAAACCCTGACAACAGGTAGCCGTGGGCGCCGTGGATCTCGACGCCATCGAAACCCGCTTCCTGGGCTCGCCGAGTCGCCTCGGCAAAGTCCTCTGTGACCTGCTCGATATCGGCCTTGGTCATCGCTTTGTAGTTGGGTGCACCACCGCCATTGGCGGCGGCCATCAAACCCATCTCGCCGTCGGTGAGGTCTTGGATCATGCTCAACGATCCGTGCCACTCAGGGACCGACGGCACGAGCACATCGTTGCCCTTCGCGGTGTCGACCCGCGAGATCTTGCCGTGATGCACCAACTGCACCGCGATCTTTCCACCGTGTCGATGCACCGCGCCGGTGAGGTCTCGGAGCGCAGGGACAAACGAGTCCTGCGACATGCCGAGCTGATGGACCGAGTTCGCTCCGCTTGGATACGCGATGGCTGCGACCTCGGTGATGATCAGACCCGCACCGCCACGCGCTCGTTCCTCGTAGTAGCGAACGATGCCCTCGTTGGCGCGCCCGTCGGAGTCGACGATCTCGACGCCCATCGGCGCCATGACGATGCGGTTGCGAAGCTCCATCGTGCCGATCGATATCGGCGAGAGCAGGTTGGAGTACCCAGATGCGGACATACCCGTCCGACCCTATTGCCGACCCCCCGCAGAGGACAGTTGGGTCAGGTTCGGATGACGCCGTCGGCTACGGCCGCGTCGGCCACAGCGGCCGCGACGGCCGGAGCAACGGAACGATCGAACACCGACGGGACCACATAGTCCTTGGTGAGCTCGTCCTCACTGACGCAGTCGGCGATCGCGGCAGCAGCGACCACCTTCATTTGTTCGGTCACGCTGTGGGCGTTGGCATCGAGGGCTCCGCGGAAGATTCCGGGGAACGCCAGGACGTTGTTGATCTGGTTCGGGAAGTCGGAGCGACCAGTCGCCATCACCGCCGCGAGGCCATCGGCTTCCTCGGGACGAATCTCGGGATCAGGGTTCGCCATCGCGAACACGATCGGGTCCTTGGCCATGTTTCGCACGTTGGATGCGTCGATCAGGTTCGGTGCACTCACGCCCATGAACACGTCGGCTCCGACCAGCACCTCTTGCAGGGTGCCGGCCTTGCGGTCCTTGTTGGTGTTCTCGGCAAACCAGGTCTTCGCCTCGTTGAGGCGATCGCGGCCGCTGTAGACGGCGCCGGTGCTGTCGACACCGACAACCTCGCCAACCCCGGCATCGAGCAGGATCTTGCCGCAGGCAACTCCGGCGGCGCCCATGCCCGAGATCACAACGCTGATGTCGCCCATCTTCTTGTCGACCAGCTTGAGCGAGTTGTTCAACGCGGCGAGCGCAACGACAGCTGTGCCGTGCTGATCGTCGTGAAAGACCGGGATATCGAGGGCGGCCTTGAGCCGCTCCTCGATCTCGAAGCAGGCGGGCGCGGCGATGTCTTCGAGATTGATGCCACCGAACGTGGGGGCCAAACGAATCACGGTCTCGATGATCTGTTCGGTGTCTTGTGTGTCGAGGCAGATCGGGAAGCCGTCGACTCCGCCGAACTCCTTGAACAGCAGGGCCTTGCCTTCCATGACCGGCATCGCCGCGGCGGCGCCGATGTTGCCGAGGCCGAGCACCGCACTGCCGTCGCTCACGATGGCAACCGTGTTCTTCTTGATCGTGTATTGGTGAGCCAACTCCTCGTTCTCGTGGATGCTCATACACACTCGGGCGACGCCCGGCGTGTAGGCCATCGCGAGATCGTCGGCATCGCCGACGGAACACAGCGGCAGCACCTCGATCTTGCCGCCCTCATGGAGTTTGTAGGTGCGGTCCCACCACTCGACGACGGTGACGCCGTCGAGCGCGTCGACCGCCGCCGCGATCTTCTCCGCATGCTCCTCGGAGCGGCAGTGCACGTCGATCGCCCTCACCACCGTCGGGCCCTTTGCCTCGAACCCGGGAATCGCGGCGATGTTGCCGCCAGCCTCGCCGATGGCAGTAGCGAATCGACCCATCGTGCCCGGCACGTTGTCGAGCGACATCTTGAGCGTGATGGAATAGGCGGCGGTCGGAGCGTTCTGCACGGCAAAGACGCTATCGCCATGCGCCGCCGGAACGCGAAGCGCCGCCCTGTCAATCGCCGTAGTTGAAGCCCAGATCCATAGCGGTCACGAGTGCCGTGAACGGGATACCTGCCTCTGCCGCCATCGCCTCGCAGGTACCACCCCGGTCGACCACCGAGATGATGAGAATCGGCTCGGCCCCCAGCTCGCGTACCGCGGACGCCGCGTCGAGCAGCGAGCTCCCTCGTGTGACGGTGTCCTCGGTGATCACGACCTTGTCGCCCTCTTCGAGCGCACCGGCCAGACGCCCGACGACGCCGTGACCCTTCGCCTCTTTCCTGATCGAGAAGGAGCGCAGGTCACGCCCCCGGGTGGCCGCGACGGCCGCAATTCCGAACGCGACCGGGTCGGCCCCCATGGTCAGGCCACCAATGGCCGTGGCCTCGGCGGGAATGATCTCGAGGGCGGCGTCGGCGGTGGCAAGGATGCCGTCGGGGCGACAGACGGTCTGCTTCGAATCGATGAACCAACGGCTCTTGCGCCCGGACTTGAGCGTGAAGTCCCCTTCACGTACGGAGTGTTCTTTGAGGTGAGCGACGAGCGCAGCGGAGGCCATGGCCGGACTCTATCCGACGCCCTTTCACCCGTTTCGAGAGATACGCGCCAATGTCAGCTCTCAACAAGTGCTCTATACGTAGTCGCAATTAGGACGATATGGTCGCCAGTGGACGGCGGCGAATCATTGTGACAAGAGGTTCTGCAAATGGCATCCCGCACCGAAATGACCCAGGAGCACAAGGATGCTCTCGCTGAAGGTCGAGCACAGGGCCGCGCCGTGCGCGGCTACCTCGAAGCGCTCGAAGCTCATCGCCCGAAGCGGGGCCGAAAGCGCACCCCCGAGTCAATGCGGGCCCGACTCTCGACGATCGAAGCCTCCCTCGATGCTGCCGATCCGATGACACGGCTTCAGCTGGTGCAGGAACGACTCGATCTGGCGGCGGCGATCACCGCCGCCGAGACCACCATTGATCTCTCGGCCCTCGAAGACGGATTCGTCACTGCGGCGTCGGGCTACGGCGAACGCAAGGGAATCAGCTATGCCGCTTGGCGCGAAGTCGGAGTGCCCGCGGCCATCTTGAAGCGCGCCGGCATAGGTCGAGCGAGCTGATTCAGACCCGTACTTCCGAGGCCGCCACCGCGGCTTCGGGGTGCTGGGCCACCACCTTGTCGACCCGCGCCACGATGCGTTTCACCTGATCTACCGCGGTCCCGGTGAACTCGGCCGGATTCGCCAGCAGTGCTTCGATGTCGGCTCGATCCAACGGGATCCGATCATCGTCGGCGAGCCGCCCCACCAGATCTGGAGCTCCGGACATTTCGCGACGGTCGAGCGCCGCCGACACGGCATGTTCCTTCACAAGTTCGTGGGCCTCTTCTCGGCCGAGCCCCCGTTCGACCGAGGCCGTGAGAACGCGCGTCGTAGCGAGGAACGGTAGATCTCTCGCCAGCTCGGCATCGATGACTGCCGGGAACACGCCGAGTTCCTCGAACACAACCAGCGCGGTCTGCAGCAGACCGTCGGTCGCGAGGAACGCGTCCGGCAACATGATCCGGCGCACCGCGCTGCAGCTCACGTCGCCTTCGTTCCACTGACGCCCGGCAAGGCTTGCGGCCATCGTGAGGTGACCATCGAGCACCGTGCGCAACGCGCCGACTCGCTCGGCGCTTCGTGCGTTCATCTTGTGAGGCATTGCTGTGGATCCGACCTGGCCGGGCCGGAAGCCTTCCGTGGCCAGCTCTTGGCCGGCCATGAGCCGCAGCGTGGTCGTCGCACTCGCCGGCGCCGATGCCGCCTGAACCAGCGCTGAGACAACATCGAGGTCGAGCGATCGGGGGTAGATCTGCCCGACGCTGTCGAGCACCCGCGAGAAGCCGAGGTGATCAGCGACTGCCGCTTCGAGCTGGTCGACCTTCACGGGGTCGCCCAGGAGATCCAGCTGGTCGAGGCGGGTGCCCACCGGGCCCTTGATGCCCCGCAACGGATACCGAGCCAGAAGCCCCTCGATTCGCTCGAGCCCGATCATCAGCTCCTCCGCCACATCGGCGAAGCGTTTTCCGAGTGTTGTGGCCTGAGCCGACACGTTGTGGGTGCGCGCCACCATCACGCGGTCGGCGTGGGTGGCGGCGAGACCACCGACGCGGGCGAGCACGGCAACGAGGCGATCACGGACGAGTTCGAGCGCCTCACGCACCTGCAGCTGCTCGACATTCTCCGTGAGATCACGCGAGGTCATGCCGCGATGGATGTGTTCGTGACCTGCCAGCGCGCAAAACTCCTCGATACGCGCCTTCACGTCGTGGCGTGTGATCGCCTCACGCTCGGCGATCGACGCGAGATCGACCTGGTCGATCACAGCCTCGTAGGCGTCGATCACGCCATCGGGCACGTCGACGCCGAGTTGCGCTTGGGCCCGCAGAACGGCCATCCAGAGCCGTCGTTCGTGGACGATCTTTCGCTCGGGCGACCAGATCTCGTTCATCGCTTCGCTGGCGTAGCGCTCGGAAAGCAGGTTTGGCATCACCGTCACGAAATGACCCTTTCACTGGTCGTTCGACTCATCAAGAAGTGTCGGGTTCCTGCCGACGGGAAACAGAGACCACGAGGAGAATGTTCAGTGATTGCCGAGCTCAGCGGCCTTTGCCACGACCACAGCTTTGAACGTGCGGAGAATGTGTGCCGCCGATGCGGCCTGGAGTTCTGCGAACTCTGCCTCGTGTACCCGTTCGGAGCCAACCGTCCGTTCTGCAAGGAATGCGCCATGGTCGCGGGCGGCGTGCGCAGCCAAGCCAGCCGCCCGGAAATGGCGAAACGTGACCTGAAGAGCCGCGTAAAAGCATGGACGTCCCGCCAGAAAGCGTCCTCCTCAGCCAATGGCGAGGTGCCGGCAGAATCGAATCCGGTGTTGAACGACCCGCTGGCTCCGACCGAGGAAGACCTCGAACGCGTCCCGGTCACCGTGCCCGACACCGGCGCCGAAGTGGCCGCCGCACTCGTCGACAGCTTCGACGAAATTCCTCCGCCTGCGGCCCCTCCCGCAACGGTTGCACCGGAGCAGGAACCGGCCAACGGCGTCGCGCCACCCATCGACTGGAGCCAGCCCTTCGGCTGACGAGACGCCCAGCCGGAACGCCGTGTCACGCGGCGCGGTCGAGAAACTGTTCGCGGCCGGGACCAACGCCGACCAGTCGGATGGGGACCCCGATCTGGTCCTCGAGGAACGCGATGTAGTCAGCAGCGTTCTTCGGCAGTCCGTCGGGGTTGGTGACCTTGGTTATGTCGCTCCCCCAGCCCGCCAGCTCTTCGTAGATCGGCGTCGCCTTGTGGAGTTCGGTCTGGTGATAAGGGAGCTGCTCGTGACGCACCCCATCGATGTCGTAGGCGACACAGACCTTCAGCGATTCGAGACTGTCGAGCACGTCGAGCTTCGTGAGGGCGATCTCTGAGAGCGAGTTGACGCGGACGGCCTGACGCATCATCACGGCATCGAACCAGCCCGGGCGGCGACGGCGGCCCGTATTGGTGCCGTACTCGTGGCCGACGTCGACCAGGTGGTCGCCGATCTCATCGGTGAGCTCGGTCGGGAAGGGCCCCGACCCGACGCGGGTGACGTAAGCCTTGGCGATACCGATGATCCGGTCGATGTCGCGCGGGCCGACGCCGGCACCGGTGCAGGCGCCGCCGGCGACGGGGTTGGACGAGGTGACAAACGGGTAGGTGCCGTGGTCGAGATCGAGGAACGTGGCCTGGGCTCCCTCGAGCAGCACGCCCTGTCCCGTATCGAGCGCGTTGTGGACCAGGGAGATGGCATCGTCGATGTGGGGGATGATGCGCGGCGCGCACACGTCGAGATACTCAGCCGCGATCTCGTCAGCGTCGACGGGAAGTCGGTTGAACACCTTGGTGAGCACCTGATTCGTGTAGCCGAGGACCACATCGAGCTTCTTGCGAAAGATCTTGGCGTCCTGGAGATCCTGCACCCGCAGGCCCACGCGCATGGCCTTGTCGGCGTAGGCCGGGCCGATACCGCGCTTGGTGGTGCCGAGTTTGCCGTCGCCCAGGTGACGCTCGTGCAATGCATCGAGCTCCTGGTGGTACGGCATGATGAGGTGGGCATTGCCGGAAACCTTCAAGGCGCTGCAGTCGACGCCCTTCGATTCCAGCGTGTCCATTTCCTTCAGGAGGACGCGAGGGTCCACGACGACACCGTTGCCGATCACCGGCGTGATGTGGTCGTAGAGGATTCCACTCGGTACGAGCTGGAGAGCAAAGGTCTCGCCGTCGACGACAAGCGTGTGACCGGCGTTGTGGCCGCCTTGATAGCGGACCACCATCTCCATCTCTTTGGCGACGAGGTCGGTGAATTTCCCCTTCCCCTCGTCTCCCCACTGAGTACCGACGACAACGGTCGCGGGCACGGCGCTCTCCCCTCGAAGAAATGCGTTACCGGTCGAGGTTAGCCCTCGTAGCCCGCAACGCCCACCGACTTACGCCACGCCAGAAAGGCAAAGGGCGAGGCACGAGGCCTCGCCCTTGCTGTCCAGGGTGCAGAACACTTGAGCGGGCCTACCCGCTGGTCGGATCAGCCCGTGAAGTTGGGATTGGCCGGGACGGGATCCGGGTCGGGCATCTCCTCGACCTCGGGCAGCACCTGGGTGGGCACGGTGGTCGTGGTGGTGGTCGACGTGGTCGTCGGCGGTTCCGTGGTCGTGGTGGGCGGTTCCGTCGTGGTGGTCGGCGGTTCCGTCGTCGTCGTGGGCGGTTCCGTCGTCGTGGTGGTGGTCGTAGTCGTCGTCGTGGTGGTCGTCGTTGTCGTGGTCGTGGTCGGCGGCGTGGGGTCGGTCAGGCCGAAGCACGCGGGCTGCACTGACTGGGCCTCACCGATGGCGAGAATGTCAGCGTCGCCGAGGTGGGCATGAATTGCCCGAACGGCGACCGCATCACGGTCGAGAACCACGGTGCCGACCGATCCGGACCAGCTGGCTTCCTCGGTGAAGTCGACCAGGTCGGCGCTGCGTGCGCTGGTGGCGATGACCGCACCATCACTGTCGAGGAATTCGAGGACGAACTGCTCGAAATCCTGGGCGGCGGTGCCGGTCCGGCCGTCGTAGCCGTCGTAGGCACCAGTGGTGACGTCGTAGTCGCCGGCGGGGATGTCGGCGGACACCGTCAAGAACCTGGGGTACCAGCTGTGACCAATCACGATCGTGGCGGCGCCATTGGCGTTGAACCCCACGTTGGGGAACGCCACAACTTGCTCACCATCACACTGGGCGACGGCTGACTGAGCCGCGCTCGTGGCGGGAACCATCATCACCGCAGCGATTGCGGCAACGCTCATGGCAGCTTTGGTCCGGGTGAACATGGTGGAAACCGACCTCTCAGAGGCGTGTGGAGTGGAGATAGACGGGATCGGTTTCGCTCTGGGCTCACCGCCGGACGAAGCGACCAATTGCAGTCCGACGGGTCGTTGCCTTCCCGTGAGTCCAGGTTATGAGGTGCTGGACCCGCGTCACAATAGGCCGTCCGGCCCCACGAATGACAGGACACTATTCACCGACCACGAAGCGTGGCGCAGGCGAGTGAACGCTGTCAGATCGACAGCGGGACGCCTCTCGACGGCCACGGCAGAACACCGGCCGCCGACGACAGGACCGCAAAGACGACGAGCGCGGCAGCGATGGGTCCGGCGCGGCCGCCGTCTCCCCCGCAACGAAGAGTCCCGACCACGATCGGTGCCGGCGCGGTAGAACGGGAAACGGTCAACTCGGCGGCCGATGCACCCAATGCGACCGGCACGGTTGCGTCGCCCACTCCGTCGATCGCGACCACGGCGGCCACGGTGCCGTCGACCAAGACGACGAATCGTTCCCGACCGATGCCGTCCCGTCGGATCGAGACGTTGGCGAGCGATGCCGGGCAGTCGGGCTCGACGATCAACTGCACCTCTGCGCACTCGGGAGCGGCGTGGATCGACGACGCACAGTCGCCTGCATCGAGGCTGGCGGATCCGTCGTCGGTCTCGTCGGCCGGAGGTTCGTCGTCGACCGACGGATCATCGACGGGAGGCGGACAGATGTTCTCGACTTCGACCCGCAACACGTCGGCACCCTCGGCATCGACCACACGGACAGGAACCGTCGCTGCGCCGTCGAGGGCAACCTCAACCTGGATCGTGTCGCCGGCCGCGACCTCGACCTCAGCAATGGAGGCCACACGCTCGTGGAGAACGGTGAGCACCGCAGGGTCGCCGGCCTCGTTGCCGAGGACCACGACCAGGACGTCGGCCGCGCAATCGAGCAAGGTGGAAGCGGTGGGGCGGGCCGGATCGGCGCAGTCGATGTCGATCGCGCTGCGTAGATAGGTCTCGCCGGTGGCGGAGTCGGAGACCCGGATCTCGGTGGCGCCCTCGAGTTCGCCGATGGCGAGCGTGCTGGTGGTGATGGATCCCCCGGTGACCGCGAGCCCAGAATCGACCGCCGCGAACGGCAGGGCGACATCAACAGTTGCTTCGATCTCGCCGTCGTTGCCGAGCAGGACAAAGACCTGGTCGGCTGCGCAGTCGACCACGGCTGAAACGCGGATGAGGGCCGGGAGAGGCGGCGGCACCGTGGTCGACGGCACGGTGGTCGACGGCACGGTGGTGGACGGCACGGTGGTCGATGGCACGGTGGTCGATGGCACGGTGGTCGACGGCACGGTCGTTGCCGGCACGGTGGTCGACGGCACCGTCGTTGCCGGCGGCTGGCTGGTCGTGGGGGCTGCGGTCGTCGTGGTCGTCGGCGGGAGCACACGGGTGAAGGACACGCAGTCGGCGGTGACCGAGTTGGTGCCGTCGGAGGTGCTCGTCGCGGCATGGCGCACCGTGAAGTGGTTGACACCTTCGCTTGACCGGAACGTGCCGAGATTGTCGGTGGTACTCGCTGCATCGACGCCGTCGAGGAGGTCAGATGTGGGCCCGAGCACCTCATGGTCGGTGATGTCGAGGAGCCACTGCTCTTGCGACTGGCTGCTCTCTGCTCGGCCTGTGTATTCGTCGGACGACGACGTACGCACCCTCCACTTGCCGGGGGCCAACGGCTCGCTGAGGGTGAAGCCGTGGGTGTCGTGGCCAGGACGAGACCAGACCGCGACGTCGAGCGCGACAACGACGTCGCCGGCGCACCCACCCGTCGAGCCCGCCGCGGGCGCCTGGGCACCCAACAGCAAGCCGGTGACGAGCAAGGCAACGCCGGACAGCAGTTTCCACAGCTGTCGCAGCTTCACATCACTCTCCCGTACTCCTGTCGGGAAAGTTAGTGGTCATGGCCCCCACGGAGGGTGATGGTCGAGGTACCGGCCACCGCAGGCTTTCCCTGTCAGGCCAACGAAAGCGACGGGTTGTCCACAGAGTCGTCCACAGCGACCGAAACGGTGTCGCCTTCCTGGTAAGTCCCCTCGAGAATGGCGATCGCGAGTGGGTCGCCGATCGAGCGCTGGATCAGCCGCTTCAACGGGCGGGCTCCAAAGGCAGGCTCGTAGCCCTGAGCGGCCATGAGCCGCTTTGCCTCATCGGTGACCTCGAGGCGAAGACGGCGATCCGAGAGACGATTCGCCAATCCGGCGAGCTGGATGTCGACGATCTCGACAAGGTCCTCCTCGGTCAGGGACCGGAAGCGCACGATGTCGTCGATGCGGTTGACGAATTCGGGACGAAAGAAGTCCTCTGGTTCGCCCGGCAGGTTCGAGGTCATGATCAACACGACATTGGCAAAGTCGACGGTGCGGCCTTGTCCATCGGTCAGCCGACCATCGTCGAGCAACTGCAGCAGGACGTTGAACACGTCGCCGTGGGCCTTTTCGACTTCGTCGAGGAGCACCACCGAGTACGGCCGGCGACGCACGACTTCGGTGAGCTGACCGCCCTCGTCGTAACCGACGTAGCCGGGAGGTGCGCCGATCAGGCGACTGACGGAGTGCTTCTCCATGTATTCCGACATGTCGATGCGCACCATCGCCCGCTCGTCGTCAAACAGAAACTCGGCCAGCGAACGAGCCAGTTCGGTCTTGCCGACACCAGTGGGGCCGAGAAAGAGAAAGCTGCCGATCGGACGATGAGGGTCGCCCAGCCCGGCCCGCGAGCGGCGAATCGCGTTGGCCACGACACTCACCGCGTCTTCCTGGCCCACCACCCGCTGGTGCAGGTGATCCTCGAGGCGTACCAACTTCTGCACCTCGCCTTCCATCAGGCGGGAAATCGGCACGCCGGTCCACCTGCTGACGACTTCGGCGATGTCCTCTTCGTCGACCTCTTCTTTCAGCATCGACGACTCGGCCTGGATCTTGTCGAGTTCCTCGCGAGCAACCTGGAATTGACGCTCGAGCTCAGGGATTCGGCCATAGCGGAGTTCGGCCGCCTGCTCGAGATCAGTGGCCCGTTCCACCTCACCGCGGACGAAGTCGAGTTCCTCGTTGAGATCGCGTAGTGACGCGATGGCGTCCTTCTCGGCCTGCCACGTGGCGGTGAGGCCGGCCAGAGACTCACTCAAATCGGCGTGTTCGCGGTCGAGATCATCGAGCCGTTCGGCCGAAGCCGCATCGGTTTCCTTGGCGAGCGCGAGCCGCTCGATCTCGAGCTGGCGGATCCGGCGCTCGACAACGTCGATCTCGGTGGGGACAGAGTCGATCTCGATGCGCAGCGAGCTGCCGGCTTCGTCGATCAGGTCGATGGCCTTGTCGGGAAGGAAACGCCCCGTCAGATAGCGATCGCTCAGAACGGCAGCGGCGACCAGCGCGGAGTCCTGGATACGCACGCCGTGATGCACCTCGTAGCGCTCCTTGAGCCCCCGGAGGATGGCGATGGCGGCCTCAACCGAGGGGGGTTCGACCAGAACCTGCTGGAAACGACGCTCGAGCGCCGGATCCTTCTCGACGTATTTCCGATACTCGTCGAGCGTGGTGGCCCCCACCATGCGCAACAGGCCGCGAGCCAACATCGGCTTGAGCATGTTGCCCGCGTCCATGGCCCCGTCGGCACCGCCGGCGCCGACCATCGTGTGCATCTCGTCGATGAAGGTGATGATCTCGCCGTCGGCGTCTTCGATCTCCTTGAGGACCGACTGCAGCCGTTCCTCGAACTCGCCGCGGTACTTGGCTCCGGCGACCATGGACGAGAGATCGAGGCTGATCAGCCGCTTGTTCTTCAACGACTCGGGAATGTCGCCTTCGACGATTCGACTCGCGAGACCCTCGACAATGGCGGTCTTGCCGACCCCAGGCTCCCCGATCAGGACCGGGTTGTTCTTGGTGCGCCGCGAAAGGACGCGGATGACTCGACGAATCTCCTCGTCGCGCCCGATCACGGGATCGAGTTCACCGAGCCGCGCTGCTTCGGTGAGGTCGCGCCCGAATCGCTCGAGTGCCTGGTACTGGTTCTCCGGTGTCTGGCTCGTGACTCGATGACTGCCGCGCACCTCTCGTAGTGCGCCGAGGAGCGTCTCTTTGTCGACCGCGATCGCGTTGCTGAGCGCAAGGAGGACGTGTTCGGTCGACAGATACTCGTCGTGCAAATCGTCGCGGATCTCGTCGGCCTGATCGAGGACCTCGCGCAACTCCTTCGAGAGCTGAGGATCCGAGCCATAGGCGTTGGGCAACTTGGCCAACGCATCGGCAGCCTCGTTGCGCGCAGCAGGGACATCGACGCCCACTTTGTGGAGCAACGGCAGGACGATGCCGTCCTCCTGGCCGAGCAACGCGGTGAGCAGGTGGGCGGGCACGACCTCGGGGTGAGAGGCGGCGCGCGCCGACTCGGTTGCGGCCGAGAACGCCTCGGTGGTCTTGAGTGTCCAACGATTGGGATCGAGTGCCATTGGGGACCTCCACGGTTGAGCGTAGCGCAGGAAACTTGAGTGCAATACACTCAACTTTGGCGCACCGTGTTCTATTCCCTCATTCGCCCCAATCTCGCCGACATTCCGCTCTGTCCGGCCTCAGCGCAGCACGGAGAGACTCACGGCGAAGTCGCCGGCCGCATCGGTCATCCACTGCTCGACGTGGAGGCCCACCGTCGCCAGCTCCTGGGCCAGCGACGCCAGCCGAAACTTGGCCGACACCTCGGTGCGCATGCATTCACCAGCCGCGAAATGGACCTCGAGATCCAGTGCGTCGACGTGCACTGTCTGAGACGAGCGGCTCCGTAGACCGAGGTCCATCCACTCCTCGACCGGATCCCATGTCGCGACATGGTCGAACTGGTCCGGATCGAAGTCGGCGTCGAGCTCGCGATTGATCACCCGCAAGACGTTCTTGTTGAACGCGGCGGTCACGCCCGGGGGGTCGTCGTAGGCGAGCACCAACCGAGCCGGATCCTTGACGAGGTCCGTTCCGAGGAGGAACCGATCGCCGGGCTGCATCCCGGCGACGATGCCCTTGAGGAACTCCTTGCGGGCAACAGTCGGATAGTTCCCGATCGTGCCGCCGAGCAGCACGACCATTCGTGGGCCACCCACCGGAATGTGGCCGATGTGGCGGTCGAAATCGCCGACCACGCCGTGGATCTCGAGGCTCGGGTAGTCAGCCGCGAGAGTTGCCGCCGTGCTCCGTAGGAACTCCTCGCTCACGTCGAAGGGAATGAACCGCTGCAGACTGCCGTGGTCGCGACCCGCATCGAGGAGCGACCGCGTCTTGTCGGAGGTGCCCGCGCCGAGCTCGACAATCGTGTGGGCATCAGCCCGCTCGATGATGGTGGGCGCGTGGCGCAGCAGGATCTCGCGCTCTGCCTCAGTGGGGTAGTACTCGTCGAGCCGGGTGATCTGATCGAACAGATCGCTCCCGCGCTCGTCGTAGAGCCACTTCGGTGGCAGTTCTTTGTCGGGCCGCGTGAGCCCATCGAGGACATCGGAGCGAAGGGCGGTAGCGAGATCATCGGCGCCGAGGTGCACATCGACCACGACTTCAGCGGTGCGACTCATTGCCCACCTCCGCTCTCGGCGGGCCCATTGTCGGCGAGTCGAACCCCGCTGAACATCCACCTCGACTGCGTCGGAAAGAAGTTGCGATACGTGGCCCGCATATGGCCGTCGGGAGTGACGCAACAGCCGCCGCGAAGCACCTGCTGGTCGATCATGAACTTGCCGTTGTATTCGCCGACCGCCCCCGCCGCCGGTGTGAAGCCTGGGTAGGGCCCGTAGGCGCTGGAGGTCCACTCCCAGACATCGCCGAACATCTGCCGGAGCCCCTGCCCCGCTGCTCGGGTCGGATGCAGTGAGTCGGCGCCGAGGAAGTTGCCGTCGACGCCCAACTCCGCGGCCGCGGATTCCCACTCGAACTCGGTGGGTAGTCGGGCACCGGCCCAGCGGGCGAATGCGTCGGCTTCGAAATAGCTCACATGCACGACCGGCTCGCTCGGGTCGATGGGGTGGGTGCCGACGAGAGTGTGGGCGGCCCACCCGTCGTCGCTGCGCTGCCAGTACATCGGCGAGTCCCAGCCCTCGGCGTTGATCGTGTGCCAGCCGGACGACAGCCAGAGCGCGGGGTCGGCATAGCCACCCGCAGCCATGAACTGCAGCCACTCGCCGTTGGTGACGAGTCGGTCGGCCAGCCGGTGGGGCGATACGAGCGCACGATGGCGCGGACCCTCGTTGTCGAAGTGAAAGCCCTCGCCGGCGTGGCCGATGCCGACGATGCCGCCCTCGCGATCGAGCCAGCCCAGCTCAGGAACAGCCGCATGCGTGGGCGTGGCCCGTTCGATGTAGGCGGGAGCGAACGGATTGCAGGACAGCACATGCTTGATGTCCATGAGCAGCAGTTCTTGGTGCTGTTGCTCGTGGTGGAGCCCGAGCTCGATGAGCGCGATCGTCTCGGGCTCGGCGCCGAGATCAGACGACATCAGGGTGTGCATCGCGGCATCCACTCGCCGGCGATAGTCGGCCACCTCGGTGTTGTTCGGCCTCGTGATCAACCCACGGTCGGCGCGGGCGTGTCGCTCGCCGACCGACTCGTAGTACGAGTTGAAGAGATAGCCGTAGTACTCCTCGACCGGTTTGGCGCCGTTGGCCACCAGGAGGAAAGTCTCGAAGAACCAGGTGATGTGGGCCCGGTGCCACTTCGTGGGGCTCACGTCGGGCATCGACTGCACGACCTGGTCTTCGGGGCTCAGTACGGAGGCCAGCGCCTCCGTCTGGTCGCGGATCGCTTGGTAGCGATCAGCGAGAGACGTAGTGATGGGAGCTGCTGTGGTCACTGGTGCCCACATTCCGCGGTTTCCCACTCACGGTTTCGTATTGGACCCAGGTGTAGCCAGGCATGCACAGACATCGGATGTCGCCCTTCGTCGGAGGTGATTCCTCCAACCCATCGAACAGCCCAGACAGTCCCAGATCCGGGAATTACTTCTGTTCGTCCCGACCGAGGCGGCGCGAGAGGCGCTCGGCGCCCGCCTCCATCCCGGGAAGTTGCACCTCCACGGCGCCGGCCTTCTGGGCCGCGAGTTCCACCACGATCGCCTCGACCTCGTCCCAGTTCTTCGCTCGCAGACCGCCGAAATCGCGGTTGTACGGCTGATCGAACACGATGACGTTGTTGCCCTCGGCCCGGAGCTGCTCCACGTTGTGCGGCGCGTCGTCGATGTAGCAGTCGGCTTCCACCTCTGGCTTCGCGCCGAGGAAGCAGATGTCGCGATACGGAATTCGGTTTTCGTCGAGCCAGGTGACGGTGTCGGCCACCGCGGCCGCATGACCCCAGTTCACGTAGAGCCGGTGCGTGACGATGCGGATCCAGACTCCCGCGTCGGAGAGGCGCCACAGCACGTCGGCCGCACCGTCGACGACCGGCAAGCTGGCCAGCATCCGAAGATCGGCGACCGCGTGTTGATGGAGCCGATTGAAGTCGTCCACGCTCAGCCCCCATTCGCTGAAGTCCCACGACCGGTCCTCGGGCAGTGAATCGGGAGCCACACCGCGATCAGCCGCCACGACGTCGCGGAACCCCACGGTGTAGTCGGCGACGACGCCGTCGAGGTCGACACCGAATACGAAAGGCCTGGCCATGCATCGAGGGTGCCACAGATGGCACGGTGCAAGACGCGTGAACACCTGGCACAGTGCACGGCGTGAGGACTCTTCGGCTCGGTATCGACCTCGACGGCGTGGTCGCCGACTTCAACCACGGCTGGATCTGGCGCTACAACCGCGACTTTCCCGGCCACCTGGAGCGTGACCTCGTGCCCGAGGATGTCATCGCGTGGGATGCCCCGGTCGCGCTCAGCCACTTCGAGGACATGGACGAGTTCTGGAAGTGGGCCGAGACCTGCGCCGAAGGCCGGAGCCTGTTCCACGGGTTGGACCCGTACCCCGGCGCACTCGCCGCGCTCGACGGCCTCAGCAACTCGGGGCATCACCTCGTCGTTCTCACTACCAAGCCCGCTTTCTCGATCCACGACACCTACGACTGGCTCGCCCGCCATCGCTTCCCTTCCACCGAGATCCACATCCTCGATGACAAGACCACCGTCGAGTGCGACGTGTATCTCGATGATGCCGACCACAACGTCGCCGCCCTCGTCGATGCGCACCCGTCGGCGACGGTGTGTCGCTACATCCGCCCATGGAACGAGGCGCTGGGTGGGGCCGTCGATGTCGCCGATTGGACCGACTTCGCATCGGCGGTCGCTACCCACCGGGTCGACTAGCCCACGCGGCCCCCGACCCGGCTAGCGTTGCGAAACCAACTCTTCCCTGGAGGGAAACCATGAGCAAGACACTGCTGCGCATCCTTGCGCTGCTGATGTCGTTCGTTCTGTTCGCCGCCGCGTGCGGTGACGACGACGGCGACGATGCCTCGACCGACGACACGTCCGACGACGACGGCACCGCCGACGACGACATGTCCGACGATGACGACGACATGACCGATGACGATGACGACATGACCGACGATGACGACGACATGTCCGACGACGACATGGGCGACCATCCGGACTGGCCCGAGAAGATCACGTTCGGCTTCGTGCCGAGTCAAGAGCAGGACACCCTGCAGGACGACATCCAGCCGTTCATCGACGTGCTCGAGACCGCTCTTGGCATCGATGTCGAAGGCATCGTCACCACCGACTACACCGGCCTCGTCACCTCCATGGGCACCGACCAGACCGACCTCGGTGCGTTCGGCCCGTTCGGCTACACGCTCGGCAAGGACCAGTTCGGCAACATCGAGCCGCTGATCCAGTCGATCCGCTTCGGGTCGGCGACTTACCACGGCCAGTGGTTCACCAACGATCCGTCGATCTGCGCCGAAGGCACCCTCGCCGAGGCAACCGCGCTCGAGAACCAGGGCGGAGAGATCGTCCAGGTCGCCGCGCTGGAAGCCGTCGCCCTCCAGGTCGGCGTCTTCTTCGGTGACGACGGCAAGGCGCTCGGCGAGACGACCGACGACGGAGCGGCCATCAGCGCCGGTTCGAGCTGCATCGGCGATCTCGCATCGGTTGCGGGCGAGAGCATCGCCTTCACCACCGAGTCGTCCACCTCCGGCTACCTGTTCCCGGCCCTGGAGCTGACCAACCTCGACATCGATCCCACCGCCGACGTCACCCCGATCTTCTCGGGTGGACACGACGCTGCGGTCACCGCCGTCTACAACGGCGATGCGAAGTTCGGTCTGTCGTTCGACGACGCCCGCCGCACCATCCGGTCCGAGCAGACCGACGTCGGCGAGAAGGTGATCGTGTTCTCGATCACCGACGAGATCCCCAACGACGTCGTCGCTGTTCGTAGCGAACTGCCCGACTCGCTGAAGGAAGCCATCTACTCGGCCGTCGAGGAATTCCTCGCCACCGAAGACGGCGAAGTGATCTTCGACGCCATCTACGGCTGGACCGACATCCAGCCCGCCACCGATGCCGACTTCGACATCGTCCGCGAAGCAGCCACGGCGCTCGGCATCACCGAGCCCCCCGGCTGATCACGTCGAACTACTGAACAGCACTACCGAAATCGGTCGCGGCCCCGAGGACTCGTCCTTGGGGCCGCAGCCGTATCGGCCACCGCAATAGATGAGCGAGGCGTGGATCCATGATCGAATTGCAGAACGTTTCCGTCACCTACCAGGGCGGCGTGAAGGCCCTTCGCAACGTCGATCTCACCATCGAGGATGGCGAGTTCGTGGTGGTCGTCGGGTTGTCCGGCGCCGGCAAGTCCACGCTCTTGCGGGTCCTCAACGGCCTCGTCCCCGCCACTGAGGGATCAGCCAAGGTCGACGACATCGAGGTGGTGGGGGCCGGCAACGCCCAACTTCGTGAGGTCCGCTCGCGGATCGGCATGATCTTCCAGACCTTCAACCTCGCCGAACGCACGACCGTGCTCAACAATGTCTTGATGGGACGGCTGAGCAACGTCGGAGCCATTCGCTCGACGCTCGGTCTGTGGCCGGCCGCCGACCGCGAGATCGCCCTTCAAGCGCTCGAGCGCGTGGGCATCGTCGAGAAGGCCTACGTGAGAGCCTCCAACCTCTCGGGCGGCCAGCAACAGCGCGTCGGCATTGCCAGGGCGCTCGCTCAGGAACCCACGCTCATGCTCGCCGATGAGCCGGTCGCTGCTCTCGATCCGGTCACCAGCCGCCAGGTGATGGGCGACCTCGCCCGTATCAACACCGAACTCGGCATCACCACTCTGATCAACCTGCACTATCTCGATCTCGCCCAGGAATACGGTCAACGTCTCATCGGCCTGCGAGCGGGAGAGCTGGTCTTCGACGGCAACATCGCCGACGTCGATGACAACACGTTCCGCGACATCTACGGCCGCTCCATCACCACCGGCGATGTCCTCGCCGACAACGACACGTGAGCGAGCGCCCCTCTCGCCCGCGACCGAAAGCCACCACGTTCATCGTGGTTATCGGTCTCGTGCTGTGGACCTGGTACGCCGGACGCCAGGTGGGCTTTCGCCTGTCGACGTTCTGGGAAGTGTGGACCAACAAGCTCTGGGGTTTCTTCTGGCCCATCCCCTGGGACTGGGTCCTCGATCGCGACAACGTGATCGACCCGCTCATCGAGACCTTCCAGATCGCCATCGTGGCCACGGTCATCGGCTGCGGCCTGGCGCTACCGGTCTCGTTTGCCATGAGTCGGCTCACCACGCCGAATCGCGGCGTCTACTGGGTGAGCCGCATCGTGATGAGTGTGGTGCGGGCCGTGCCCGACCTGTTCTGGGCCAAGATCCTCGTCACCGCAGTGGGCATCGGCGCGTTCGCCGGAAGTTGGGCTCTTTCGATCTTCTCGCTCGCTGTCATGGTGAAGCTGTTCTCCGAGACCATCGACGGCGCTGACCCCGGACCGCTCGAAGCCGCACGCGCGGCCGGTGGGCGACACGTGCCCGCGGTTCGCAACGGTGTCCTGCCCACCGTCTTGCCGTCCTACGTCGCCTATTCGCTCTACGTCTTCGAACTCAACATCCGAGCGTCGATCGTGCTCGGCCTCGTCGGCGCCGGCGGCATCGGCCGCATCGTCGAAGCACAGCGCAGCTTCTTCCGGTTCGACCGGATCCTCGGCATCTTGATCATCGTATTCGTCGTGGTCTTCACGATCGAACAGATCAGCACCGCTCTGCGCCGGAGGCTCGTCTGATGACTGCCACCCTCCCACAGGACGCGGAGCGACAGGACGCGGAGCGACCAGCCACGCCGCTGCGGCCGCGTCTCGCCAAGATCGCTCTCTTCGTGGTGCTCGCCGCCGCCTTCGTGTGGGGCGTTTCCGGCCTCGATGCCTCGTTCGCACGGCTGCGGTCGGCCCCCGGCGACGCATGGGCGATCATCCGCCTGATGTGGCCGCCCGACTTCGCGACCGAGATCGATCGCGGGGTGCTCGGCAAGGTCTTCGAGTCGGTCTACATCGCATGGATCGGCACCGTCATCGCTGCCTGCCTCTCCCTGCCGCTCGCCTTCATGGCGGCCAACAACGTCTCACCTTCCTTCATCCGTCTGCCCATTCGCCAGCTCTTCAATGTGATCCGAGCGGTGCCGGAACTCATCGTTGCAGTCGTCCTGCTGGGCGTCGTTCCGCTCGGCCCGTGGGCCGGCGCACTGGCCATCGGCCTTCACTCGATCGGCACGCTCGGCAAACTGTCCAGCGAGGAGATCGAGTCGGCCGACCATGGTCCGGTCGAGGCGGTCCAGGCCTGCGGAGGCACCTGGATCTCGCGTGTCCGATGGGGGCTCCTGCCGCAAGTGATGCCCCAGATCACCAGCTACTGGCTGTTCCGTTTCGAGATCAATGTCCGGGCATCAGCGGTGCTGGGCATGATCGGCGCCGGCGGCGTCGGCTCCGAGCTCATCAGCCAGCTGAACTTCCGCAACTTCCCTCAAGTCGGCGCCGTGCTCATCATCACGATCGCGGTGGTGATCACCATCGACACGATCTCCTCGTCGGTTCGACGGAGAATCATCGGCGGCAGCGACATCAAGCCGTCACGCATGATGGAGCTGATGCGCGACTTGGTCGGCCGCCGAGCCTTCTGAGCCAGCGACGCCGACTAGCGGTAGGTCAGCGACCGCGTTCGCGTTTGTAGAGGGTGACGCTTTGCTGGAGGGGTACGAGGTCTCGCCGGTACTGGCGATGGACCTGGTCGACGGCTGCGTTGCCCTCGCTGCGGACCCGAGTCAACTCGGCCTCGAGCGCAGCGACGCGTAGTTCGAGGTCGAGCACCCGCTTCACGCCAGCGAGGTTGAGCCCGTCGTTGGTCAGCTCCTGGATCTTCTGGAGCAGGGCGATGTCGGCGTCGCTGTAGCGGCGACTACCTCCGCCGGTGCGAGCTGGATCGACCAGCCCCTTGCGCTCGTAGATGCGAAGCGTCTGCGGATGCACCCCGGCCAGCTCCGCTGCGACGGAGATGACGTAGACGGCTCGGTGAAATCGCTCCTGATCCATGGTCAGACTCCCAGGTGGGCTCTCGGGGATTCGGGTGTGGCGTCGGCGAAGGCTTCGATCGCGGCGCGCTGTTGTTCGGTGAGGTCTTCGGGCACGATCACGACGACGCTGGCCAGCAGGTCGCCACCGCCACCCTTACCACGCAGCCGGAAGGTCTTGCCCGTGGAGGTGCCGGCGGGAATGCGGATGGTCACCGGCTCGGCGTCGAGCGTGGGCACCTTCACCGCCGCGCCGAGGGCAGCTTCGGCGAAGGTGATCGGCACGTCGATGGTGAGGTCGGTACCCGACCGTCCGAAGAGTGGATGATCGGCCACTTTGATCTTCACGAAGAGATCGCCGGGCGGTCCGCCGAGTCGGCCGGGACCGCCTCGGCCCTTGAGCCGGATCTTCTGTCCGGTCTTTACCCCTGCAGGAATGCGGACCTTCACGTCGCGTGGGCGAACCTCGACACCGATGCCGCGGCAGGTGAGACACGGGTCGGTGATGATCGCGCCGCGACCGCTGCAGGCCGCGCACGGCCGGCTGAAGGAGAAGAGGCCCTGATTCTCGTCCTGGATGCCCTTGCCGTTGCAGACCTTGCAGGCCTCGGGATCGGAACCAGGGTTGGAGCCACTGCCTGCGCATGTGGAACAGGTCGCTTCGCTGGTGAGGGTGATCGTGGTCTCGAGACCGTTGACCGCGTCATCGAAGTCGAGCGTGAGGTCGGCTTCGAGATCGGCTCCCTGCTGCGCTCGTGACTGCTGTTGCTGGGGACCACCGCGTCCGCCGCGGCCACCACGATTGAACAGGCCGCCGAGGAGATCGCCGATGTCGTCGAAGCCGACGTTGAAGCCGCCCGCCTGACCACCGGGACCGCCGAAGCCGCCCGCCATCGGACCCATCCGACGCACTTCGTCGTAGCTGGTCCGTTTCTCCTCATCGCCAATCACGTCGTAGGCCGACGAGACTTCCTTGAAGCGCTCTTCGGCCGCGGCGTCGTCGGGGTTGGCGTCGGGATGCAGTTCACGCGCCAGCTTTCGGTACGCCTTGGTGATGTCTTTGGCCGATGCCTTCTCGTTGACGCCGAGCGCCTTGTAGTAGTCCTTCTCGAACCATTCCTTCTGCGGTTCAGCAGCCATATGACACCTCCCTTCGACCGCTCGTTTTCTGGCTCAACCCTTGACCTTGACCATTGCTGCTCGAAGAACCCGACCGTTCCACGCGTAGCCCGTGCGAAGCACCTGGGCAACGACAGCAACGTCCTGTCCCTCGTCGCCGGGTTCGGTCATGGCCGCCTCGTGGCGGTTTGGATCGAACGGTTCGGATTCGTCGGAGATCAGCTCGAGGCCGGAATTCTGGAGAATCCCGTGGAGCTGAGCAGCGATTGGATCCACACCCTCGACGCCTTGCTGAGCAGCTGCATCACAGGCGTCGAGCACCGGGAGCAACGCCTCGGCGACTCGAGAACCCGCCTGGGCGGCAAAGTCGGAGTTGCGCTTCTCGGTCTGCTTGCGGAAGTTGGCAAAATCGGCACTGACCCGCTGAAGGTCGGCCAAATGCTGGTCTCGCTCGATGGTGACCTCTTCGAGCGTCGCGACGAGCGCCTCGACGGAGAGCTCTTCGATGGACTCGCCGGCCGAGTCGGGTGTGGGGGAGACACCGTCGTCGGCCGGCTCGTTCTCGTCGACGGCAGGGTTGTCGACGTGAGGGTCGTCGCTCACGAGGCCTCTTCGTCGGCTTCGTCCTCGATGATCTCGGCGTCGACGACCTCGTCGTCGTCGGGAGTGCTCGCGGCCGTCTCGGCCTCTCGCTCCTCGGCGGCGGCTGCTTCGTAGAGACGCTGACCGAACTCCTGGCTGGCCGACATCAGGCCCTCGGTGGCGTCCTTGATCGCATCGAGATCAGTGCCCTCGAGCGATGTCTTCACGTCGGCGAGCTTGGCCTCGATCGTGGACTTCTCGTCGTCGCTGACCGCGTCGGCCTGGTCTTTGAGGAGCTTCTCGGTCTGGTACACGAGGGTGTCGGCGGTGTTGCGAATCTCCGCCTCTTCCTTGCGAATCCGGTCTTCCTCGGCATGGGCCTCGGCGTCCTTGACCATCTGGTCGATGACGTCGTCGGAGAGCGAGCTCTGACCGGTGATGGTCATCGACTGCTCCTTGTTGGTGGCCGTGTCCTTGGCACTCACGTGGACGATGCCATTGGCGTCGATGTCGAAGACGACCTCGATCTGCGGCACGCCGCGCACGGCCGGGGGCAAGTCGACGAGCTGGAACTTGCCGAGCGTCTTGTTGTATTGCGCCATCTCACGCTCACCCTGGAGCACGTGGATTTCGACCGACGGCTGGTTGTCTTCGGCCGTGGTGAAGGTCTCGCTCTTGCGGGTGGGAATGGTGGTGTTGCGCTCGATGAGGGTGGTCATGACCCCGCCCTTGGTCTCGATGCCGAGCGACAGCGGCGTGACGTCGAGGAGCAGCACGTCCTTGACTTCGCCCTTGAGCACGCCGGCCTGCACCGCGGCGCCGATCGCCACGACCTCGTCGGGGTTGACGGTCTTGTTGGGCTCGGACCCGGTCATCTCCTTCACGAGATCGGCGACGGCCGGCATGCGGGTGGAGCCACCCACGAGCACGACGTGGTCGATCTCGCCCTTGGTGAGACTGGCGTCCTTGATCGCCTGCTCGAACGGCTTCTTGCACCGAGCAAGGAGGTCGGAGGTCATGTCCTGGAACTTGCTGCGGGTGAGCTCGTAGTCGAGGTGCAGCGGACCGGCATCGGTGGCAGTGATGAAGGGCAGGTTGATCTGGGTCGACTGGGTCTGACTCAGCTCGATCTTGGCCTTCTCGGCTGCTTCCTTGAGCCGCTGCGCGGCCATGGCGTCGTCGCGCAGGTCGACGCCGTGGTCGCCCTTGAACGAGTCGGCGAGCCAGTCGATGACCGCGTCGTCCCAGTCATCGCCGCCGAGCTTGGTGTCGCCGGCGGTGGACTTCACTTCGAAGACACCGTCGCCGAGCTCGAGCACCGACACGTCGAAGGTGCCGCCGCCGAGGTCGAAGACCAGGATCGTCTGCTCGGTCTCCTCTTTGTCGAGGCCGTAGGCGAGCGCTGCTGCCGTGGGCTCGTTGATGATGCGCAGGACTTCGAGGCCCGCAACCTGGCCGGCCTCTTGGGTGGCCGTGCGCTGGGCGTCGTCGAAGTAGGCGGGGACGGTGATGACGGCCTGGGTGACCGTGTCGCCCAGGTACTCCTCGGCATCTCGCTTGAGCTTCATCAGCGTGCGAGCCGAGATCTCCTGCGGGTTGTAGGCCTTGCCGTCGATGTCGACGGTCCAGTTGGTGCCCATGTGGCGCTTCACCGAACGAATCGTGCGCTCGGGGTTGGTGATCGCCTGACGTTTGGCGACCTCACCGACGAGCACTTCGCCGTCCTTGGCGAACGCGACGACGGAAGGAGTAGTGCGGGATCCCTCAGCGTTGGGGATCACCACCGGATCGCCGCCCTCGAGGACGGAGACGACGGAGTTTGTGGTGCCGAGATCGATACCGACTGCCTTGGGCATGAGATGGGGTTCTTTCTTTCTGCGGGACTATTGGGGGATTACAGGTGTCTGAACCGCACCATACCGGCAGAAATTCCCATCAACACCGAAAACTTGAGTGTAGGGGCATCAACTTTGCTGGAACGGTCAGCAGCCCAGTTGATCCACGAGGATCGCGGCGACGTCCATCACCGGAGCGAGGCGGTCCATACCCGGCGAACCCTCCTGTTGGGCGACGCGCACGCGGATACGAATATCGCCACATCGAGCATGGACGTCGGAATCGACACGGGGGTCGGTGCTGCCGAAGATCTCGATGCCGCCGACCCGACGTACCTCCATCGAACTCGCAAACCCGGCCGGCTGCGACGGGTCGACGAGGGTCAGCGAAGCCTCCACCTCGCCCTCGCCAGGCAGACGCCCGATCATGTCGACGACCTGACGAGGCGCCGTTTCGACGCACTCGAGCTGGCAGAACGTCTCCTGGGGTCGCCAGCTCGTGACCACCTCGTCGAGACCAGCACCCACGAAGATCTGCTCGATCCAGGTGGGCTCCAAGCGATCGGCGAGGCGGGTGGTGGTCGGCGTGGGCCGCCATACCGCTTCGTCGAGCACCGGAACCGAAGCGATCATTGCGTGCGCAGTCGCCTCATCGACGCTCGCGACGAACGAGTACCGCAGCACGTCGTCGGGCGTGCGGACCGTTGCCACACGCGTGGCGCCCTCGCCGATCCACTCGACGACGCCCTCGTAGCTGTCTCCGGCCGCCTGCTCAGGCCGCCGATTGAGCCGAACGATGTCGACGACCACGCCACTCTCGTCGCAGAGAAGCTGTCGCTCGGAGTGCCACTCCTCAGGACCGGACACCGGGCCGAGGCACCGCACCGTCCCAATGGGAACGTGGCGCGGAAGAACTGAGCCGTAAGAGTGGAACGCGGGTGACAGCTGAGCCGACGAAAACCAGCCCACCTGACGACCGCCCACGACCTGCGCGAGGTCGGTCAATACCGCGAACGGCGTCTCCGCGACGAAGACCCGCTCCTCACCGCCGCGGGGCTCGAGACTCGAAGCGAGGTTGGCCACCAGCGTGACGCCAGCCGCCGACTCCCCGGACCCGAACGAATCGGAACCGAAGTTGAAGCCGCCGAACAACGGCCGATCCGACTCGCGGAATCCACCGTCGATCGATGCTCCCCGGGCGATCACCGAACCATCGCTCGCTTGCATCTCCCACCCGCCGAGCTCGCCCGAACGGCGAGCCGAGACACAGGCCGGCGCATCCCCGGCGGCCACGAGCACCGGCGTCTGCTCCGCCACATCGAGGAGCGTCACCGCGCTCATCGCTTCGTCGGGCAACGGGCGGATGCCCTCGAAGCGGGCGCGGAGCCAATCCTCGATTCCGTCGCCGGCGCACTCCGGCAGGTTCGAGCGGGTGGTGACAAGCGGCGAGAGGCCAGCGGGCGCCGCCACCGGATCGAGCCACTCCATCCCGTCGGGCGGCGGACCGAGATCCAGCGGAGACGGGGCGGGGGCGGCGTAGCTCACGGGCCCCGGGTCCGGGTCGACCGCGACGCTCGTCGTCGACGATGTCGACGTTGTCGACGCGGTGGTTGTCGTCGTGGCTTCGGCGCGAGGATCCTCGTTGGCGTCGCTGCACGCCGCGGCAGCGAGCGCGAACGCGGCGAGGAGGAGCCCGGCCTTCATCGAACGAGTCTCCCATGCGCACCAAGCGGGCGACGGTCAGGTCGACGCGCCGAATCCGTCGGCGCGGTCAGATCCCTTCTTGAGCATCTTTGCGACCATGCCGACGGGCAAGAAATGTGAGGCGAAGCGAGCGGGGCGGGCCGCGTTGCCGAACACCACTCGACGCCGGTTCTTCCGGATCGCATCGATCACCTTCACCGCGATGTCGGCCGGAGGGGTGGTGAGCAGGTCCTTCGAACCCTCCTCAGCCGTGGTGCCCTTCACGATGTTCGTGTCGATGCCACCGGGGTGCACGAGATGGATCTGGATGTGCGACTCCGAGTGCTCCGACATCAGCACTTCGGTGTAGCCCCTCACCGCAAACTTGGTCGCGCAGTAATCGGCGTTGCCCGGTGCCCCGATCATCCCGAAGATGCTCGACACGTTCACGAGCGCAGCTTCCGTATTCGCCTCGAGCTGAGGCATGAAGGCGAGGGTCCCGTGGACAACGCCGTAGAAGTTGACGGCGAACACGCGGTCGAGATCCTTCACCGAGGTTTCCGCGCCCGGAAGCATCGAACCGGCGATGCCGGCGTTGTTGATCACGACATGGGCGTTGCCGAGCGCGGCTCGCGAGCCGTCGGCGAAGTCGTTCATTGCCTCTTCGTCAGCCACGTCAACAACACTGGAGAACACGCGGTCGGTCTCCTGAGATCTCAGGGACTCGACGGTCTCTTGGAGTCCTACGGAATCGACGTCACAGAGCGAAAGCTTGGCACCTTCCTTCTCGAATTCCTGCGCATAAGCACGGCCCATGCCGGACCCCGCACCGGTGATCACGACAACCTTGTCGGCAAATGATTTGAAGCTCATCAGTCGACCTCCCCTCGGAGCTCCGAGGCTACGGCGAAGCCGCGCTCCTCGCGAAGTTCCAACCGGTCTCGCGGTATCGCTCCCCATGCCGAGATGCCGGTAGCGACGGGCTCCTTCCTCGAGAGAGCGAAATCCAAGAGCTCCTCGAACAGCGCGCTTTCTAGCCCCTGCACAGCGCCGGGTACCCTTTCGGTCATGTACGACCTGATTCTCGTGCGTCACGGACGCAGCGAATGGAACGAACGCAATCTCTTCACCGGCTGGTACGACTGTCCGTTGATCGAGAAGGGCCGGGCCGAGGCTCGAGCCGCCGGCCCGATGTTGGTCGAGGCCGGGCTACTCCCTGACGTCGTCCACACGTCATTGCAGCAGCGAGCTATCGAGACCGCTGAGCTGATGTTGGCCACGGCGGATCGTCGGTGGATCCCGGTCCGCCGCCACTGGCGGCTCAACGAGCGCCACTACGGCGACCTGACGGGTCTCGACAAGGCGGCCACGCGCGAGAAACACGGCGATGAGCAGCTCCACACCTGGCGACGCAGCTACGACACCCCGCCGCCACCGATATCCGACGACAACGAATACAACCCCAACAACTCCCCCGCCTACGCCGATCTCGCACCGGAACTCCTGCCGAAGTCCGAGTGTCTCAAGGACGTCGTCGAACGCATGTTGCCCTACTGGTTCGACGGGATCGTGCCCGATCTCCGCGCCGGAAAGACCGTGCTCGTCGCCGCCCATGGCAACTCGCTCCGGGCGCTCGTCAAACATCTCGATTCCATCCCTGATGACGAGATCGCCGACCTCAACATCCCCACCGGTATGCCATTGCACTACCGCCTGGGCGCCGACCTTCGGCCGATCGACGCGAAGCATCCTCTCGAGCGCGCCATGGACCCCGAAGCCGCCGCCGCCGGCGCGGCCGAAGTCGCGGCCCAGGCCGGCGGTCACTAACCCAGCTCAAGGCTCCGACCTGTCTACGCTTGCCGGCTGTGGACGAGCTCGAACGCGTCGCGAAGGCAGACTTCGGACTGGAACTGCTCAATCGGCTACCGGTCACCGAGTCCTTCAGCTCCGCTGTTCTCTCGTTTGTCGCCACCGACGATCGCCACTACGTGCTCAAACGACCGTGGGCGGCCAACAAGGCAGAACGGGAGGCCGCGGCTCTCCGCCTGCTCGACTCTCACCCCGCCGTCCCAGCCCTCCTCGGAACGAGCCGCCGCGGGAACGATCTCTACCTTCTGATCGAGGGTTTCGACGGTAAACCCTGGGACAAGATCGACCAGTCGACACCCGGACTCCTCCGCGACCTCGGCCGATCCATCGGCCTGCTGCATCAGACCCCCGCCGAGGACTTCGACGGCAAACCGACGTGGCACGATCTGCTCGCAGCGAACGCCGACCGGTACATTTCCGCCATCGGCCCGGCCGACGCCGACCTCGCTGAACAAGGCCGAGCGACGCTCAAGAGGCGCCTCGGCGAAGTCCCAGCCGCCGATACCGCAGTCCTGGTTCACTTCGACCTGCGACCGGGCAACATCCTGGTCAGCGACCAGCAGTTCGTCGGCATCATCGACTTCGAAGCGTGTCGAGGTGGACATCCGTCGATGGACTTCTTCAAGCTCTGGCAGCAAGTCGCGCCGCATGCTGAGGGAGGCCTGACCGAAATCCTCTCCGGGTATCGCGAGACCGTCCTGACCGAGCAACCCTGGATGGATCTCGATTCACTCGACCAACTGATGCGCATCTACGCCGCCTACCACGGCATGGCCGGACTGGCCTGGTGCTACATCCGTGACAACTTCGCTGACGGATTCGCCGATGCCAACCGAGACCTTCTCCGTCTTTCTCGAGGTCACGACTAGAAGACAACGCTCAGGAATCGATACGGGGCCAAAAAGAAGGAACGGTCCCGAGGCGAGCCCCGGGACCGTTCATTGGACCACTGCGCTCAACGAGCGCGGTGAGTTCAGCTGAGACCGATGGTCTCGAGCCCGTAACCGGCTGAGCCGTGTTCGGCGACGTCGAGGCCAGTGACCTCTTCCTCCTCGTCGACCCGCAGGCCGATGGTCTTGTCGATCGCCTTGAAGACGAGGAAGCTCGTCACGCCGACCCAGGTGACGATGATGACCACCATCAGCGCCTGCACCAGGAGCTGATCGAACCCGCCGCCGTAGAAGAGGCCGTAGTGCTCCTCGATACCGCCGCCGCTGAGGAACGCGTCGTCGTACTTGGCGAAGAGGCCGATCGAGAGCGTGCCCCAGATTCCACAGACGCCGTGGACGGCAATCGCTCCGACCGGGTCATCGATGCGGATCCGGTCGAAGAAGAGCACCGCGAACACGACGAGCATGCCGCCGACGAAGCCGATCACCAGCGCCGCCCATGGTTCAACAGTGCCCACCGGTGCGGTAATCGACACCAGACCCGCGAGCGCACCGTTGCCAGCCATGGCAACGTCGGCGACACCCGTCTTCAGGTAGACGACGATCGATGCGCCGATGACCCCGGCGGCCGCGGCCATGAGCGTGTTCATGGCGAGGAAGGAGAGCAGGCCGTCGGCCGCAAGCTCGGAGCCGGCGTTGAAGCCGAACCAGCCGAACCAGAGAATGAAGACACCGATCACGGCAAAGCCGATGTTGTGTCCCGGGATGGCACGCGGCTTCCCATCGGGCCCGTACTTGCCGATTCTCGGGCCGAGGATTGCCGCACCGACGAGAGCAGCGACACCACCGGTGAGGTGCACGATGGAAGAACCCGCGAAGTCGGAGTAGACGTGGCCGCCGATGTTGATCTGCGCGATCAGACCCATTCCCCAGGTCCAGTGGACGACGACGGGATAGATGATCGCGGTCATGGCCGCGGAGAAGATCAGGTAGCCCGAGAACTTTGTCCGCTCGGCCATGGCGCCGGATGCAATCGTGACCGCCGTCGCCGCGAACACAACCTGGAAGAAGAAGTTGGTAGCTGGCGAGAGACCCGCCGAGATGTCGAACAGCACGTTGGGGTCACCCGAGTCCTTGAAGAAGAAGTCGTTCAGACCGCCCCACCAGTTGTTGCCGCTCGTCCCGTAGGCGATCGACCAACCGATGATGAAGAAGGCGACGGCACCGATGGCCATGTCGGCGAGGTTCTTCGCCATGATGTTGGCGATGTTCTTCGCCCGGGTGAGCCCCGCCTCGACAAAGGCGAAGCCGGCCTGCATCAAGAACACGAGACAGCCGGCGATAACCAGCCACAGATTGTCGAGGATCGCCTGCGTGGTTGCATTGGCGGCCTCCACATCGGCAACGGTGACCTCGGCCTCCTGAGCACTGACCGGTCCGGCCCAAAGGAGCGTTCCCGCACCGATCGACGCACCGAGCACCTTCCGGTTCAGTACCGCTCTCTTCACGTACTTTTTCCGCATGAGCTTGTCCCTTCCTTGCGGCGCCGTCGTGGTGACAGCAACAAGAAAGAAACGTAGAAGCGAGAGATTTCCGCTTTGTTCGGCGACTGTTACCCGTTGCGCACTGCTGCGTTGCCTGCGTGCGTCGCGATGCTGACCGGAATCTGTCAGACGACTGCTGCAGCTTCGAGCAGGTAGCCACGGGCTCGAACCGTTCGAATCGAGAGACCGGCCTCGACCAGCCGACGACGGAGGCGCAGGACATGCACATCGAGTGCGTTGCGTGTGGCATGGCCTCCCGGCCACCCTGCCTCCGAGAGATCGCCACGTCCGACCACCGAGCCGAACCGATCGATCAGGAGCTCGGCGAGCCGCGCCTCGACCGGCGGCACGGAAGTGTGGGCACCCCCGAAACGAACGACGCCGTACTCATCGATCTCGGGAATGCCGGCACCCGCAGCACGCACGCGCATCGACACGCCAGCGACCCGCGCCCGCACGTCTTCTTCAGGCGCAGGAACACGCACCCAATCCTCGTACTCATCGACGACGACGGGCACCGGTGCGTCCTTCTCGACGAGGATCAGCCGCGGCATGCGGGCCTTTCTCAGCTCTCGAAGTCGGTCTCGCTCGACCGGCCAGCGCACGAAGGTGATGTCCATGCCGTCACCGTGCCAAGGCCTGGTTTCACGTTTGTTTCGCCAACATGAATCGCCTAACACCCGCCGCGACGCTGGATGCGCCGCCCCTTCGGCCGGAGAGGTATCTTTGCCTCGCCATGAATTCGCGCATCAAGCCTCATCATCTCGTCATCGCTCTCGGTGTCGGCATCGCCCTCTTCACCGCGACATCGGGCGTGATCCCCAGCATCACCAACTGGCACGACGACAGCACGGTGCAACGCGAGGTGTTCGAGAACATCCCGACCGGGCTGAAGCTCACCTTCTACACCGTCATCCCGCTGCTGCTGGTCTACGGCGCCTACATGTTCGCCATGAGGGTGAAGAACTGGGAGCGCGGTCGCCCCGACAACCGCCGCACCACGCTCAAGAACGCCCCCAAACGAGCCAAGAGCTTCCGAGCCGGGGTCTACATGCAGACCCTCATGCGCGAACCGGGTGCCGGAATCATGCACTCGATGATCTACTTCGGGTTCCTGATCCTTCTTGGCGTCACCACGGTGCTCGAGGTGAACCACCAGGTGCCCGAAAGCATCAAGTTCCTTCACGGCGACGTCTACCGGGGCTATGCGGCCGTCGGCGACGCCGCCGGTCTCATCTTCCTGATCGGCATCGTGTGGGCGATCATTCGCCGCTACGGCCCGTGGAACTGGCGTCCCTACCGCATTCGCATCAAGAGCAAGCCCGAACACATGGTGATCCTCGGCGTGTTCTTCGCCATCGCCGTCACCGGTTTCGGCGCCGAGATGTTCCGTATCGCCGAACAGGGCCACTTCGATGCCGGCCTCCCCAGATACGAGGAGTGGAGCTTCATCGGCTACCCACTCGCCGAGCTCGTCGAAGACTGGGACAACCTCGCCGGGTGGCATCAGGCCTGGTGGATCGCCCACGTCCTCAGCTTCATTGCGTTCCTCGTGATCCTGCCGACCACGATGCTGCGCCACATGTTCACGTCGCCGTTGAACATGTACTTGTCCGACAAGGACCGCCCCAAGGGCGCGATGAAGCCGATGCCTGATCTCGTCTCGGGCGACACCGAACTCGAAACCTTCGGCGCCTCAGTGATCGAAGACTTCACCTGGAAGCAGCTGCTCGACACCGATGCCTGCACCATGTGTGGCCGCTGCACGTCGGTGTGTCCGGCCCACGCCACCGGCAAGCCGCTCGATCCCCGCGAGATCGTTCTGAAGACGGGCGAGGTCATGGCCCGCACGGGTGATCCGGCCGTGTCGCCTCCGATCGGCGTCGACGACGACATCACGGTGCCAGCCAACTGGATGTTCGACCGCGTCACGCAGGACGAGCTGTGGGCCTGTACCTCTTGCAAGGCGTGCGATGAGATCTGTCCGGTCAACATCGAGATCCTCGACAAGATCCTCGACATGCGTCGCTACCTCACGCTGATGGAATCCGACTTCCCGAGCGAGCTCGGTCAAGCGTTCCGTTCCATGGAGAACTCCTCCAACCCGTGGGGTATGAGCCAGAGCGAGCGGGCCGACTGGACGGCCGGAGTCGAGGGCATCAACGTCATCGACGGCACCGACCCGATCGAAGCCGAGTACCTCTACTGGGTCGGCTGTGCCGGATCGTTCGACGACAAGAACAAGAAGGTCACCCAGTCAATGGCGAAGCTGATGCAGCGCGCCAACGTCGACTTCGCCATCCTCGGCCCGGCCGAAAACTGCACGGGTGACTCCGCTCGCCGCTCCGGCAACGAGTATTTGTTCCAGATGCTGGCGAGCCAGAACATCGAGACGCTCAACAACATGGGCGTCAAGAAGATCGTCACGCAGTGCCCGCACTGCTTCAACACACTGGCCAACGAGTACCCCCAGCTGGGTGGGCACTACGAAGTCGTCCACCATTCGCAGTTCCTCGAATGGCTCGTCGACCAAGGCCACCTCGACCTCGACGGCGCCGAGCTCGAAGAGCGCGTCGTGTACCACGACAGCTGTTACCTCGGCCGCCACAACGACGTCTACATGGCCCCTCGCAAGGTGCTCGGCATGCTCGGCGGCATCGAGATCGTCGAGGCGGAGCGCAACGGCACCAAGGGCATGTGCTGTGGCGCCGGCGGCGCTCGCATGTGGATGGAAGAGACCATCGGCGAGAAGGTCAACGATGTCAGGGCCAAGGAGCTGGTCGACACCGGCGCCACACAAGTCGCGACTGCGTGTCCCTTCTGCTACGTGATGATGGACGACGGCGTGAAGGCCGCGGGCAAGGAAGAAGACGAGGTCCGCGTGGCCGACATCGCCATCCATGTCCTCGGCGCGATCGAAACCGGCGAGGCCAAACGCGCCGCAGAATTCACCTGAACCCTTCGGTTCCGGCAGAGGTAGGTTCGGGGGGTGAGTGATTCGCCCACGATCCTGGTGATCGACAACTACGACTCGTTCGTCTACATCCTGGTGCAATACCTCGGGGAGCTGGGCGCGACACCCGTCGTCCGCCGCCACGACGAAATCGACCTCACTGGCATCCGCGAACTCGATCCCGACGGCATCCTGATCTCACCGGGGCCGGGTACTCCCGATGATGCCGGTGTGTCGGTTGCGGTGCTCGACGAGTTGAAGGGCTCCGTGCCGATCTTCGGGGTCTGCCTCGGCATGCAGTGCATGGGGCAGGCGTTCGGAGGCAAGGTCGTGCGGGCACCCGAAGTGATGCACGGCAAGACCTCGTTCGTTCGCCACACCAACGTCGGAGTCTTTCGCGGCCTTCCCAATCCGGTCGAAGCCACCCGCTATCACTCGTTGATCGTCGAGCGGTCATCGATCCCCGACAGCCTCGAGATCACCGCCGAGACCGACGACGGTCTCGTGATGGGACTCCGCCATCGAGAATTCGATGTGGAAGGCGTGCAGTTCCACCCCGAGTCCGTCCTCACGAGCGCGGGCCACGACCTGCTGAAGAACTTCCTGGCGCGCTGCGGCGCCTCGACCAGCGCCTGAACGCTAAGGGTCTTCGGGCAGCGTTGTCGTTGTTGTGGTTGTGGTTGTCGTGGTGGTCGTGGATGTCGGCGGCGGACCCGCTTCGCCCACGACGATCACGACCTCAGAACCCTTGTCGACGCTCGTGAAGCTGCCCGGATTCTGCTCGAGAACCAGACCGACCTGCGGGTCGCCGAACGGCACCGTACGGAAGTCCGCAATGGGAACGAGGCCCTGGTTGCGCAATGTCAGCTCGGCCGTGTCGTAGAAGAGGCCGAGCACCGACGGCACGTCGACCTGTTCGATCCCGGACGACTTGTAGATCGTGATGATGCTGGCCACGTCGACAATCGCATCGGCCGGCGGATCCGTGCGGATCACGCGGTCGACCGGGATCACATCAGAAGCTTCTTCGAGGGTCTCGTCGGAGACCGTGAAGCCGAGATCGCGAAGAGTGTTGAACACCTCTCCGACGCTCTTGCCTTCGAAGTCGGGCACCACGATCTGGTCGCGTCCCAAGGACACCACGATCGTGACCGGCTCTTCGAGCGGATGCTCAACACCGGTGCGCGGGGTCTGCTCAACCACGGTGCCGACGTCGAGCACGCTGAACTCGTTTTCCACAACAACGCTGTAGCCGACCTCGCCGAGTACCCGTTCGGCCTCCTCTTGCGTGAGCGTGACCACCGACGGAACGACGATCGCTTCGCCAGTGCTGACGATCAGCTTCACCTCGGTATCGGGGTCGAGCTTCTGCCCGGCCGCGGGGACCTGACCGAACACCACGTCCTTGTCGACATTCTCGTTTCGTTGACCTTCGCGGGTGGGCACGAGGCCGAGGTCACGGATCGCGTCCTCCGCGTCGAGTACGTCGAGTCCGTCGAAGTCGGGCAGTGTGACCTTGTCGACGGTGACCTCATCGGGTTCACCCGAATCGTCGCCGAACAGCCCGAGCTGACGACCGAACGCGATCGTGAGGAAGCCCAGGATGAAGATCAGCACGCCGAGACCGACGAGGAGCGCCGCTGTGCGCTTCCAATCGTCACGCGGTGGCTCGTCGTCGTAGTAGTAACCGCCCGCCGCGTACTGCGCGGCCAGGGCATTGGGATCGAGAACGACGGCCGGTTGGGCAGCATCGGGCACTACTGCGGCAGTAGCCGCCGGGGTCACAGGCTGCACCGTGGTGGCATCGGCGACTTCGGGCCCAGGCTCCGATTCAGCGGCGGCGGCGGGTTCCGCCGCGCCGGCAGCACCACCAGCCACCGCACCGCCAGGAGCAGCTCCGCCGGGCACCTGATGGGCACCGGCCAGGTAGCGGCGAAGATCGCTTCGCAGATCTTCGGCGCTGGGATAGCGGTTGGCCGGGTTCTTCGCCAGGAGCTTCATCGTGATCGCGTTGAGCGACTTGGCCACGGGGATGCCGCGCTCGATCAGCGTCTCGGGCTTCTCCTGCACGTGCTTGTAGGCGACGGCAACCGGAGTCTCGGCCTGGAAGGGCGGAGTGCCCGCGAGCATCTCGTAGAGCACGACACCGAGCGAATAGAGGTCGCTGCGCCCGTCGACCTGCTTGCCCTGCGCCTGCTCGGGCGAGAAGTAGGTGGCCGTGCCCATCACGGAGCCGTGTTGGGTGAGACCGGCATCGGTGCCGCCCGCGAGCGCGGTGGCGATGCCGAAGTCGGCGACCTTCACGTCGCCGCCATCGGACACGAGGATGTTGCCCAGCTTCACGTCGCGGTGCACGAGGCCGGCCTGATGGGCCGTGGACAACGCGTTGGCCACATCAGCCGCTATCTCGGCGGCTCGATCGGGCTGGAGCGGGCCGGTGGATCGCAACACGTCGGACATGCTGCGGCCGGACACGTGCTCCATCACGATGTAGTAAGTGCCTCGCTCCTGGCCCCAATCGTAGATGCCCACGATGTTGGGATGGTTTAGGTTGGCGGCAGCCTGCGCCTCCCGACGGAAGCGCTCGACGAAGTTGGGATCGTTGGCGAACTCGGGGAAAAGCACCTTGAGCGCGACCTCGCGGTCGAGCAGATCATCCCGAGCGAGATAGACATCAGCCATCCCGCCACGAGCGATGTGGCGCAGCAGTTCGTAACGTCCGTTGAAGACGGTTGGGCCCTGATCGGACATGGCCGCAGATTCTAACTGCGAGTCGGGGCGGGACCGTTGCAGGCCCCCCGACTCACTTGAAACGCCCGCCTGAACACTCAGTCACCACCCAGGCCGAAGGCCGCTTCGATCACGGCCCGAGCGATCGGCGCAGCCACCGTTCCACCAGTTTGTTCGCTCGCTCCAGGCTGGGCTTCGACGATGACCGCCACCGCGATCTCTGCCGGCTGACCGGGTGGACCCGCGAATCCGACGACCCACGCATGCGAACTCGCCGGGATGGTCCCGAGCTGCGCGGTGCCGGTCTTGCCTCCCACGGTCAGCCCATCGACCTGCATTGCCCGTGCCGTGCCGACAGTGGCGACATTGACCATGGCTTCTTGAAGCTGGCCGGCCGCGAACGGCGACAACGACGTCCTCCAGATCGACGGCTCGACGGTGTCGTAGATGTCGCCATCAGCCGAGCGGACTTCGGCGACGACATGGGGGGTCATCATCATGCCGTCGTTGGCGATAGCGGCCGCGACCATTGCCATCTGAAGTGGCGTGGCCTTCACGTCGTTCTGACCGATCGAAGCCTGAGCGAGAATCGCCGAGTTCTCGTGGATCGGTGTGGCCCCGTTTGGTGCTTCGTTCTCTCCCTGCGTCAGATAAGCGCTGAGATCGGCGATGTAGTCGCCGTAGTCGGTCGGGAATCGCGACCGTGCGGCGTCGGGAAGATCGATCACGGGTTCGGAGTTGAAGCCGAAGTTCTGCGCGGTCTGCGCCATCGGACCGGGGCCGAGCCACTCGGCGCCGATCTCTGCGAAGGTTGCGTTGCACGACTTCTGCAACGCCAGCAGGAGGTCGCCGCCGCAGGTCGACCCACCGAAGTTGTGGATGTCGCGGCCCGAGGGAAGGGGCTCGTAGCGGTCGGTCTCAGGCCAGACCGGCGCGGTGAGCGAGATGCCGCCGAGGTCGAGCGCAGCCGCAGCGGTGACGAGCTTGAACGTGGAGCCTGGGAAGAACACCTCACGGAAGGATTTCGCGAGGAGAGGGTTCTCCGGGTCGGCGAGCAGGGAGGCATAGGCGGCATTGACCGCAGACCCGTCGAGCCCCGACAGCAGATTGGGGTCGAAACTCGGAGATGTCCAAAGGGCGAGCACCTCGCCCGTTCTCGGATCAACGGCCACGACCGAACCGTTTCGATCACCGAGCGTCTCCGCCGCCGTTCGCTGTAGGTCGTCGCGGAGCGTCATGACGACGGTGCCTGTGGTGTCGCGGTCGACGAAGAGATCCTTGATCGACTCGAACTGTTGGTCGAGTCGCGCCCCGGCGAGCTGGTCGTTGTATTCGCGCTCGAGTCCGAACGCCCCCTGATTGAACGACTGAAAGCCCACCGAATGGGCGTAGAGCTCATCAGCCGGGTACTCCCGCCGGAAGTCGATCTCCCCGGCGTCGACCGCCACGGAACGGGCCACGACCACACCATCAGCCGTGATGATCTCACCTCGCTCCTGGCCGAACGCCCGAAGCTGTGGGCGGATGTTGCCTTCGTGATCCTTGTACTCCTCGGCCTCGACGAATTGCACGCGATTCAGCTGAGCGAACAGCACGGTGTACATCACGAGAAAGGCGATACCGAGAGTGCGAATTCGTCGGTTCATTTGGCCGACACCGTCGTCGTGACGGTTCTCTGCTCATGCGAGAGCCGCATCAAGAGCGCAAGAACGATGTAGTTCGAGACCAGCGCCGAGCCACCGTAGGAGACAAAGGGCAGCGTGATGCCCGTGAGCGGAATGATGCGAACAACGCCGGCCATGATGATGAACGCCTGGATGCCGAGCAACGTGGTGAGCCCGACCGCGAGCAACTTCTCGAATGGGTGCGTCGCTCGAAGGGCGATGCGCAGGCCCGATCCGATGACGATGAGGAAGGCCATCAGGATCGCGGTGGTGCCGGCCAGGCCCATCTCCTCGCCGATAGCCGCGAAGATGAAGTCGGTTTCGACAAAGGGGACTCGATCGGGCTCGCCGCGGCCGAGACCCGTGCCGGTGAGTCCCCCCTCGGCCATCGAGTAGGTGGCCTGGATGATCTGGAAGCCACTGTCTTGCGGATCGGCCCAAGGATTCAGCCAACTGTCGATGCGCCTCTCGACATGGCTGAACAGCTGGAGCGCGATTGCGCCGCCGGCCAAGAACATCGCTGCGCCCAGTCCGAGCCACATCGCTCGCTCGGTCGCAACCCACATGAGCACCACGAACAACGCGAACACGAGCATCGACGAGCCAAGATCGCGCTCCAGCACCATCACGCCGACCGAGGCCACCCAGGCCACCCCGATCGGCGCAAGATCGCGAAGTTCGATGCGGTTCCTGATCAAGGCGCCGGCGTCGACCAGATACGAAGCGAAGAAGAGGGCGAGGGCGATCTTGGCGAACTCTCCCGGTTGGAAATTGACCGGTCCGATGCTGACCCAGATGCGGGCTCCGTTGAGCTCAATCCCGATCGGCAGGAGCGGCAGCGCGAGCAACACGACGCCGCCCACACCCAGCAGATAGCGATACTCGGCGAGCGCACGGATCCGGGGGACGAGGATCAGGGTGACGACGAAGCCACCGATACCCACGGCCGACCAGACGGACTGGAGCGCGGCGAGCCTGCTTCCTCCGTCGACATCGCCACCGAGCCGGGCGATCATCACGTAGCCCAGCCCGTTGAGGAGCAGTGCCATCGGAAGCAGCACTGGGTCAGCAGCCGCGGCAAAGCGCCGCACGGCCAGGTGCACGAAGAAGAAGAGGCCGAGCATCCACGCCAGGAATGGGCCGATGTTGGCCGGAACCGATGCCGACCGACCGAGGCTCGCCAGCCCATAGGCCGACACCACGACGACAGCGATCAGGGCAATCAGTCCGAGCTCGACTCGCCGCGGGCGGACCGCGGCGATCTGCGGGCGAACGACGGCGCGACGCTCGACCGCGGTCACGGGTCGACGGTGACGGCCCGCTGGAGAAGCTCGTCGGCGTAGGCCTCTGCCTCTTCCAGCGAATCGAACTCGCGTCCGTCGGCCACGTCGCTGAGATCATCGGGATCGAGCTCGGCCACCGTGATCTCGAGCGACTGCTCGACGGTGGGATCGAACCACAGAACCCCATCGGGTCGACCCTGGTAGATGACCACGGTCTCGCCCTCGAGTCCGACGAAGTAGCCCGACCGCGCGTAGGCCACCACCGACGAAACGAGCACGCCGAGGACCAGCATCACCGTGGCGACGAAGACCCCGAGTCGCCAAGTGACGAAGGGGGATTTCTCGACGGCGCGATCGACAAGAATCTCGTCGGGGTGGGGGTCGTTGGGCCCCGTCTCGACCGGGGGATCGAGACGAAGAACGCTGTCGGGGACGGCCTTGTGCACGGAGATGATGCGGTCGTCGGCGACGTCGGCGGCGGCGTCGGTGTCGACCACGTCGACGATCACCACTGTGACGTTGTCGCGGCCGCCGGCATCGCAGGCCGCGTTGACGAGCGCAACGGCCGCTTCAGCGGGCTCTTCGATGTCGCTGAGAACCGCGAAGATCTCTTCCGGGCTGAGCTCGTTGAACAGACCATCGCTGCACAACACGTAGCGATCATCGACCTTTGGAGCGAGCTCCCACGTGTCGACGAGCACCTTGTCGTCGATTCCCAGCGCCCGCGTGACGATGTTGCGTTGTGGGTGGGTGAGCGCTTCCTCCGCCGTGAGTCGACCGTCGCGCACCAGTGCCTCGACCAGTGTGTGGTCCTCGGTGATCTGCACGATTCCGTCTTCAGCTCGCCGGTACAGCCGCGAGTCGCCGACGTTGGCGACACCTAGGCGGGGGGCGTCGCCCACCGTCATGCCGACGAGGGCAACCAGCGTGGTGCCCATGCCTCGAAGCTCAGGATCGAGCTTCGAGCGGTCGACGATCTCCCGGTTGGCCTGCTGGACGGCCTCGATCAGGTCGTCGACCGATGCCACACCTTCGGCCTTCGCCATCTCGTCGACGGCAATGGCGGACGCGACCTCGCCGCCGTTGTGGCCCCCCATTCCGTCAGCCACAACGAAGACCGGAGTCATCGTGAGCAGCTGATCCTGGTTGGCTGAGCGAACGCGGCCGACATCGGTGGCGGTGCCCCATCGGAACTCGATCATGTGAGCTCCAAGATCACTTCACCGATGGTGATGCGGCCGCCCTGAGGTAGAGGGGTGGGGCGAGAGATTGCTTCGCCCGCGACCACGGTGCCGTTCGTCGAACCGAGATCCTCGACCGCCCAGCCGTTTTCGGTGGGGGTGACACGCGCGTGGACCTTGGAAACGTGGGCGTCGTCGATCGGGACACCACAGCCCGCGCCGCGTCCGATCGTGGTCTCGCCGTCGAGCGGAAAAGAATGGCCGGCGAGAGAACCAGGCGCGATGACGGTGAGTCGGGCCGGACCCGGCGCAGCCGTCGTGGTTTCGTTGGAGGAACCGGACCTCGCGGAGGGCGGCGGCCCTGCGTAGGCAGGCCGCTTCGCCGCAGTCGCCGGCTGCGGAGAACCGCTCGGAGTGGTCGTCTCGGCGCGCAGCTCGACCCACACGGCCCTGAGGACGCGGAGAAACACGAGATACACGAGGGCCAGAAGGCACACCCGGAGGACGATGAACAACTGGTCCGACACGGTCCGCTGAGACTAACGCTGTGCGCCGGTGCAGAAGTGACGCGGTGGTTCGATCGCCTCGTCAGCCCGCTCGAAACTCGATGGTGGAGGCGCCGATGTCGATGCGATCGCCGTCGACGAGGCGATGCGCAGTGACGGCGGCGCCGTTGACCAGAGTGCCGTTTGTGGACCCGTTGTCGGAAAGCACGAACCCGTCGCCATCGGGACGGATCGACGCATGTTCGCGACTGATGTTGGGGTCGTCGAAGGAGATCGTGCAGTCGGACAGGCGGCCCATGGTGACAATGAACTCTCCGAGCACGACGTGTTGGCCGCTCGGGAGGTGGAGCACGCCTACGCCACCGTCGGCCTCCTTCATCCGCGCGGTGACCTGGATCGTTCCGCCTCTCAGAGCATCGTCGCCCTCGAGCTCCACCTGAACGGGGCCCATGAAGGTCCAGCCCTCTTCTCGTGCGTGGTCTCGGGTCGCGTCGCAGAGTTCGCGGGTGAGCGAGTCTTGTACTTCCTCGAATCGTTCGAGATCGCCGCTGGCGAGAACCACCAAGAAGTGGTTCGCGACGACGGGTTGGCCCTTCACCCCGACACTGCGGGAGTCGGCCATTTCCCGAGCGATCTTGTGACCGACCTCGACGGGGCGCACGCCGCCGCGAAAGAAGCGGCCAACCGTGCCTTCCACAAAGCGCTCGAGACGTCGTTCCACTGACCGTAGGCCCACCTCGGTGAGGCTAGCGCTGTGCGTGAATCGTGAAGGACCGCCCCGGAATCCGGGCGAAAATGCGCCGGTCCGCGCTATCGTCACGACACGTTCACTTCGGTGTGCGGCCACGCGCGAGTGGCGGAATTGGCAGACGCGCAGGCTTCAGGTGCCTGTGCCCGTAAGGGTGTGGGGGTTCAAGTCCCCCCTCGCGCACAACTCACGGATCACCGGGGCCCCAGGGGATCAAGTCAGTGGTCGAGGGTCGGTGGCCGACCATGCACCACCTCGACCGGCACGCCGTCAAGGTGTGTCGGAAACGTCGGGCTCCGCCTGCTCTCGCCCGGTTTGCGCGGGAGAACCGTGACCCTGATCCCGATCTCATCGGTGACGACGTTGTCGACCCAGCGTCGAGCAACCTCCACCGAGACGACATCTGGCTCAGCGAGCCATATCGCTCGTAGGGGTGCCAGGGCATCGTCGGCACGTTTTACGAGATCGGGATCCGGGCGGGTCACGCTTCAGTACTCCTCACCGAATTCGGCCAGGGCCCGAGCATATTCCTCGGCGTCGAAACCCTCGCTGCAGCCGCATCCCCCGGAGCCTGCCTCTCCACCAGCGCCGGGGAAGCCTCCACCGAAGGGTCCGAATCGTCCACCAAAGGGAGGGGGATCCGGAAACGGGAACGGAGGCTTGACCGGAACCCACGGGGGACCGCACAGCCACGGGTACCGGCGGCACAGGTGCCAGAAGTGCGGGATCAGACGGATCGGCGGGATCTTCAACTTCGGGTAGCAGAGCACCGGCAAGAAGGAGAAGTTGAGTTCCGTCGCGATCGGTTGAATGGGACTGCAGATCGCGTTCTCGGCCGACGGCGCCGGGTTGCGCTCTCCGGCGAAGTGGAGCCCGATCGCTCTGTCGTTGGCCTCATTCAGCCACACGCTTCCCGAGTCGCCTCCCTGGCTGACCTCATAGTTCACCGCTGGCCAGGGCGCCCGGGGAACGATGCGAATCTGGTTGGAGAACGACACCACACCAGGGTCGCCGTAGTTGATCGCGGTGCTGAGACTCACACCGTCGACCACACCCTCGGTGATCCCCGTGGTCCGACCCGACTTCACCACGTTCATTCCGAGCGTCGCGGTGTCCATTCCTCGAATCGCGCCGAGCCCGAGGATGTCCCTCGAGTGACGCCGGCTGCCGTTCAGCGTGGCAACCGCCGCATCCATACGCGAGTCGAGGCGCATCTTGGTCAGGCTCGCGACCACGTCGGTGCCGCCATCGATGCGACCCGGTTGGAGAATGTCCTCCCCCACCGCGGCCGACGACGAGCCGGCGAGGATGTGCCAGTTCGAGAGGATCATCGGCTTGCACGAGGCTCGGTCGAAGACAATCGCTCCGAGCGTCCCAGCCGTCACTCGCGGGTTGCCACAGCTGATACCCCCGATGAGCGGGTCGATCGCCGTCTTGCGATCGATCGCCTGGAGCGCATCGTCATCCTCGAGCGCGATCGGAGCGGTCGAGGGAACGTAGGTCGCCTCGATCACATCGATCGGGAACCCCTTGAGCTTCTTCACTGCCTTGCCCGACTCGTTGAAGACCTCGGTCTTCGCGAGCTCGGCAGGTGCCACCTTCCGTTCGACATGGACCCGAACGGCGACATCGTCGGTGAGTGCATCGTCCTTGATCTTGTAGCCGACATCCACTGCGGTGACCCCGGGCCGGCGCAACCATTCGCGTCGGACCGTGTCGAGCGCAGCGATCGCATCTTCGACCACCTTGGCCGTTGGCTTCTTCGGCATGACATTCCCTCAATCTCGACCGCATCTCGGTCGTCTGAAGAGAAGAGCGACGAGTCGCTTGCCTGATACGAACTTCTCGGAAAAA
>Ga0315336_1000945_pt1 | contig 64392 bp, 45 predicted proteins | sample ASW5metaG_FD_204512 | JGI IMG/M metagenome (GOLD analysis project Ga0315336, IMG submission 204512) | Ammonia-oxidizing marine archaeal communities from Monterey Bay, California, United States - ASW #5 | ecosystem: Environmental > Aquatic > Marine > Intertidal zone | place: USA: California... | reverse complement strand
TACGTTATGACGAGTTTAAGTTGCGGGTAATAGCGCATGTCTGCCTCGTAGCCATCGTAAGAACCTGCATGACCAAACCATTCTCCGTATCTGTCACCGTCGATTCCCATTCCTAGGCCATATGAATTCTCTTGCCGGCTGCCCGTTAGCATTGCGTTCAAAGTACTATTGCGCAAAAGTAATCTGTCGCGAAATAGTGCAATTCCGAATTTTCCGAGGTCTTTTGCAGTAGACACAACTGGTCCGTCGCCCAATCTGCTAGCCCATGCTTGATCGCTGACATCGTAGCCTTCCGCATCATATCCACGCGCGAGTGACGGATCTGTGGGTAAAGCACCGGTGGTCGTATCCTTCATGTCAGCTTTGTCAAAGACACGCTTTTGCAGTGATGCTTGAAGCGAGCCGTCCAATTTTTGGAGGATGAAGCCTAAGAGCACATAATTGGTGTTTGTGTATTCAAATTGAGTTCCTGGTGGAAACTGTGGCGCCAGTCCGTAAGCGAAAGACAGAGCTTCGTCAGCGTTCCAAAGTATTGAAGGCGTTTCGAAGCTTTCTTCAACAAAACCGTCACTTAGGTATTCAGCAAGGCCTGAGGTGTGGTTCAACAGTTGGCGAACTGTTACTTTGTTGGCATTTTTTAGATGTTGAATGCCTTCAATTTGACCGATCAACGGCCAAATAAGCGTGTCCAAGTCCAGCAATCCTTCATCTACGGCTGAAAGAATGGCTACAGCGACCATCATTTTGCCAGAAGATGCAATATAGAAGCGGTTTGAAGTTTCCAGCTGTGTATTATTCTCCAAATTTGCGATGCCCGCGGCCAGATTGATTTCGGCCCGACCATCATCTGCGTGGACAGAAATACCCGGTAAGTCATTTGTTCGAATGAAATTGTCTAGTGCTTGCTGAATCTGAGCTGTTTGTGCAAACGTCGCAACAGGTGTCAGGAGAAACGCGGCGGACAGTACAAAAGCTTTTACGAGTGACATCAAGAACCTATCGACGTTGAGTTTTATGCTTGTGAAGTTAAGAGGGCGGCGGATCGCACTATATTATGTGCGCCGACGTTGTTGATGTCGTTTTCGCCAGTGAGCGCCATGGTGATGTCCAGTTCGTTCTGGATAATCTCAAGTGCTTTTGTTACGCCGGGTTTGCCAAGCGCACCTAGGCCATAAAGATAGGGTCTACCTATATAAACACCTTGCGCCCCGAGGGCTTTGGCGCGGAATACGTCAATGCCGGTGCGGATGCCGCCGTCCATGTGAACTTCAATTTCGCTGCCAACGGCGTCAACGATGCTTGGAAGAGCAGCAATGGAGGAGAGGGCGCCGTCTAGTTGGCGACCGCCATGGTTCGAGACGATGATAGCGTCAGCTCCCGTTTTTGCCGCCATTATAGCGTCTTCAGCGTCAAGAACACCTTTCAGGATCAATGGGCCGCCCCATTGTTCTTTGATCCATTCAACATCTTTCCACGATAGGGTTTCGTCGAATTGCGTGTCGGCCCATTCGCCAAGTGATGCTAGGTCTGTCACGTCGGAAACATGCCCAAAAATGTTGCCGAATTGGTGCCTTTTTGTGCCCATCATGCGCATGCACCATCCCGGGCGTGTTGCGAACTGCCAGAATGTGTCCAAGTTGATCTCTGGAGGGGCTCTGAGGCCGTTTCTAAGATCTTTGTGGCGTTGGGATAGGATTTGAAGATCAAGCGTTAGGACAAGCGCTGAGCAGCCCGCAGCCTTAGCGCGCTCAATCAATCGGATGTTAAAGTCGCGATCATTCATGACGTATAGCTGGAACCAGAATGGTTTCTTAGTGGCTGCAGCTACGTCTTCAATTGAGCAAATGCTCATTGTTGAAAGAGTGTAGGGCACGCCAAACTCTTCGCTTGCCTGCGCCGCAAGAATTTCTCCATCAGGGTATTGCATGCCGGTAGAGCCGGTTGGAGCGATTGCAACAGGCATGGCCAGCTCTTGCCCGATCATTTTCGTTTTGAGCGATCTATTGCTCAAGTCAACTGCAACGCGCTGGCGCAGTTTGATCTTTTCAAAGTCGCTCTCGTTTGCCCGATACGTGCTTTCTGTAAATGCGCCGCTATCTGCATACTCAAAAAACATCTTTGGCACACGTTTTTGCGCCAATTCTTTCAGATCGTTTATTTCTAGAATCTTCATGTTGCCCTCTGGTTCAAACATGAAGCTAAGTTCGGAATGGTGCGAGGGCAAGGCTGTCTAGTTAGTTGACCCCTAAAAGTGGATTTTTAGGTATGCCAAAGCAAATGCTGTCTCGGTCAAAATGGCCAAAAGAATCCAAGGACCAGCAAATCCTCTAATAAACTCGTAGAGGCCTGTGGCTGCAAGGCCCGCCATAAGTACTGCCATGCCGATGCTGAAGGACGATCTTGATTTCTGATCTGGTGTGTCACGCAGAAGATATGACATCACCGTAACACCTAGGAAGAGCATTGCTGCACGTTTTGCCAAAAAGTCGCCTGTTTCGTGCTGAGGAACACCAAAAACCCAGTAGATAAATGAAGGGGCAAACAGAAGGATTGTGGCGAGTGTAAGCGCTAGCAGGCTTGTGGCCAGCGACAGATTTCTAAAACTCAGCATTATGGTTCATCCCCGCAGTCGTTTTTAAAACGATAGCGGCTAGGTCATTCTCTGCGAACCTGACAATCTGTCGCTACTTACGCGTGGCTGCAAATAGTGCAATTGCAGCGGCGTTGGACACGTTTAGTGATTTGATCGGCCCTGGCATATCCAAGCGCACCATTTTGTCACAAAGCTCACGTGTGCGATGACGAAGGCCCTTGCCTTCGGCGCCCAGAACAATCGCTAGTTTGACATCTGGGTTGTTTGATCCAAGTTCTTCATCTGCTTCAGAGTCAAAGCCAACACACATGAAGCCCATCTTTTGCAGTTCTTGGATGGCATTGCCCAAGTTTTTCACTTCAATTGTTGGCGTCCAATCTAGGGCACCGGAAGCGGATTTGGCCAAAACGCCAGTTTCTTGCGGTGAGAAGCGAGCAGGGGTGACGACAGCGTCTGCCCCAAATGCACAAGCGGAGCGAAGGATAGCACCAACATTATGTGGATCAGTGATTTGGTCGAGAATCAAAAGCAGTTTTGCATCTTCCAGGCCTTGGAACGATTGTCGTTCAACTGGCTTGGTATGTAATGCAAGACCTTGGTGAACCGCATCCTTGCCCAACATTTCGTCGAGTTTACGTGGACTAACGTCTTTCACCTTAACGTTGATCTTCACGCCTTCGTCTTCCAATCGCTTAATGGCATTTGGAGTGGCATATAGGGTGTGTTTGAAGCGATCTTCGTTTTCCAAAGCAGCCTGAACAGGGTGCAGTCCATATATATAGAGCTGGCCATCCTCAACGGGATTGCGTTTGGGTTTACGACGTGGCTGAAATCTTGATTTGTCTTTCATATGTGCTCGGTATCCTGAAAGAGCGCTCAGGTCCAGCACATTTGATAAGGCATTGATAAGGAAAAAGACCTTGGAAATGCGGGGGATTACAAAAAGGTTCGCGAAAACAACATATTTGGTGTTGACACAAAGCGCCATGGTGACCATAAACCGCGCGTTACCTCGTTTCTTTTTTGAAGCGAATTGTACTCGGACCCGAGTTACATTGAATAGATGTGGAGGGGTGGGTGAGTGGTTAATACCACCAGACTGTAAATCTGGCGCCTTAGGCTACACTGGTTCGAATCCAGTCCCCTCCACCATTCAATGAAAACGGCCCCGAGACGGATGCGGGTATAGCACAATGGTAGTGCAGCAGCCTTCCAAGCTGAATATGCGAGTTCGATTCTCGCTACCCGCTCCAAATACAAGCGTTTTAGGACGCATCCAAAATTTGATAGTCTTTTCCAGTCGCTTAGCTGAATACGAAGCGCGAAGGCGCAACGCCAGCACCTATTCTGTTGGATTTGAGTTCGTCTAGTTCGCTATTTGCGGTTCTAGGTTTTGCGGCTTCGACGGTTAGAGTGAGGTATGGCATCACTGCGTTTTGCTGTGAGTGGTTTCGCTCTGAATAAACTGCAGTGTTCTAAAACTCAGGAATGTTCTCTCTGAACACAATTTGAAGTCTTGGAGGGTGTGGATTAAATGATGTTTGATTGATCGCGGCCGTCAGAATTCCAATCGCTTCGCGAGCTTGAACGCGTGGATGCTGGTCAATAATTGCGTCGAATGTGCCATCGAGTAGAAGCGATTTTCGAGACTCAGTTAAATCGTGGCCGATGAATACGAGTTCTTGGTCGCGTCCGTTTTCACGCAAGGCTTTTGCAATACCTTGATTTCCAGCGCCGATGCTGTAGATTCCAGCAAGTTCTGGGTGGCGCTTTAGCATTTCGTTTGCGGCTTCGTAAGCCTTTTTACTGTCGTCTCGAACTTCGACAAAATCAACGATGGATAGGTTTGAATATTCTTCAGAAATAATACTTTTAAACCCTGCTTCGCGCTCTTCATGTCCTCTGTAAGATAGAGAGCCTGCAAAAACAGCAATTTTCTTCTCAGTGTTGCCGCCTAAGAAACGCCCAAGCACATAACCCGCAAGTCTACCTGCCGCTCGGTTATCAATCCCCACGTAGCCTGACGTTGGGATGTGATGAATATCAGACGCTATGGTGACAATCTTGACGCCGTTCTTTGCTGCTGAGCGGAGCGCTTCTCTAACCCTTGGATGATCTACTGCGATTATCCCGACACCCTTGATGTCCTGGCTCAATGTTTCTAACGCCAAACTGAGCGAATTCGGGTCAAACCCTTCGACTTCGAGTATTTCGACATCGATTTGTTCATTAAGGTTGGCTTGTTCAATTATGTGGTCGCGAAGGGAGAGGATGAAGGTGTTTTGGCCAGTTGGCAGGATAAATGCCATCTTTGTGCGCGTTTCTGTCGGCGTTGGCTGTGCAGAATTCAAGTATCCCAATGCGTCTGCAGTCTGCAGTACAAGGTCTATTGTGTGTTTACGCACACCTGCTCGAGCGTTGAGCACGCGATCAACTGTGGCTTGCGATACTCCGGCCTGTTCTGCAATGTCTGCAATTGTTGGTCTCATCGAAAAGCCTTTGCCTAGAAAATTTTGCTCTGCATTTGTGTGACCTGCCGATCATCTGTGGTGCAAAACTATTAGTTCGAAGTCCGTTAGAATTGATGTCTATTCATTCTGGTTCAGTATTCCCATGCATAAGAATCGGGCCCAGAATGATGCGGGTTGATTTCAGTATCACCTCAAAATGATGTAAAATCAAGCAAAAACCAACGCATTGCGAGGGTGGTTTTGCAGTTTTTCAATTGTTTCCCAAAATATGTGATTGAGACTGTTGGTGGCTACTTTTGGGTGGGTGTTGCTGTCTATCTATCTGAAAGTATGCGATAAATTCGATCAATTTGTTTGCTGGGTTGATGTGAATTCACTCAAAAAGAAGGAATATTTGTATCCGTTCCAACTTCTGGTCCATTGACGAGCAATCAAAATCAGGTAGATTACATCATCAAGAACATCAAAATGATGTAATTGGGAGGAAGATATGACTAACGATTCAAAATTGACGCGAAGAAGTTTCATGGCGGGTGTCGGCAAAGCAGCAATGCTATCTGCTGTTGCGTCGCCGATGTACTTCAGCCCTGCACGGGCCGCGGGTTCACCGAATTTGTCGTCGGGTATGATTGGCGGGCCGACTGGCTTTCCTGGTGCTCAGCGATATCAATATGGTCCAGATACACCTGAGGGCAGGGCAGTTGAGGCAATTCGCGCTTTGAAAGGAGCCGGCAAGGCACCTTCAAAGATTGTGCTTGGTTTGTCGGATGGTTCAATTGGTCAATTGACCAAGCCTTTCCCGGAAGGTGCACCATCGATCAAGGAGCTATGGGAGCAGGAAACCGGCGTTGAGCTTGAAATTGTGAGCTTGCCAAACGGACAAGAGTTCACCAAGGCGATGCAAGACATCTCCACTCAAACGGCGACGTTTGATATCTATACAACAGAGTGGAACCGTTTGGGCGATTTGGCCGAAACTGGCGGCATTGCAAAACTGGATGATTTTGTTGCCGAGTACAAACCTGAATGGGACGATGGTGAGCGAGGCTATGTAGGCGGCGCGCAAGGTGTTTCGCTCCTTAATATGTATCGCGGGTCAACTTACGGTGTATCATTGGATGGTGACTTCCAAACTTGGAACCACCGGGGTGACTTATTTAACAATCCCAACGAGATGCGAGCATTCGAAACTGAGTACGGCTATGAACTGAGTGCGCCTAAGACTTGGGAACAACACGATCAAATCGCTGCATTCTTCCATCGTCCCGAAGATGGTTTGTTCGGTTCAACCGACCTTAGAAACCAAGGTTGGGGCTATACAAACTGGTATCAACGCTACACATCAATGGCTTCGCCAAATCAATTCTTGTTTGCTGACGATGGGTCAGGCTTGATCAATTCAGAGCAAGGCATTGCTGCAACTCAAGAATATGTCAACTCACTAGCACATCACTCTCCAGATGCCATTTCGTGGAGCTGGCCTGAGCAATATGGTAACTTCGCCTCTGGCGGTGCCGCAATGACTTGCGCATTCTCGAACCTACCAAAATTCCTTGATAACCCGGCAAACGAAGGTTCGAAAGTTACTGGAAAAGTTCAGTCTCACTTGCCTCCGGGTCGTGAAATTGATGGCAAAATTGTCCGCCGTTCAGTTCTTTGGTTCTCATTGACCGCAACTGTCTCAGCTCAGTCAAAAAATCAAGAGGCGGCATACTTATTCCTTCAGTGGCTCGGCTCGAGCCGTATCTACTCTTGGATGACAGCCAACCCCGGTGGATATTTTGATCCATTTAGGCTCTCAGATTTCAGTGATCCATTAGTTCGTGAAACTTACCACGGCTATCACATGGATGTTGTGCGAGACACAGTTGAGCGTGCGGTCCCGACCATCAACTATCCAGGTGCTACAGCGTTCCACAACGCGTTAGATGAAAATCTTATGGCTGCGTTGACCAATGCAAAGACACCTGAGCAAGCGATGGCTGATACTGAAAAGCAGTGGAAAAGAGTTGCTCGACGTATTGGTGAGGAAAAACTCACGGACGCGATCAAGGCAAACAAGGCTGCTTGGCCAACGGTTCTTGATCCAATCGTCTAACCCTCCAGGAATGGAGTGGCGGGGGATTTCTTCGCCACTCCAAAGTCAAAGTATTTGAGGACTAAATGCAACGTTCCCTTTTCTTCCAAATCTTTAGATATGTTGCACTAGCAATTGTCGTATCGATTACGCTCATTCCGACCCTGTGGATGATATCCATGGCGTTCAAGCCGATTGCTGAATGGTCAGCGACTGGCGCAGATCTAACGTGGTGGCCAAAGAACCCTACCTTGGACAACTTCCGGTTTATATTTGGCACTTCAACTAACGAATTGATTGTCGCGTTGGAGACTTCTGCGGGTCGGCCAATTTTGGCTTCATTGTTGTCCGCAAGTTTTGGTACTGCGATCGCTATGATTGGCGGCACGAGTGCGGCTTACGGGCTTTCACGATTTGGATCGGGCGGAAATCTACCTCTGGCACTAATTCAACTGCGCTTGTTCCCGCCAATGGCTGTCATGATTCCAGTGATGATTATGTGGGCCTACCTTGGCTTAATCGATACGTGGTGGGGGCTGTCACTCATCTACGGTATTGTAACTCTGCCATTCGCGTTTTGGTTGATGAAGACATTCTTTGACGACATGCCCCGTGAAATTGAAGATGCAGCACTTGTAGAAGGTTGCTCAAGGCTACGAGTTTTCCTCAAAATTACATTGCCGATTATGAGCCCAGCTTTGGCCTCATCAACTCTGTTTGTGTTCATCATGAATTGGTCTGACTATCTAATCGCATTGCTTCTTACGACGCGTGATTGGGTGACGATACCTGTTTACATGACGTCTCTGTCTTCTTCGATGACAGGTCAATTATACGGCGCGAAAGCCGCTTTGGGCCTAATTGCTGCTGTGCCACCAGTTGTCATGGGTATTGCAATCCAGAAACACCTTGTCCGCGGCTTAACTTTTGGGGCGCTAAAAGAATGACCGATACTCATATGTTAAATAGTCCTGAGAATGCGTCTGCGACACAGTCTGAAGAGAAGAAACTGGGTTTTTATCTGACACTGCCCGCGCAATTGTTGGTGTTATTCATTGCCGTGTTCCCAATCCTTATGCAGGTATATATCTCGCTGAGTGATTGGTCTCCACTTGAGGGCATCCCTTGGTGGCGTGCATGGGAGCTTTGGAATACCTTTGCCAACTTTACAGACTTAGCAGACGACAGTCGTTTCTGGGGTGCTTTGGGAAGAACCGTGTTTGTCATGATGGTTTGTGTACCGGTAGAGTTCTTGCTGGGGCTTGGTCTTGCGATTTTGTTTGTAGATGAGTTCGCCGGAAAACGTGCGCTGTACTCAGTCATGCTTATTCCGATGATGGTTGTTCCTGCTGTTGCTGGCTACATGTTCTTCATGCTCTTCCAGTCAGGCGGTCCAGTTAATGACATTTTGACGTTCTTCGTTGGGCACCCTGTAACAATCGCATGGTTGTCAGACCCTGACCTGGCATTGGCCGCTGTGATCATCGCTGATGTTTGGCAATGGACACCATTGATGTTTCTGATCCTATTGGCCGGTATGGTCGGTGTTCCGGAAGATCAGCAAATGGCTGCCGTTTTGCTCGGTGCCTCGTGGACACGTCGTTTCTTCACAATTGTGCTGCCACGGATGAAGACGATCATGATTATTGCGGTTGCTATTAGGGTGATTGAGAATTTCAAGATCTTTGACACGCTTCACATCATGACAGGAGGAGGGCCCGGCGTCGCAACTGAAACAATATCCGTGTACATTTATAAGGTCACTCAACAAGAGCTGATCTGGGGATATGTAGCTGCAATTGCCCTAGCTATCTTGATCGTACTTTCTATCGTCTCGGCCTTTGCCATTAAGAAAATGAACGCAAAAAGGAATTCGGCATGACGGAAATTGTTTTGCAGGGTTTAGGAAAAACCTTTGGCACGTTCACTGCTTTGTCAGGCATGGATTTGACCATTAAGGATGGCGAGTTTGTCGCTTTGCTTGGACCATCTGGTTGCGGCAAGTCGACAACAATGAACATGATCGCAGGGATGATTGATCCCACAGAAGGCAGCATAAAGTTCGACGGTCGTGAAGTGAATAACGTCAATATGGCGAAACGGGGTGTTGGTTTTGTGTTTCAAAACTTCGCCATATTCACCCATATGTCTGTCAGAGAGAACTTGGCGTACGGCCTAAAAGCGCAAGGGGTTTCCAAGAAGGAGCAAGCCGAGCGTGTCAAAAAGATTGCGGAATTGTTGCAGCTTTCGGACATGCTTGACCGACCTGCTGCTGGCCTTTCCGTAAACATATTGCAGCGACTAGCAATAGGTCGGTCTGCAGTAGTGGAGCCAGCGATCTTCCTCCTTGATGAGCCTCTATCCAATGTGGATGCTGCATTTCGCGCGGTAATGCGCACGGAGCTAAAACAGCTACAACGTCAGTTTAAACAAACGATGGTTTATGTGACCCACGATCAACTCGAAGCTATGACAATGGCCGATCGGATTGCTGTGATGGACCACGGGAAGCTGCTGCAAGTAGGTACGCCGCTTGAAGTCTACAATGATCCAGCAGATGTTTTTGTCGCTCAGTTCATTGGATCGCCGGGAATGAACCTTGTTGAAGGGGATCTCTCGGTCCGCGATGGGATTCCCATGGTTGACTTAGGGAGTGCTGGTTTTTGCATAATTGACGACCCAAAGATTGTAGCACGAGCAGATACGCTTCCAAAAAGGGTGACCGTTGGATTTAGGCCCGAGCAAACTCAATTGAGTGCTGATGGATCGATGAGTTTTGAAACAACATTTGTCGAGCGAATTGGTTCACGCACTGTGCTCCATATTGGCGATGTAGATGCTGGTTTGAAACTTGTTTCATCCAATCATACGGTTGTGCCTCAACTTGGCGCGTTGGCAAAGTTTTCTATCAATCCTGGCGCAGTTCGCCTGTTCGATGTTGATACAGGAAAAGCAATTGGGGAGGCGAAATAGTGGCTTCGATTAGTTTCAAAAATGTGAGCAAGAGCTTCGGCGATACAGTTGCCTTGGATGACGTAAGTTTTGATGTGGCCCATAACGAATTCTTTTGTTTGTTCGGCCCACCGCTTAGCGGAAAATCTACGATCCTTAAGATCATCTTAGGGCTGGAAATGCCAGATGAGGGCGAAGTTTTGATTGATGGTGAGCGTGTGAACCATGTTTCTCCTGCGGATAGAAATGTTGCCATGGTTTTCCAAAACCTAGCGTTGTTCCCTCATATGTCTGCTAAAGAAAACGTATGTTTCCCTTTGATGGAACGCCGGATTGATCCCGAAATTATTGCAGTGCGTTTGGCCGAAGTGGCAGCAAAACTGCACATTGGGCATATTTTGGATAAGCCTCCTTCACAACTTTCGGGGGGCGAAAGACAGCGTGTCGCCATTGCGCGTGCGTTGGTGCGCGATCCGGTTGCATATCTGATGGATGATCCAATTTCGGCTTTGGATGCGCGCCTGAGGGAACAAACTAGAGTTGAGCTTCGCCGCATCCAACAAGAAATGGGACAAACGCTTATCTATGTGACCCATGATCAAGAAGAAGCGATGTCAGTTGCTGATCGAATGCTGATCCTGAAGGACGGAAAGGTTCGCCAAATTGGCAAGCCAGTAGAATTGTATGACCAGCCAAACAGTACTTATGTGGCGCAAATGCTTGGCGCGCCGGCTATCAATATTCTTCCATCAGCTTGGGCCAGCAAAAACGCCGGTGTTAGCCAAACAGATGCTGCCAAAGTGGGTGTGAGGCCAGAGGACTTTAAGATTGAAACTGCGGACCACAAAACTGGCACGGATATTCTTGAAGTTGAAACGTTAGGTGCATTCACAACTATCACCGTTGCCGGCCCTGACGCGCCCGTTAAGATTGCCCTGCGTGGTCAGGCAGAATTGAATGTCGGTGACAGAATTCGACTAAGTGCGGACCCAAAACAAACGCTTTTATTCGATGAAGCAGGAGAAGCGCTGACTACAGCTGCTTAGGAGGACAATATGGAACATAACTTGAAACCAGATCCAGATATCCGCTGTCGTGACTACAAAATCGGCTGTATCGGTTCTGGAATGATCATGGCCGAGTGCCATCTGGCAGCCTACGATGAAGCCAAATTCGATGTTGTCGCTATCGCTTCTCGGACTAAGTCGAAGGCAGAAGAGGTTGCCGCTAGATGGTCGATTGGCACTGTCTATGAAACACCAGAAGAACTTATCGGCGCAGCCGAAGTCGACATCGTCGACATTGCTTATCCGCCGGATCTTCAACCTGCACTCATACGTGCTGCGTTGCAGCAGCCGCATATCAAAGGCATTTTGGCGCAAAAACCAATTGCGCTGACGCTTGAAGAAGCGACGGCCCTTAGAGACGAGGCCAAGGCCGCAGGAAAGTTCCTATCGGTCAATCAAAATATGCGTTTTGACCAGTCCATGCGGAGTTTGAAACAACTGCTTGATCGCGGTGCTTTGGGTGAACCCGTTTTTGCGCAAATTGATATGCACGCAATACCGCATTGGCAAGGATTTCTGGCCGACTACGACCGCTTAACGATTGCGAATATGAGTGTACATCATCTGGACGCGCTGCGGTTTCTCTTTGGTGATCCAAAAGAAATTACATCGGTCACGCGAGATGATCCACGAACAGAATTTGAGCACGTTGATGGAATAGCTGTCTCCACGTTGAGATATGCAAATGGCCTATTGGCGCTTTCATTAGAAGACGTCTGGTCAGGTCCGCGCGAAGATGGCTACGAGGATGACCAATTCATCAATTGGCGCGTCGAAGGCACCAAAGGTGTCGCCAAAGGGACCATCGGTTGGCCCACGGGTGCGGCGTCAACGCTCTCATATGCAAGTAAGCATGAAACAGACGGGAAATGGGTTTCCCCGACTTGGGAAACGATGTGGTTTCCACACGCTTTTATCGGCGTGATGGAGCAGCTGCAATTCGCGATTAAGAGTGGCAATACGCCCGAACTCAACATTGAAGACAACGTCAAAACCATGGCTCTCATCGAAGCGGCATATAAGTCGATCGATGAAAGTAGAGCTGTAAAACTTGACGAAATAGACATTAGTTAAAGATAACGAGGAGGAACAACACCATGATGCAAGCTGGCATTTTTACCGGATATTTTCCGTATGATCTAAAGAAAACCGCAGAGGTTATTCGAGGTCACAACTTCAATACAGTGCAACTTGATTTGCACTTCAAAGACATGGACCTGTCGCTAGGCAACATCACCGAAGCAAAATGTAAGACCATTCGCGATACGTTCCGAGATCAGCATCTGCCGATCAGTTGTATTTCCGCATATACTAACATCGTTCACCCAGATGCGAGTGAGCGTACGAAGCGAAATGGTCTGCTAAAAGAGATCATCGCGAATGCTCAACATTTGGGTTCACCTTATGTGATTTCAGAAACAGGTACCTTCGACACTGACAGTGATTGGGTCCACCACCCAAAAAACAAAACTGAAGAAGGATGGGATGACTGCCGAGCAGTTGTCGCCGATCTTGCTCAACACGCATATGACCATGGAGCAGTTTTCCTTTTGGAAACTTATGTGAACAATGTTGTTGGTTCAGTTGAAGAAACACTTCGCATGTTTGCTGAAGTTGATCACCCAGGGCTTGGATTGTTGATGGATCCGACGAACTATTTTGAAGCTCACAACATCGGCAAAATGGACGAAACGCTAAACTACGTTTTTGATGCCCTTTCTGACAAGATCTGCATTGCGCACGCTAAAGATGTGAAATCATCTGGCGATGATAAGTCGGAAAAGCACAGTGACATCGGGGATGACACAGCGTCTGAAAGCCATACTTTCCGCGGCGTTGGCGAGATTGAACTTCCGGCACCTGGTCTGGGTAGCTTGAATTATGACCTGTACTTGCAGCGACTAGCTCAAAAGCATCCAAACATTCCGATGATTATTGAGCATTTGGAAGAGAGCGATGTGCCACGCGCCAAGACGTTTTTGGACAATAAGTTCAAAGAGAACGGCGTCTAAGCACTAAAACTGGGCGGCACAAAGCCGCCCTCCCAATGTGAAGAAATTTGATAATGTGCAAACGCCTCGTTTGTGCAAACGGAGAAGCTATGGTTTCGCTGAACAACAAAGAACTGACGAGAAAAGAAGCGGAGTCTCTCACAGGGTCTTTCTCACAATTCGCCGGTGTGCGTTTGATGACACTGGACGACGGACTTGAGCGCGGCATTCGAATGTTGGAGTTCAGAGACGGCAGCGGACTACGGTTCACCGTCCTCATTGATCGAGCCATGGATATTGCTGATTGTGAGTGGCAGGGGAAGCCCATTGGTTGGCATTCTCCCGCAGGTTTTCGCAATCCCGCGTTGCATGAATATGAAGGTGAGGGTGGGCTAGGCTGGCTGCGGTCTTTTTCGGGTCTAATGGTTACCTGCGGGCTCGACCATATTTTGTTTATGTATGATGCGCCTGCTGACAACTACTTCTACGGTCCGCGTGAAAAAGCGAAACAATCCATACACGGTCGCGTGGGCACAATTCCAGCCCGCTTAACTGGGTACGGGGAGCGCTGGGAAGGTGATCGCTGCTTTCTCTGGGCTGAAGGCGTTGTTCGCCAAGGTACCGTTTTTGGCGAGCACCTTGAGCTGCATCGCAAGATTGAAATTGAAGTCGGCACGACCGAGATCATTCTAGAAGACAGAGTGGTAAATCGTGGATTCTACAAAACGCCACATATGCTTTGTTACCACATCAATGTTGGTCACCCTGTTGTCTCTGACGGCTCCCGTTATTTGGCACCAATTAAGGAAGTAGTGTGGGCGGCTCATGCTGGCGAAGCCTACGAAAAACAACAGACTGGCTACAGAACGTTGCCTGGACCCCAAATGGACTTTCACGAACAGGTTTGGCAACACGAGTTAGCTGCTGATCAAAACGGCAGTGTTCCTGTGGCCATTGTCAACGATGAGTTGAACATTGGCTTCAAAGTCACAACCCAGAAAGACCAATTTCCTTGCCAATACGAATGGCAAAATCTTCAGGCTGGTCAATATGCTGTCGGTATTGAACCTTCGACCAATCATGTTTTGGGCCAAGGTGGCGCACGAGAACGTGGTGAACTGATCTGGTTAGAGCACGGCGATGAACGCATTTACCAAACGCGGATGGAAGTTCTAACCAGCGCAGCTGAGATTAAGAAAACAGAACAAGAGATTCACAATTTAGCGATCCAGCCGCGAGAAGACTTTCCGAAACCAACTGGCAATTTCACTCCGATCGGGGGACGATGATGGCCGAGATGAATGCGAATGGCTCATTTTCACTGTCCGGTCGTAGAGTGCTCTATACCGGTGCAGCGGGCGGTTTAGGCAAGGATACGACGATCGAAATGCTTAAGTCTGGAGCCAACGTATTGGCCGTAGACAACAATGCAGACAAGATCGCTGAACTGACCTCTGAGATACCAAATGGACTGGCGGATAATCTTATCGTTGTTCAGTGTGACCTACGTGACCATGTTGATTTGAATGCGAAACTTCAAGCTCTTCTGATCGATGGGCCGATTGATGTTGTAATCAACAATGCAGCGATTTATCCCGCAAGGCCTTTTGAAGAGTTTGAGCAGAAAGAAATGAGAGACGTCCATGCCGTGAATGTTGAGGCGGCGTTGATCTGTGTGAAAGCTGCTTTGCCAAGCATGCGTAAACAGGGTTGGGGGCGGATCATCAATGTATCTTCCATCACCCTCAATGGCGGCTGGGAAAACCTAGCACCTTACGTTCAGTCCAAAGGTGCATTAATCGGCCTTACACGTGCATGGGCCAGAGAATTCGGCAAATGGGGCATTACATCGAATGCAATTGCACCGGGTGCATTCCCAACTGATGCTGAAAAAATTCATCCCAATCCTGAAGAATATGCCGATTTTGTTCTGGAAAATCAGTCTGTTAAGCGCCGGGGGTCTGCACAAGATATTGCTTCGGTTATTAAGTTTCTTGCTTCGAACGAAGCAGGTTTTGTTACAGGCCAGACCATCAATGTCGATGGCGGCTGGTCAATGAAATAGGAAAAGATCATGGGCATCCTTAGTGGATACAAAGTGCTGGATTGTTCAATTGCTATGGCGGGGCCTTTTGCAGCGCAACGACTTGGAGATTTGGGCGCCGACGTTGTGAAAGTTGAGCCAACGACAGGCGAGTGGCAACGGCATACCGCCGCAGGAAATGCAGTTGGAAATGAGATTAATGTATCGTTTCTTTCGCTGAACAGAAACAAGCGCTCTTTAGCCGTCGACCTCAAGTCTGAAGGCGGTCGCAACGCGGTGCATGAATTGGTCCGGCAATCTGATGTTTTCATTCAGAACTATAGACCGGGCGTCGCAAAACGCCTGCATGTCGACTATGAGACATTGTCGAAAATCAATCCAAAGCTCGTCTACATTTCAATGTCTGGCTATGGAGAGGATGGGCCATATACTCATCGGCCGGGCCAAGACTTGCTGTTGCAAGCGATGTCCGGGGCGATGATGTCCACCGGTTCAAAAGGTGAAGCGCCGCAAGCGGCGGGTCAGTTTTTGGTAGATGCAGTGACTGCCTACGTCGCGTTCGAGGGTGCTTTGGCTGCCTTGTTGCATCGAGAAAGGACCGGCGAGGGCCAAAAGGTGGAGGTCAACATGCTGGATGCGATTGCAACAATCCAGATGCAAGAATTGTCTGTGTTTACTGCTGGGAAGGTGCCTCAGGAGCGCAGCCAACAACCTCATGCACATGCATATATTCGATCGCCATATGGCACATTCGCCACCCAAGACAGCTACATCGCCTTAGCAATGCCAAACCTTAAGGCGTTAGCCAATGCGCTTGAGCTTCCTCACTTATCAAATATGGACGACGAAAATGATGGGTGGGACAAGCGTGATGAGCTTTTCAAAACGGTAAAGGATGCGATGCCCGCCAAGACTACAAAACAATGGATGTCGGTGTTCGACGAGTTTGGGATTTGGGCGGCTCCGGTTTACGGATATGCTGACCTAGTCGAAGACGAACAAATCAAACACAACGGTACGTTCGTGGAGTATGAGCATCCGACCGAAGGGCGGGTTAAAACCCCTGGTTTTCCATATAAGTTTTCTAAGTCACCGGCGGAAGTGCGCTTCGGTGCCCCCCGTGTTGGCGAACACACAATTCAGGTTCTAACTGAAACTGGAATGTCCGAAAAAGACATCAACGAGCTCCTAAGTAGTGGCAACGTTCTTGCAAGGGCTAAGCCTTGTGACTAATAAATTCTCCGGTCTAACGTGGGACCACCCTCGCGGCAAAAATGCCCTTATTGCGAGTGCAAAACAATCCTATGGTCTGATCAATTGGGATCTGCATTCACTTGAGGGGTTCGAGTCTGCGCCGATTGCAGAAATCTGCAATTCATATGATCTGGTGGTCCTTGATCACCCTCATCTAGGGGAGGCTCTTACCCATGGGTGCTTAAAACCATTGGCAACTGTTTTCGATGCTCCGTTCTTAGCACAAATGGCGAAGCAAACCCTTGGACCCAGTTTTGATAGTTACACAATGGCTGGGCAGCAATGGGCACTTCCTTTGGACTCTGCGACACAAGTGATGGCAACGCGCGCAGATTTGATTAATGGCGCGTCCCTGAAAAACTATAGCGATGTTATTGAGTACTCTAAAGCAACGAGCACCTTAGCAATGTGTATCGCGGGTCCACATGCTTTCTTATCGTTCTTGTCGATCGCCTGCGCAATCGACCCTGAAATGGAACTGCGTGAAGGCGACACTTGTGTGCCTTCTCAAATCGCGGAAGAAGCCATGGAGATTCTGATTCAGCTGGTGGAAAACAGCCCCGAATTTGCGTTCGGCTTCAATCCAATTGCCATGCTTGAGCATATGTCTACCAATGACGATATCAGCGTCTGCCCTTTGATATATGGGTATGTGAACTATGCTTCAGATTCTACGCCACATCCGCTTACGTATCAAAACGCGCCGTACATTTCCAACGGAACGCCCGGCTCCATTATCGGCGGAACGGGTATCGCGATTTCTAATAAGTGTGAGGTTAGCTCAGAGCTGAAAGAGTATTTGATGTGGCTCATGAGCGAAAATGTACAATCCCATTTCATTCCTGATCACGATGGACAACCAAGCCACAAAGCTGCTTGGGGAGATGCGCGGTTGAACGCATCGTTCCAAAACTTTTACAGCAACACAACGCCAACACTGGCGGGCGGCTCCATTCGGCCGCGTTACAATGGTTACATAGCTTTTCAGTCAGGCGCTTCGCAGTTTATTCGCGAGGGTCTTAGTCAAAAACTCACGGCGAAACATATTTCTGCAGTTCTTAAAGAGCAGTTTTGGAAATCAAAGAAAGATGCAACATGACAGATCTAATCGAATTTTCAATCAGCGACAAAGTTGCAACTATCACTCTCAATAGGCCCAAGAAACTAAACGCCATGACGCCGGAGATGGCCGCAAGACTAATTGAGATCAAAGACGAGTGTAATGCCAGTGACGACATTCGCGTTGTCATTCTCACAGGGGCTGGTCCGAAAGCGTTTTGCGCTGGTTCTGATATTACAGAGTTGGATCTCTACGAAACGCCATGGCAGTTCCGAAATAGACCTGACTATTGTGACGCAGTGCGTGGTTTGTTGAAACCTTCAATTGCAGCAATTAACGGCTACACTTTTGGTGGTGGACTTGAAATGGCGCTGTCATGCGATATCAGGCTTGCTTCTGAAAACGCACTCATTGGTGCGCCGGAGATTAAACTTGGCTGGATTGGCGGTGGAGGCATGACGGCCCAACTTGCACATTCCATTGGATCTTCAAATGCGGCAACTATGGTGCTGACAGGAGATCCAATTTCTGCTCAAACTGCAGTTGATTGGGGCCTTGTTACAGAGGTGCTTACGCAAGATAAACTGAAGGAGCGAGCGCAAGTGCTGGCCAGCACGATTGCAAGCAGAGCGCCGATTGCCGCTGAAACAGCAAGAGCTAACTTAAAGGCAAGTTTCAACATGCCGCTGGAGAAGGCAATTGAATATGAACGTGACCTGCAAACCATTTGTTTTGCAACAGAAGATGCTGCAGAAGGTCGAAGTGCTTTCGCTGAAAAACGAACGCCTGTGTTCAAACATAGATAGGAACGAGTGATATGATTTTTTCACAATCTTGCACATTCATTGGTCGCGTTTGGAATCCGAAAGTTACTGGTCCATGTGTTGTTGTGCTGCGTGAAGGTGAGTTGATTGATATAACATCTCGTACTGGCGCGCTTGTGCGCGACATTTTCGAAATGGACGACCCATTGGCTTATGTGCGGTCTGCTGCTGGCGAAAGCCTAGGGACCTTTGAGGAAGTTGCTTCTCGGTCTACGGATTTGGACGAGGTTCACTTCTTGGCGCCGTGCGATTTGCAGTCTGTAAAAGCATGCGGAGTGACGTTTGCGAGTTCAATGGTTGAGCGAGTGATCGAAGAACGCGCGGCGGGTGATCCTCAATTAGCGGAACAAATCCGCGCCCGTATTGGCGCAGTGATTGGCGAAAGCTTGCGCGACATTAAAGCCGGGTCTGAAGAAGCTGCGAAGGTCAAGTCGGCCCTGCAAGCCGAGGGCTTGTGGTCGCAGTACTTAGAAGTTGGTATTGGCCCGGACGCCGAGGTGTTCTCAAAGGCACAAATACTCTCTTCTGTTGGCCAAGGTGCTGATGTTGGGCTTCACCCAATTTCTGAATGGAACAACCCGGAGCCAGAAGTTGTTTTGGCCGTCACCTCTAAAGGCAAGATCGTCGGCGCGACGCTTGGAAACGATGTGAACTTGCGTGATGTGGAAGGCCGTTCAGCATTGCTGTTGTCCAAAGCTAAAGACAATAATGCGAGTTGCTCTATCGGCCCAATGATCCGAATGTTTGATGAGAACTACGGTTTGGATGATGTACGTCAAGCTGAGTTGAACCTGAAGGTTGAAGGCAAAGATGGCTATATTCTGGAAGGTCATTCTTCCATGAAAGAGATCAGTCGTGATCCTAAAGATCTCGTCAGCCAGGTTATAGGCCGTCATCATCAGTATCCTGATGGGTTCATGCTGTTTTTGGGCACGCTATTTGCGCCTACGCAGGACCGGGACGTGCCAGGTGAGGGGTTCACCCACAAACTTGGCGACGTCGTCACCATTTCCTCTTCTGACTTGGGCGCACTAAGCAATAAAGTTCAGCTATCAACTCAATGTCCCCAATGGACCTTCGGCGTAAGCCAACTTATGCGAAATCTTGTCGCTAGAAACTTGATTTAGGAACTACAAACAATGCTAAACGGACAACACCTTATCGCTGGCGACTGGGTTGCTACACCAAACAAGTTTTCCAATGAACCTGTAAGCGGAACAGCTGATCAGTTCAGCGTTGGTACGGTTGAGTTGGTGGATCATGCTGCACAGGCCGCCGAGCAAGCCTTCTGGTCTTACGGATACTCCAGCACTGCTGTTAGGGTGACTTTCCTACGTGAGATCGCAAAGCAAATAGATATTCTTGGTGATGAGATCACCGCCATGGGCGTTAAAGAAACTGGTTTGCCAGAAGCGCGCTTGAATGGCGAGCGCGGCCGCACAACAGGTCAGCTCAAGCTATTTGCTGACCATATTGAAGCGGGTGATTTTTTGGACAAGCGTCATGATGAAGCGCTACCAGATAGAGCACCACTGCCACGTCCCGATATTAAACTAATGCAACGCCCAATCGGTCCTGTCTGTGTATTTGGTGCATCCAATTTTCCCTTGGCTTTCTCGACAGCTGGTGGGGACACTGCTGCGGCCTTAGCCGCAGGCTGCCCAGTGGTTGTAAAAGGCCATTCAGCTCATCCAGGCGTATCTGAACTCGTGGCCCAAGCGATCGATAAAGCGATCAAGATCTGTGATCTGCATCCGGGTGTGTTTAGTCAAATCCAAGGCGGGGACCGCTCAGTTGGTCAAGCTTGTGTGCAGCATCCTCTTATTAAAGCTGTTGGTTTTACCGGATCACTAGGTGGTGGTCGTGCATTGTTTGATCTTTGTGCTGCCCGACCTGAACCTGTTCCGTTCTTTGGCGAATTGGGTTCAGTCAATCCTATGTTTATCTTACATGACGCACTTGAAGCACGCGGCGCTTCCATTGCTCAAGGCTGGGCAGCATCGCTAACAATGGGTGCTGGTCAGTTCTGCACAAATCCGGGTGTTGCCATTGTTGTTGAAGGTGACGCAGCAGATGCGTTTGTGGCAGCCGCAAGCGAAGCGCTTGAGAGTATTGACTCTCAAACAATGCTGACGTCTGGTATTGCATCTGCTTACCATTCTGGTCGTGATCGCATTGCAGGCACCAATGGTGTTCAACAAGTGCTTACTACGACTTGTGACTTACGCAATGCAACACCGTATTTGTTCTCTACGACTGGGGACAAGTGGTTAGAAAACGCCGAACTGGGTGAAGAAGTGTTCGGCCCTCTTGGCATGGTTGTGATCGCCAAAGATCAGACGCAGGTTGAACAAATCGCGAAGTCGTTTGTCGGCCAACTCACATGTACACTTCAGTTGGACGAGGCTGACACACAAGCTGCGCGTCGACTAATGCCAATTCTTGAGCGTAAAGCGGGACGTGTTCTTGCCAACGGCTTTCCAACAGGTGTTGAAGTCTGTGATGCCATGGTTCATGGCGGTCCGTACCCAGCTTCAACCAACTTCGGGGCAACATCAGTGGGAACGCTATCTATCAGACGCTTCCTAAGACCTGTGAGTTATCAGAACTTACCTGAGACATTGATGCCAGAGGCGTTCTAATCAACAATTAGAAATCTAAGACTGTGAACGGGCGCGCAGTGACACACTGCGTGCCCGTTTCCTGTTTGGGGGCACCAAAATTGTAAATCGATGTGTTTCGTCAATGCGATCTTTGCCGTATTTGCCGGGCTTTGGGTCTAACTCGCTTGCAAATAGCAATGAATAGCCTGTCGGTGATCCCATTCACTCTCTAAACATTTACGCGGGATTTGGTTTCCGTTGCATCATTTTCTTGTTCAAATTTCTGATCACAAGTTTTGATTTTGAGCTTGCGGCACGCCGTATTGAGGTCGCATCAAATAGAAATGAGACAAAACTGGTATCTTTGATTATCGTTTAGTGTTGATGTCTTCGGAGTTTTTTGCACGTTTGTGGCAAACAAAGGGCTTTGAAAACTCGGTAAGTATGTTAATATGATAAAAAGAAGGAGAGCCCGTTGAAAGCCCGTAGTCCCCTAAATCAGACAGCTACACTTGCCGGAGTCATTGAGATTCGTGGCATTCTTGGCGCTGCAGTTGCGAATCTTGGTGCGCGTATTGTTGGTGGGGAGTGGAAAGAGGGCGAGAGCATTCCAAAAGAAGCTGACCTTGTCGATGAGCTGGGTGTTAGCCGCTCCGTAATTCGGGAAGCCTTTCGAATTTTGGGCGCGAAAGGACTGATCCGCAGTAGGACGTCAGACGGTACTCGGGTTATGCAGCGCACGGGATGGCGGCTGCTTGACCCTGACGTGATGGATTGGCGAATTCAGGCTGGTGATACAGAAAGCCTTCTGCAGGACCTACTAAAAGTTCGCCTCGTACTTGAGCCGGGTGTTGCATTCAATGCAACCATCATGGCTACCGACGAAGATCGTGAACGCGTAAAAACCACTTGGGCAGAGAAACAGCGCGTGTTTGACGATGATGCGGGTGATCATGAAGAACGTCGGCAAGACTTCATAGATACTGATCTTGAGTTTCACCGTGCGATGATTGCGACTGTTGGTTCTGAAATCTTGGAACAGCTGTTTTCTGTAATTGAAGCGGCACTCGAGTTGTTGTTGGATCTCCAAATGCGCGCAAAAGGCTATACGAAAAAAATGATTGGCATGGAGGAAAGCCACGTGCTGCACCGAGCAGTCTACGATGCCTTCATGAGCAATGACCCGCTTGCAGCACAAGAAGCCATGCGTGCCCTGATCAATAGGGCCATTGAGGATGCTCAAAAAGGGCTTGAATTGATAAAGAAAGACTAGGATTTACATACGATGACTACTGAATTGACACCGGGTCTGCTGGCCGCGGTAGCTGAACGCCTGTCCGCTCATCAGTTTCAGGGCTGGTTTTATGGCGATAGCGTCGGTTTTGAAGGCTTGGTTGCCGCGGCCGACTTATTGGGCGACCCGCGCTGGGAGAACTTTTCGCACGGTTTCTTTAGGGCTTGGGGAACGCGCATCGAGCCGTTTCAACCAGATGACAATACCGCACCTGGACATGTAATGTGTGAGATTGTTGAACGCACCAAGGATGACATTCTAAAAGGCAATGTCATAGCACTGGCAAAGCATTTACATGCACGCCGAAAAGTTGACGGCGTTTCTATTACATTTGAAGACACGTTGCGTTCATTACGACAGCCTTATGGGGACGTTCAGCTTTCCGCTGCTCAACAAGAACAGATGAAAGAGCCGGGGCCAGGCATTTGGTTGGATTGTATGCATTTCGATCCACCCTTTTTTGCACACCTGCATAAGTTGGATCCGCAGGGTGGCTGGGACGCGGCGGCTGTCACAGAGATGCTCGGATATCAGCAATTTTTGTTAGACCAAGAAACCGGCCTTTACAGGCACTATTGGCTCGAGAAAGTAGATCGTTCTTACATTGACGGATGGGGGCGTGGCCAAGGTTGGGCATTGCTTGGCTTGCTCGATGTAGCGCATCATTTGCCGAATGCTGATCGTGTTGACGAAGTGCGACATGAGGCTGTTCGTCTTGCACGCACAATGCTGGGTTATCAGCTAGAAGATGGTAATTGGCACTGCATGGTACATGAACCACGTTCTGGTCCGGAAAGTTCGACAGCTGCATTTATGGCTACTGCGTTTTACCGCGGCATGGCTCATGGTTTGCTGGACCCGTCTGAATTCTTGGCCCCGGCAAAGAAGGCATATGCAGCAATGTGCGAAAATCTAGATAAGGACGGCAATCTGCTTGGGGTTTCCGCCGCAGTTATGTCTGCATTAATTGATGAGCACTATTGGAGCGTACCATTGGATAGAATTGTTCCATGGGGCCAGGGGCCGGTGCTCACTGCCGCCCAAGCTCAAAAAGCTTGGAGCGACATCAAATAGAATTTTAAAGGGGCTCATTAATGAGCCCCTTTTGCTATTCGTACATACGAATGGTGACGCCACCATCGACAACGATGTTCTCACCAATAATGAACCGTGCTTCTTCCGATGCCAGCATGGCGGCAACTGCAGCGATTTCTGAGGGCTTGCAAAGACGACCAACCGGCTGTTTTTCTTCAACCTCGCGCCTTGTTTGAGCTGGATCGTCAGTTTGTTGGAAATGGTTTTCCACAATTGGTGTGTCTGTGTATCCCGGAGAAATGGCATTAACCGCAATTCCCCTGTCGGCGTATTCCAGTGCAAGCGCTCGCGTCATGCCAAGTAAACCATGCTTTGCAACAGGGTATGGAAATGTCGATTTGATGATCGAGAACGCGTGGTTTGAAATGATATTGATAATTGCGCCGTTTTGATTTTTTAGCATATCCGGCAATACAGATTTTGAGCAGTGCCATGCGCCTTCAAGGTCGACTGACATGCAGCGGTTCCAATCTTCCGACGTCATTTTAAGGGGTTCGTTGAAAACAGCGATTCCTGCGTTGTTGACGAGGATGTCTGCGCTGCCAAATGTCTTTTTGACCTTCACATACATCTGCTCGATGCTATTTTGATCCGCCACGTCAGTTTTGATGAAAATACACGGGTTTCCCGTTTCGGATTCAATAGACTTCGCTGTTTTGTTGCCCTGATTCTCATTGAGCTCCGCAACGACAGTTAATGCACCTTCTTGAGAGAATCGACGCGCAATTGCCTCGCCAATTCCTTGGCCAGCACCAGTCACAATTGCAATTTTGCCTTTTAATCTAAGCATTTAGGCGTTCTCCGTCTGTTTTGTTGACTTTGTATGATAAACTGATAATACTATTTTCCATCAAAGGAAACCCCAGGGAGGATACTATGGGAATGGACTTTCTAAAACTGTCGTTGGCGACTGCACTTAGTGCCAGTGCGCTGATGGGTTCTGCGTTTGCAGAAGACAAAGAAATTGTTGCTATCTACAAGAGCGGCACGCAGCAATATTTCATCGATCAAGGCGAGGGCTTTAAGGCCGTTGCTGAGCAAATGGGCTATAACGCGAAAATCATCAATGTGGAGTTGGATGCTAACCTTGCTATTTCAGCAATCTCTGACGCGATTGCTTCAGGCGCAAAAGGTATTGCGATCACAGCTCCTGATCAAGCGCTTGGCCCAGCAGCAGCTGCTGCTGCAAAAGATGCAGGTGTTTATCTGATCGCGACAGATGATCCGCTTAGTGACGGTGACGGCAATCCAATCGCATTTGCAGGCTTTGACGGCGTAGCAATGGGTACAAAAGTTGGCGAGCGTGCTGGTCAATTGTTCCGTGCTGAAAATTGGTTGAAGGATGAAACTTACGGCATTCTCAGTGCTGAAGTTCAAACGGTCTCCGTTTGTAACGACCGCACAAACGCTGCGATTGAGCAAATGCTTGCAGCAGGTGCCGATGAGAGTTCTGTTATTCACGTTGCTTACGAGGGTACTGCCGACAGCGCTCTAGCCGCTGCTGGCCCCGTGATTACAGGAAACCCAGCTGTCAACAAATGGGTTGTGTTTGCTTGTAATGACGAAGGTGTACTTGGTGCAACAAACGCGCTTAAGAATGCTGGCTTCGCAGCTGGTGACGTCATTGGCGTTGGCCTTGGTGCATATGAAGCATGCCGTCCTTGGAAAGCTGGAATTGATTCAGGCTTTAAAGCTGCACTTTACATCAGCGGTGTGGATGTTGGCGGCGCAGCGGCCCGAACATTGATCAACTCGATTGAATCTGGCGATCCTCTGCCTCTTAAAACTGTCGCAAATACCACAATTGTTGGTCCTAACGACTATGCAGACGTGATGCCTTGTAACTAGTCTCCCAAAGTGGGTGGGGCGCCAACGGGTGCCCCGCCGGCAACATGGGAAAGGTAACTACTATGTGCGCAGCAATTTTGGACGTTCGGGGCGTCGGTAAAAGTTTCCCCGGAGTGAAAGCTCTATCCGATGTCACGATGACCGTCAGCAAAGGTGAAGTCGTAGCGTTTGTCGGTGAGAATGGCGCTGGCAAATCAACGCTTCTAAAAATTCTTTGTGGTGACTATCAACTCGATGAGGGTTCGGTCCTTCTTGATGGCGTTGAAGTAAGTCACGCAACGCCTCTTGATGCCAGGAACGCCGGTTTTCGACTAGTGCGCCAGGAACCGGAAATCGTTCCTGACATTTCCGTAATTGAGAATATTTTTGTCGGTGAGTATCCGCATGATCGTTTTGGCAGAGTTGATTTTGCGCTCATGCGTTGGACAACCAACGAACTCCTGAGGAAATATGGTTTTGATGGAATGCTCGACATTGATCAGCTTGGTCGATTGTTGTCTCCAGCCCAAATGCACATCGTTGAGATTATTCGTGCACTAAAAGACGGCGTAAAAGTTATTGCTTTTGACGAGCCGACTTCATCTCTCACTGCAAAAGAGACGAAGGCGCTGTTTGAGCTAATCAATATTCTTAAGTCTGAAGGTCTGGGCATAATCTATGTGTCGCACCGCCTTCACGAAATCATGGAAATAGCCGATAGAACAGTCGTGCTTAAAGACGGTGTGCCTACCGGTGATCTAAAGATCGATGAAACCAGTGAAGAAGAAATCGTCCACCTGATGGTTGGTCGAGAGCTTGAACATGGCTATCAGCGAGAAGAAACAACGACACCCGAAGTCATACTTGAAGTGGAAAACTTGAATAGCCGTTGGCACAAGGATTTGAGTTTCAAAATTCGCGCTGGCGAGATCGTTGGATTTGCTGGACTGGTAGGCGCCGGTCGCACCGAACTGGCAAAGGTTATATTTGGTGAGTTCGCGAAAACGTCGGGTGTTGTCAGGATTTGTGGCGATGTAACCAACATTAAGAACCCTTCTGATGCGATCAAGGCAAGCATTGGATTTGCGCCGGAAAACCGAAAAGCCGAGGGTCTTATTCTTGTTCGATCTGTAATTGAAAACGCTTCGATGGCAGTTTTCTCAGCACTCGCTCACTTCGGCATTTTGCGCAACAAAGAAATGGTTGATGCCGTTTCGCCATACATCAAACAATTAGAAATCAAGACACCATCAATGGAGCAGGAAGTCGGGAAGCTCTCCGGCGGCAATCAACAAAAAGTCGTGTTGGCGCGCTGGCTTGCGGCCAAACCTCGTCTGTTGATTTTAGATGAGCCAACGCGTGCCGTTGATGTTGGCGCCAAAGCCGAAATATATCGATTGATCGATGACCTTGCGAAGAAGGGCATGGCGATCATGATGATTAGTTCTGAGATGCCAGAGCTGATTTCAATGTCCGACAGGATAGTTGTCATGAGAGACGGTCAGCTGTCTGAACCCATCGAAAAACAAGACGCCACAGAAGAAGCCATCGTTGGATACGCACTCGGATCAAACGCTGCCTAAAGCGTACAGGAAGACATTATGAGCAAGACAGATACACAAAATCAAGCAAACCTGGGTGTTCCGCAGGAAAACGTCGTGAAACGAGTGACTAAGTTCATTGGTGCGGAAAATCTTTCCCTAATGATTGCGCTGGTCATCATGGTCGCGTTGATTGCAACACAAACAGAATACTTCTTTTCTCCGCGCAACTTGCTCAATATCGGGCAAAATATGGCAGTTGTTGGTTTGATAGCTGTCGGCATGACCGTGGTTATCGTTTCTGCCGGCTTGGATATTTCGGTTGGTTCAATTGCTGGCTGTGCGTCAGTTGTTTGTGCCTTAGTCGTCACACAAATGGGCACCGTTTTAGGCGGTGTGGTGTTTGGCGTTTCGATTGGCATCATTCTTGGATTGATGAACGCAACCATTATTAGCATCTTGCGGGTTAACCCTGTAGTTGCGACCCTTGCGACGTTTTCAGCGTTTCGCGGAATTGCCTTTCTTATAGCTCCGGGCGGACGACCTGTTGGTGTGCTAGACCCTAATTTAGCCTACCTGGGTTCAGGACGACTGTTTGAGTTTGGAAGTTTCCCTGGCATTCCCGTGGCGTTTGCAATCCTCGCATTGGTCGCAATTATTGCTCACTTCGTCATGAGCAACACCGTGTTCGGCCGGTCGGTTTATGCGATGGGTGGTAACCCTGCTGCAGCACGCCTCGCGGGCATCAACCTCAACAAGATGAAATATGCGATCTACGCGATCTCAGGTGCGTTGTCTGGTCTAGCGGGGGTCATCGTGACAGCGCGGACCTCATCCGGGCAACCTGCATCTGGTACTCAGGGATTAGAGCTAGAAGCTATTACCGCTGTGTTTTTGGGTGGTGCTCTTTTGGCCGGCGGTAAGGGAACAATTGTTGGCACAATGCTGGCGGTGCTTTTGCTCGCAACACTTTCGAACGGCATGAACTTGTTAGGTATTCCAACCTTTTATCAGTTGGTTGCCAAAGGTTTGTTGCTTGTTCTTGCGGTTGCCATCGGTCAATGGCGTTTGGCACGAGCCGAGAGAATTCAAGCTCAACTGACCGCTGCTGGAGGCAAATAAGATGAGTGCGCGCGCAATGACGCTGAAAAATGATGTGGTCGAATTGACCATCATCCCAAGTTTTGGAGCGCGCGTAACTTCTTTGAAAGACCGTAGGACCGGGCGAGAATGGCTAGTTACTGGGCCGAGCGTCGGTGACAGTTCGGACGAAGCAGTGTTTTTGTCCGAAGAAGCAATCGGTTGGGATGAGTGCTTTCCAACGGTGGCGCCTTGTAAAGTAAACGGTGAAGCAACGCTGTTGCGTGATCACGGTGATCTTTGGGCGCGTCCGTGGTCGATCCAAAGTCAATCTGATGGGCACATCGACTGTTTGTACGAGACCAAAGAATACAGTTTTAGCCGTTCACTGACGTTGATCGGTAACGAAGTGAAAGCCGAGTATGAGTTGAAAAACCTGGGTGAGGAGGAAATTCCTTATCTCTACAGCCAGCATATGCTGCTTGCGACAAACCCCGGCGAAATCATTCAGCTTTCTGGCATTGATAATCTAAAAGATGGCGATGTGCCTTTTGCTTGGCCAGATCAAGAAAATGGGCATCGGAACGACAAAGTCTTGGGATTTGAGGCTGGAGTTGCAGACAAAACTTATGGACTGGCAAACGGCGAGGCGTCTGCTGGTGTTTACTCAGATGCCGGTTCATTGAGTATCAATTGGTCTGCTAGCGAATTGCCGTATTTTGGCATGTGGCGTTGCTTTGGCGGTTGGCCAGAAGGCAAGCCCGTTCATCAGTTGGCATTGGAGCCGACGACTGCTCCCGCTCACGATCTCGAGAGCGCAAAGAAGCTAAATCTTGCAGCTACGCTTGCCGCCGGCGCAACCACGCACTGGGCAACAACAATCAAACTATTCGCAGAATAAGAAGGAAACAAGATGTCAGACAATGATCACATTCTATTCAGAGTTGAAGACGGGATCGCGTATCTAACGTTGAATCGTCCGGAAAAGCTAAATGCCATTACTGCGGATATGGGTAGTCAAATTGTTAAATGGGCTGGCGAAGTTGATCGTAATCCCGAGATCAAAGTTCTGATTATTGATGGTGCGGGCGATAAATCATTTGCAGTCGGCAGTGATGTGAACATGCTTGATGATTTGGGCACGCCATGGGAAGGGCGTAACCGCAAGGTCTATGACAGGGATTATATTGCGCCTTTGCTCAATCTAAAAAAACCAGCGATTGCGGCTATTGATGGCTGGTGTCTTGGCGGCGGGCTGGAAGTCGCGATTTGCTGTGATATCCGTGTCGCGTCAACCCGATCAACATTCGGCGCGCCAGAAGTTCAACGTGGTTGGCATGCTGGCTCTGGGAACACGTCGATCCTGCCAAGATTGGTGGGGTATGGCAATGCCGCTCTTTGGGTTTTAACGGGCGATCATTTTTCTGCAGTTGAGGCACAACGAATGGGCTTTGTTCAACTTCTCGTCGAACCAGAAGATGTGATGGCAGAAGCCTTGAGGTTGGCACGACGGATTGCGAAAAATCCACCGATTGCCGTGCAATCGGCGAAAAATATCATTCAACAATCTGAAGGCACCTCAATTGCTCAGGGGCTGTCCTGGGAAAACGATGGCTACACGATGTGCATGATGACCCAAGATGCTCAAGAAGGAATGAAGGCATTCGCTGAAAAGCGAGAGCCTGTATTCCAAGGCAAATAACCCCGTCCAATCAAGGCAAGTACTATGAACGACCAAACAACGAGCAGAGCACCTTTAGAAGGCATCAAAGTGCTTGATTTGACCATTGCTATGGCGGGGCCCTTGTGCACCCAACGTCTTGGTGAAATGGGTGCGGAAATCATCAAGATTGAAGCGCCCGGCGGTGGCGATTTTAGCCGTCATTCACCTATGCTCAATGTGACGAAGTTTGGCGATGCCACTTGCTATGTGACTCTGAACCAAAACAAAAAGTCTTTGGTTCTGAATCTGAAGAGCGATGAAGGCCGAAAAATCTTGTACAAGTTGGTGGAAGAAGCCGACGTGCTGGTTCAGAATTTTCGCCCCCGCGTTGCGGGTAAGCTTGGCATTGATTATGCTACGCTTTCCAAGATCAACCCGCGTTTGGTTTACGGCTCAATTAGCGGTTATGGCGAAGATGGGCCAATGAAAGACCGCCCGGGACAGGACCTGTTGCTGCAAAGCTTTACTGGTTTGACCATGAACGGCGGCAAGAAGGATGAGCTACCTAAAGCTAGCCCACTTTACATGGTCGATGTAACGGCCTCTCACATGGTCTGCGAAGGCGTTCTTGCTAGCTTGGTTGCGCGAGCAACAACTGGCAAAGGGCAGGAAGTCAAAGTGACTATGCTTGCCGCGATTATGGAAATGCAGTGTCAAGAAATTGCAACGTGGCTTGCGTCAGATACCAAGCCGACGCGTGGGCGCTCGCCCCAAGTTTCAATATACATGGAGCCACCTTACGGCATCTACCAGTGTGCGGATGGCTACCTATCGATTGCGCAAGCGGACCTAGACGTTTTGGCAGATACCCTTAGTCTGCCCGAACTGTCCGTTGCGAAACGCTCCCGGCCGCAAGGCGATGAAGGGGCAGCAGTTGCAGAATGGCGTGACAAAATCGTTGAGCAAATATCTGAAAAGTTGAAGACCGAAGCTGCCACCTATTGGGATGAGCGTTTATCAGCATTGGGCGTTTGGTGTGTGGTCGTGAACGATTATGAGAGCTTCCTAAATCACCCACAGGCTGCCGATCGTTTGGTTACTCTTCATCACCCTGTGGGTGGAGAATATCAATCAGTCGCCCCTGCAATAAGGTTCTCTGACAATCCTTCACCATCGCTAACGCCGGCTCCAATCTATGGAGCACACAGTAGCCAAGTGCTAGCGCAATTGGGCTTTAGCTCGGATGAGCTCGTTCAAATGGAATCTGATGGCGTAATCGTTCAAGCAAGCTCCCCGTCATGAAAATAACTGGACTAAAAACCTATCTTGTTGCTCCCCGCTGGTTGTTTCTCAAGGTGGAAACAGACGAAGGTATCGTAGGCTGGGGGGAACCGGTGCTAGAGGGACATGCGCGGACTTTAGCGGCCAAGATCGATGAGCTGGAAGAATTCCTCATTGGTAGAAATCCGCTACATATAGAAGATACATGGCAAGCGATTTATCGCAACGGTTGTTATCGCGGCGGGCCAGTATTGATGAGTGCCATGTCCGGTATTGATATGGCGCTTTGGGATATCAAAGGTAAATATCACAATGCGCCGGTGCATTCGCTTTTGGGTGGGCCTGTACGCGATAAAGTGAGAACCTATCGCTGGATCGGTGGAGACCGCCCTGCAGATTTGATCTCTCAAGCAAAGTCGCTTCGTGATGCAGGCTTTGACGCCTGTAAAATGAACATCTGCGAAGAGTTGCAGATCGTAGATACCATTCGCGCGGTCGACAAGATTGTTAGCACACTGGGCGACCTACGTGACGCGGTGGGGACGACCATGGACCTTGCCTTCGATTTTCATGGTCGCGTGCATGCGCCCATGGCGAAAGTGCTATTGAAAGAGTTAGAACAGTTCCGTCCAATGTTCGTAGAAGACGCTGTTGTTTCGGCACAGGTGGACGCTATGGCTGACTTGTCACGCTCAACATCCATACCGTTGGCTGTGGGTGAGAGATTGCACTCACGCTACGAGTTTAGAGACGTATTCGAGAAACGCGCTGCAGATATCATCAATCCCGACACTGCCCATGTCGGTGGTATTTCCGAAATGGTCAGAATAGGGCACATGGCTGAGGCCTACGATATTGCGTTGGCGCCACATTGCCCTCTTGGTCCAATCGCTTTGGCTGCTTGTCTACAAGTAGATGCCGTCTGTCACAATGCTTTCATTCAGGAACAGAGTATCGGCATTCATTACAACGCTGGGAGCGACCTAACGGACTATGTGAAAGCCGACAAAGGGTTCAACATTATGGACGGCTTTATTGATATCCCTCAGGGCGCGGGCTTAGGCATTGAGATAGATGTAGAACACGTCGAAGAACAAGCTGCACGCGGACACGATTGGCGCGCGCCGACTTGGCGGCACAAGGATGGTTCCATTGCAGAATGGTAGCAACGCAAAGTTGATTGGTGTGGACTGGGGGACCAGTTCATTTCGGGCATATTTGATGTCTGGACATGGAGACGTTCTGCAAGAAATCAAGTCGACTAGCGGCATCTTGAGTGTTGGAGACGGTGACTTTGCGGCAGTCTTGCGGGAAGCGATTGGTCTTTTGACTGGCGATAATCATGATCTACCCATTGTCATGTGTGGAATGATTGGCAGCAAACAGGGTTGGCGAGAAGCCGTCTATTTGAACGGATCCGCGACACCATTTGCTTTAGCCAAGTCTTCATTGTTCGTCTCTGGATTTGGACAGCCTGTTTGGATCGTTCCTGGCCTTGTTAGTTCTGGAAGTCTAAGTGGTATTCCAGATGTGATGCGCGGCGAAGAGACAATCATGATTGGCGCAATGGCAGGGCAGGAAAAACCTGATGGTTGGTACTGTTTGCCGGGGACGCATTCAAAGTGGATCTGTGTGAGCGATGGCAAAATTCAGGATTTCTCTACACACCTCACGGGTGAAGCGTTTGGCATAGTGAAAAAGCATTCCATCGTGACGCCGCTGATAGAAAGTCAGCAGTCAAAAGACTTTTCAAAATCATCATTTCTTGCGGGAGTTGAACTCGCTGGCAAAAAAGGTGGTCTGCTCAATCACGTGTTCCAGCTCCGTTCTGGCTATTTGACAGGTGTTCTAGAGGATAACTCGCTCGCCGATATGCTGTCTGGGCTGATGATTGGCGCGGAGTTGCATGCGAGCAAAGATCGTTGCGGCGTATTACAGGCGCCAGTGCGTTTGTTTTCTGCAGGCGAAATTTCTAAACGCTATGAACTTGCGATGGAACAGTTGGGAATGGAGTTTGAGGGATATGATGCCGAAATGGCTTGCTGTGCAGGGCTGTTTGAAATTGGCAGCATTCTTGAGAGCAATCAGGCATTAGTAATGGAGGAAACAGCATGACGAACAACATTCAAAGGGTCTCGCAACTTTTAGCCGAGAACAAAATCGATTGGGTGGTTCTTTCTGGTGCGGACGCAGTTTGCTTTGCTACTGGACACGTCGCGCAAATCGAAATTGGGTTGTCTCCATTTGCTGGTGGCCCAACGTTGGCTTTAATCAGCGCTGAGGGTGCTGCTGGAGTTGTTGCGCCAAACATTGAAGGCCAACAGCTGATGGATTTGCCTTATGAAATTTATGAGGGGTTTGCATTCACGGTAACTGATCAGCTTTCAAATTTTAGATCTGCAGCGCAGAAGCTGATCAAGAAGCTCGGCGTTTCTGGTCGTATTGCCTTCGAGACAATCAGTTTTCCAAGCTCTCTAAAAGACATTTTGGTCGGAGACTTTGTTCCATTTGATACCCCGCTTGCGCGTTTAAGGGCTGTCAAAAGCGATCATGAGATTACTCTTTTGCGAACAGCAGCAAAAGTCGCAGCGGTTGGTCAAATGGCTGCTCGCAAGCACTCTTTGGCTGGTCGTGGTGAGCTCGAAGTTCTCAATCTGACTCGTGGTGCAATGGAAATGGCGGCCGGTGAACGCTGCGCGCTTGCGGGAGAATACCTTGCCAGCGTTGAGCGAACATCGGTGTTGGGTACACCGCCCGGTTCTTACGTGCTCAAGGATGGCGATCCCATTCTTGTCGATCTTGCACCGCGCGTTCAGGGCTATTGGGGCGATAGTTGTAATGCGTTTATCGTTGGCGGTAACGCGACGCCAGAATATCAAGAGGTCTTTGAAGCAAGTAAGTCCACGCTTGAGCTTGCAATGGCTGAACTGCGTCCTGGTTTACGTGTTTGCGATTTCGATAAGCAGCTTCGTGACCACATGCACGGTCTTGGTTTTTCATATCCGCATCATTCCGGTCACGGAATTGGCGCCTCTGTTCATGAGTTCCCGAGACTGTTGCCAGACGAGACCGCAATGATCGAAGAAGACATGGTGCTCATGGTGGAGCCTGGCGCGTATATTCCAGGCATTGGCGGCATTCGTTGCGAGTTCATGTTGCACGTCACAAGCACAGGTTGTGAGAACATGGCTCCTTTCACGATGAACACCGATCCGTTGAAATAAACTAGCTAGAACTCAATCTTAGAATACCAAACACTGACTCAAGAGTTCCCGATACTCTGTTTGCTTTGTATTTGAGCGAACGGGTCGGTGTTTGGTTGTTCTACCAGTCATCAAAGCGTTTAAGCACCGAGGTCCTATCATGCAACCAAAACAGCTTTCTGGAATCTTGCCGGTTCTATACTCTTTCTTCGATACTGATGGTTCACTTCGCTACGACGGGTATAGTCACCAAGTCGAACACTCTATGGAAAACGGTGCCAATGGCGTGGTGTTGTTTGGCTTTGTGACGCAGTTTTATCGTCTTTCATTCGAGGAAAAGATTGAGGCTATCCGAACAACAAAACACTCACTTGGCGACCGCGGTAGCCTTGGTGTGACTGTTATGGAGCAAACGCCAGCAGCACAGGCGGAGCTTATGCAAGTTGCGCGGGACGAAGGGGCGGACTGGATTATTATGCAGCCACCGCTTGGTCCACCAGTTAAGGCCAAGGACTGGTTGGCAATGCTAACGGATCTGACGGGAAATTGCGATCTTCCTTTAGCTGTACAAAACGCTGATATTGCGAACGCGCAGCTCTCAAACACCGATATCATTGAATTACAATCGCATTGCAGCAATTTGATTGCTGTTAAAGCGGAAACCAGCACATTAGATGTAGCCGACTTCTCACGCGATCATAGGGATAAGTTTCGCATCATTACTGGTGACTGGGGGCTTGAGTTTCCATTCCTGCTTCGCCAAGGCGCACACGGTCTTATTCCTGCCCCTAATTTTGTTGGAGAGCAAGTTGCACTGTTTAATGCAGCCGAGAGTGGCAATTGGACTGACGCCGATGACATTCACCGAACAATTCTGCCTCTACTCAACTTCTTACGTGGTCGGCCAGATCTTGAGTCACAGATGCTTCTAGGAAAACACGCGTATTGCATGCGGAACAATTATGAAATTGGTTCAAACAGAGCACCTGGTCCAAACTCGGTTGATTCCAGACTACTTGCACATCTCGTCGAACTTGTACGCAGTTTGGAATAGATTGTTCACTTTTCGCATGTTTTATCGTGCAGCAACAAAATCCCGCAACAATTCCCGCAACATTTTGTATTTTTGATTTCTGTGCCTGTTGCTCAAGTGGTTGAAAATAGGACCCTTTCTCGAAATTTCCTTAGTCGGTTTTATGCCCGCTCCCCGCTCCAAATCAAGCGCTCCGAAAAATTCCAGATTGATGTTTTCATGTTCAATTGTTGTTTGGCACAGCGTTGTCACAATTCCAATTAGGAGTTTTGACTGGCGTGCATGTGGGGTTGCCTTGCGTATTTGGTGCGCTACTGTTGAAGGCTTCGGGAAACAACCTCGTATTTTAGCTCACTAGCAAAGTTCATCAGTTGTCGGACTATCTAGAGGATGTGTTGGGAATAGGGTGTTTCACCATTAGTCAATTTTCATTTTTGTAATGAATTGGGGCCAAGATGAATTTCTTGCTTTGACCGCCAGCAGATTTGAGGCCCAAAATCGACAAGACGAACCAAAATTTGCTGGATGCATTGACTGAAAATGATCGCCAGGGCGAAATTTTCATAGCTCTATTTCAAATGCTGATCTCAATCGTGTTGGCAGGGTTTCACCTTGTTAGTGCTGCGAAGAACGGTTGGGGCCCACTCAATGGTGCAACCCTAGCTCTGGCTATTGCACTTGTGATCGTTTCGCTGATCCGGATTAGACTAACGCGACATTCAAAGGATTTTGGATTGTTGTTCCACGTCCTAAGCGTTGTTGATGGCGCGCTGATAATTTCTTTGGTCGTATCTTACGCGACGGCGTATCAGTTACCATTGTCTTCGACATTCCAAGCGCCATCAGTAGTGTTCCTGATCGTTTATGTCGGTGCGCGAGTACTTAAGTTCAGTCCCTTACCAATCATAATTGCGGGCACGACCGTTTTGATCGGGTGGTTTGGAATTGCATTCCTAGCTGCATCAGAAGGGAATGTGGCTGTGAGTTACATCGATTTTGTTTCGTCTCCAAAGATGCTTTGGGGAGCCGTTCTTGAGATGGCTTTGGGATTTGTAGTGTTCACGCTTGCGCTAGTGCTTGCCGCTTATCGTGCTCGGGTCTTTATCGCCAAAACGGCGCACATCGAAGATTTGAAGGTTGCTCGTGACCAAAACGCAGAGCAACTCGAGGTACTCAATACGCTCTTAAACTCTTCTGTAGATGCAATTGTGTTTGCTGATACGCAAGGCAAGATCAAAAGATGCAATGACGCGTTTGCAACGATGTTTGGATACGAAGCTCAAGACCTTGTCGATAAGAGTGCTAATTCGTTGATGTCGGCGATCAATGCCGAGTTGTTGCGCGAAGACGTGCAGCGGTTTTTGGAAACAGGTAGCGCGCGTCTGATTGGAAACAGTTTTGAATCTGAGGGGATGACTAGCACGGGCAGAAGTTTTCCGATCGAGATTTCAATCACACGTATTGGAGACGACGTTGGTTCTCAGTTTGTTGGGTTCATCCGCGACATAAGTTGGCGGCGGGCTGTCGAAGAACGTGAAAAGCGAGCAGCGGAACAATTGCGTCGTGTGGTCGATGGTGCGTTGGACGCCATTATCATAATGGACGCTAAGGGGAAAATTGTGAGGTTTAACCCCGCTGCAGAGGAGATTTTCGGTTTCAAGAAAGATGATGTCGTCGGCAAGGATATGTCCGATGTTATTATTCCGGAACGGTACATCGATGGACACAAAGCTGGCCTTGCTCGTTTCCTGAAAACTGGCGATGCAAAAGTTGTAAACTCTAGAATTGAAATTCAGGCGGTGAACGCAAATGGCGACGAATTTGAGCTCGAACTAGCAATCATTGATATTGAGGGGCCAGAGGGCGTTCTGTTTGTTGGATATGCGCGTGACATAACGGAAAGAAAGCAGATTGAGGCCAAGCTGCTTGAAGCCAAAGAAGTCGCGGAAGCCGCGAACAGGGCTAAAGCGAAGTTCCTCGCGATGATGAGCCATGAAATCAGGACGCCGTTAAATGGTGTCCTAGGAATATTGAACCTGTTGCGAGATGACCAGTTGTCAGATGCACAGGACAAACTCGTTAGAACGGCTGTTCGTTCTGGACGTTCGTTGCTTTCTATCATCAACGATATCCTTGATTTTTCAAAACTAGAGGCAGGTACACTCGACATCGAGAAAGCGGCTTTTGAGCTTGATCCGATGGTGGATTCGGTAATTAGCATTGGCAATGTCCATGCAATGGATACCAATGTCAGCGTTTCTTATTCGATCGAAGAAGGCGTGCCGCCAGTGCTCGTCGGCGACCAAGGCCGCATTCGTCAGGTTTTGCTAAACCTAACTTTGAACGCAGTAAAGTTTACTGATGCGGGGTCGATCAAGATTCGTGTGTCAGGAGCCGATGACCTGCGAAATGACAGTGTCAGATTTGAAGTAATTGATACGGGGATTGGGATTAAGGCAGAAGACCAAGAACAGTTGTTCTCTGAATTCACAATGGTAGAGGCATCGCGGTCTCGCAATGCAGGTGGCACGGGCCTTGGCCTTGCCATTTGTAAAACTTTGGTGGAAGCCATGGGCGGTGAAATCTCTGTCAGCTCTGAAATAGGAGCGGGTTCGAACTTTTCATTCCACCTACCCCTAGAATGCGCGACAGATGACATGCTTAGTGTGCCGTATGGGGAAGCTTCACAAATGGCTGAACACCCCGACTTCGGCAAAATCCGAATTTTGGTTGCTGAAGATAACTCAACAAATCAATTGGTCATTTCTAGTTATTTAGAGCGGATGAATTGCATTGCTGATGTTGTTAGCAACGGGAAAGAGGCTGTCAGCGCGGTAAGACGGGGCGACTATGACTTGGTGCTAATGGACATCTCGATGCCTGTCATGGATGGGATTACTGCGACAAAGGCCATACGCGCTTTGCCGGATGATATCTCGAAGACGCCGATTGTTGCTCTTACCGCCTATGCCATGGATGAAGATCGTCAACGCGTTCTTGCCGCGGGCATGGATGGATTTGTGCCTAAACCAATATCCAGAATCGCTCTTGCAAACTTGATATCAAAGTATGCATTGGCCTCAAATGAGGCAGAGAGCGTTTCCGACCCTGAAGCTTTGGAGTTTGTCGATAGTGATGTACTTTTTGGGATCCTGTCAGGCATGACGCCGGAAATCGCTGAAAAGCTCATCCATGAGTTCGTGGATAACATTGGTGCCGGCACGAAGTCCGCCATCGATGCTGCCAAAGACAATGACCATGAGAACCTAGAGAGGGCCACCCATTCTCTTAAAAGCGTTTCAGGAACATTTGGGGCAATGGAGTTGCACAGGCTTTGCAGCGTATTGAATGAAAAGAGCCGCAATGAAGACGAAAACAGTCTTATGGAACAGACTAAAGAGATGGTCGAACATGCAACTCAAGTGGTTGCTTCTGTGAAAGATATGGCAGGCGATTTTTATGTGAAGGGATCGAGCGAATGAGTAAGTCCAATAAAGTCCTGATTGTTGAAGACACAAGCTCGATTGCTTTGGTCTTTCAGAGTTGGCTCGGCAAAGCAGGTATAGGCGCTGATATTGTCGGAGACGGAAATAGTGCAGTTGAAGCCGTGCGTTCGGGTGATTATCAATTGTTGCTACTAGATTTGCAGCTTCCTGACATAAGCGGGCTAGAAGTTCTTGAAATCATCAATAAAGAGAACCTTGGCGTTTCTGTCGTCGTTATAACGGCTAGCGGCTCAATCAATCTTGCAGTTCAAACAATGCAGAAAGGTGCTTACGATTTTATTGTCAAACCGGCCTCTGAAGAACGCGTCGTGATAACGTCTAAGAATGCGCTTGAACGCGAATTCATCCAGAAAACAATTGAAAATATTAGAGCTGAGCATTCGACGGACAAGAACCTGGGGTTTATAGGTTCTAGTCTGCCAATGATTGCTCTTTACAAAACCATCAAGTCTGTAGCTCGCTCCAACGCCAGCGTCTTTATTGCTGGTGAAAGTGGTACAGGAAAAGAACTATGTGCCGCAGCGATCCATGCCTCCAGCGCGCGAGCAGAAGGGCAATTTGTTGCCCTCAATTGTGCGTCCATTCCAAAAGATCTCCTTGAATCTGAAGTGTTTGGCCATGCCAAGGGAGCTTTCACTGGTGCCACTACCGATCGAGTTGGCGCTGCCTCCACTGCTAACAGAGGGACTTTGTTTCTTGATGAAATTTGCGAACTTGATCTGAACTTGCAGGCAAAACTGCTGAGATTTCTTCAAACTGGAACTGTTCAAAAGGTTGGAAGCGATAAAGCTGAAAGAGTAGATGTCAGAGTGGTTTGTGCCACCAACAGAAACCCTGTCATTGAAGTAGAGGAGGGCAGGTTCCGCGAAGACCTGTTTTATCGTCTCCATGTCATTCCAGTTGAACTCCCGCCGTTGCGTGAACGAGAAGGGGATGTCGTCGAGATTGCAGTCAACTATCTCGAACAAGCGAACGCAGAAGAAGACAAAAACTTCCAAGGATTTACATCTGATGCTGAAGACATTTTGCTTTCTTACGATTGGCCCGGAAACGTTCGGGAACTGCAGAACGTCATCAGAAACGCGGTTGTTCTAAACGACACCAAAACGATATCAGGCGAAATGTTATCGATTAGTGCCGCTTCTGGTCCTAAATTTGTGCGAGGCCCAACTTCGACCCATCGATTGAAAGAAGGGGTGATAGAGGTGAGCTTGGACCAGCCTTTCGCTTCAATTGAGCGACAGATTATTGAAGAAAGCATCACCCGCAATGGGAACTCAATTCCAAAGTGTTCCGAAGTGTTAAAGCTTAGCCCCTCAACAATCTACCGTAAAAGAGAAGGGTGGATTGAAGAGGGCGAAGCTCCAGATGTTGTGGATTAGGCGAGAACAGGGCTAGGTCGTTTTTCGCGGTTGTAAACATCATCAACACGCACGATGTCGTCCTCTCCTAAATAGTCTCCGATCTGAACTTCGATGATTTCAACTTTGCTTTGCGTAAGGTTTTCCAATCTGTGCAAATCTCCACAAGGTATATAGACACTTTGCCCGGGGCTTAGCTGCTTGACCTCGGTTTCTACCGTTACTGTTGGTTTGCCGTGAACAACAACCCAGTGTTCAGACCGATGGTGGTGATATTGCATTGACAACTGCCCGCCAGGTTGAACTTGAATAGACTTTACTTGAAAATTTGAGCCCATTTTTAGGCTCGCAAATTCGCCCCAAGGTCTCACCTCGTGATCGTGGCGGAGCACTACCCCATCGTCGTTCTGCGCCATCTTTTGAACAATAGACTTCAATCCGCTGGAGTTTGATTTGTTGGTCACCAACACTGCATCTTTGTTCGCGACGACGACGATGTCTTCAAGTCCCACAATGCCGACCGCCGGACCATTTGAAATTGCCATGCAGTTTTGGCTCTGATGAGAATATACATTACCGTCCTTATAGTTCTTGTTTGCATCCTTTGTAGAATGTTCCCAAACAGAACCCCAGTTCCCTAGATCCAACCAATCGTCGGTTAAAACCGCCACTGCAGCCATATCGGTATTTTCCATGATAGTTTTGTCGAACTGTGCCGTTTCTGCGAGACTAAAAGCTTCTGCATTAGGTCGAAACACGTCGACTGATTGCACACCTGATTTAATGGCAGTTGCCATGGTCGCAATCGTCTTGGGCTCAAGTTTGCAAAACTCGCTTAGAATTGTTTCCCGTCTGGTGAGAAACATACCGGAATTCCACAGAACGTCCTTTCGTTGAATCAACCTCTCCGCTTCTGCTTTGTTGGGCTTTTCGATGAACTCATTTATGGGCTGTACCCCAAAAACCTGGTTTCCATCGCCAACACAAATGTAACCATATTGAGTGGAGGCCTTTTTGGGTGTTACGCCGAATGTGACAATATGGTTTTCCATTTGTATTGTTTTACTTGCATCAAGTATTGATTGAATAAATTGGCTCTGCTCAGAGATTTTGTGATCTGAAGGAACAAAAAGCAGTTTGTTTTCTTCAAAACGTCGGCAGAATTCGACTGTAGCTGCGATTGCTGGCCCTGTGTTGAGGGGCTTGGGTTCGCCAATAATGGCGAGCGGTTTGATACCTAAGCTGCCTAGCTGAGTTTTTACGATGTCAATATAGGCATCGCTGGTCACGATGATTGGGTCGGTGAACACGTCATTGTTTTCGAAGCATTTTACTGTTGAGCAAAATGTACTGCCGTTTTGGCCAATTTCACAAAACTGTTTGGGCATACTTTTTCTTGAAGTCGGCCACAGCCGTGTACCTTGGCCTCCTGCAAGAATAATCGGAATAATTCGGTCTTCCTTCGTCATCAAAGTTCTCCTGGTTTCTTTCAATTACCCAAGAAGTTGCAAGACAGAGGCCATTTCTGGGAAATGTGACGAAATCGCAATGAAATCAGCAACTACCGTTTATTGGCACCAGTGCGCAAATTCCAAGTGGGTGTCTTAACTTTGCGATTTGCGAGACTGATTTGCGTTTCGAAACAAAATCCGACGAATTTGCTCGTTATTGCTGCGAAATCGGCTGGCATGATGTTTGCAATGTATTGGGTGTTGAAGGAAAACATTATGAAAATAGTTCGTGAACGCCCATGCCAAAGGAGACACCATCGGGTTACTGCACCACTTATGGTGACGTTGCCGAGTGGACAGGAACTTCGGGCAACAAATTGGAGCCTGGGTGGACTGCGCCTAGATGGCGTGAAGGAATTCGCCGCTGAAACTGGCGAAAAGGTCGAACTACTTTTGTGCGTTCCGTTTCAAGGCTACGATATCTCATTCTCTGCAGTCGCGGCGACAAGCTATTTCGACGGCGATTTGAACGCAATGGGGCTCGAGTTCGAACACCTAGATGAGAAGTCTCACGATTTGCTGAAGTACTTCTTAGACGATCTACTACGTGGAAAAATGGCTACTATTGGCGAGACAATTTGCAGAATTGATGTGCCTGTCACACCTATTTCTACTGAACCTGAGCCAGAGGCATCAAACGAAGTGCCGATTAGACGGATGTCTTTGAAGCGTCTCTTTATTGGGGGGGCGTACATCGTGTTGGGTTTAGTGCTGATCTCCTATTTTGGAGTACTGATTTACTCCAACATTCTTAGAATGGAAGTCAGGAATGCCGTAACGACGGTGCCGTTGTCCACAATCAACATGCCGGTCGACGGTTATCTAACTCAGCTTGCTGTCGAGGTTGATGACGTGGTGAGAAGTGGCGAACGAATTGCAGATGTTGTCAGCCCCGAGATCGAAAATGCACTTCAGGACTTAGGGATCAGAAGGGCTGACGCCCTGAGAAACTTGGAGAGATTGGACACGCGCATGGGGTTGCAGAAGGAACGACTGCGCGTTTTAGAGACAGTGAAGCAGACACGCCGTGACATTGTTAAGGCGCAGATTAGTTCTCAAAAAGTGGCACTTCGTTCGGCTGATAGTAATTTGGAGAGGCTTCTATCGTCCAGTTTTGCGTCAGAACAGGATTTGGCTGAAGCGCAGGCAGAGGTCAAAATTGGCGCACTGAAGTTGAGAGAATTGTCCCTCCAACTACAACAAGACAGTTTTAGCGTTGAGGTAAGTTCCAGTGGATCTCAATATGGCGAGGCACATTCGTCTAGTTTAAGTGAGCTTGATCTACGGCGCGACGAAGCCATCAGTGTATTGCTTGGACTAGACGAGCAGATCGTTGCTTTAGAACGGCAAAAAGAAAACTTGTATCTCGTGGCTCCGTTTGCCGGAACTGTGGTTGCAGTTGCTAGCTACGGGCAGACAAGCCTACCTAAGTTTTCCCCTGTTTTGACCTTGGCAGAAAGAGTAATTCCGGAGGTCTCGGCGTTTTTGAACTACGAACAGGCTCTCAATGTTTCGGTAGACCAAAAAGCTTCAGTTTACTTACCTGCGTTGGATCGTCGAGTTGAAGCTAGGGTTCGCTCGATTGCCCCAATATTGCAACTCAATAGCTCCAATACTTCGTTTGTTTCTTCAGAGCAGGAAAACAAGGGTGCCTTAGTCAAATTGCAATTGGCTTCTGCTAATGCCGGTGCAAGTGAATTCGGTGGTGGACTTTCCGCAATTGTATTTTTCCCAAAAAGCTTACTTTCCAATGTTGCTGCAACTTTTCAAGTATCCAGCGTTGATGGGTCGTCACGATGACCAAACCGGTGTTTGATAAACTCGCAGACATTGATGACCCCACGAATTGGCCCAAAGGTCGGAACAAATGGACTGCGGGCGTGTTGATGCGGCTTCTAATGCTCATTCTTTCATGCCTATTGTTGGTAATTGTTGTTCCTAATCGTGTGTTTGACCCTGACGTTCATGCGATAACTTTGACATTGGGTGCGCTCGGGATATGGCGTTATGGCTGGTGGTTTACTCACGCTGTAAGAGCTCAGATCTACGAACGAGTTGCTTACCCAAAGATCTCCAAAAATGCAGCAATGGCTTGGAGTGATGGCTGGCGACCAAATCACCTACACTTCATGATGACCACCTACAAAGAGCACCGTGAAATCACGGAGATGGTCGTCGGTTCAATCATTGGTGAGATCCGCTCTTTAGGTGTTCCCGGTACAATTTGGCTTGGCTCTTCAGTGCGAGATGACGAGGACATTATTTGCGATTTTTTGGCACGGGAAGCCAGGGATTTGGATGTAACTTTACGTATTATACGGCAGAACGTTTCTGGAAAACGCGCAGCGATCGGCCTGGTCCTCCGAGCCATGAACAGACTACCAGTACAAGACGACGATATCGTTGTTTTCATGGATGGTGACTTCATTATTGGCAGCGGCGCGTTGAGCAAATGTCTACCGCTATTCCAAGTCTATCCTGACTTGCAAGCATGCACCACGGACGAGGAGGTTATTTGTATTGGACCCCGTTGGATTGAAGACTGGCTTAAAATGCGCTTCTCCCAACGACGCATTGCCATGCAATCTCACGCACTTTCTGGGCGTGTTCTAACTTTAACTGGCAGGATGTCGGTATTTCGAGCGCGTCACCTTTTATCACTTCAGTTCATACGTATTCTGGAGGCTGACCATCTCAAGCACTGGCTTTGGGGTGATTTTCGTTTCTTGTCAGGTGATGACAAGAGCACGTGGTATCACTTGCTGAGCAAAGGGTCCAAAATGCTCTATGTTCCTGACGCTTTGGGATACACAGTTGAAGTCATTGAGGGCGCTGGAATAGAGCGAATGGTGCAAAATTTTAGACGTTGGTCTGGAAACATGTTGCGCAACGGTGCCCGAGCAATAGCATTAGGTCCACGTGCAATGCCGTTCTTTGTCTGGTGGTGCTTGGTGGACCAGCGAATTTCTATGTGGACGATGTTAGTAAGTCCAATGTTGGCAGCGTCGGCAATTTTTTTGGTCGGAGCAGAATACTTCTTTGGCTACTTATTGTTTATCGTATTGAGCAGAACACTGTTGGCGTTTGTTCTTTGGCAATATTCGAGAAAAGTGAATTTGTCATATATATGGATTTTATACTTAAATCAGCTGATCAATGCAGCTGTAAAAGTCTATTGCATATTTCGTCTATCCAAGCAGAGTTGGTCAAATAGGGGAAATCAAAAATCGACTGACTCCGCTGACCGATACGTTCAGATGTTTCAGAATTGGATGGCGTCATTGTGCACTGGTGTCGCGGTCGGATTGCTGTTTCTTTTTACGGTACACTACTCTGCAATTCTGCCAATTCCGTCCAGCGAGCAGTTCAGCGATAGCTTTGCATTCCTTTTTATTCGGTGATTCTCAATATGCAATTCACTTGCTTGATTTGCGAATGCTTGATTAGAAATTGGCAGGTAATCTCTTCTAAGTTGTTGAAAAAATACAGTTTAATTCTGGCACGTTGATTGCAACGTAGATTGTTGAAATCTAAGGAGCCAGCGAAATGACTAATAAGCGAAAAAAAACTGCATCAAACTCAATTACCAATTATGTGTTGATTTGCCTGACTGCATTGCTTCTTGGATTGACCCCAGTAGCATTAGTTTTGTCAGTGGATCCCTTCGAGGTATTTTCGGATAGAGACCGGACCACAAGTGTTAGCGATTTAGCTGAAAAGTCGCACTACCCACTTTGGTCGCTTTCAAAGTATCGCAAGAGTGCCCATTCGGTTGTTGTATTAGGAGACAGCAGAGCAAGGTCACTTCGTGCCAAATACTGGGATGAAGCAGGCATCACAGATGTTCTAAATGTAGCTTATGGCGGCGGCACAGTTCCAGAGATCTATTCTACATTTAATCACATCAAATCCGACCCAACGCTTGAACATATCGTACTTGGAATTCAATTGCGCAGCCTGGATGAAGACCATAAGTCCGGTATGAACCGCGTTCCCGAGGCAATCCGGTTAATCGACAACAAGTTTGCCTATGCTAGTAATTGGCTTGCAGCAAGTGCGGCATGGCGCATTATGGCCGCTGAAAGTGGCATTGAACTGCAAAAGTATGAGTTCTATCTACCCACATTTGTAGGTGCTGCGAATGCAGCAGAGCTTCCGCTTGCGAGTACCTCAATTTCGCATGCTCAGGCGTGCAGCAACTGTGAACTCCCAGAAATATCGCACTTTGCAGGCAGCAGCATAGTGGCCAAACCAGTCGCCAAATCAAATCGAAAAAACAGTTTAGATGTTGCAGCAATCACGAAACTATATGTTCCTGAAATTACAGATCGCATACTACCGGCGAAAATGGCGCGTCAAGTTGAAAAAAACGGACGAGCGGATTGGAATGACTACGAGCTATCTAACAAGTACTGGCAAATGATCGTCGAAATATCAGAGTGGGCTAGGGAAAATGGCAAGCGACTATGGTTCGTCATTCCGCCAACCATCGTTGAAATGCAGGGCTCGATACATCAAGCGAGTCTTTCGAAACAAAATCATCAGTTGCGAATAGATCTTTCCACTTTGGGCACAGTCGTAGATTTCGATTTCCCAAATGATTTGACGATTGAAACCGGCAATTTCAGTGATGCCTATCATTTCAATTCAACGGTTGCACGAAACATAGTAGCTGAAATCTCAGGTCTAATTCACGCTGACTACGAAGTAGCCAGGAAGCGCTTGAAGTCGGCGCCGCTCACAATGTGTGGCGACGTTGAACCTTTGGATGTTCAAGAAAGTTACAACCTCACCGAATATCAGAACTGTAGAATTTGGGAGGCCCACAATGAAAACTCTTAGAGTTGAGCTAAAGCCTTTTATTGGTGGATTGGTTTTGTTGCTGATTGTTTTTGCGTGTTGGCTTGTTTCTAACGACGCAATTGCAACTGGCAGTAGCAGCTCGAAAAACCCAGCAAGAGTGGGTGTTGGTGAAGAATTTATATTGCCAATGATTGACCAAACACGAGGCATAGAGAGCGAAAGGGCAACCCAGTCGAATGCCCCCAGTTTAAAAATCGCATTAAATCTGGTCAAAGAAGATCCGACCAAACTAAGGCTTGAGCAAGCACGGACGATGTTCCTAGAGCTAACTCGCTTCCCAGCGAGTAGGGGACGTGCTGCGTTTGAATTGGGACGACTCTTCAGGATTTCCGAAGGTATTTCCTGCGCTGAAATCGCTTTTGATTGGTTCGTGCAATCTGCTGATTGGCAATACGTAAAAGCACATTATGAAGTTGCGCGGTCTTATGACAAAGGCATTGGCGTTGTACAAAACAATGCCAAAGCGATGGAGCAATATGAAAAAGCATTGGATGCCGGATCCAAATCGGCGGCTGTTCAGATGTTGGCGTTGGCGAAAAGAATGTTCGCAAATAGTGAACTTACGAAGAGTGAGGTTGGTGGTCTGGTATCAGCCGTTCTACCCAAACTTGAAGAACGTGCCAGTGCCGGCGACGCAAGAGCGGCGAGATCTCTTGCTCGACTTTATCAAGCTGGCGACTATCTTCCCAAAAATACCAAGTTGGCGCTCAACTGGTTTGAAACTGCAGCAAACAATGGGGATGAAATTGCGATGCATGACCTTGCTATGGTTGTGCTTCAAAATGAGGACCCAAATTACACGGAAAACCGCGTCCTCGGACTTCTCAAGGAAAGCGCAGCACGTGAGTATCCTGCGGCTTTCACCGCTCTTGGACGACTGCATTTGGGTAAATTCGGTGGTTTGTCACGCAAAGATGGAGTCCCCTGGCTCGAACGCGGAGCGATAAAGGGCCACGCTGGGTCAATGCATGAGCTAGCCAAACTCTATCTAGAGGGGGCCGTTGTTGAGCGCGATATCGAAATGGCGTTGTCTTGGGCTTCGAAGGGAGCCGAGTTGAAGCATGTAGGTTCTCGCAACACACTGACGGATATTGAGTCGTTTAAACGAAAAAACACATCTGAAAATGCTACGAGGAGCGACAACAATGGTCTTTAGTTCACTTGAGTTTATCTACCTGTTCCTTCCTCCTGTTTTCGCAGTGTTTTTGCTGCTACGACAATTGAAAATGGAAACAGCAATCATTTGGTGGCTGATAGTCGCGTCGTTTGCTTTTTATGCTTGGTGGAGCCTACCCCACTTGGCCTTGCTATTAGGTTCCATAGTCTTCAACTATCTTCTCCATTTGCGCCTCACTGCGAGTAAATCAAAACTGGAATTTGCAATTGGGGTTACAGTAAATTTGGCAACACTTGGTCTATTCAAATATGCCGATTTTCTTTCAAGCAGCATGTCAGTCGTGACCGGCATCGAAATGCCCGTTTTGAACCTTGTTTTGCCTTTAGCCATTTCATTCTTCACATTCCAACAGATTTCATTTCTGCATGACACCTTGGTTGGAAACATCGTGCGATGCGATTTTAAGAAGTATGTCCTCTTTGTTTCTTTCTTTCCGCAACTCATTGCTGGGCCAATCGTTTTGCAAAAGGACACTGTTCCTCAGTTTAAGCTAGACACTTTCACCAACAGGCTTTCATTGAACATTGCCGCCGGAACAACTCTGTTCCTGCTTGGTTTGTTTAAAAAAATTGTTTTGGCTGATGGGATTGCGCCGACTGTGAATACAGTATTCTCCGCTGCGGATAGTGGAATTCTATTGCCAGCAGGTGCCGCCTGGCTCGGTGCAATTGCATATTCATTTCAAATCTATTTTGACTTTTCTGGGTATTGCGACATGGCTCTTGGTATCGCATTGCTCTTTGGAATTCGCCTGCCAGTGAACTTCAACTCGCCATATAAGGCTTTGTCCATTACAGATTTTTGGCGCCGGTGGCACATGACTTTGTCACGATTTTTGCGCGACTATTTGTACATTCCCCTGGGCGGTAACAAGTCTGGGCTGTTCGGTAGACGCGGAAATCTGATGATCACGATGCTGCTAGGAGGTCTTTGGCATGGTGCTGGTTGGAACTTTGTGATTTGGGGTGGTCTTCATGGATCATTCTTGATGATCAACCATTTTTGGACTGGCAGTAATATACGCGAGCATGTCGCAAATGGAACTGTTGCGAAGGTTTACCCCTTTGCTTCATGGATCATAACCATGCTTGCGGTGGTGATCGCTTGGGTCTTTTTTCGTGCTGAAACATTTGGTGGCGCTATAATCATGCTCCAGTCGATGTTTTGGGCAACGGATTTGACAACGGCAACATTCCAACTATTGCCAACCTATGAGTTTACTACATTCTTTTTGTTGGGCTGCGTGGTGTTTGTCATTGTAGCGCCAAACAGCGTCGAGTTTACTGGACGATATAGAACCAGTCTCTCAAAAGTTCATAATAGGCAACAATTGGTCGCCTATTTGGCAGAATTGAAATGGAGCCCGCGAGCGGGCTGGGGTGCATTTACAGCGACTGTTGGTTTGGTCTCCATCATTCAAATATACCGCCTCAATGGACTAACGGAGTTCATCTATTTCAATTTCTAGTGGCAAAAGCATATGTGCTGCGGTGCCAGATGAAAAAAGGGATTTGCGATTTGCAAATCCCTTTTTCATTATTCAACTTCAGAACGTGAATTAGAAACGGGGCATCCCTTATCTTGTTGTTTTTATTGATAAATTTATTGGCATGAATCTTGAGTTGTCCTTGTTAGTGAAACCAATAAGGACTAATCAAAATGGACAGAGCTCATACATTCGTTACAGCTAATACGCTGACCTTGTTTGAAACGTCAAAAACTAAACCATCAATTTCTGTAATTGGACTTGGCTACGTTGGTGCAGTTTCTGTAGCTTGTCTTTCAAGCCATGGACATCGTGTTGTTGGGGTCGATATCGATCAAAAACGCGTGCGTCAGGTGGGTCAAGGAAATGCCCCAATACATGAGGCTGACTTATCAGAACTTCTATACGAGGGTGTAGCAGGGGACCTGGTAACCACGACGAGTAACATCAAGCAAGCTATCCTAGAGACGGATGTAACATTTGTTTCCGTTGGTACTCCAACAAGTGAAGATGGCGGTTGCAACCTTCGTTACATTGAAAATGCTGCGCGTGAGATTGGTAAGGGGTTGGAAGAGAAAGAAGGTTACCACGTTGTGGTTCTTCGTTGTTCTGTTCCGCCTTCTACTACCCTTGGAGTGATGGTTCCGGAAATTGAACGGGTGTCTGGCAAATCAATGGGTGTTGATTTCGGAATTTGCTTTAATCCAGAGTTCCTGCGTGAAGGCACCGCAGTTGAAGATTTCAATGAGCCCTCAAAAACTGTTATTGGCGCGAATGATAAACGTGCTGCTGACATGCTCGCACGTATATATGAACCGGTTGACGATAATCCGATTTTTACGTCGATTGAGGCAGCAGAGATGGTGAAGTATGTCGACAATGTGTGGCATGCAACAAAGGTTTGTTTTGCAAATGAAGTCGGGCGTTTGTGTAAGCCTTTGCAAATAGATAGCCATAAAGTAATGGATATCTTTGTTAAAGATGTGAAGCTCAATCTTTCTCCATACTATCTCAAACCCGGTTTTGCCTATGGTGGTTCGTGCCTGCCAAAAGAGGTGCGCGCGGTCTCATATATGGCAAATCAGATGGGCGTTGATGTTCCACTTATTTCGAGCCTTCAAACAAGTAACGAGCAACAGGTTGATCTTGCCGCAGAATTGATTGCTGGTTTTGGCGATAAGAAGATCGGCGTCTACGGGCTCTCTTTCAAACCAGGAACAGACGACATTCGCGAAAGCCCGTCCGTTACAGTGCTACAAAAGCTTTTGGATCGTGGTCTAAAGGTGAGGGCTTACGATCCAAATGTGCGTTGTGCAACTCGCTTAGGTGCTCAGCTCCAATCGCAGCGAAATTCCGGCAATGATGTTTCCGATACAGTCGAGAAATTTCCTGAGATTTTGACCAGCAGTGCCATGAATCTCGTCGATAATTGTGAAGTGCTCGTTGTCGCCCAGGATTCACTGGAAATACGTCAGTTAATTGCTAGCCGTCTTGGTCGCGTTCAAGTGGTTGATCTCATTCGACTATTGCCCACGGCGCCTGACGTTCCAAGCTACACAGGATTGAGCTGGTAGTCGCTGAAAACTCAAATTTAGGAGCAGAAAATGAGTGTTGATACGAACATGAATATATCGCCTGTCTTAGGCAACAATGCGAACAATGTCATCACCGGAACCGGCCGTTCAGAGGTGCTATCAGGTGCTGGCGGCGAAGATTCAATCTCCGCTTTGAGCGGCAATGACGAAGTGTTTGGTGGTACAGGAAACGACTTGCTCAAAGGGCAGGGCGGCGATGACATAATGTATGGCAATGGAAAGCCTAGCTATATTGATATGTCAAACTTTACTGTGGCAGAGACAACAACCGCCACAGTGACTTTCATGGACGAAGGTGCCGGTTATCGCAATTCCCTAGGTGTTTACGAAGTAGATTCCGCTGGACAGATCTTCAATCCTCAAATCTTATTTGCAAATGCATCTAAGGTTGGCAGCGGCGGTGATCTCTTGCCGGGCGTAAGCCAAACATCCTTTGACGTAACTGCTGGATCTCAACTTGGGTTCTTCGTGGTCTCAAATGGATATGGAAAAGGCAGTGAAAATCGTACCGCCTTGGAAGGCGCTCCGGAGAGTTTGGAGATGTTTGGCAGCGACGGTTCCAGTGCTGATATTAACGACGCATCGGTTGAATTGGTTCATACCGACGGTGAAACGGGACTTGAAACCACAGTAAAATCTCAATACGGAACTGCGCTCTTTCACTCAATTGCGGATGTTGAAAATAACTACACGCCAAATCCTGATAACTACATGCACGTCGTCGCGCGCGCTACCGGTCGTGACGGCGATTTGCTAATTGGATTTGAGGATCTATATGGCGGTGGCGACAACGATTATGATGACACAGTAATTAATATCAACATCGGCGCGGCAAACGTTGCAGCTCTAAAGCCCCCAACGTCGTCGAACGGGCCTGCCAAGCCGGATGACGACACCATGTATGGTGGCGATGGCAATGACATCATGCACGGTGTTGGTGGAGACGACTACCTGTCGGGCGGTAACGGCAACGACACGCTCAATGGCAACTCTGGTGACGATGAGCTGCATGGCAATGAAGGCAACGACACCATAAGTGGTCAATCCGGCAATGATATTCTAAATGGCGGAGGTGGCAGAGATGAGTTGTTCGGTAATTCGGGTAACGATGTTTTGTTCGGCAACGACGATGCGGACACTCTGAATGGAGGTAGTGGCTCAGACGTGCTTCATGGCGGCGACGGCGATGACAATCTATACGGCAATTCAGGCAACGACATTGTTACTGGTGGTAACGGCGATGATTTGATCGAAGGCGGCAGCGGTGCTGATGAGTTATCTGGTGGATCTGGTCGAGATACATTGGTTGGTGGCTCCGGTGATGACTTGATCTATGGCGGAAATGGTGCCGATGTAATCAACGCAAATTCTGGCGATGATGTGCTGTATGGCGGTTCAGGCAAAGACACGCTCAATGGCCACTCTGGCAATGATATTTTGTATGGCGAGAATGGATCTGACCGCCTAGTTGGCGGTGGTGGTGACGACTACTTGGACGGTGGTTTGCACAACGACAAGCTTTACGGTGGTGCCGGGGCTGATAGTTTGATCGGTGCTGCAGGCAACGATTATATGAATGGCGGCCATGGCAACGATCTGCTCGACGGTGGACAAGGTAACGACAAACTGATTGGCGGCAGCGGATCCGATACATTTGTATTCAACTTTGACGCCGATGGTGTGGGGAATGACCGAATTGCTGATTTTGGTTCAGAAGACTTCTTGTCATTCGTTGGTTTTGACTTTGCTGACTTTGAAGACTTTTCAAACAGCATTTCATCCAGTGGCGCCAAACTTCATATTGCCCTTACTTCGCAAGATCAGCTTACGCTGAATGGCGGATCATTGGATGACTTGTCAGAAGCAAATGTTTTGTTTGCTTAGGAGGCAATTGTGAAACAACGAGACACCAAGCAACGTGCTGACTTTAACGCCTCGATTAGTCGATTGTACAATTCGTTGGGTGTCGCGTTCCTGCTGGGTAGTGCGGTAAATGTTCTAATACTTGCTGGCCCCTTATTCCTTTTGCAAGTTTATGAACGTGTGCTACCCAGCCGTTCAATACCTACACTTTTTGCACTATTCTCAATACTGATTTGTGCCTACATCTTCTTGTTTTTGTTTGACCTTTTGCGCGCAAAATTTCTTGGCAAGGTGGGTGTTCGGTTCGAAGTTGATACTGGTAAAACAGTACTTAAAAACTGGCAGCAAGAGCATCAATCTTCGGCGCATGTCCCGAACAATATGTTAAAGGCATGCGAGAATGTCCGGCAGTACTTTAACTCTCCGGGCCCGGCGTCCTTTGTCGATTTGTCATGGGTCCCCGTGTACCTAGGGTTTATCTATTTGCTTCATAGTGCTCTGGCCGCGGTCGTGCTTTTGGTTGTGATTGTGATGATTGCTTTGGCGTTTCTTCAAAGAGCATTGATCAGGAAGCCGAAACACAGTTTGGCAGAATGTGCCGAAAGCCTAGATCAGGAGCAACGAGAGCTTGCGTCATCGTCGAATTCTATTGTGGCTATGGGCATGCAAGAACAACTTGCGAACAGCTTAACTAATAAACGAAACAAAAAACTTGTGGCACTACAATTGGGCACGAATGTCTCAGAAGTTTATGCAGCCTTCTTCAAGACAATCCGCTTTTTTACTCAATCACTTGTGTTGGCGGTCGGTGCCTATTTGGTTGTAATTTCAGAGATTTCTGCTGGGTCAATGATTGTCGCCTCTATTGTCTCTGGGCGCGTATTGTTGCCGATTGACCAATCGATAATAGGTTGGGACGGCTATCAGCAGTTTAAGAAATCCATCCAAGCATTACGTGACGGCTTTAAAGAGACCAAAACAACGATTATTCAAACCACTTCTGCTGACTGCAACACATTGAGTGTAAGCGACGTTGTTCTTGTCAAAAGGATAGTCGGCAATAATGGACGCGCATCTTCAACACCAGTATTGAACAACATCTGCTTTGAGCTAACTGAGGCCGACTGTCTTGGCGTTATTGGCCCCAATAGTGCCGGAAAGTCTGTCTTGTTAAAGGTGTTGGCGGGTGTACTTCAAGCGGACTTCGGAACAATTCGTATCGGAGATTCGACAAGTGGTTCTGGGAAAAAATGCCCAAAAGTTGGGTTTCTTGGCAGTGAAAATCAGCTGCTTTCTGGGACTTTGGCTCAAAACATTTCGCGATTTGAGCACGAACCCGATATGGCTTCGATTGAAGGTGCAGCGAAACAAGTAGGTATACATAAAGAGATCTCAGAACTCGTAGATGGTTACGAGGCACTTCTGGCAGATGTATTGCTTCCTGACGGTTTGTTGAGACGTATCGCTATTGCTCGTGCGATCTATAAAAGCCCGAGGTTGGTTCTTCTAGATGAACCATATGCAGGATTAGATGACAATGCCGAACGAGCGTTGGAAAATTGTATTCAACAACTTCGCAACTCTGGAAGTATCGTTGTGATTGCATCGCACAGACCATCAGCTATGCGTTGCACGAACAAGTTGCTCGTTTTGGACAACGGAAAACCCGCAAGTTTCGGAGATCAAAAAGCCGTAGTTAACAGTGTCGGATTGAATGCCAATGTAGCTGCAATGAGGGCATCATGATGCAAAAGCAACAACTCACTGAAGCCATCCCCAAAACGAACTCTGGTAAATTGCTATTTGCAAGTGTCTTTCTTTTTGCTCTTCTCTTTTGCATTTTGGTGCTTTGGGCACAGAAAGCACAAATTAAAGGAGCTGTTGTTACTTCTGGTGTTGTAAACGTGCCTGATAATATCAAGGAAATTCAGCATCTACATGGTGGCGTGGTGAGATCCATCGATGTGTCTAACGGCGACGCCATTCTTAAAGGTCAAGTTCTGTTTGAAATCGATGTAACAGAAACAAGAGAAACCCGCAGTTCTGCCATCTCTCGAATTCATAGTCTTCAAGCTGAAATAGCTCGTTTGCTCGCCGAAAGGGATTTGCAAAAAGATATCGATTGGGCGGCTAGTTACCTAAGTGAAATTGAATTTGGTTTTGACCCAGAGCAAGAAAGTTCTCAGCTTGATTTATTCAATGGGCGGCGCGCCATGTTGAAGAATGAATCCGAAAAAATAGCACTTAGAATTGCCGACAAGATGGAAAGTCAACGCTTGTTTGAGGTCCAGGTTGAAATGCAGGCGCGTCGATCTGATATCGCGCTTGATCAACTATCTTCGAAACAGCAATTGTTTGTTGCCAGCAGCGGAACAAAAGTTTCAGTTCAAAACGCTGCGCTCAATGTAATTGACTTGGAGGAAGGTCAGGCAAAGTTTAACGCTGGATTGCAAGCAACCAAGACGAGCATTGTTGTTTTGAAGGCCGAGCTCAACGAACTTAGTATTGCTTTTCATAACAGCGTTCTTAGAGAACTGGAAGATGCACGCATTGAGTTACTTCTGCAGTCCCAAACCGCGAGGTCTGCTAAAGCCAAGATAGATAGGTCGATCGTTCGTTCACCGAGCGATGGAGAAATTCAGGATCTCACCGCGTTTGTTGAAGGGGCCGTTATTTTGCCAGGGGAAGTGGTTGCGAACATCGTCCCAACCGACGGGGATGTTTACATTGAGTGTGCGCTGGACCCGTCAAGAGTGGACGAAATCTATGAGGGGCAAACAGCATTCGTGACATTTTACACTATGGGCAACGTGCGTGGTGAGACGTTTGCGGCAACTGTTTCACGCATTTCGCCAAGTGCTTCTTCCAACGCTAAAGGCAATCGGTATTTCGGTGTGGATATTCAGCTAGACGATGCGGAAAACCGCAATTTCGGTAACGGGCGTCTGCTTCCAGGGATGACGGCAGATGTGCAGATTGCTACCTCGTCGAAATCTGTTCTCACGTACATCCTTGATCCACTGCTGCGGCAATTTGAGAATGCGCTAAACTAGTTCTACTGATTTCTGGGGTTAGACCACTTTTCGCAGATGGAATACCAAACCTAGTAGTTGTTTTGAATTGTAACTTCCAATCGGAGGTAAGTTCTTGCGATTTTCGCAACAAAAATCCCGCAACAATTCTGATTTCAACGTTGTTGATGTGCTCGCGTAACTCTATGAAAGTGTGTAGTTTTATCCCAAAAGGTTAGTTTGATTTTAATCCCGCTACCCGCTCCAGATCAAGTGCTCCTCAAAACTTCAGATTGATTTTTTCGTGTTGAATGATTGTTTGGCACATCCTTGACCCATTTCTGAGGCAATTTGAGAACGCGCTGAACTAACGCCGCACGTTTTGCTCACAGGTTGCACAGTTGCTAATCACTTTTCGACAAGTAGCCTATTTGAATTATGGCAGTTGTTGAGGAGAAAATTGGTGTTCATCTTGCGATTTTCCTTTGTAACTTTTGTGTGCTTTTTGCTCCATATATCCTGATTTATACGTAGTATTTGCTGCGGCGATACTCCGCTGTGAATTCAAAATTGGGACCGTGGTTTCATCACAAGTTATTGGCATAATTACGACTTTTCCGAAAGTAACCAAATTATTAATTCACTTGTCTCGCATTCTTTATTGTGATTGTGTGGAACTTAGGGGCTTGTCGATTTGAGTTTTTGAAGGCTTAGACGGCATTTATGGGAGAGATATTTTGCGCGTTTTTGGTGTAGCCAGAGTTCTGGCATCTGTCGTCGTCTTCGTTTCATTATTGACGCAAGCTTGGGCGTACGATGTGCGTGATGCACAGTATGTAACCCCATCAAGTAACCTAGATGTTCTGCTGTATGTAGTTTGTTTACAGGAAAACAATGACCAGCAACCCAGAAGTGCCAGCATTAACGAAGCACTGAATGCTGCAATAGTGGCGTGCCAAAGCGCAGCTGCGACACTACCAAATGATCCGAATGAACCTAACGCGCTTGAAATTCAGCAGTCCATACTTGAGTGCGGTTTCAAGCAGGGGGACGCTAGTCCCGACGTTGGTTGTGGGGAAGCTGGAGGGGGTAACGCGTCCAGCTATGTTGCAGACACGATTGTTCACGAGCCAACACTAATCGAAGCAGGAAAATGGCTAGAAAGCATTGCTTTTGATGGAAGGTTCATTTGGACCGCAGATAGTGGCCAAAGAACTGTTACGGAAATTGAATTTGATACCCACGAAGTTGCTAAACAGTATGACGTCGGCAGACTGCCAGTTGAGGTAGTTGTTGACGATGATAGCAATGTTTATTCTTTGATAGCTACTGACAAAAAGATTTTGAAGCACGACACAAAACGCAGGACGACTACCCTGACAACTTTTGCTGAGTGTGTAGACGCAATGGATGCCGAAGACGCTACTTTGTGGGTTTTGGCATCGACCAGTTGCGGTTCATCCAACAGCAGCGTTGTTAGCGTCAATGCGCGTTCAGGCGTTCAAAACTCTTCGGGTGACCTCGGCGAATGGGCAACGGACATTCTTCCAATGCACAATGGTATATGGGTATCCCACGCAAACCGTGAAGAAATCACGATTGTCGACAAAAACACTTTGAACTCACGCGTGATTGCAATTCCAGATTCAGACCTTTGGAGCCTATCAACAGATTACCAATCTGTTATTGCTGCTGGTCGCCGGGGTGGGGGCAGTAATCAAGGCCTTGTTGTCAAAATCAATGCTGATACTTTCGCTGAGGAAGGCCGCGTCGTTTTCCCTGAAATGGTCGTGCAGGCTGCGTCTGACGGTGTGTTCATCTATGCAGTTACCGAGACGGGTAGAATTTACATTGTGTCCTTGCTGAATATGGACATTATGCGCACGGTTGATCTGCAGTTGCCTAATGTTCAAGGAGGGCAGTATCGACCAACTGACATGTTGCTGATTGAAGATTTGCTTGTCATTGCAGCTGGACAATTCATGGACTTCTCCGGCGCACCGATAGTTGATCGGCTCGGGAATCCCGACGAGAATGGCGGCATATTGCTTGTCACAAATATCGCACCTGATGCCACAGTGGCCACGACACCAAAGGCCGGAAACGCTAGCCAGGCGACGCCGCAGACGGCTTCAACGCGTCCTTCGAGTACCACAACGACAACAACAACTACAGGACGCCCGGGCCGTCCAACTGTGACGACCACAACGACAACGACTTCTGGCCGCCCAACACGTCCTTCAACAAATAATTCAGGTGGCACAACGGCCACACCAACGACAACAACAACGACGACGACAGCTGGTCGTCCTTCTCGGCCTTCAACCACGACCACGACAACGACGACGGGGCGTCCCTCTAGACCATCTACTGCGACAGCTGGAAAGCCCAGCACACCTGCTGGCCGACCATCGCGTCCATCCACAGGCACGACAGCGTCTGGCAAAAAGTTCCCAATTGTTGCTGGTTCACGTGGCGGCAATGTGCGCAGTGCTCCACGAGCAAATGGCAAGAAAATTGGTTCAACAGCAGCTGGTCAACCGATCACGCTTCTGGAAAATGTCGGCAAAAACTACAAGAAATACCCTTGGTTCAAAATCCGGATGAGCAACGGCAAAGTCGGTTATCAATGGGGTGGTGGAATTTGTGCAAACAAAGGCAAACCAGTTTCTGGCGTAAAAGGAACATGTAAGGCTAGTTCTTCGAACGGAAAACGACCAAGCAAACCTAGCACGAGTGGTGGTAAAAAAGACGGCGTTGATGTGATCGTCAGCGTGCTTGATCTCATCGGTAAAGTTCTAGATAGCAACAATAATTCAAACGCCAACTCTAGCGTTTTCACCCAGACGCTGAACGTTCTACCTAACGGTTCTCCGGCCATAGCAACGCGAAAACTAGAGCACGGAAAGACTTTGGCTCTTTACACCGTTCGCGGTAAAAAAGGACAAACGCTGGATGTTTCGATCTGGTCGCCATCTCAGAATGCCGTATTTGAGATCTATATTGATCAGGCCTCAGACGGTGGAGCTACGCTGTCAGGAGCAGCACAGGGTGCGAATACCCAGTCGTTCCTTGGCAAGTTGCCCAAAAATGCCAACTATCAAATCCTTGTAGGTTCAGTAAACGGGCCTGTTGAGTTTGAGTTGTTCGTAGCACTTGAAAAAGCGGCGGGCGGCGGAACCGGAAACAATTCCGGTGGCACTTTGCAACAGAACAGAACTGTTGTGGGTACATATTCGAGCAAGACCGCTCAGAGTGGCAACATTGAACTTAATGAGGGTACTAACTCACTAACTTGGACTGAGTTTTGTGGACCTGTTATTCCATTAACCGCAGATTGGGCCAACAAGCGTTTGGTTATCTCGGGTGGTAATGGCACGTTCGATCTGAATGTTTCCAAGGCTGGCAAAGTTCGAGGCTTCAACTCGAATGGACATAAGTTCACAAAAGAGCAAGGCATCATTATGCCGGGCTGCGTGGGCACTTCTACTTCGCCTGGAACTAACTTTGTAGATTGGATCAACAATCCTCAAGACCCTAGATCAGTTCGTCTTTATGACATGGTTCCAAATGCTTGGTGGGGAACATGTGAAGCTGACAACAACAACCAGAATTCGCCTAAGTTCAACAATGAGAAGGCTTATTGGGACTGTGCTGATGCTGGACAGTTAGCTGGCGGCGGGGTTCTTACTCCGGTCAGTCCAAATGCTTCAACTCCTGCAGCGGCAGACCCACGTCAGAACAATGACTATACGTCTGTTCCGCAATCTGATGCTTCCGCTTGTAACACTGCATTCCCGAACAGCCCAGCTGACGATAAAGGCTTCTATGATTGCTTGGACGCTGCGTTGATCAGTGCAGGTGGTACACCAACGCCAGGCGTTGCAGCTGACCCACGTCAAAACAACGACTATTCGGCAGTACCACAGGCGGCATCTGATGTTTGTTATAACGCCTATCCAAATAGTCCTGCGGACGACAAAGGATACTATGATTGTATGGACGCCGCATTGATCAATGCTGGCGGTACGCCTACAGCTGGGTCAACGCCAGATCCGCGCCAAAACAATGACTACACCTCAGTGCCTCAATCGGAATCGGGTGCTTGTAACGCTACGTTCCCGAATAGCCCAGCTGACGATAAAGGCTTCTATGATTGCATGGATGCCGCGCTGATTAGTGCGGGTGGTACACCAACGCCAGGCATTGCACCTGACCCACGTCAAAACAACGACTATACGGCAGTATCTCAGGCGGCATCTGATGTTTGTTATAACGCCTATCCAAACAGTCCTGCGGACGACAAAGGCTACTACGATTGTATGGACGCTGCTTTGATTAATGCAGGCGGTACACCTACACCGGGCGCCACTGGAGACCCACGTCAGAACAAAAACTACGGTCAAGTTGGACAGGCCGCGGTAACGACGTGTGATACGAACTATCCAAACAGTCCTGCAGACGACAAGGGCTATTACGATTGTATGGACGCTGCTTTGATTAAAGCAGGCAGTACGCCAGCACCTGGTGCTGCTGGAGATCCACGTCAGAACAATGACTACAGTCAAGTTGGACAGGCCGAAGCAACAACGTGTCATGCGGATTATCCAAACAGCCCTGCGGACGACAAAGGTTACTTCGATTGTATGGACGCCGCCTTGATTAATGCAGGCGGTACACCAACGGCTGGCACAACACCTGATCCTCGACAAAACAATGACTATAGTCATGTTTCGCCGGCAGCGATGGATGCGTGTGGAGTGTCTTACCCAAACAGCCCAGCAGATGACAAAGGGTACTATGATTGTTTGGATGCTCAACCAATCGCGAGTGGCAACTCGCCAAGCACTGGAAACAACGCAGGGCCTGATCCACGCCAGAACAACGATTACACCGCGGTTTCTACTTCTGATGCCAATCAATGTGGCATTGATTGGCCGAACTCTCCTGCCGATGACAAGGGCTATTACGATTGCATGGATGCGGGGCTTATTGGCGCTGGTGGTACTCCAACTGCCGGTGGACCAGATCCACGTCAGAACAACGATTATACAAGCGTTGACCCAGCCTATGCTGAGCAATGTGGCACCAGCTATCCCGACAGCCCAGCGGATGACAAAGGATACTACGATTGTCTAGATGCTGGTCTGGGTGGCGCAGGCAATTCGTCCTCGGGTGGTGGAAATTCAACACCAGCTGCTGGACCAGATCCGCGGCAGAATAACGATTATACAAGTGTTGACCCAGCCTATGCTGAGCAATGTGGAACCAGCTATCCCGACAGCCCAGCGGATGACAAAGGATACTACGATTGTCTAGATGATGGTCTGGGTGGCGCAGGCAATTCGTCCTCGGGTGGCGGAAAATCAACGCCAGCTGCTGGACCAGATCCGCGGCAGAATAACGATTATACAAGTGTTGACCCAGCCTATGCTGAGCAATGTGGAACCAGCTATCCCGACAGCCCAGCGGATGACAAAGGGTATTACGATTGCCTTGATGCTGGACTTGGTGCCGCAAGCTCAAGTTCTTCTTCGGGCGGAGGGAATAGTAATTCAGGACCAAGTGCCGAAGATTTGGCTTGGAATCGGATTGACAACGAGTTCTCTGATATGGATCAAAACTCAATTGATGGCTGTTCCGGATATGGCTTTGGCTCTGATGCCTTCTTTGATTGCTTGTACAGCGTCAGAGATAGCATGAACCAACAACAGCAACAGCAGCCAGCAAACGATAATAGCCAATCACCAAGTGCCGAAGACTTGGCCTGGGATCGTATCAACAATGAGTTTTCCGACATGGATCAAAACTCGATCGATGGATGCTCGGGTTACGGATTTGGCTCAAGTGACTTTTTCGACTGTCTGTACAACGTCAGAGAAAGCATGAACCAACAACAGCAGCAACAACAGCAAGAACCAGCGAATGATAACAGCCAATCCAGTGATGGTGGCGATCCGTTCGGACAGATCCAGAACTATTGTAGTTCAACACATGGCGGAAACTACGATGCCTGCTACGCAGACTTAGAGTACTGTTACTACGAGCATAACAGTGTGGACTCTGATGCGTTCGGAGCATGTGGAGCAAACTGGTTCTAATGAAGGAGTATTGCTGTTTGGGCGCTGCTGCGTAGGCACCAACGCCCCCAGCATTGGTTTAGAAAGAGGGAGGTCGAAGATGTTTCAATCTGCAAAACATGAGCCCGCAGTTGCTGTGGCTCCCGCTCTTGCTGATAGTTCCTCTTCTCTTCCAAATATTGGGTTTATTGGACGGTCCCGTTGATATGAGGTTCCTTCAAGTTGCCCCCAAAAAAATTGTTCTTTCGCTGCTGTTGTGGCTGAGCTTGAACTTGGTGGTAACCACTACAGCCATTGCCTTTGAGGCATCGGATGTTGAAAGACTGCATCGCACCAACGCGTGCGAATACTGTGATCTCTCCAACGCCAATCTTGCAGCCATAAAGCTAATTGGAGCTGATATCTCTGGTGCTAATCTTACTGGTTCAAATCTGTCCGGCACTGACCTGACGGGCGCATATGCCGTTGGTGCTAATTTCACTGGCGCCAATCTACAAAAGGCAAAACTTCAAAAAGCAGATTTCACAGGCGCAAATCTAACAGGTGCGGATTTGCGTTTCGCTCATGTTGGATGGACTAAGTTTGAAGGCGCTAATTTGAGTAATGCCAAAATGCAGGATGCAATAGTTAGCAACAACACACGGTTCAGTGCGTCCACCGTTGTAGGAATAGATATTCTTAAGCTGCCAGCAGCGGATTGTTTGGAGTGCAAGAGTTGGGAAGAAATGCGCCGGTATTGCTTGCAGCCAGATAAGTATCGTGGGTGGGTCAATGTCAGTAGGTGCGTTGTTCGCAAGAAAAACTGGATGTGGAAGTATTGACCTATTTCATCCAGCTAATCCGCCGCGTCACATTGTTCTTTGTCCTTGTTTCATTGCTAGCAACAGGCCTGGGAAGTATTTCATTGGCCCAGTCTTACACTGTCGACGGGTACGAGAAAGCACGGACATTTTTGATCAGAAGTGCGTCAAATAACCGTTACTTAAGAGGTGAAGGACGTTCTGCACGCCTACGAGACTTCAATCCAAATGATACGAGTTACCTTTGGGTCATTGGCGAAACAGGCGGTGGGTCTTCCCCCTACGATCGCGGTTACCAGGGCATCTTCAACGTCAAAACGGGTTTGGCATTGCAAGGCACGAGCGGTGTTGGCCTACGGGCACACACAAACGCTTCAGTTGACACCTGGACTGTTGAAAAAAATACAGCGCCAAATCGGCGCTCTGAAAACATAATTCTGCAAACAAGAGTTACCTATCCCGAATATGGGGGCGAAGGTACATTAACTTACACAGGACTTATGGAATCCGGCAGTGGGGTTGTTGTTCGCGAAGGTCCGACACCTGGCGACTTTAGTGACAAGAAGTTCATTTGGCGCCTTGAATTGGGTGAACCGCAGGACTTGGCGCTAATTCACATCAAATCGGTGAAAGCGATCCAGACCTCAACTGGCACTGATGGCGCGACAGATGCATTGATGAAAGGGATCGAACTTGCTGCAGAATATGGCCCCATGGTGGCAGGGTCCGGTGCACTATCAGCAGTTAAGTCAGCAGCAAAAACTGCAGCTAAGGAAGCTGGGAAAAAGGTCGCGAAGGTTAGTTTGAAATCCATCGCAAAAAAAGTGAAGAACGTAGTTTTGCGTCAAGGCACTAAGTCAGTTGCCAAAAAGTCGGGATCTGGCGCTATCGCGAAGGCAGCAAGGACTGCGAAAACTGCATTGACCAAGAAAGTCAAAACTGTTCTGAAAAAGAAAAAGGCGACCTTTCTTACCTATTTGAGAAACCCGAAAAAAGCACTGACTCTTAAGAATCTGGTCATTACTCTCAAGCGTACCAGAAGCGTGACGAAAAAAGTGGTCAACGCTGATAAGATCATTGAGAAATTAGAACAGAATGTTGAAAAAATTACAGACGCTGCGAAACTGGCGAAAGACTTGCCTGTAGCCATTGCGTCTCAAATAGCAGTGTCGGCAGTGCACAAAAGGGTGATTGCGGATGCTGACAAGGCCGCTCTTAAACTTACCCAAGACTTGGAAAAGGATTTTGAGACATATGAGCGTCTAATTGCAAGTGCGGCGTCAGTTAGTGACCGAAAACTTTGTGATACCCATACGCCAAGGTTTGTGTACCCAGAAAGATACAACCGAAACATCGTCACGAGCGGTAGCCTAAGTAGTTTTTCGAAGAAGGCTCAAGCAATATCAGAAGCATTGGCTGCGGCTGAAGCGCCCGAAGCTGCTCGCGAAGCGGGGGAGGTGGCTGCTGACGTTTTGTTGATGAACTCTGGTTGGATAAAGAGGTTGTTGAACCCGCTAATTGCCGACACTGACGATGATCTGCAGATTGAATTCAACTACCATGATATTTGGCCAAATGGCGGCCGTGATGGTGGTAGCGGCCATAGAGGCATTGCAAAGGGGGAAAGAAAATCTGTAAATGTCCACTTCCTCTTCAATCGACAAACTGGTGTCGTGCTCAAGCTTATTGAGTGGGACTATGCAAGTGATAACGATCATCTTGGAGATTTGAGATTTTCGACCAGCAATCTCCGTGACAGTGAGGAATACCGCGACGCTTTTGTCATGAGCAAAGATGAGGGAAGCCTTTATGCCGTAGATTTCGAAGTGAAATCACTGAACGGAGATCATCGGCTAAACATTCTTGCAGACAAATCGGAGTCGGCTTGCTATCGGGAGAGAAAGCGCGCTTGGACCATGGAGCGAAAAGTCATAGCCTACGAAAAAGCGCTGCTTGATCTAGAAAAAGAAGTCGAACGACGCCTAAAACTTGCAGAAATGTTTGGCGATCAGGGGCTGAATGTAATCGACGGCTCATTGAAGCTGCAGCAAGAGCTTTCCAACAGCTGTGTTTCGAAGAACATTGATTTTGCCAAGGTAATGGCCGGCACTTGGCGTGTTGGTCATTACGACGAGAATTTACAAAAAGAATACTCAGATACATGGACCTATACCTTCTCGGATAAT
>Ga0315336_1000944_pt1 | contig 64567 bp, 57 predicted proteins | sample ASW5metaG_FD_204512 | JGI IMG/M metagenome (GOLD analysis project Ga0315336, IMG submission 204512) | Ammonia-oxidizing marine archaeal communities from Monterey Bay, California, United States - ASW #5 | ecosystem: Environmental > Aquatic > Marine > Intertidal zone | place: USA: California... | reverse complement strand
CCAACTGGGAGAACGGCCGTTACTCTGACGTGGGCCGCCGCGTCGAGACGCCGTTCATGGACATGACCTACCGCTCGACACGGGGACCGATGTTTAACACAGGGCCGCGGCCGCCGGTCATCCCGTATATACGGGGTTTTGAAAAGTAGTTTTTTGGGGTGGTAAAGCCGGGCTAGTTGCTCATTGGTCCGTTTGTGGGTCATGGAACGCTATCGCGCCGGCTAATCGGCACCCACAGAGCCCCGACCGCAAGGGAGGCGGTTTGGCCGCCAACACATCAAGCATGGTGCCTAACCGCGCAGTACCGCCAACTTCTCGGAACCAACGCAACGATTCCGCGAAGCAACGATCGATGACCCACGAATCACGCTGCCCCCGTCGACCTCGCAGGCCAAACCACCTCCCTAGCGGTCGGGGCTCCTCGGTTGCTGGGTCGAGGGGATGCGGCTCTAGGGCGGTTGTGGTGAGCAGGTCGCGGGTGCTGGGTCGCACCTGATGCGGCTATACTTGACGCGTCTGTGGCGGACTCCCTAGCGCCCGAGCGGCCCGGTGCCGGCCCGACGGCGTACATGCTCACATTCGCCTGCTATGGCGCTCGGCTTCACGGCGATTCGCGCGGTTCGGTAGACCGCTTCAACAATGTTTGGGGGACACCGATGGTTGACCCGGACGTTGATCGGGAACGGTCCGAGCGCCGGTTGAGCGGACGGTGCGGATACAAGCTTGGCGCCGAAGAACGACTGCTTGTTCTCAAGTCGATTCGTCACCACGCAGAGATTCGGAGCTGGCTTCTGTACGCCGTCCACGTGCGCTCGAATCACGTGCACGTTGTTGTCGAAGCAGACGTTCCGCCGGAGAAAGCGATGGAACAATTCAAGGCGTATGCGTCTCGATCCTTGAATCGAAGAAGCACCCGCCGTGGGAAGCGTTGGGCGCATCACGGCAGCACAAGGCACTTGTGGCAGCCGCGTCAAATTAGCGCCGCCGTCGATTACGTCGTGAATCAGCAAGGTCGACCGATGGCCGTATACCGCAACTCGGAACCGTGGAAGGCTATCGAGCCGGCACAGAAGCATGCGCATTGACGCAACTTGGTTGGTGCTGTGCGGTTGGAAGACGATAGGAACCACTGGAAGATCGGAGGTATACTGTCCGCTTATGAAACCCCAAACTTTGCATCGCATGTATCCGCGGTTGACTCGATCCCGTTCTTATGGCGTCGGTCTGTTGGCGATAGCAACACTTGTCCTCACACTCGGCAGCGCTTTCGCGCAGCAGGACTCGCCGCGCAGGTTCAGCCGCAGGCCCTATCTCTCCGGTCCCGATGACCCCGAATACCGGGCCATGCGTGGCACGATCAAAATGGGTGAGACGGTCATTATCGAATGTCCCGGCGGAGCAGATGCGGAACTGGGCCCCGGAGTGGTTCCGGAGCCGTCGCAGACAAAGCGGCGCTATTCACGCTTTGGCGGCCCATTCCTGCTGGAAGACGTGAAGGTCGGGGATTGGGTCGCGATCAAGATCATCGACGTGAAGCCGGGACCCTACGGCTACACGAACAACTGGGGTCCGCTGCGCGGTCCGTGGCGGACGATCGCTCCCGTGAAAGACGGCATGTTACTGTTCGAGCCGGACTTCGCGATTCCGGTTCGTCCGATGGTCGGAACGATCTATCTCAAGTCCGCCGCCGCTACGCCGGGCGGGGCGGGAGCGTGGGACCACGGCGGCAACTTCGATTCCAACTCGATTCGCGCCGGCAGTACGGTCTACATCCGCGCGCAGTTTGACGGCGGCTATCTCACGGTGACGGATACACACGCCTACCAGGGCGACGGCGAGATGACGGGCACGGGTATTGAAATTGACGCCGACGTGACCCTGCAGGTCACCAAGTCGCCGCATCATTTCCCGACCGGCGGCGCCGTCGTCGAAACGGCAGACAAGTGGTATACGAACGGCGTCGGGAAGACGTGGGAAGATGCCGTCAAAATTGCTTGGTCGGAGATGGTTTACCTGCTTTGCTACCTGCATGACACGACACCCGAGTACGCCAACCGCATGGTCGGGGCGTTAGGCGATGCGCTACCGGGCTACACCGCCGGCAACGGCAATATGCGCGGCTTCGACCATCGGAGCCCCTATGTCACGATGCAAATCGGTATTCCCAAGGAACTGAAGCGCACCGGAAAGAAGTGGCGTGTCGGGCAGGAGCCGTAGAAGATAGTCTGTGACCGGCTAACTCAGTCTTACGCCGTCGATCGGGCCGCTAGGATACCGTTTTCTTGGCGGGAGGGGTGTCGTCAAGTGATGCTCCTGAGGGGACCTTTCCTGTAGATATGCGCAATCGCTGAGAGAATTGGGGCCGCCGGTTGGCAGCACGCCACCCTCGCCCGCAGCTTCCGGTCTCATCCCTGGGGACCTCGCATCGGGAATTGAGCGTATAACTCCACGCGATACATCTCTTCCGTGTCCCACAAACACCTCAGGAATGTTCGCTGGACCACTCGAGCGGTCTAGTTTATCTCCGCCCTCACGCGGCTTAGAATCGCCGCTCTGTGGTCTAGTTTCTCTCCGCCGTTCTCACTTCAGAGTGAACGGGTCCGCCGCACCTCCGTAAAGAACGCCGAAGACGCCTTCATGCGCGGCGACATCGATACCGCCGAGCTGGAAATTGAGAAGGCCAAGGCCGTCGCCCCCAATGACCCTGAAGTCCAACGCATGGACAGGCTCATTCAGGATCGTGTCTCGTCGCGCCACCGGATGACCTATATCGCCATCGGCGTTGGCATCGTCCTGCTAATCGGTCTCATCGCCTTCCTCGTCATCCGCATGCGCCGCCGCGACCCCTACGTCGAGATCGTCTCCGGCCAGCAAAAGGGCAAGTTCATTCCCATCGACGGCAAGCTGCTAAAGATCGGCGCCGTAGAAGAAGACGGCGGCGACAAGAATGATCTTGCCGTGCCTGACATCGAACGGATGATCTCGCGCTTCCACTGCGAAATCCACCGCCGCGGCCGCAAGTTGTTCCTCATCGATGTCGGCAGCGCAAACGGCACATTCGTCGAACGCAAACAGATCGAACCCGGCAAGCCCATTCCCCTCAAGAGCGGCTCCCGCATTGACCTCGCCGGCACCTGCGCCCTTCGAGTCGGCTACGAACGCCGCAAGAAGTAGATCTCTGGAACGTAGAGGAACGGCATGCCGTTCCTGCCAGGTCGGGGCCCCAGAATGTGGGCTTCTGGCGGGTTTCGGCAAAGGTTTTCACCCAGCCTCTTGAACCGCGGGCGGCCTGTTATATTCTGAAGAGCAAGTTGCAGACAGCCCCTTCCACACGGGAAGCATCTTCCGAAGTGTCCCTTCATCCAACATTCCGGCCCGCCCATCGGCCATGGCAAACAGCCGGCGGGATATCCACGGATTGTCGGCAAACGGGCAAAGCCTGAAAAACGGCAACGACGTAGCGCTCGCAATGCGATTCCACCTCCAGTGCGCCCTGCTGCTGCTCCTTGGTTCCCAACTAGGGGCCCAAGCGAGATGTCGAATTGTGGGTACGGTTTCGATGAAAGAAACCGGCAGACCGCTCCACGGAGCCAACATTTTCGTCGTCGAGCTCGGACGCAGCACACTGAGCGGCGATGACGGCTCGTTCGAGTTCGAAGACGTGCCACCGGGGCCATACCACGTCATCGCCCACCTCGATAGCTTGTTCACCGAAGCGGCCAAGGTTATCACCGTCGAATCCGGTGGCACGGCGACGGCCGACTTTCTGCTGGAGCTGACATCGCAACGCTACGAGATCACCGTCACGTCGGGAGACAGAGAGGAAACCGCCTTCGAGGCGTTCCAAAGCGTCGAGTCAATCGCGGCGTACGACTTGGCCGAATCAACCGATGTCTCGCTCGGTGAGACGCTCGACCACAAGGTCGGCACCGGAATCGCCAAGCGGAGCTTCGGCCCCGGGTCGTCGCGCCCGATCATCCGTGGGTTTGACGGTGACCGGGTGCTCGTCATGGAAGACGGCATCCGGACGGGCACGCTGTCGTCACAATCGGGCGACCACGGCGAACTCATCAACCCGGCCCAACTTGAGCGGCTTGAGATTGTCAAAGGTCCGGCCACATTGCTCTATAGCGGCAACGCCATGGGAGGCACGGTTAACGCCGTCAGCCGGCACCACGAAGCACATCGCCATCCCCACCAGGGCCTACGCGGTTTCGTTTCGGGGTCGGCCGGGTCGGCCAACGCGCTGGGCGGAGCCAGCGCCGGTTTCGAGTACGGCCACGAAAAGTGGATGCTGTGGGGCCAGGGTGGCGGCGTCCGATCCGGCGATTACACCGCGCCCGTCCAAGGTGAGATCTTCAACTCCCGCTCCCGCACAGCGAACGGCGGAGTCGGATTGGGCTGGTACGGCGACAAGACCTTCTTCAGCCTCGACATGAAGTACGACGACGGCTTCTACGGCGTGCCCTTTGCACAGGACATCCATGGACACGACGACGAAGGCACGGGCGAGGACGGCCACGAGGAGGAAGAGGACATCGAGCGGATCGCGCTCGACTCGCGGCGCGAAAACTACCGGCTCAACTGGGGCCTGCGGAATCTGGGTATAGCCATCGAGAGCTTTGAGCTCAAGCTCAACTACACCGACTGGTCTCACGATGAGATCGAGTTCTTCGAGAACGGCGAGCAGGAGATTGGCACCCAGTTCGACCAGAAGCAGTTCGTCTACCGTGGGGTCTTCGAGCAGGGCTCAGCCGGACCACTGAGCGGGCGCTTCGGCTTCTGGGGGCTCCAGCGCGACTACGACGTGGCGGGCGCCGAGGCCCTCTCGCCGCCGGTTGACCAGACGGGATTCGCAACATTCGTTCTCGAGGAACTCGCGTTTGAGCAGGTGAAGCTGCAGTTCGGCGGCCGTCTGGAAACCGAGCGCTACACACCGGCATTCCCAGAGCGCGGCCAGGGCCACGAGGGGGATGCGCCGCCCGCTGTCGACCGGACCTTCACCGGCGCATCCGCGTCAGCGGGCATCCACGCCGACACATGGCAAGGCGGGGCGTTCGTGGCGAACTACGCACACTCCTATCGCGCGCCGGCGCTGGAAGAGCTCTACAACTTCGGTCCGCACGTTGGGAACCTCGCATTCGAGATCGGCAACCCCAGCTTGTTGGCGGAGACAGGGGACGGCATTGATCTCTCCCTGCGCCACCGGGGCAGCCGTGCACGCGCCGAACTCAACCTCTTCTACTACGACTTCAGCAGCTTCATCTTCCCGTTCGTTACGGGCGAAGTCGCCGACGGGCTCCGTATCATCGAGTTCACGCAGCGCAACGCGCGCTTCATGGGAACGGAGGCCGGTGTCAATCTAGCCCTCCACTCGAACATCTGGCTGAATCTCGGCGCTGACTTCGTCGACGCCCAGGACACGGACTTCAACACACCCCTCCCGAGAATTCCACCTCTGCGCGGCAAAATCGGGTTCGACGTCAGTCATAGCGGCTTCCGCTTCACACCGCAACTCATTCTCGCCAGCCAACAGCACCAAACGTTTACCGACGAAACCCGCACGCCCGGTTATGCTGTCGTGGACTTGAAAGCCTCCTACGCGCTGACGCGATTGCACCTAGCGCATCAGTTCTCGGTAAACGTCTTCAACGTCGGTGACCGGCTCTACCGCAACCACTCATCCTTCATCAAAGACCTCGCACCTGAGATTGGCCGCGGCGTCCGCTTCACCTACATGCTCCGCTTCTTCTAGGGCGATCCAAGCCGACATCGATTCGCGTCCCGTGGCCGCTAAGCTAGGTCCATGACCGCGAAGTACGCAAGACCCCTTCTCACCATCCTGCTGATGATGATGCCGGCACTCCTGGCTGCCGAGTACAAGACCAAGAATCTCATCCTCGTCACCGCCGACGGGCTCCGCTGGCAGGAGATCTTCAGCGGGATCGACCCCATCCTGATGAATCGCGACGACACCGGAATGAAGGACGCGGACGACCTGCGCGACTCGCTCTGGGCCGATTCACCCGAGAAGCGTCGGCGGCTTCTCATGCCGTTCCTTTGGACCAAACTCGTGCCAAACGGTGTCCTCTTCGGGAACGCCGAGCGCAAGGCCGCGGTCACCCTCCGAAACCAACACCGCTTCTCCTATCCAGGCTATTCCGAGATTCTCACCGGACGGCCGCAGGACGACGTAATCGACAGCAACGCCCTGCGTCCCAACCCGTCTCGAACCGTGCTCGAAATCCTTCGCGAACGGTGGGCGCTGCCGAGAAGCAAAGTAGCGCTGTTCGGCTCCTGGAGTATCTTCGCGGGGATCGGCGCGCGTGATCCCGAAAGCATCACAATGAACGCAGGTTTCCAGCGACTTGAAATCGACGGAGCGTCACCGCGGCTCAAGGAGTTAAGCCGGTTGCAGTTCGAAATCCTCACGCCCTGGCGGACCGTGCGGCATGACTACATCACGTTCGAGATGGCCACCGAGTACCTCAAGACCGCCCAGCCGCGCGCACTCTACATTGCGCTCGGCGAAACCGATGATTGGGCGCACAATCGTCGTTACGACCGCGTACTCGAGACAGCGCGCTACTTCGACGATTGCTTGCGGCAACTTTGGGAGATCGTTCAGAGCGATCCGAACTACCGTGACCAAACAACGCTGTTGGTCGCAACGGATCATGGCCGCGGTTCGACTCCCGCTGATTGGCACGGACACGGCGGCAAAGTGAAGGAGGCCGGGCGAGTGTGGATCGCGGCCATCGGCCCGGATACGCCGGCTCGCGGCGAGGCCGCCAAAGCTCCCAACATCACCCAAAGTGATATCGCGCCCACAATGCTTGAACTGGCCGGGTTGGACTACCAACTACTTGAGGGTGTCGAGGGCAAACCAATCGATTGGATCATCGGACGATAAACCAAGCCGCGGCCCCGCCATTCAGATATACTTTGTTCGTGCCGCGTTGCTTCGGAGACCTCACGAGCAGCGAATATCCAGTCCCCCACCGCCACACATCTTCCAGTCTCCTTCGTCAATGCGCGGCATCGACCTGAATCCGCAGCCCGGCGTGCCAACGAGTTACTCTGGACCATAAGCAACAAGACAACTATGAAGCGAAAAAAAACAAGATCCTCCTATACAGTTACATTCGTGCTCCTAACACTATTGGCGTGCGCGAACTCTTCGAGTCCGCCCCTGCCGGCCGACAGCCCGACGAACGCCGGTCACGCTAAGAACGTCGTCCTATTCCTCGGAGACGGAACCGGCCTGGCCACTTGGCACGCCGCGAGCGTAAGGGCTACCGGCGAGTCGCAGGGGCTCTATGTACACCAGATGCCGCACATCGGCCTTTCCGATACCTCAGCGGCTTCCAACTGGGTGGCGGACTCAGCGGCGGGCATGACAGCGATTGTCACCGGGCAAAAGACGCACAACGGCGTCGTTTCCCAAGGGCCCGAAGGCGAGCGCGGCTCGAAGGACGGCCGAACACTCAAGACCATTCTCGAGTACGCCGAGGAACACGGTCTTTCGACAGGAGTGGTAACAAACAGTGGTGTGACCGACGCCACCCCCGCCGCGTGTTACGCGCACAACAACAACCGTGACAAATGGGGGAAGACGTTCGCACAATTCCTCGACCCGAGTTTCGGTGACGGCGTCGATGTTCTGATCGGGACCGGCTACGAGAGGCTTTCCGAGGGATGCCGCGAGTTGGGTCTCGACATCCGTTCCGGGCTTGAGAAGGCAGGGTATCTCTACGTCCAAGAGGCTTCGCAACTGGCAACGCTTCCCGAGGACGCCGCCAGGGTCGCCGCGATATTCGAGGTGGCGCATCAGTCGGATTTCGACCTGCCGCAGGCCGTCCGCGTGGCGACTCGCATTCTGAGCCGAAATCCCAAGGGCTTCTTTCTTATGGTGGAGTCGAACAATCACTTCAAGGAAGCCGACAAGTCCATCGACGCCGCCATCCGCATGGATCAAATCGTGCGCGAGACCGCCAAGGCTTTGGCCGACATGCCCACACTCGTTCTGGTCACCGCTGATCATTCCTTTGACCTTCGGATGCCCAGTGGCAAAGGAAGAACGAAGGACATCTACGACGCGATCAAGATCGACGGCAGCCATACCGGCGAACAAGTGCCGGTCTTCGCGCAAGGTCCAGGCGCGCAAGCCGTACACGGATTCCTCCGCAACACAGACCTGTTTCACATCATGATGCAAGCCTACGGCTGGGAGTAGCGTACTGGCCAACCCGCAAGAACGGAGCGGCGGGTGTAAACCCGGCGGCCCGCGGACAGCGTCCGCGGAAGGCTGGTGATAAGTTGATGGCGGCCGCGGCTGGGGCAATAGATTGATCGATTCGCGGCTCGCCGCTCCATAGTTGAAGATTGCGTCTGTTATCCTTCCGATAGATTGGAAACAGATGTCTTGTCCGAGCGACCGGTTGCGTCTGCTTGGGCTTATCTAATCACGTTTTCCTGCTACGGAACGAAATTACACGGGCGGTCGGCGGGTTCGGCTGATCGGTTTCATAACGCTTGGCGCGGCCGTTACCTCGCGGAGAAGCGCGCTCTTCGAGACCATCTGCGGGCTTCTCTGCGCCATCCGCCGGTTCAAATGAATGCCGATGAGCGGAGTGTCGTTCTCAGCGTTATTCACCAAGTCTGCACTCACGAGAGATGGTTTCTACATGCCGCCCACGTTCGCGGTACGAACGTGCATGTGGTCGTATCGGCACGAGTGGAGCCCGAGGAGGTGATGAAGAGACTGAAGGCGTATGCGAGTAGGGCATTGAATCGGGAATTGGGCAGGAAGGAAAAGCGCTGGACGAGCCACGGCAGTACGGTTTGGATCTGGGAGCCGCGGGAAGCGGATTCCGCGGTGGACTATGTTGTTCGGCGACAAGGAGCGCCAATGGCGGTCTACGAAAGGTCCAATCGGTGGGAAGAGTTCCTGGACTGGTAGGAACGGAGCGACAGGTGTAAACCCGGCGGCCCGCGCCGAACGGCGCGGAAAACCTGATCCGTCTCAATCCGCACCCTTCCACCTCCGGCAACACCCAGCCACCATCCCTCCGCGGACGCCGTCCGCGCGCCGCCGGGTTTACACCCGCCGCTCCGTTGCTACAACGATCGGATTTACACAGAGTCAGTGCAAGTAGATGAATTCGTTGGTTGCCAGCAATGCCTGTGTGTATTCACCGATATGCGTTTCCCGAGATTCGAGAAATGTCGAACCTTGATCGAGCTCTTGCGCGGTGGGGTCGCGCAACAAGGTCCGCCGGTAGAGCACCCGGATCTTCTCCCGTAGCTCCTCAATCTCGTACACCCGTTGGGCCAAACTCTTCGCCTGATGCTTAAACCACGCGCTGTTCAACACGAACAGTTGCTGCAGAGGCGTCGTCGTAATCTGGCGTTGGGGCGGATGCTGGGTCACGTCAGGAAAATCATAAAGTTGGAAGATCGCATGGGGCCGGCCCCGGCTGATCTTCGAGTAGATCGTCCGGCGGGCTTCGCATTCGGTATCAACCGGGTCGGACGGCCCGCCCATTCTCAAGTCTAATTCGCCGGAAACCTGCAAGATCGCGTCGCGCCACGATTCAATATCCAAACGGCGTGGAGCGTAGCGCCAAAGGCATTTGTTCGTCGGGTCCGTCTTGGCGGGCGCGTCGATGTGGCGGCTCGCCTGGCGGTACGTAGCCGAGAGCATGATCTCGCGGTGGAGCCACTTGAGCGACCATCCGTTTTCGACGAAGCGGGCAGCAAGATCGTCGAGCAACTCGGGGTGAGTCGGACTCTGTCCCTGCGTCCCGAAGTCGGACGGTGTGCCAACGAGATGCTGCCCAAAGTGCCATCCCCAGACACGGTTGACCCAGACCCGTGCGGCAAGCGGTCCGGCGTCGTCAACAATCTTGTCGGCGAGTTCCAACCGCCCGGACCCCTTCTTGAATGGCTCAGGCTCCTCCTCCGCAAACACGGTCAAGAAACGCCGTGGGACGATGTCACCCGTATTGGCCACATTGCCGCGGATGAAGACGGGCAGGTCACGCGGCTCATCCGGACGCAGGTCCATCCAGGTAACGGTCGGCGTTGAGCCGTCGATCCATACGCCACAGTCAACGACGGCGTGAGTGAGAGGCGTCGAGTCCCCGGCGAGCCTGGCTTCCAGCGCTTTGACTTCCTCGCCCATCTCAGCCACCCTGGGGTGCAGTTCGGGCGCGATGGTGTCGAGTTCCTTGAGGTTCCCCAACATACCTTTGATTCGGTACAGGCGTTCGTGGTCCCAGACAAGCTTGTCGGCAGCGGCCCGGTCCATCTCGACGATGGGACGCTTGACGAGCCAGGTGCTGGCGAACACGCCGGCCAGGGCGTAGTAGTCCTTGTTGGTGATGGGATCGAACTTGTGATCGTGGCAACGGGCGCACGCGACGGTCAGCCCGAGCAGCCCGCGCGACACCGCATCAACGCGTTCATCCCAGTCGTCCGACGCGAGCGTTTCGATGACGTCGCGCGAAAGCCGTGGGTCTTTGTGATACATCGGCGAGTTGCCGATATAACCGAGCGCGCGCATGTCGTCGGGCTCGAAGTCGGGCAGCAGGTCGGCTGCAAACTGCATCCGAACGAAGCGGTCGTATGGTAGGTCGTCGTTGAAAGCCTCGATCACCCAGTCGCGATAGCGCCAAGCGTAGGGATGCGGCCGATTCGTCGACTCACTGGTCGGATGATCCTCGGCCCAACGAGCGACATCAAGCCAGTGGCGTCCCCAGCGCTCGCCGTAGCGAGGCGAGTCGAGCAAGGTATCAACCAGGGCGGCGTAAGCTTCACGCGACGGATCGGCGGCAAACGCTTCAACTTGTTCATAAGTAGGCGGCAGCCCGATCAGATCGAAGTACGCCCGGCGAACAAGCGTGCGCGGATCAGCGGCCGGCGACGGCTTCAGATTGTTCTCGTCAAGCTTCGCGAGAACGAAGCGATCAACCTTGCGCGCCGTCCAGTCGGGATCAGAAATGCGAGGCGAGGGGTACTGCTTCAGCGGTTGGAACGCCCACCATTTCCGGCCCTCTTCGATGGGGGTACCCGGCCCTTCTTTCTTAGTAGCGGATGCAGTGGACTCTCCCGCCCGTGCACCTCTAGGATCTTCCGCGCCAACGGCAATCCACTTCTCGAAATCCGCGATCACGTTGTCCGGCAACTTGCCGGTGGGCGGCATCTTGAGCTGCGCGTCCTTGTATGTGAGCGCCTTGAGCAGAAGGCTCTGCCCCGGTTTTCCCGGGATAACCGCGGGCCCCGATTGTCCTCCCTGGTGCAGCGCATCACGCGAATCAACACGCAGCCCGCCCATCGGCTCATCAAGAGCGGCGGAATGGCACACCTGACACTGCTCGACGAGGACCGGCCTAATCTTACGCTCAAAGTGGTCGAGTTGAGGCGATTGAGCCCGAGCGGCCCCGGCGCAAATGGCAACAAGTGCGAGGACCCCAAAAAAGGGGACTGTACCAAGCGCCGTTTGAGGACTTCCCTTCATCCGCACACTCCCCACTGGCGCGCCGCGGACTGTCCCAAAACGTCCGATCACGCCAACAACTCCTTCAACACGCGCCCGTGCACATCGGTCAAGCGAAAATCTCGACCGGCATAGCGGTACGTAAGGCGTTCGTGATCGAAGCCCATCTGATTCAGGATCGTGGCGTGCAAGTCGTGGATCGACACCCGGTTCTCGACCGCCTGGAAGCCGAAGTCGTCAGTAGCGCCGTGGGTGATGCCCCCGCGAACGCCGCCGCCGGCCATCCACATCGTGAAGCCATAGGGGTTGTGGTCCCGTCCATCACCCGCCTCGGAAACAGGCGTGCGGCCGAACTCTCCACCCCACACGACGAGCGTTTCGTCGAGCAGACCCCGCCGCTTCAGATCGCTGATCAGCGCGGCCGCTCCTCGGTCCATGTCGGGACAGCGCTTACGCAGATTATCGTTGATTTGCTTGTGGTCGTCCCAGGGCTGGCCCGGACCGTAGTAGACGTGCACATACCGAACGCCGCGTTCGACAAGCCGCCGAGCCAGCAGGCAACCGTTCGCAAAGGAGGTCGTGCCGTATTCTTCGCGGACAGCGTCGGGTTCCTTGCGTACATCGAAAACATCGAGCGCCTCGAACTGCATGCGATACGCCGTTTCCATCGCCTGGATGCGGGCGTCGAGGAAAGCATCGGGGCCGGTCGTCTCGCGGTGCTGCCTATTGAGCGTCGTGATCAGGTCAAGCTGCTGACGTTGCGCCTCGGCATCGAGACTTGAGTTCCGCAGGTAGCGGATCATCTTCTCAGGATCGGTCTCAGAGTGATTGAAGTGCGTCCCCTGATGTTCGGCGGGCAGGAAGCCGGCGCGCCAAAGTTGGCTCGATCGCGGTGAAGGGCTCAGGGCAACGAAACCGGGCAGGTTCTGGTTCTCCGTTCCGAGGCCGTACGAAAGCCACGAGCCGAGCGACGGGCGCGTCGAGGCGATATTGCCCGAGTGAATCAGATTACGCGCCGGCGTGTGCGTCGGATTGAACGTATACATCGAGCGAATGATGCACAGGTCGTCGGCAATGCCGGAGAGCTTCGGGAGCAACTCGCTGACTTCTGTACCGCTCTGGCCGTGACGCTTGAACGCGAAGGGCGAAGGCAACAAGCCGCCGGTCATCCGCTCGGTGCGCAGGTCAACCGAGTCGGGCCGCTGGCCGGCATATTTCTGCAAGGCCGGCTTCGGGTCGAACATGTCGATGTGCGACGGTCCGCCCGTAAGAAACAGAAAGATGATGTACTTGGCTTTGGGCGCGAAGTGCGGCCCGATAGGCACCGCAGCCGTGGCGGTGTCTCCGCCGAGCATACCGGCCAGTCCAATGGCGCCAAATCCGCCGCAAAGCGATTCGACGAAGGCGCGGCGGCTCAGGGGTGAGGAAACGCTTTCGGGAAACTTACTCATGGGCTGCACGGCTTTCCCGATTGTAACTTGCATCAGTCGGAATGAAGCTTGCGCCGCAGTTGTTGGGCCGCTTCAAACTCCTCGGCGACCTTAGCCCCCGTGAGTTCCCCCGTGAGTTCGTTGCGCAGAGAGGCAAGCTTGTCGATGTAGGCGTCGAGGGCTCCCACGATGTCCGCGGTGTTGGTTGCGAAAATATCTTTCCAGACGTCGTAGGGACTCTCGGCCAAGCGCGTCATGTCGCGCAAGCCCGGCCCCGCCACTCGTAGGGAATCCGCGTCGCTCACGTTCTCCGCGATGGACGATGCAAGAGCGGTGGCGAGAAGTTGCGGCAGATGCGACGTCCAGCCGACGATGCGGTCATGCTCGGCGGCGGGGAAGACGACCGGGCGTGCACCGATTTCGCGAACCCACGACACGAACTCCTCGATGATCGGGACGCTGGGCAGCCGATCGTCGTGTGGGGTAAGAACGTACGTGGCGTCGTGGAACAGATCGGCTTCGGCGCGTTCAACTCCTCGCTGCTCCTTGCCCGCCATCGGATGTCCGCCGAGGAAGAGTGCCCCACCGGTGAACGACTCGCGAGCCACCTCGACAATCTGCTGCTTCGTGCTTCCGGCGTCGGTGACGAGAGCGCCGGACGGGGCAAGTTCTGAAACCTGAGGAAGTAATTCTAGGATGCGCGCGATCGATTGGGAAAGGTAGATGAGGTCCGACTGCGGAACGGCCTTGGCAAGCGGCAGGCCCTTGTCAATCGCGCTCCGGGCGAGCGCGGCCTCGATTGTGCGGGGCGAGCTGACACCGAGGATACGTCCGGTGAACCCGGCGGCGCGGAGGGCGAGCCCAAAAGAGCCGCCGATCAACCCCACGCCTACGATACTGACGGTTTCAATGGCCATGCAAAGATTGCTTTGGGGCGATGCGAAACGCCTTGCCTCGCTTACTCGGTCTGCGACGTGACCGGGTTCCCCTCGCGTTCGCGTTCCTGTACGGCGCGCATCTCGCCCATGATCAGCGTGAAAATGCGCTCGATGGCTTCGTTGCTGAGTTGCCCCTCACTCAGTTTCTTGAGTCTTTCGATAACGTCGCGCTCGCGCTTGGGCGAGAGAATCGGGATACCCGCCTGCCGCTTGAGGGGGGATAGTTCAAGAACGCACTTGACTCGCTCGTTGAGTAGTTCGAGAAGGCGGCAGTCGATCTCATCGATGCGGCTTCGCCAGTCGGAAACGTCCATCGGCTAACTCCCGGCCTCGGCTTGCGCCGGAACCCGTAGGCCTTCTTTGAGCTGGGCGGCTAGGTCGCGCATGCGGTCGGCCAAGTCAGGCGCGTCTTGATTCTGTTCGACGATCTTCATAAATGCGCTGCCTACAACAGCCGCGTCCGCGTACGGCACGAGAGCCTGCATGTGCTCGGGCTTCGACAGGCCGAAGCCTACTGCCAGAGGCAAGTCGGTCACACGCCGCGTGCGCTCGGTAAGCTGCCGCGCCTGATCCGACACCTGATCGCGCTCCCCGGTCACGCCTGCTCTTGACACAAGATAAACGAAACCGGCGCTCGATTGCGACAACTGACGAAGGCGATCGTCGGGCGTCGTCTGCGAAACGAGGAAGACGGGATCGAGGTTATGCTTGCTCATCTCGGCCAGATAGGGACCCGCTTCTTCGATGTTCAAGTCGGTTAGCAGAGCACCGTCGGCGCCTGCTTCCGCGGCGTCCGCGGCAAAGCGGGCGAAACCGTATTTCATAATCGGATTCAGGTACGTGAAGACGATAACCGGGATCTGTGACTGCTTGCGGAGGTCGCGCAGGATATCGAGAACCTTCGGAAACGTCGTACTCGCTCGCAACGCCCGCTCGCCGGCTTGTTGGATGACCGGACCATCGGCGATCGGGTCGGAAAACGGAACGCCCAGCTCGATGATGTCCGCGCCCCCCTGTTCCAGCGCGAGGATGAGCTTAACGGTTTGATCCGGTGCGGGATCGCCCGCTGTGATGTAGGCAATCAGACCCCGGTTGTTCTCTGCCCGGAGGCGCTCGAAAGCGGAAGTGATTCGACTCATGTGAGGTAAAGGAACTTAGATGCAGGGGCACGGCATGCCGTGCCCGGTTCGACCGTCGGCCCTTCTTTTCGCGGCATTTAACCTAGGTCTGGCATGTTCTCCCGGAAGATGCCGATGTCTTTGTCGCCACGGCCGGAGAGATTCACGAGGAAGGCCTGCCCCTTCGCATCCGGCGCCCGCCGAACCGCCTCGGCAACAGCGTGCGCGGATTCCAGCGCGGGGATGATGCCTTCGAGGCTTGAAAGTATCTTCACGGCTTCCAAAGCATCATCGTCGCAACACGACACGTACTCGGCGCGGCCCTGGTCGTGCAGCCAGGAATGCTCGGGGCCGACGGTCGCGTAGTCCAGCCCGGCCGAGACCGAGTGCGTCAACGCGATCTGTCCGTCATCGTCCTGCAAAAGATAACTGTACGTACCGTGCAAAACGCCGGGGCTGCCGCCGGAGAACCGCGCCGCATGCTCGCCGAGCGCAACGCCCCGTCCACCGGCTTCGACGCCTACCATCTTGACGCTCTCGTCTTCCAGGAACGAATGGAATAGACCGATAGAGTTACTACCGCCGCCGACACACGCCATCAGGACATCCGGCAAGCCGCCGGTCAATTCGCGGAACTGTTGCTTCGCTTCCTGGCCGATCACCGCGTGGAAGTCGCGCACCATGCGCGGATAGGGATGCGGGCCGAGCGCCGACCCGAGCAAGTAGTGCGTGGTCTCGAAATTGGCGACCCAATCGCGCATCGCTTCGCTGATCGCGTCTTTCAGCGTGCGGCTGCCGCTCTTGACGCCGACAACTTCCGCGCCCATCAAGCGCATGCGGAAAACGTTGGGGCTTTGGCGGCGCATGTCCTCTTCGCCCATATAGACAATGCACTGGAAGCCAAACAGGGCGCACGCAGCCGCAGTCGCGACACCATGCTGGCCCGCGCCGGTCTCGGCGATGATGCGCTTCTTGCCCATCCGCTGGACCAGAAGCCCTTGGCCGAGGCAGTTGTTAATCTTGTGCGCGCCAGTGTGGAGCAGGTCTTCGCGCTTCAGGTAGATTTCCGCGCCACCAAGATGTTGACTCAGCCGCTTCGCGTGATAGAGAGGCGTGGGGCGTCCGGCGAAGCGGAGGGATAGGTCGTCAAGTTCCGCGCGGAAACCTTCGTCGGCGCGCGCTTCGTCATAGGCGGCTTCGAGTTGATCGAGCGGAGCGACCAGGATCTCCGGAACGTAGCGCCCCCCATAGGGCCCAAAATGGCCGAGGGCGTCAGGCAGAGTCGTGGTTGTGATCGCCATGGTTTGTTTCGCTGATGTTGGCTATCGGCGTCTACGTTTCGAGACACGCGGCGAGAGCGGCATCAAGGTAGGCTTTTACTTTATCGGGATCTTTGAGTCCCGGTTTGCGCTCCAGCTTGGAACTGGCGTCGACACCGTAGGGGGCCACCTGCCGGATCGCCTCGCCGACGTTCTCCGCATCAAGCCCGCCGGCAACGATCACGGGGCCATACTGCTTGGCCTCAACGGCGATCGGCCATGGAAACGTGCAGCCCGTTCCGCCGTACGCGCCATCGGAAGCGGTATCGAAGAAGAAGGCCTCGCACGAGTACGGTTTCAAACGGTCCACGCTGAATCCCGGCGCGACGCGGAAGACCTTCCACACCCGCAGATCACTAAGTTCTTCGCAAACCGCTGGAGATTCATCGCCATGAAGCTGCACAATATCCAAGCCGGCGAGGGAAGCGGTCATTCGAATCTGCACCGGTTTTTCATCAACAAAAACTCCCACGCGCAGTACCGTCTTGGGCAAGGTAGCTCCGATCATCGCGGCCTCTTGCGGGGTGACGCAACGCGGGCTGCCCTGATAGAAGATGAAACCCAGCGTGGTGGCTCCCTGCTCGGCGGCATATCGGGCATCGCCGGCGTTGGTGATACCGCAGACTTTGACAATCTCAGGCAGCGCCATGGCTCACCCCGTGGATCAACTCCGCAAGCGCCGAGCCGGGCGCATCGCGCTTCATCAGACTCTCGCCGATCAGAAATCCGCGATAGCCCACGTCCATCAAGCGGCGAATATCGTCGGCCGAACGGATGCCGCTTTCGCTGATGCTCAGCACATCGGCGGGAATCTTCTCAGCCAACTCAAACGAAGTGCTCAGCGAAACCTCCAACGTTTTGAGATTGCGGTTGTTGACGCCGATCAGGTCCGCCCCCGCGGTCAACGCACGATCCAACTCAGGCTCGTTGTGAACCTCGACCAGCGCGTCCAACTCAAGCTCCCGCGCCTGGTTCATCAGGTCGAGCAGTTCGTAGTCGGTCAACGCCGCGACGATGAGCAAAATGGCGTCAGCGCCGGTGACCGAGGCCTGAATAAGCTGGTAGCGGTCAAACGTGAAGTCCTTGCGCAGCACGGGCAGGTTGGTCGCCGCGCGAGCAACCTCCAGGTCTTCGAGCGAGCCTTGGAAAAACTGCTGGTCGGTGAGAACCGACAGCGCCGCCGCCCCGCCTTCCTCGTAGCCCGCCGCGATAGCAGCTGGATCGAAATCCCGCGCGATTACACCCGCCGACGGCGAGGCCTTCTTGATCTCCGAGATGATCGCGGGCCGCGCCATCTCAAGACCCGTGCGGAATGGCCGCCGCTCGGGAGTCGGCAGCTCTTCCAGATCTTCGATCGGCGTCTCGGCCTGTTCCAGCAACAGTTCGGCGCGCTTACGCACCATAATCTGGTCCAGCACCGTCATTTCAACTGCACGCATCAAATCGGCCTCTCGGGGAGCAAACAGAGGAGAAGACTTCTCATCGTATCCAGCCCGTTACAGACCGTCAACGAATGCGCTAGAGGCTTACGCTGGTTTTGCGGGGACGAGCCTGGGAATCAAGGTAAAGCGTCCGTCCGCGCCGAACTGCAAACCCAACCCGCCAAGCTTGCCCTGCGCGGCTGTCTCAAACTCGATGAGTCCGGCACGGCCTGCGGCAGCGGGATAGCGTTCCGCCAGCATGAACGATAGGTGGCCACTCGGCGCCAAATCTAAACGCGCCGTTTGCAGTTGTGTCCAGTCAGCGTCCCAGATGGTCACAGCAACAGAGACAGGGGCTAACGGATCACCATTCATCAGGGCGAGACCAACCTTGCTACCGCTTGTGTTATCGAACGGCATCAGCAGTGACGGAGCAAGTGAGTACAGGAGGTCCGCCGGCACGCCGGGCGACGTCAAATGCTCAAACATTGCGTAGCCCGAGACAGGACCGGAATGGAGGACCTCCGCCCATCCCACGTGCGTTGCCGCGTGTCCGTCAGGCGTCGCGACGTGAAGCGACGACCGAGGAGGGATCGTATCACGCACTTCCCCTGTGCAGGATCGCTCCGGGCTGCCAGGCCCATCAACAGTGACGGGTAACTTCAGAGGCATTCCATCGTTGGACCGGAAAACGATCGTGACCTCCGCCTCCGATGACGACGGATTCAACAAGTGGAGATGCGTTCTCCAGCCACTCCCGCAAGCGATCTGCGGCAGCACGAGACGTCGCGGTCCAGAGTCGAGGTAAATGGTGAGAACGTGGTCGGAAGCCGTCGCTTCCGAAGCGCTATCCGCCACCTGTAGCGTGAACGGATACGTGCCTGAGGCTGTGGGCGCCCCCGTGATGGCGCCCGCTCGAGCGTTGAGTTGCAAACCCGCCGGCAGCGCACCATCAGGAACGGCCCAAAGGTACGGTGGCCTGCCCCCGGCAGCAGTGAGTTGCTGCGAGTGATTCCGCCCTTCGGTCCCGCTCGGCAACAACGCCGGAGATGTGACCCTGAGGCAGGCCGTGATCTGCTTGTCGTCGACGAAGATCGTGTAGCGCTGCGTCGCCTTAACGCTGGGCGACGAACTGTCCGCCACTTCAATCACCGGCGTAAAGACACCCGGGACGCGCAGTTCCCCGGCAAGCATCCCCGAAGTGCTAAGCGTCAAATCGCGAGGCAAACCTTCGGCCGACCAGCGGTACGGCGACCGGCCCTGCACGGCCTTCCACTGCTGCTGATAGAGCGTTCCCCCTTCGTCCTTGGGACGCATCGACGAAGTTGCAATCGTAAGCTCGCGACTCTCGGTCGACCCGTCCGCATCTGGCTTCCGGATGCAGGCCTCCGGCGTGAGCCCGCGCGAAAACAAATGCTCCGTGCATGCCTCCGTGGTCATGACGGCGAACATCTGCGTGGGTGTGAGTTCGCCACCGAGCAGCCCCTGCTCGTCGAAGGCATGTACACGGTCGATGAACCCGCGGTCCCAGCCGGCGTTCGCGTCGAAGTTCGAGCCAAATCGGCGATCCAGGAAAACGTTCACCACGTTTCCGAAACCAACGAAGAGGTGAAAGTCAAATCGCTCGACCAGCCAGGGCAGAATGTCCTGCGCGCGAATACCCTCGAAGCCCTCGACCGAACAGTCGTGTTCCAGGTACTCCTCCTCGTAGCGGTCGAACGTGCGATTGTATCGGTACTCGATCGGCAATTCCTTCCAAAACCGTTGGACGGCCCGGAACGCTTCCGGCCATCTCTGGTGACCATTGCGGCCGATCATGTCGCTGCTAATGAAATAGCCCTCAGGCCGAAGCGACCGCTTGATCTCATCGAATAGCGTCTCAAGGGCAACGACGTGATGAAGCGACTGGTTCGCGACAACAGCCGCATATTGCTCAGTCGCTTTCCAGTGGTTGAAGTCCGCTTCCGTGAAGACGAAACAGTCGGCGAGACCGGCCTCCTCGGCCTGAGCGCGCCCGCGGTCCAACATCACCGGATTCAAATCAAGGCATTCGATCGTGAACCGCGCAAGGCCGGATTCGCGAAGCCTCCGCGCCACGCGAATCTCCGCGTCACAGTTCCCCGATCCAACACTCAGGAAGGCGGGTGAAGCACCTCCGCACTTCTCCGCGGCCCGCACGAGGTACTTAACGTAAAGGTCCTCGGCGTTCGTAAACCCGTATTCCTCCGCCATGGGCCGAACGTACGTATCGGCCCAATAGTGAAAAATCGGCGGCAGGTCATGTACGTGGTCGAGATCACGAAAGTGGTCTTGTTCGTTCGTAAGCTTCTTCCGGTAAGCGTCACCCTCAAGGGCCACAGATATAGGTTTGGCGGAGGATGGCATCGGAAAGCAACTGGACTGAGTGTACGCCGTCGAGAACCGAAGATACTACCCTCCCCAAGCCGATCATGACCCAGTTGGGCTTCCGGTGGCCTAACGGAGAGGACTGACCGGCCCACCCCTCTCGCGTTCCGATAAACTGAAACCATCGTGACGCAACCCAAAACACTGTTCGAAAAGATCTGGGACGAGCATGTCGTCGTCCATGAATCCGGTAGCCCGGCTGTCCTCTACATCGACCTGCATCTCATCCATGAGGTCACCTCGCCCCAAGCCTTTCAAGGATTGCGGAATCGAGGACTGAAGGTTCGCCGACCCGATCACACACAGGCCACGATGGACCACAGCATTCCGACCACAGACCGCACGTTGCCGATCCTCGACCCGATCGCCGCCAAGCAGATCGATCAGTTGCGGATCAACTGCAAGGAGTTCGGCGTGCCGCTCGAAGACCTCGGCAGCGAGGATCAGGGCATCGTCCACGTGATCGGCCCGGAACTCGGGTTGACGCAGCCAGGCATGACCGTCGTGTGCGGCGACAGCCACACTTCGACGCACGGGGCATTCGGCGCGCTGGCGTTCGGCATCGGCACCACCGAGGTCGAGCACGTACTGGCCACGCAGTGCCTACTCCAGAACAAGCCGCGGACCTGCGAGGTGCGCTTCGACGGCACACTGCCGAAAGGCGTCGGCGCAAAAGACTTGATTCTGGCGTTGATCGCGCAGATCGGCGTCGGGGGCGGTACGGGCCAAGTGCTCGAATACACCGGCGAAGCCATTCGAGCGCTTTCGATGGAAGGCCGCATGACGGTCTGCAACATGTCGATCGAAGGCGGCGCGCGAGCCGGCATGATCGCGCCCGACGACACAACGTTCGAGTACCTAGCGGGCCGCCCGAAGGCCCCTTACGGCACCGCGTGGGATTCCGCCGTCGCGCGTTGGCGGCAGCTTCCCACCGACGAGGGCGCCGCTTACGACAAGTCAATTTCAATCGACGTCTCGAACCTCGAGCCCATGATCACCTACGGCACGAATCCCGGAATGGGTGTCCGCGTGACCCAGCCGGTTCCCGACCCGGCCGACGCCGGCGCGAACAGCGAATCGATCCGCAAAGCGCTCGATTACATGGTGCTCGAAGCGGGCAAGCCGCTGCTCGGGCATCCGATCGACGTCGTGTTCATCGGTAGCTGCACGAACTCGCGCATCTCCGATCTGCGGGAGGCGGCCGCCGTCTTGAAGGGCCGCAAAGTCAGCCCGAACGTCCGCGTGATGGTCGTGCCGGGCTCAGAGAAAATCAAGAAACAAGCCGAGGCCGAAAACCTCCCCGAAATCTTCCGGGCCGCCGGCGCCGAGTGGCGCGAAGCCGGCTGCAGCATGTGTATCGCAATGAACGGCGATCAGCTCAGCCCCGGACAATACTGCGTCAGCACGAGCAATCGCAACTTTGAAGGACGTCAAGGAAAGGGCGGCCGCACTTTTCTAGCCAGCCCCGTGACAGCCGCGGCCTCAGCGGTCGCCGGCGCCGTCGCCGATGCGCGCACGTTGATGAACTAGGAATCTCTCATGCACCCAATCGAAACATTCAAAGGCAAGCCCATCGCTCTGCCCATCAAAGACATCGACACCGATCAGATCATTCCCGCGCGGTTCCTCAAGACCATCGACAAACAGGGCCTCGGCAAGAACCTGTTCAACGATTGGCGTTACCTGGAAGACGGCAGTCCGAACCCGGACTTTCTGCTCAACCAACCACGCGCCGAGGGCGCCGCGATCCTCATCGCCGGCGATAACTTCGGATGCGGCAGCTCGCGCGAACACGCGCCGTGGGCGCTGATGGGCTTCGGCTTCCAGGCTGTGATCAGCACCTCCTTCGCCGACATCTTTCAGGGCAACTGTCTCAAGAACGGGCTACTGCCCATCGTCCTCGACGAACCGATCCACGCCAAGTTGCTACAAGCGGCCGCCGGCGACGAGCCGATTAAACTCGAAGTCGATTTACCGAATCAGGTTGTCCGCCTACCCGACGGCCGCACGGCGGCGTTCCCCATCGACGAGTTCTCGAAGAAATGCCTCATCGCCGGCGTGGACCAGCTTGGTTACCTGCAGGAACAGGCAGCCGCCGTTTCGGCATACGAGGCAGGACACATGGAACGGGTCAGCACCGGCTGAGCACCCCAAGAGCCCGAGCTTCCCCGGTCCCACCTGCTCCGAGTTCCGGAGGCAATGGTACTTCCGTCCCGTTCTAAAAATGAACCCTTTCTGGTCTTGTTTGCCGGCGTCCGGGCCTTCAAACTTGGGCCATGGACGCTTGTTTCAAAGAAGTGCACGCTGTCGGATCCGACATGGTCCATCTAGTCTGCGACCACGTCGATGACACAGACGAATTTCGGGCGATCATCGAGGGTGGCGGCATCTGCATCGCCAAGGTGTTCACGTCAGCCTACCGCGCCGAGTATTGGCTGCGTGACCTTTTTCGCCGCATGTTCCGCAACCACCATTGCGACCTCGGTTGCATGAGATTGCCGGAAGCCGAGTTTCTCGCCGACAACGAAGCGCTGGAACGTCTAGCAGGCCTACGCGACCTACCCACCCGCTGAGACTCGCTCTTGGGGCGTCTCCCCCGCACGCAGAAGAATACCGTCCAGACCCGTCAGCAGTAAGACGCCGATCAGCGCGTCGAGTCCCAAGACTTGAACCAGCCGATGAGAATACGGGCTCGGTGTGAATACCTGCGCGAAGCTGATCACAGCGGTGACTAGAATTACTGTCCGCTGCCAAACAAGACAGGGAAACCGCACCGAGGCTGACGCGACAAGCGCCGGCCAGACCAGCACGACCAAGGCAATCGTTTTATGCGAATAGGGCTGCAAGAGCGGCAACGCGCACCAAGCAACGGCCAGCATCGTCAGCGACCGAGACGCGGGCGTCGTCTTCGCGAGCCACAACAGGGCGGCATAGCAACTTCCCGTCAGCACCAACCAGAAGGCCATAGACGGAGTCCGGATCCAACGACAGGGAGTTGACAGCGGGATAGTTTGGGTCAGGCTGATTGGAGTAGTCGATCTCGGTTAGGTGCCGCGTCATGACCCCCAATAGCGACTGGCTCGGGAACCAGATCTCACCCGCAGTTTCGACGATCGACGACTCTTGCTCATACCAGTCATTCAAATGGTTGAGATTCTGCGTCCAACCAAAGTAGAAAGCCGGTAGCAGCATCAGCGCGGCCGTGGTGAGCAGCGCTCCCGCCGCGACGAGTCGCTTACCCCGAACGACCAGCAGCGGCACGAAATAGAGCGGCCAAATCTTAAAGGCGGTTACCAGGCCCAGCAAGATCGCCGCCAGCCTCGGTTTGCGTGAAACCTCCAGCAGCGCCCAAGCCGTGAGCGCAAATACAAAGAACTGCGCGTTGCCGTAACGGAACTCCATCACCACGTACGGTCCGGCGATACAAAGGGCAACGAGCCAATGCGGTTGGCCGAGTTCCTGCCGCAGCCGCTCGGTCAAAGCCTTCGCGAGCGCCACCAAGACAGCACATTTGAGAAGCGTCCAGACGAAGGCTCCAACCTGCGCCGGCAGTAGCGCGAACGGGAATAAAAAGAAAGTGAAGACCGGAGGATAGCGGTAGTGCATCGGCCAGCCGACGCCGCCGCCGGGCCCGTAGAGCGGTCCCTCATTGAAGAGTGCGACCCACGTCGCCTGGCGATAAACCTCGAAATCGATCGCGAACTGCGAAGCGTAGTGGCTCAGTCCGATGGCCGCAACGGTGCAAACAGCGATCACGATGTAGCGTCGGCTCGTCATTAAGTGTGGGTTCGGGCTTTAGAAATCGTTACACAAGCGGGCAAGGACATGAACTTTTCGAGCGTTTGGATAGTGTCCCAGTTTGCACCACTTCATGCTGCTTGAGAAACTACCAGCATTTGAGGTGGATCGCGTCTGTTACCATCTTCGGAATGTCGACGGACCAGGACCACGAAGTCCGCGAAAAGGCCGCCCGCTTTTTCCCACACTGGGAAGAGGCCGACCTGCCCCAAGCCCCGGCCATCACGCTCAAGAGCTGGACCGGCCTGATCGGTCCCGGCGTGTTGATGGTCGGCAGCAATATCGGCGGCGGCGAGTGGCTGTTCGGGCCCATCGTGACCGCACGCTACGGCGGGTCGCTGATGTGGATCGCCACCATCAGCATCGCCTGTCAGGTCTTCTACAACCTCTCCATCATGCGGTACACGCTCTACACGGGCGAGCCGATCTTCCTCGGATTCTTCCGCACCCGGCCGGGACCCAAGTTCTGGGCGGTGGTCTACTTGATGCTCGACCTCGGAGGGGTCTTCCCCTACTTGGCGTCGAACGCCGCCGTGCCGTTGGCGGCCGTGATCCTCGGACATCTTCCGGGGCCGGGTGACGATTCGCTCATCCGCACGTTGAGCTACGTGATCTTCCTCAGTGTCCTCACGCCGCTCATCTTCGGCGGCAAGATCTACAACGCCATCGAGCGCATCATGGTGGCGAAGCTCGTCCTAGTCCTGGGCTATCTCACGTTGGTCGGTGTGTTCATGGTCAGCGGCGAAACGTGGGTCAACATCTTCAGCGGCTTCGTCAAGTTCGGTCAGTTTCCCGATAGCGAGATCGATTGGGCCACGCTGGCGGCATTCGCGGCGATCGCCGGCGCGGGTGGCCTGTCGAACATGAACTTCTCTAACTACACACGCGAGAAGGGCTGGGGCATGGGCTCACTAGTCGGTGCGATCCCGAGCATGGTGGGCGGTAAGACGATCCGCCTGTCGCATGTGGGCAAGGTGTTTCCGCTCAGCAATGGGAACATCCAGCGATGGAAAGGCTGGATTCTGCACATCGTTCGCGACCAGACGGCGATATGGGCAGTCGGCTGCGTGTTAGGGATGGCGCTGCCCTCGCTGCTATCGCTCGAGTTCATCCCCGGCGTCACCGTCGACGGCCATGCAGCAGCCGCGATGACGGCACGTGGCATCGCGGATCAGCATGGCGAAGTCTTCTGGTATCTAACGTTATTGATGGGATTCATCGTGCTCGCGCCGGGGCAGATGTCGGACATCGACGGTGTCGTCCGCCGCTGGACCGATGTCATCTGGACCGGCAGCCAACGCGCGCGTAAGATGGAAGGCCACCAGGTGCGGAACATCTACTACACCATCCTGCTCGGCTACGTCATCTGGGGCCTCATCGCCCTAAGGCTCACGCCGAACCCGCTCGTCCTAGCGATCTTCACCGGGACGCTGCGCAACATCGGTATAGGGTTTACGTCGCTCCACTCCCTCTACGTCAACCGCAACCTACTCCCCCGCGAGCTACGCTTGCCCTGGTACTTGCAGGTTGGCCTGGTCGTGGCCTTCGTCTTCTTCATGGGAATCACCACGATCGTCTTCCATCAACGCTGGACCCAGCTCATGGGCGGATAGTGAAGCGAAACGCGCGCCCCCCAAGCTCGGTCGCAGGCCGATGCGGCCACAGCATCCCTCAGGTCCTCGGCACCAGCCCCAACCACAAAGCCGAGCACCCTCCCACAGAGCCCAGAGCGCCAGCGACGGGTTTGGCTAAATCACTCCCTCGGCGCACGAGCCTATCCCGGTTCTACAAACTCATCTCCAGCAGGATGTAGTAGCAGGGTATGCCGCGCGGGCTGCACCTTGGGGCGCGCAGATTCACATGTGCGCTCTTTTTCTTATGGCTTGGGGTTTTTACGCGCCTTTCGGCACGTGCCGCCGGGTTGACACCCGTCGCTCTGTTGCTAGGCGGCGTCGTCTTCGTCTTCGTCTTCGTAGATTACGTTTTCGTCGGGGTTGAAGCCGAAGTGGAAGTACTTGATGCCGCCGCCACCTGGGGGGGTGCGAGCCGTAGTCGTTGGGGTCGGTGGTGCGACGCCAGCGGGCGTTGGGGTTTGGCTGTTCGTCGTCGAGGACATCGATGACCCAGTGCTCGTTGCGGGCAATGGGGACTTTGGGGCGAGGCTCGATGTTCATCCAGCGGACGCGCACTTGTGGCTTGAAAGCGGGGGAGGCTTCGAGACGGATGATACGGCGTAGCATGCCTGAGGCTCGGTAGGACCGCGTTGAGATGGTGCTGGTCATTGGAGGACGTGTTTCGTGTCTCGTGTTTCGTGTCTCGTGTTTCGTGTCTCGTGATTCGAGAAAGGCTGCGGACCTCAAGACCGAGGTCCTCGGAAGCGCACTTTGAGCCATTCTCGATTGGTGTCAGAAAACAGCGGATTGTGTCAGGGGTAGTTCTGTCGGTCGCCCTGAGGTGTTGCGGTTCCAGTATGCACGCGAGAGGGCGGACCAGCGGGATTGGCGATTTCTAAGTGGTTGAAAAGTATGGGAGTTTATTTTTTTGGTTCTCGTGACTGATCGACTGGATGTGGAGATAGCCGGGTTTGTATGGCGACATAGTAGGGTCGGCGCCGTTGTGAGATGCGGGCACGGCATGCCGCCCGCCAATCCAACTACTCCGAGACACAGGACTCGTTCTTGCGCGTGTATGACGGCTGGAAATCAAGCTATTCTGGCAGGCAGAACGAATCGTCCAGATCCATAGAGCCTTGTCGGCGCACCGGGATTGAGCGAGTGCAGTGGACGGAAGAATGAGGGCTAGTCATGTTTCGAAGATTGGCATTCGTATTCTTTGCTCTCGCAGCAGTCCCTTTGCTGTGCCAGAGGCCAGCGGACCGCCCACTAGATATCTACTCGATCGCCCTGGTGGAGGCGGCGAGCGAGATGGAAAAGCAGTGGGGTGACCTGAACCCAAACGAGGGCGACATTGCTACGGACTACAAGCATCTCTTGGTTTACCGCGACGAGTCTGTTTCCACTGACTACCCAGAATCATCCGGAGGGCGTCGCTTCGAATATCTGACGGGCGCTCAACTCTTGGCTCGGCGCAAGCGCCTTAGAAAGAATTTCAGCGTCCTGATTGTGTACCCGGCGAGGGTCGTGGGACCGCGAGTGAAGGTGCCCGTCGTCAATAACTGGATTGATGTCAGGAAAGGGCGCCTGATTGATCTGATCTCAGATTGGGCTGCTGTGTACTTTCGCCTTGACACCGAAACGGGTGAATACAAGCTGGATGAAGTGGAGCTTGGCGGCATCTAGGAACGCGCGGAAGTACCACAGCAGAGGATAGCGCCGCTGGCAGACAAGACGAGTCATACAAGACTCGAACTGGAGAATACAGGAAATCGGACTCGCCGCTGCTACGTAGGGAGTTACATTGCAAGGGGGTAACGAGATGCTTAAAGGATCGCGAGTTAGAATTTGGACATTTTGCTGCGTGGCGGCCATTGGCGGTTTGTGTTCCGACGCGGCGGCGAGGGATATTCGCGTAGAAGGCGCGGCCGAGGTACAGGTGCGCCCCGACCACGTGGTGCTGCAACTCGGGGTTGAGACGTGGAACCGCGAACTCCAGGCGGCGCGGGAAGAGAATGATCGGAATGTCGCGTCCGTACAAGAAGCGGCCCGAAATTGGGGGATTTTCGACGACGACATCGCGGTGGATTTCGCGCATGTCGACATTCAGCGAAACGAGGAGTTGCGGACGGTCGTGGACCACTACACTGTGCACCGCACGGTGGTGCTGACGCTGCGAGATGTGGACAAGTTTGAGGATGCATTGATGAGTGTGCTAGAGGCGGGAGCGAACTACATCCACGACGTCGATTTCCGAATATCGGAGTTGCGCAAGTACGCCGATGAGGCGCGAGCGTTGGCCCTGCAGGCGGCGTACGAGAAAGCACGGGATCTGGCTAGCGTGGGTGGATTTGCGGTGTCCGAGCGGCCATCCGATGTATTCTCGACGGAAACGAAGTTGCAGACCTGGTACGACGTCAATCGTAGCGGCCGGCAGCGTTCGCAGAGAGGGACTGCGATGCAGAATTCTAGGGTGATCCACGTGGGTTCAACGGGACAGCCGGGACAGGATTGGGCGGCCCCGAATGGCGGGGTGGGGTATCCGGCGGTGCGAGCAACCGTGGATTTGGAGTTTAGAATCGAACGTGCGCGGGAGTAGGAGTAGGGTTCGCGGGAACTGTCGCGCGTGATGGTCCCCGGAGACTACCCCAGATCTTCGCCTTGACACTGAAACGTGTGAGTAGCGCATCGACCCGTTGAGCTAACACGCATGGCGGCAGTACAGCCGCTAACGTCTATCCCTCACCGCCCGCCGGCCACGTCGATGAACGTACCTGTTACGTAAGAAGCTTCCGTCGAGAGGGTAACTCGGCGGTTGCCCTAACTTCCGAAAGTCCTGCCGGCTCAACCGGTTGCGGAGTCCACAGGTCACGGAGACCTCCGCTGTCTCGATCTCCCTCTTTAGGAGGTGAGTACCTGAACAGCGCGCCAAGTCCGGCCGGGCTGGCTGAGTGCAGGGTATCAGAACAATCCGTTGTCGTTTTTCGCCACGTCAGGAATAACCTGCAGTACGTCCCAGTGCTCCACTATCTTGCCGGCGCTGTTGAAGCGGAAGATGTCGAAGCCCGCATAGTCGCGGTCGCCAGGCCAATGCTGATAGCAGTGCAAGACGACAAGGTCGTCCTCGGCGATGGCCCGTTTGAACTCGACTCGTTTGCCCGGGTATTGGGACGCCATCGTCTCGAAGTAGTCGATGAACGCTTGCTTGCCGTCGCCTACACCGGGGTTATGCTGCCTGTATGTTTCCCCTGCGTATCGCTCGATTGCATCGCCGGGCCGGCACTCGTTGAACATCAGGTCGTAAAACGCCATAGCGTCCTGCTTCATGCGCTCTGTCCGACTTCGCATTGCAACTCTCTCAATCCCGGTAGTCTCACCGCCCGCCGGCAACGTCGATGAACGTACCTGTCACGTAAGACGCTTCCATCGAGAGTAGCCAAAGGATGGCAGTCGCCACCTCCTCTGGCGTTCCGCCGCGTTGCATGGGGATAGCACTCTTGATGCGGTCAATGTGCCCGGAGTTGTCCCGCTCCTCCGCTCAGCAGACGTGTTTTCCATGGCCCCTCGAGTCTAGACGAACCAGGAACCGCGGCACATGGGCCGCGACCGTGCTGCTCCCGCTACACCTTCGCAATCGCCGCCAACAAACCCTTCATCGAATACTCACTCGCCTTCGCCTTACTCCCGTCAATCGTAAAGTGCGTCTCAAGCGAAAGCGTTTCCTTGTAGCCATCCTTCAGCAGCGCCCGAAGCTGCCCCACATGGTCAAACTCCCCCTGGCCCACGCCGCACCACTCATACTTGCCCGACGGCATCTTGCGAAAGTCCCGCAGATGCACATGGAAGATTCGCTTCGGGTCGATCAAACGATAGCCCTCGGGAAATCCCGTCCCACCCTCGCGGACCGAGTTATTCGGCTCCCAGATTGCCCCGAACGCATCGTCCTGTACAAGTTCGAGCATCTTCGCCAGTTGCGCGGCCGTCGAAACATGATTGCCGCCGACATTCTCAATCGCTAAACGAAACCCGCCCTTCTTCGCCCGGCGGGCCGCCTCCTTCAGAAGCTCCGAAATCCGCGGATAGAGTGACGCATCCGGCTGTCCGCCCTTCGCATACTGGAAAGCGAACGTCCGAATCTTGTTCGTACCGAAGATCCTCGCCCGCTCCATCGCGCGGTCAAGCAGCGCCCACTGCTCGTCCAGCTTCTTGTTGCCCTCGGCCGTTTCCGGCGGCAGCTGAATCTTGAAGAATCCCGTATCCAGAATGCAGGCGGCGATGTTGTTCTCGTCCAGCAGCTTCTTCGCGCGGTGAATCTTCTCCACCGGCTGCGACGTGTTGTACTTCCCCCACAGCCCCCGGATCTCCGCGTACTTCAATCCAAAACGCTTGATGAACTCAATCGCGACGCCAAGGTCGTCATCCACCTCGTCCGTCGTAATCCCAAGCTTGAAAGCAGAAAGCTTCGCCGCCGGCAGCCTCGATGCCAGCCCCGCGAAAGCAACCCCGCCCAACAGATTCCTGCGTGTAATCGGTTCCATGCCAAGCTACTCCCCAAACGCCGCGTCAAATGCCAAACCCGACGGAGCAAAGTCAACACCCTTCGTGAACTCGCAAGCCTCCTGCGCGCCATGCTCACGTTCCATGCCGCTATCTTCCCACTCAATCGATAGCGGACCCGTATAGCCAATGTGATTCAGCGTCCGAATGATCTCCTCGAAATCCACCCCGCCATGCCCCAGCGAACGGAAGTCCCAGCCACGCTCCGGGTGCCCGAAGTTCAGGTGTGACCCTAGAATCCCCGCGCGCCCATCAAGCTGCAACGCCGCGTCCTTCATATGGACGTGGTAGATACGGTCCGAAAACTCTGTCAGGAACCGCACCGGGTCGATCTCCTGCCAGTGCAAATGGCTCGGATCGAAGTTGAAGCCGAGCGCCTCGCGGCCGTTGACCGCTTCGATCGCCCGCTTCGCCGTCACGATATCGAACGCAATCTCCGTCGGATGCACCTCCAACCCAAACCGCACACCACACTCGTCGTACACGTCGAGAATCGGGTTCCACATCTCCGCGAAGTACTGGAAACCGCCTTCGATCTCCTCTTCTGACACCGGCGGGAAGCTATACAGGTAGTGCCAGATTGACGAGCCCGTGAATCCATTCGCGACCTTCAGACCCAGGTTCTTCGCCGCCCGCGCCGTATCCTTCACCGCCTCCACGGCCCAAGCCCGCTTCTTCTCGGCATCACCGGCGCAGTCGGCCGGAGCGAACGCATCCGACCGACTGTCGTTATTTGGATCGCAAACGAGCTGTCCCGCCAGATGGTTCGAAATCGCGAATAGATGCAAGCCATGTTTGGCCAGAATCGCCTTCTGCTGCTCGCAATACGCCGTATCCTTGGCGGCGCGCGCCACGTCCATGTGGTCGCCCCAGCAAGCAAGCTCAAGGCCGTCATAGCCCCAACTCGACGCCTTTTCCGCCAACACTTCCAACGGCAAATCAGCCCACTGTCCGGTGAATAAAGTTACGGGTCGACCCATGGAACTCCTCCTCGCGCCGACGCTGGGTTTCGTCGGCGTTTAGACATGAAAAGTGCTCGCGAACCGCGCTCGCACGGCCCGCGACAATCAGGGAGTTTACCAGATGCCTAGGACCCTCCTCGAATTGCCTTCAAATCGATGAACGGCGTGCCGCCGCTGGTAACTTGCGGCAGGTGTCCGTCCCACTTCTCGATCGCCCGCAATTGCAGAATCGCCGGCGAAATCGTCTGCCGCTGCAGCCGCTGCCCTTCGGCTTCGGCCCGCGCGGTCGTGATCTGCTGTTCCGCTTCGATCTTCACGCGCTCCAAATCCCGCTCCGCCTTCAGAGCCGATTGCTCCGCGGTCTGCTTCATCTCGATCGCCTCGTTGAACACCGCAGAGAAGCTGAAGTCGACGATATTGAACTCGTCCACGATGATGCTGTGGGCAAGCAAGCGTTCGCTGAGCATGTCCTTGATCTGAACCGATACTTCGCCGCGTTTGGTAATCAGTTCTTCCGCTGTGAATTGCGCCGTGGCCGCCTTCATCGATTCCTGCACCGCCGGGTCGATAATCCTCTCCTTGTAGGAGAGCCCGACATCTTGATACACCTTGTTCGCGGCGTTGGGGGCGACGTGGTAGTTGACGGCGATCGTTGACGAAACCATCTGGAGATCCTTCGATGAGGCCGCGACAGCCGTTTGCGACTTCTGAATCTTCACGTCGATGGGAATGATCTCCTGGATGAAGGGCATCTTGAATCGCAATCCTTCGCCCAGCACCACGTCTTGAACACCGCCGAACTGGCTGAATACGACGCCGCGTTCACCGGCCCCAATCGTCTTGAAGGAGTTCACCAGTAGAAGCAACACAACAACCACAATCGCGATCCGAACAACATTACTTGACGCGCCGCCCACGTAACGGTTAAACACCTCTTCTAACTCATTTGAACTACCGTAGCCTCTCGCCATGATCTTTCCTCCTCAGAATTATTAGGGAGCCGCAGCCTGTTGCCGGGCGCACTCATCTTAAGGCCGCGCGCACTTTCCGACCGGCCGTCTCGGCTCTGGCCTACCGAGGCTGTTCGGTTAACTCGACGCAATCTGCAGCAGCATCTGCTCAGCCAACCACTCGGCTTCGCGCTTGTCACGCACGCTGCTTCCCGCGGTCACTTCTTTTCCATTCTTGCGCACGATCCGCAGGTCGTAGTAGGCCTTCGCGTCCTGCGTCATCGTCTGCTGCTGCTGCATTCCGATCTTGAGCTTGACGTCCGTTACATCCGAACACGGAATCGTGGTCGTCCGCGGAATGCCGAAGGTCGAGCGAATCACTCGCACCTTGCCGTCCTCGATCACGACCCGCGTACTCGTAAACCACAGATCAACGACGAAGATCAGCATCAGCGCCGAGAAGAACCCGAAGCCGATCTCGAAGATCCACGCGACATCGAAGTAGATAAGTGCTCCCGTGATCCACGCGAACAGCAGAAAGAAGAACGTCATCCCCACCGCCGGCCCCAGGTTTCGCGCCGCTCCAAAATAGTATTCCGTTCCCCCCAGCGCGCTCGGCCGCACAACAACCATCGCCGTCTTGGGATCAAACTCCGGCTCGCTCGACGACACGAACCCGAACTTGTCACCCTTCGGAGCCTACTCCGAACTGTCCGCCGTCTTAAAAACCGGTACTTCGAACTTGGTCTCGTAGTCGACGCCGGCCACCTCGGCGCTCGCGCCCACCCGCCAGATGATCTTGTTGTACTGGTCGCTGTCGTCCGAAGACTGGTTGTCAAAGGGGATGTGGAAGTCGATCGGCACGTCGATCCCTTCGCGTCCGCGGTAGAGGTGCTCGGAGCCCAGCGTACGCGCATCCTCCCAAATCATGCGCTCGCTGCTTGAGCTATTCTTGCCGCGGCTCTCGTGCCGCCGGACGCAACGCAAACTCACCTTGACGCCCTCCGCCGGCTTCTCCTGCAAGCGCGTGTGCACCGTGCCGCGCAGCGTCCCACCGATCACGCTCGGCAGCGTCTCCACCTGGAGAGTCGAAGTGCCGAATTTGCGGAACCGGAGCGTCGACCGAATCGCCCACCACAGCAACCCCACCCCGACCACCGGAAAGATGAGCCCAAGCGCCGCCAGGTGATTGCCCTTCTCAATCTCTTCCGGAAGAAAGATCAGCGTCGGGCACGAAATCAGGTTCCACAGAATCCCAAAGCCCCAGGCGAACCACATCGTCTCCTTGCTCGACCCAGCAATCCGCCCCAATGCCCATTCGCTCTTCCACATCCAAGGCTCGTCGGGATGGAGGCCGCGCAAGCGCTCGTCCTCCGCTATCTTGCGTTTGCCCCATTGGGCCGCAAACATCAGCCCGAACCCAACCCCGCCAAACGTCACCGTAAAGATCGACAGGAGGAAGACTTGTTGCCAATCGTCCGGCCCGGCGATCAACATTTTGATCGCGGAATACCCCGTCACCACGCCGACCACCGCGAACGGTAGAGCGAACAGCGTCAGGCATCCCGCGCCCGTCTTCGTTCCTTTTGACGATCCAGGAAGCTTCATACGCATCAACCCTTCCTGCTCCTTTCGGATGGTATCAGCGGCCCCAAGAGATCGGGTATCGGCGAGAGACCTGAGGGTGGGCCGCCCAACCATGGCGAAGACCGGAGGATGGAAGATGAGTTCTACTGGCTAATGCCGTCCCCTGGTCAGGCTAACTCTACGCCGTCGCCCCACCCCGTCGACTTGGCCGGATATCGATTGGTAGCTCCTTCGGATTGAACGAGCCTGTCATATTGGCCTCCCTACCGCCGCAAATCCCCTAAAACCCGATCCGCCGCGTTATACCCAGCCGCCCCAATCACCCCACCGCCCGGGTGAGCCCCCGACCCACATAAATACAACCCGCGAATCGGCGTCCGATACCGCGCCCAGCCCATCACCGGACGTCCAAAGAACATCTGGTCCGCGCTCATCACGCCGTGGAAAATATTGCCGCCCGTGATCCCATGCGTCCGCTCGATATCAAGCGGTGTCAGCACCTGCCGATGCAGAATGATGTCCCGAATATTCGGCGCATGTTCGGCGATGCAGTCAATCACACGGTCGGCATAACTCTCCCGCAACTCGTCCCACGTCCCGTCGCGCAGCGTATACGGCGCATACTGCACAAACACGCCCATGATGTGCTTACCGGGCGGCGCCAGCGACGGGTCATACATCGTCGGGATCGTCATCTCGACAATCGGACGCTCTGACGGACGCCCATACTTCGCATCGTCCCAGGCCCGTTCCATGTATTCGATCGTCGGACAAATGTGCATCGTCGCCCCGAGGTGACTTCCCTCACCGGGAGCCGCCGTGAACTCCGGCAACCCGTCCAATGCCAGATTCAGCTTCAGCGACGTTCCCTCGGAGCGGCAGCTCTCAATCGAGCTCCGAAACACCGCATCCAGATCCCCGGCGTCAACCAGCCCCAGAAACGTCCGCTTCGGATCGGCGTTTGAAAGCACACACCGCGCCCGAATCTCCTCGCCGCCTTCGAGAACAACGCCCTGCGCCTCACCGCCGCGTACAAGCACTCGCTCCACCGAGACATCCGTCCGGATTTCCGCTCCACGGCTTCTGGCCGACGACGCCATCGCTTCGGTAACCGAGCCCATGCCGCCGCGCGCAAACCCCCACAGGCCGCGCACCCCGCCCACGCCGCCCATGTAGTGATGCAACAGCACGTACGCCGTACCCGGCGACATCGGTCCGCCATTCGCCCCAATTACCCCATCCGTCGCCAGCGTCGCCCGCATGGCTTCCGACTCGAACCACTCACACAGGAATTCATGCGCGCTCTGGCTGAAAATCTTGACGAGCCCCGCCCAGTCCGCCGCGTCCAAGCCCCGGAAACGCCCCGCCAGCTTGAGCGTCTCCAACCAACCCGCCAGCGACGTCGGCGGAACATCCGGCGGGGTCACGAACAGCAACGGTTCGACAATCCGGGCGAGCCGGTCGACGTACTCGCAATAGCGCGGATAGGCCTCCGCATCCTTCGGCGAGAACCGAGCGATCTCCTCCACCGTGCGGCCCTGGTCCTGCCACATCGTGAGCGTCCGCCCATCCGGGTAGAGCGAAAAGAAGGCCGGATCCTTCGGGTCCACCTCGTACCCGAATCGGTGCAGTTCCAGTTCGTCGACAATCCGCTGCTGCAACAAGCTGACCAGATAGGCCGCCGTCGAGACGCGAAAACCCGGGAAAATCTCTTCGGTGACACAGGCGCCGCCTACCAGCGGCCGCCGTTCCAGAACCAGCACCCGCAGGCCGTGACCGGCCAGGCGGGCGGCGGCAACCAGGCCATTGTGCCCGGCGCCGATCACAATCATGTCGTAAAGGTTAGCCATCGTGTCGTTGGATCAACAGGTCAGAACACCCCTCCACAACCCTTTCCGCCCCTTTTGAGCGGCGTACTGCCGCCGCAGACCATCCGGATAAATTGCTTCGTTTCTTGACTTTCGCTCGTGCGGTATGCAATCGTTTCCTATTCCTAGGGTGGGAGGCCGCCGAAGGCTGGAGCGATGTTCGTCGCGTATGTCTGCAGGGCGTGAGTTGAACCTGAGGCTCGATAGTACTCTAGCGAGCGTAGAAGCGGCGGAGATCATCGTACAAAAGCTGGCTCAGGATCAAGGCCTCGGCGAAGACGTGATCGACCAACTCGCGATGGCGGTCCGCGAGATCACCGTCAATGCCGTCACACATGGTAACGGGCACAGTAAGGAGAAATCAGTCTACTTTTCAGTAGTCAGCAATCCAACTCAACTGTCCATCACAATTCGGGACGAAGGGGACGGTTTCAATCCCGATTCTATTCCCGACCCTACCGAAGGAAATAATCTACTCAAAACTTCCGGCCGGGGTCTCTTGCTTTCACGTGCATTCGTGGACGAAATCACGTTTCGGCCCGGTTCGCCGCGAGGCACCGAGGTCGTGATGGTCAAGACAATATCGCAATCAACAACTCATAAGGAGTCGGAAGTGAGCCTTTCAACCAACGTTCGTGATGTCGATGGCGTAACGGTCGTCGATCTCAGCGGACGCATTACACTCGGTGAGGGATCCGGCAAGCTGCGCGACACGGTCCGGGAAGTCCTCGGTACAGGGCAAAAGAAGATCGTGCTGAACCTTGGGGACGTCGGGTATATCGATAGTTCCGGCCTCGGTGAGCTCGTGTCGAGCTATACAACCGCGTCGAACCAAGGCGCTCAGGTCAAGTTAGTCAACCTGCAACAGAAGGTCAACGACCTGCTTCAGATCACGAAACTCTACACCGTATTCGAAATCTTCGAAGGCGAAGCCGACGCGATCCTGAGCTTCTCCTAGCTACCGGATTCTCATTCGTCGGTCAGCGTCCGCATCAGGGACCGGACAACCCGGTCCCTGATGGGTCTGAACTTCCCTCTGCTAGAACAACAGCGAGAAGGTCGTGGAGTATTCCACATTGTGGAATCGCCCGGAGCTGTCCGCGAGGTCGAACGGTTTACCGGTCACGTGGTCCCGGACATCAAACCGCAGGCCAAAGCTGTCGTTCAGCTTGAATTTCAGCCCGCCGCCGTAGTTGTAGCCGAATTTGTTGTCTCCGCCTCCCGAAAGCGACGACGCTCCCGGCGGAAAGTAGACAGAGACGCCTGCCCCGACCGTTCCGAACGGACGCACCCGTGCGCCGGAGGGTGTCGCGTGCGCAACAAAGTTGTAGTAGAGATTCTGAACCGTCATCCCGTCGGACGGGTTGGCTCCGATCTGTAGCGACGTGCGCTGGAACGCATAGCTGAACTCGTGCCCCAGGAAGACCCAACTGTTCGTCGCCCAGCGTGCACCGATCCGGACACCGTTTCCCAGTGTTTCCGGGATCAGACCGTCCTCGAACGTTCGGAGTGATCCGATCCCGTTGTTGTTGAATGCCGACGCACCCACCGAAAGCCCGATTTCCGCCGACTGAGCCGCCGCGGCGCCCGCACTCAAAATAGCGAGAACGATGCTACACAGCACTCTTTGCATGCCACTCTCCTTCGAGAAAATTACTGAGCGGAAGAACGTGCCACCCCCGCCGCTGGTTCCGAACGCCGCCCGTCTGCTAGCTCGAGTGGTAGCGAACGAACTCAATCACGTGTCCGTCCGGGTCCTGGCAAAACACTTGTTCCATGCCCAGATCACGGTTGCCGCCTTCCCGGAAGGCAATCCCGGCCTCGTTGAGCTTTTGACGCACAGCGTCAACATCGCTCACTTCGAGCGCCATGTGGTCAGCGCGGCTAACCCGGCGGTCGCGGTCCGCTTCCGCATCAGGGGATTGAATCAAGTGGAGTTGCCTGTCTCCCAGTGCGTACCAAGCTCCAGGGAACCGGAACGCCGCCCGTTCGATTTCTTCGAGCCCCAGGACTCCTCCGAAGAATTGCTTCGAGCGCTCCAAGTCCTCAATCGCAAAAGAAACGTGGTGAAGTTTCACTAGATCAATCATCGCTTACCCCGAACATAGCGCGGCCCTACTCAGCAGGCGGCCGCGCCTCGTACATGCTTAGGCGGTAGAGCAGGGCCTCTTCCGGTTTCTCCGGCCGGTAGAGCACGGTCACAGTATCGCCCTGCCGCAGCCGCTGTGTTCGTTCCGTCCCCCGCAGCGTTCTGGTCTCGCTTCCGGCTTCGTACTCCACGGCGTAAACCGACCCCGCCCCCCGTCTCCGCAGCATGCTGATCTTTCCTGGAGCCACGACGCCGGACGTCGCCAGCGTGTGATGCCGCCGCCGGATAGCCTCGAACAGCAACAGAAGCAGCGCCGCCAACCCAACGACCAACCAGACCACCCGGGGCCTCGGCGTATCTTCAGCCAGTTCAGGTAGCTCGTGAACGGTAGGGTTCGGAGAAAGATAGAGAACTTTCAACGTGTCGCCGATTTCATACGCTCCGTACTGTTGTGCCGAAACAACCGTGGACGCCCGAAGCCGACCCGACACTTGCAGCGATTCAAAGTTGTAATAGAGGTAGAATTTCTCGCCGCCGGAACTCTCCCGCACCTCCATGTCATGGATAGTCGCCTCTGCCTGGATGTATTCATACCTATAATCCACGGACCCGGAAGAGGTGCGTTGCCACACGAAATAGCCGTATACAGGCAGAACCAGCAACATCAAGACCCACCAAGTAACCATGCGGCGGCCCGATCGGCTCAGCCGCACCGCGCGGGGAGCCGCGGCTCGCAGCTCGGTCTCCGGCAGCCAATCGCCGGCGGCCGGGGGCGGGTTTGTCCCAGGGGGTGGATGCAGTCGCGCTCGTTGCACGAGCCCCCAGGTCACGATCAGCGACCCCACCACCACGCAAACCAAGCCCGCGATCGTAGGCCCGCCGAAGTCAGGCAGCGACTGCCAAATCAGCACCGCCCCGGCAATCTCAATCCCGACGCCGCCTAGCACCCAGGCGAGCACTTTCTTCCTGGCTTCTTCCGTCTTCCCCATTCGCAACAGAAGTCGATCGTAGCATTCGGTATTCCAACGCGATTCTGGGCAGACAGTGGCGCGCCCATATGACGGCTACTGTGTGCAACGTCACAACCAAGGTCTCCACCCCGTTTCGGCACACCGACTCTTGTGACATAATCTACATGTTCCGCACCCTCCAAGACCCATGTGCCGTGTCGCCAAAGCAGTTCTCCTAGTTGTTTGCGTCCAAGCGCTGTTCGCCGCCGAACCGCCCGAATGGGTCAGTGCCGAACTCAGCGACGTGGAGTTCCGGGCACGCCTCGTTCGTGACGTCAACGAAATCCAATCCCGACTCGGCAACGATCTCGACCAGGAGTTCATCCTAGTCGAACTACATGTGCGGCCACTCTACAACTCCGAAGTAATTCTTAAGAGGGACGACTTTCTATTGCGCTCGTTCCGCAACAACGATCGCTCCAACGCCCAATCGCCCGAGCGCATTGCCGGTGAGGCCGTCCTCGTACTCGGCGAGGGTGATGGCGGAGGCGGGGGCGTCTTCGCGCAAGACAACCAACCCGTCTTCGGCGGCGGCTTCCCCGGCCAGGGGCCCGCCGGATACCCAACGACCGGAATCGGTGTCGGAGGAAGAGGAGGTGGCGGCGATGGACTGCCCACCGTCACCGAGTCAAAGCGACAGACAGGCACTCTCGCCGGCCGGCTCGCCGAAATCGAGTTGCCCATCGGACCCACGCGAGAGCCTGTCAGCGGGTTCCTCTTCTTCCAAGTCGCCCCCAAGCACAAGATCAAGCACCTCGTTCTCAACTACGATGGCTCGGCCGGTGAGATCAAGATACCCTTCAAACCTAAGTAGCCTCATTTCTCTACCCACCGCACATCCGACCCCTTACAATGAACCGCATAAGATTTGGCGGCCCTGATGACTTCCGAAGCGTCCTTCTCGATCGGCCAAACCATCCACCATCGGCTTTTCGACTATCGTGGAGTCATTGTCGACGTTGATCCGTTCTTTTCCGGCAGTGAAGATTGGTATCACACCATCGCCCAATCGCGACCTCCCAAAGACCAGCCCTGGTACCGCGTATTGGTTGATGGTGGCGAGCAGATGACGTACGTCGCTCAGCGAAACCTCGAAGACGACGCCAGCGGCGAGCCGATTCATCACCCCGCCCTACCCCAATTCTTTCGTGGATTTCAAGACGGCGTCTATATCCCTAACCGCCGAATGAACTAGGATGTGCCGGGAGTTCATCCCATGTCGTAAACTCTCGCCCTCATCCATACCGCTCCTATTCTGATTCCCACATTCCAATCCCTCTGTCGGGAGATATTGGAAGACGTCGAGGTGTTCAACATCGTCGACGAGAGCCTGCTCAAGAACACCATCCGTGATGGCGACCTGACAGCCCTCACGGTCCAGCACCTCGTCGGTTACGTGCAGTCCGCGAAGCAGGCCGGCGCCGATGCCGTCATGGTCACCTGCTCTTCGATCGGGCCGGGCGTCGAAGCGGCCCGTGCCGTCGTCGATGTCCCCGTGCTGCGGATCGACGAAGCAATGGCAGATCAAGCAGTTTCGACAGGCGCCCGCATCGGTGTCGCCGCCACCTTGAACAGCACCCTCAGACCAACCGTCGAACTACTCAACTTCCGCGCCGCTCGTGCCCGGCGACGTTGTGAGGTCGTTTCGCGGCTATGCGAAGGAGCATTCGAGGCGGTGTCGTCCGGAGACGCTGCAACCCACGATCGAATTGTTAGCCAGAACCTGGTCGCCCTCATGGATGCAGTCGATGTAGTCGTGCTGGCGCAGGCGTCCATGGCCCGCGTTGTCGAGTCGATACCGGCGGACAACCGCCGCGTCCCATATCCTGTCGAGCCCCCGCCTCGCGGTTGAGCAAGCCGCCGGCGTGCTCGAAAGCTTCGCTAACCCTTAACGCGGCATCCATCCCCACTGGAGTCTGCTGGAACGGGACTGGCCGACAGACTGTATCGCGAGTAGCATGCGACTGCCTCCTCGAGGCTGCGCGCCGCCAACGACAACACCCGCCGCTCCTTGATTTCCACCAACTCCTTCGCTACCCTGGTTAAGGCGAATAAAAGGAGAATCAATCTGCCTCCCACGAATCTTTCCCTCGACCTCGTTGACGCCGCTCCCCCCGCGCCGCGCAACCCACTCGTCCGCCAAGATCGATCTCTCGAAAAAGCCGTCGAGCAGCTCGAAGCCTGGTCCGCCGAGCCCGGCTCGCCGATCACGGCACTACGGCGCCAACCCGCGCGCGAGGCCGACTTCCGCCCCATCCCCGCCGATGTGAGCGCACCGCTCCAATCGGTCCTCGCCAAGAGAGGTATCCGCCAACTCTACTTCCATCAGCTCGAAGTCTGGGAAAGAATCGGCGGCGGCGAAAACGTCGTCATCCCGACGCCCACGGCCAGCGGCAAAACGCTCTGCTACAACCTGCCCGTTCTGAACGCGCTTACGCAAGACCCTGAAACCTGCGCCCTCTACCTCTTCCCAACCAAGGCCCTTTCCGAGGACCAACTCGACGAGCTGCAAGGGCTCATCTCCGGCATGGAGAGCAACATCCGCGCCTTCACCTACGATGGCGATACACCGCAAGACGCGCGCAAGTCCATCCGGAAACGCGCCAACATCGTACTCACCAACCCCGACATGATGCACAGCGGCGTCCTGCCGCATCACACCAAGTGGGCGCGCTTTTTCGAGCATCTCCAGTACATCGTCGTCGACGAACTTCACACCTACCGCGGCGTCTTCGGAAGCCACGTCGGCAACCTTTTCCGCCGCCTCAAGCGGATCTGCGATTTCTACGGCTCCAAGCCCCGCTTCATCTGCTGCTCAGCCACGATCGCCAACCCGAAAGAGCTCGCCGAGAAACTCATCGAGCAACCGGTCTCCGAAATCGAATCGAACGGCGCTCCCCAGGGTGAGCGTTACTTCGCCTTCTACAATCCGCCGGTCGTCAATCAGCAGCTAGGCATCCGCCGCAGCTACATTGCCGAGACCCGCCGTCTCGCTCTCAGCTTCCTCGAACGCGGACAGCAAACCCTCGTCTTCGCCAACAGCCGCCTCGCTACCGAGATCCTCGTTCGCTATCTCAAAGACGCCGCCGACCGCGGCACGCTCGTCCCGGGATCCGTGCGAGGCTACCGCGGCGGTTATCTGCCACGCGAGCGCCGCGAGATCGAGCGGCAACTCCGCGAAGGCGAAATCACCGGTGTCGTCGCCACGAACGCCCTCGAGTTAGGCATCGACATCGGCTCGCTCGACACCGTCGTCATGGCGGGCTATCCCGGAACCGTTGCGTCGACCTGGCAGCGCGCCGGTCGAGCGGGACGCCGGCAGTCCATGTCTCTCTCGCTGCTCGTCGCTTCCAGCGCTCCGCTCGATCAATTCATCGTGCAGCACCCGTCGTACTTCTTCGACGCCTCGCCCGAACACGCACAGATCAACCCCGACAATCTCGAGATCCTCATCAGCCACGTCAAATGCGCGGCCTTCGAGCTGCCCATTCAAGACGGTGAAACCTTCGGCCCGCATCCCACCGCCGATCTCTGCGACTTCTTGAAAGACGCCGGTCTACTCCATCACGCCGGCAACTCCTGGCACTGGACGTCCGAATCCTACCCCGCCGACGCTGTCAGCCTCCGCACCGTCACAAGCGATAACTTCGTCGTCGTCGACATCAGCGGCGAGCCCAATGTCATCGGCGAAGTCGATTTCAACTCCGCGCTCACCACGCTCTACGAGAAGGCCATCTACCTCCACGAGGGCCGCCTATTCCACGTCGAGCGATTCGACTACGAAGAACGCAAAGCCTATGTAAAGAACGTCGAGTGCAACTATTACACCGACGCGATCGACTACACGCAGGTCAAAGTCATCGAAACTTTCGAAACAGAACCGCTCAGCCCAGCTGCGCGCAGCTACGGCGAAGTCCGCATCAACCGCCAAATCGTCGGCTTCAAGAAACTCAAGTTCTACACCGCGGAAAACGTCGGCGCCGGCAAACTCGCCATGCCCGAGCAAGAGCTGCACACCACCGCCTTTTGGCTTACCTTCCCGCACAAGTTTTTGCAAAGCCTCACCGAATATAGCTCCGCCGAACGGCAGAGCGGCCTCACCGGACTAGGCAATATTCTGCGAACCGTCGGCTCGCTCCTGCTCATGTGCGATCCCCGCGACCTCGGCGTGGCGATGAGCAGCGACCAGGACCGCAGCGGCTCCGAGTCCGACCGCGAACTCTATCTCTATGACAACTTCTCCGGCGGCATCGGCCAAAGCGAACCACTCTATCAGATGCACGCGCAACTCATGCAGCGCTCGCGGGAACTTCTCACCGCTTGCCCCTGCGAAGCCGGTTGCCCCTCGTGCGTCGGACCGCTCGGCGAAGTCGGCGAAAAAGCCAAAGAAGTCGCCGACCGCTTCCTGAGAGACCTCCTAGCAGACCGAGCCGTCACCACAAAGGAGCGGTCCAACCTCTCTCCGGCGCCGTCCCAATGAAGCGCATCCAGAGAAGCGACCTCGACCGCTTACGCCGTAAAATCCAAGGCGTCAAAGGCGGCCGCATGGAACCCGGCAACACGGCCTCGGGCAACAACGGCACAACGACCACCGATTCCCTTCCCTACTTCCAACAAGAAAAGCCCAACCACTACCACGCCGAACAAGTCCTCGACGGCGAGGTTATGGAAAACCAATGGGGCCGCTACTTCCTCTCCGAACGTTTCTATCCCGGCGACCACCGCCACGGCAACTTCGACATCTCCACCCTAGCCACCCTCCCCGGTGAACTCCTCCGCGGCATTTCCCGCGACGAAATCCCACCGCATGACCCCTCGCGCTGGGCCTTTCTCGATACCGAAACCACCGGGCTCGCCGGAGGCGCGGGCACCTGCGCCTTCCTCGTCGGCGTCGGAACCATCGAAGACGGCGGCTTCCGTGTCCGCCTCTTCTTTATGCGTGATTTCGACGAAGAGGCCGCCATGCTCGCCGCCCTCGGCGAGTTCCTGCAATGGCGGGACGTCCTCGTCACCTACAACGGCAAAAGCTACGACGTCCCGCTACTCGAGACCCGCTACCGTCTCGCCCGCAAACCGTTCCCATTCGAGCGCATGCACCATCTCGACCTGCTCCACGGCACGCGCCAACTCTGGAAGCTGCGCATGGAAAGCTGCAAGCTCACCCACTTGGAGTACGAAGTCCTCGGCTTCCTGCGCGAAGGCGATCTTCCGGGCGAGATGATCCCCTACTACTACTTCGAGTACCTCCGCACCCGGCAGGCCTTCCGTCTCGCCCCCCTCTTCCATCACAATGTGATGGACATCGTCACGTTGGCCTGCCTCACGGGCGTCGTGCTGCCCGCGTTCGCGTCACCGGCCGACGCCGATCTTCACCACGGCGAAGACATGCTCGGCCTCGCTCGTTGGCTCCAGCGCGGCAAAGAGAACGACGATGCTACCGAACTCTATCGCCGTGCCATCGACAGCGGGTTGCCCGACGAAAGCATGTTCCGCGCCTTGTGGGAAAAAGCGATGATCGAAAAGAAGCGAAGCCGCCGCGATCAAATGCTCGCCATTTGCCGGGACCTAGCCGACGTTCGCAATGACTACCGTGTCGCCGCGCTCGAGGAACTAGCGAAACACTACGAACATCACGAGAAGGATCTCGACCAAGCCTTGAGCTACACCGCCCAAGCTCTCAGCCTCGACCCCTCCCCCGAACTCCATCACCGCCGCAACCGCATCGAACGCAAACTCGCCAAGCACACCTCGCACCAGACGCAGACACTCATTCAGGCAGCCTCGACCTAACCACCATGATCCGGAGAACCACCTACGTGCTGACCGGCTGCTGGATCGCCATGGTAATGTGGCACTTCTTCGCCCGTGACGAGGAACCCGGCGCCCTACTCGGCGGCCTCTTCCTCATATCAGTCGGCCTCAGCACCATCGGCTGGGGTTCGATGGGGATTCAAGACGGCGAGATCCTCATCAAGCGCAACACCGCCCGCCGCGACGAAAGCCCCACCATCTTCTGGACCGTCACCATCGTCTTCCACTTCGTCCTGGGAGCACTCTTGACTGGCGCCGGCGTCTGGTACCTCTTCCGCCAACCCGTTCTCTAACCCACGTGTCGAGGAGAATTGTAGGGGCACGGCATGCCGTGCCCGCGGCTCAACAACAAACTCGCCCTAACGCCCCGGTGGCGGGGGAGGCGGTGGTTCCGGCGCTTCCGTATCACCCGGCAACGGCCCGCCACCACCGCCGCCACCCGGAACCGGCACACCACCCGTGCCGCCACCGCCGCCGGGACGGCCGATGCGGCTCCAGATGTAAGCCATCTGCCGGCCCAGGTCGCCGGCCATGTTCGCCGCTTTGACCTTGTCGAAGCCCGCTTTCGCCAACGGCGCATCAGCGTACACAACGATCCCTTCGCCGTCGCGTAGTTCCAATTCCTCCGCGTCCGGCAACAACCGATGCGTCACGCCGACAACCCCTTCGTCCACCAGCACCACGGTCGTTTCGTTCGCATCCACTTCCACGTCGAAGGTCGTGCCGCGTACCGAGATCACCGCCGTCGGCGTGAAGATGCGGTTATGATTCGGCTGCCCGCCGAATCTCTGGATGTGCACCTTGATCTTGCCGAGAAACACATCCAGCAGGTCACGCAGATTCCCCGGGTTCTTGCGAAACACAACGTGCGAGTTTGGGAAGACAAAGAAAGTGCTGCCGTCCGACACCTGTAGCTCGGCGAACCCGTCATCGCCGGTGATGATCGTCTGCCCAGTTTGAACCGACTGTCCCTCGAACAGCGCCCACGGCTCGTCGTCCTTGAGGATCGACACCTGTCCCTCGGCCTTGACGACTTGGGCGGCTGTCGAGCCGAGAAGCTGCGCGTTGAGCGACGACCCTCCCGCCGTTGCAAGGAGGATTCCCAGCAGCAGGAGTGACCGAATTCCCGCGGAGCGCAAGATCACAACCCTACTAGTATGCACGCGGCGGGCCCTTTTCGCAGAAATAAAATCATCCTACACCCGCCAACGCACAACCAGCTGATTCGAAGGGAGATACCAATTAGCGCGACAGCCGCCCGCTCGCCGTCGTCACACACTGCCAACCAGCCCACTCCACACAGGGTGTGTCAGACTGACACGCTCCCCGCCGCCCCTCGGCGGAACAACATCGCCGGGGGTGTCACTGACATATTCGGGGTTCGGTCTTAGCGTCGCTTGAGCGTCGGCCGGTCGCTTTCTTCTTCCGCTTCCGGGCCCTCGTCATCAACAGGGATCGTCGGATCTCCAGCGGGCCGGCGCAACGTCGGCCGATCGGCATCTTCCTCTTGCGCCTTGCGAGCGCCGCGAGTAACGGTCGCCATCAACTGGCTCTTGACGTCGAGAAACTCCGACGTGCTAACCACGTACTCCGGCTTGTTGGGTAGCAGACTGTCAATGGTCTTTTGCACCTTGACGATGCGCTTGCCGTGCGGCGGGTGGCTGCGGAAAAGCTTCGACATCGTGCCCGGCTTGCGCTTCTCGGCGGCCTTCATTTTTTCGAAGAAGTCGACGAATGCCGTCGGGTCGTAACCGGACTTATAGAGGTACTGGATGCCGAGAAAGTCCGCTTCCGTCTCGGCCTTGCGGCTGAAGCGCAGGAACGTGATCGGGATCGCGAAGCCGGCGGCCTGGTAGATGCCGTAGCCGGTCCAGCCGCCTATGAAGATCAGCGGGATGGTGGCCAACTGCATGACCTGACCCTTGGTAGCCTGTTTGGTTCCGTGACGCGCCGCCACGTGGGCGATTTCATGCGCCATGACGCCGGCGAGCTCGGCCTCGCTTTCGGCCCGCATGAAGAGTCCCGCATTCACGTAGAAGAAGCCGCCCGGCAGTGCGAACGCGTTGACTTCCTGGCTGTCGATCAGCTTGATCGTGAACGGGACCTTGGCGTCGGAGTTACGAACAAGGTTCTGACCCACGCGATTGACGTACTCGGCGATGATCGGGTCGTCGACGATCTTGGCGTGGCGCTCGACATCCTGCGCGAGCCGTTTGCCGAGGCCGATTTCTTTTTCGAGGGAGTAGAAATTCATCCCCCCGCTGACTTCACGGTCGCCGATGGCGTCGACGTCTTCCTTCTTGTTCTTGGGGTCGCGCTTTTCTTCTTTGGTCTTAGGGCCGGCGGAGAGGGAAGGCGGTAGGGCCAATGCGACAGCGAGTACCAGAAAACTTCGCCAAATCCTCATCACATCGCCTCCCCTTCCCGACGTTTGGGCCGGATACCGCGCGCTGCACTCAGTATACCGCTGGCCACAAATTCAGCCGCTCCCTATACTGTAGGCGCTGTCCGGTCCCGCCGGGTTGCACCGAAAGCGCATACATGCAAGATGTTACACCCTACCGGGCCGAGTTCCCTATCTCCGAAAGTACTGTTTATCTCAATCACGCCTCGGTCTCTCCGCTGCCCCGGCGGACCGCACGGGCCATGCAGCAACTTGCCGAGGACGTCATGCTCCATGGCTTGGTGCACTACCCGAAGTGGATGGATACCTGCGTAGCGGTGCGCGAGGCGGCGGCGCGGCTGATGGGTTGCGGCTCCGACGAGATCGCGATCACGAAGAATACGTCGGAAGGTCTGTCGTTTGTCGCCAATGGGCTCGACTGGCGTCCCAGGGACGTTGTGGTCGGCATTCGCGACGAATTCCCCGCAAACTATTTTCCGTGGTTGCGCCTTGAGCAACGAGGCGTGCAATTGCGATGGCTCGATCTTCATGACGGTCGCATCGAGTTGAGTGAGATCGACAGGGCTTGCGACGGCGCCCGGCTACTGGCTGTCAGCTTCGTGCAATACCTGAGCGGATTTCGGCTCGACCTCGATGCGCTCGGGGAAATCTGCCGCCGCCGTGACGTGTTGCTGGTAATCGACGGCGTCCAGGGGTTGGGGCCCTTCCCGGTGGATGTGAAAAAGAGCGGCATCCACGCCTTCTCGGCAAGCGCGCACAAATGGCTGCTCGGCCCGGAGGGTTGCGGCGTGCTCTACATTGACCGCGACTTGATCCCACAGGTAGAGCCGGTCGAGTTCGGCTGGACCAACGTCGAAGGCGCGCACAACTATAGTCACGAGCCAACACTGCTCCCCGACGCCCGCCGGTATGAGTGCGGAACGATGAACACGATCGGCTACTACGGCCTGCGTGCGTCCCTTGAGTTGTTTCTCGAAGTTGGGGTGGAGCACGTAGCGGCGCAGGTCGATCGGCTAGCGCAACGAACGCTCGACGGCGCTCTCTCCAAGGGATATGAAGTGATGACGCCGCGTGACGCCGGCAGCGGATCGGGTATCGTGTCAATTCGCAAGCCGGGAATCGATTCCGATGTAACGGTCCGACAACTCAACGAGCAGGGGATTTCGACCGCCCCGCGCTTTGGATGGGTGCGCGTCGCGCCGCACTTTTACAACACGGAAGAGGAGATCGACACACTACTTGAACGTTTGCCCTGAGTCGACCACGCCGTCTTCAGAATCAGTTCCCACGACCCGAGGCAGAGTAGGCACGGTTTCCAGCACAAGCTTCTGGCCGTCATTCAAGATCTCGAAAGCTTCGTCGAGCGAGCCTTCCGATACCGAACCGCCCTTCTGCCGAGCAGCGGCGTAGAGGGTGCCCATGGCGTCGCCGAACTCAGTTCCGGTGCTGTACTTGGGGGCTTCGCCGAACGCGATGAGTTTGACGGTGTCGGTCAGGCGTTCGGCCCAGAGGCGCGCCAAGCGCTTCGGATTCGTTTCGTTTGCGATTTTCAGATCTTCCTCGGTGATGTTGATCAGCAGCCGGCGATTGGTGCCGTCTTTCGATTGCTGCACGATGGTGGGGAACGTACCGGTCTCGTCGAGCGTGATGATCTTGCCTGGCTCATCTTTCAGGATCGTGACTGATTCCTGCAAGTTTTCGACAACACTCTGAGCGCGGGCCGCTCCGCTACCGCCGTCCAAAGGATCGCTGATTACGAAAACCGCAATCTCGTTCAGCTTGATGGCGATCGGCACGCCGTCCGTCTTGCCCTCGTTGGGCAATAGCTCGTAGGCGACCTCGATTTCGGGGAGGCCGCTGCTGCTGCCGGCTTCGAGGTACAGCACGAACCCTACCACCGCCAGAGTCAGCACGATGGCCGCGATCGTTACCGGCTGCGTGAGGATGGACTTCGCACTCGGTTTCTTGACCTGCTCAGTAAAGGTGAATTCGCGGGCGCCCTCAGCAGGAGGTGTCGGCGGCGCGGGTGATTGGCTCATGGCGTGAAACGGACTCCCTTGGAATCTAAAGTCTAGGACGCGCGTGGAACGGCGAAGGATACAGGCTATTTCGATTTTACCCGGACGCGGCTAGGAAGCGGTGCCCACGGCAAGCGGCTCAAGAGCCGCCAAAACGTCCTCCAGCTCCATGCGGCGGGTGAAGTCCGCGGTGACGTGACGCTTGCGGATGCCCCCCTGTCGATCGATGATAAACGTGCCGGGCACGGGCAGATTCCAGCTTCCATCGGCGTTCTGCGTGCCGAGGTCGAGCGCGCCGATACCCAGATAAACATCCTTGACTTGCGGCGGCATCGTGAACTGAAGTCGATAGTCGCGGATCACCTTTTGGTCGACATCGCTGAGAACGTCGAAAGTAAGTTCGGCTTTCTCGGTCAATGTGAGCGCGTGCGATAGCGCTTGCGGGCTCACGGCCATGAGGGAGGCTCCGGCGTTCTCGATCTCGGGGAGGGCCCGCTGCAAGGCGCGAAGCTGCAAATTGCAGGTCGGGCACCAGTCACCCCGGAAGAACGTAAGGACCACGGGCCCGCGAGCGGGCCGCTCGTCGAGCGACACCGGCTGGCCGTCAGGGTTCGGTAGAGCGAAGCGGGGGGCCTGCTCCCCCACGTTCAGGCCCGGCGCCACACGGTTCTTCTCGATATGCGCCATCGCATCGGCAATGGTGCGACTGGCCGCCTCGGGAATAGCCAGTCCCGAGAGCAGATGCCGGATTTCTTCGTTGAGGTTCATTGAGGAGCCGTGATGTCCTCACTATAGGGCCAAGAACAGGGCCTAGAATAGAGCTGGAAACGCGGATCGGCTTAACTATTGACGTCGAAATAGATGCAGTCCGGGTGTTGGAAGACGACCGCGCTGACGCTTGCTTCGGGCTCCATCATGCAGCCGTCAGTCAACTCAACGCCAATATCTTCGGGACGCAGCAGCTCGAAAAGAACCTTCTGGTCGTCGAGATTAGGGCAGGCCGCGTATCCGAAACTGTAGCGGCGGCCGCGATACTTAGACTTGAAGCGGTCGAGCATCGTCATCTCGGGCGGATCGCCAAAACCCCAATCCTCGCGGATGCGGCGGTGCAGCCACTCGGCCGCGGCCTCGGCGCTCTCGATCGCCAACGCCTGAATGGCGTGCGACTTGAGATACTCACCGTCCTGCTTGTACTGCTCGGCTCGTTCGCGGATACCCTCTCCGGCTCCGACGACGAAGGCAGCGACCGAATCGCGCACGCCGTTCGATGACGGGACGACAAAGTCGGCGAGCGAGAGTCCATCGTCACGCCGCTGTCGGGGGAAACAGAACTCGCTGCGCGGACCCGACCCTCCATTGCTGAAGATGCGAATCGTGTTGCCCTCGGATTCGGCGTCGAAAAACTGCCAGACCGCGCGGACTTTGAAGAAGCCGCGCGCCTCATCCTTGACGTCTTCCATGATGGCGCGCAACTCAAGGGCCTTGGGGTCTCGCTCGGCGAGCTTCTTCTCGAAGCTACCCTGCAACCCCATGTGCCGCGAGTAAAGCATTTGGGGATTCAGGTAGCTCCAAACCTCGTCCAGTTGGGGTACATCCCGTGTCACGCGCTCCGAGTAGGGTGCAGGTAGAACGGGTATGTCCACACGCGCCCGCGAACTGCGCTTGAGCGAGATGACCGGCGCTTCTTCGGTTCGCACCGGGCGGTCATCTTCACGCGGCGCATGCTCTTCAACCACCGCCGAACGCTCTTTGGGATCCATCAGCCTGTCCATGAGACTGAGCCCGCTCATAGCGTCTTTGGCGTAACAGACCGGGGACTTATAGCTCGGGGCGATCTTGCGCCGCGTGAAACTGTCGCTGAGCGCGGCGCCGCCCACGAGAACGGGAACGGATACACCTGCTTCCCGGAGGTCCCCCGCCGTGATGACCATTTGCTGAGCACTCTTGACCAGCAGGCCGGAAAGGCCGATGACATCGGGCGAATGCTCCCGGTAGGCCTTGATCAAATCTTCGGGCGGTACTTTGATCCCGAGGTTGATCACCTCGAAACCGTTGTTCGTGAGGATGATGTCGACGAGGTTCTTGCCGATATCATGCACGTCGCCTTTGACCGTGGCGAGAATTATCTTGCCGTTCGAAGAGCCCTCGACGCGTTCCATGTACTGTTCGAGATGGTTGACAGCAGCCTTCATCGCTTCCGCGGATTGAAGCACTTCAGCCACGATCAACTCGTTGTTGTTGAACAGGCGGCCGACCTCTTTCATGCCATTCATCAGGGGGCCATTAATGATGTCGAGCGGCGCGGTTCCTTCTGCTCGCTTCGTTTCGAGATCGGCGACCAGGCCTTCTTTTGTGCCTTCGATGATGTAATTCGCAAGCCGCTCGTCGAGTGGCAAGTCGGCGGCGACTTTCTTGACGCGCCCCTTCGATCCTCGAAAGTGTTCGGTGATCTTGGCGATGTGGTGCTGGTTGATCTCCGCCCTTTGCTCGGGGGACTGCTCGCGATAGTCGCTCGGCGCGTCGGAGCCTTCGAGAGGCGTATTCCACAGCAGGACTTCCGTTAGTTTCTTCTCTTCGTCGGGGATCGCCGCGTAGCGCTCAAGTTTCTCTGTATTGACGATGGCGAGATCGAGTCCGGCCTTCGTGGCGTGATAGAGGAAGACCGAATTGACGACTTCACGCGCCGCTGACGGAAGACCGAAACTGACGTTACTGACGCCGAGTACGGTCTTACATTGTGGTAACTGCTGCTTGATCAACCTCACCGATTCAACGGTCTCGACTGCACTGCCGATGTAATTCTCGTCTCCGGTCGCACACGGGAAAACAAGCGGATCGAAAATGAGATCTTCCGCCGCGATGCCCCAGGTTTTGGTGCACAAGTCGTGAGCGCGCTGGGCAATCGAAAGTTTGCGCTCGCGGGTGATGGCTTGGGCTTGTTCCTTGTCCTCGTCGATCGAGCCGATGATGATCGCCGCGCCGTATTTCTTCACGAGCGGCAGCACCTCGTTGAAGCGTTCCTCGCCGTCCTCGAAATTGATCGAATTGATGATGCTCTTGCCGAGGCAGTAGGTCAGAGCGCGCTCGACTGATTCCGAGTTCGTGGAATCGATCATCAACGGGGCCTTCACCTTGTGGATGATCTTTTCGTAGAAGCGGTCGATGTCTTCCAATTCGTCGCGGTCGGTATTTTCGAGGTTGATGTCGATGATCTGCGCACCGTTCTTGACCTGCTTGCGGCCGATCTCCGACGCTTCTTCGTACTTTTCGTTGGTGATGAGCCGCTTGAAGGCTCGCGAGCCGACTTCGTTGGTGCGTTCACCGACGAGCAGCGGGCGGTTGTCCTCCGACGCCTCGACCAACTCGATGCCCGAGTAGTAGGTGTGTCTGGGACCGCGGTGGCGGCGCGGCTCTTTGCCGTCAACCATTTGCGCAATGGCATGTAGGTGGTCATGCGTCGTGCCGCAGCAGCCACCGACCAGATTCAGCCAACCGTTCTTGACGAATCGCTCCAGCGCGCCGGCGAGAGACTCGGGCGTTTCGAGATACTGTCCGTCTTCGTCCGGAAGGCCGGCGTTGGGATAACACGACACGCCGGTCTGCGCCATTTCGTGGATCGTGCGAATGTGGTCCGTCATGAATTCCGGACCCGTCGCGCAATTGAGGCCGATCGAAAGCAGATCAATATGCGCCAGCGACGCGACCAGAGCATCAGCCGGCTGACCGGCCAACATCGTGCCCATCGGCTCGATCGTGCCGGAAACCATGACAGGCACTTTGCGGCCCAACTCTTCAAATACCTGCTGGATACCCAGCAGGCCCGCCTTGACGTTGCGCGTATCCTGGCACGTCTCCAGCAACAGCAGGTCGGCGCCACCCTCGATGAGCGCTAGCGCTTGATAGTGGAAATCTTTCTTAAGGTTGTCGAACGTGATGCCGCCGGTAACAGTGATTGCTTTTGTCGTCGGCCCCATCGACCCCGCGACGAAACGCGGCTTCGCGGTCGTCGATGCTTCATCGGCCACTTGCCGCGCGAGCTTTGCGGCCGTGTGGTTGATGTCGTAGGCCTTCTCGGCGAGCCCGAAACCCTTGAGATCACCAGCGGTGGCGTTGAAGGAATTCGTTTCGATGATGTCGGAACCGGCCTGGAGATAGCTGCGGTGAATGTCGAGGATCACATCGGGCCGCGTCAGAACGAGATGATCGTTGCTGCCCTCATATTCGTGACCGCCGAAGTCTAAAGCCGTGAGGTTGTGCTGCTGAATTGCTGTCCCCATCGCGCCATCGAGCACGAGAATCCGCTCCCCAAGCACTTCCAGGAGAAGCCTGCTACGATCATTCTGATTTATCATTCCGCCCGATGTGTCCTGTCCCGACGCCCCAAGCGATCACTATCGGCGGTATTGATCCGCCGCCCGCGCCCCCGGGTAGTTTCGACGGCGGGATGATCCTCGACCCTTGTACGCTAAGTAACATCTTAATTATAGGTTGCGCCTATTTTTCCTCCCTTGCCCAAGCTCGGCAATAAGGCCGGATGGCGAATGCCTGTTGGATCGGCGTCTGATGAGCGCAACCGGGAGAGAGCACTTGCCGGCAACAAAAGCAAAACCCTCCAGAGCAAACAGAAGCTCCGCGAAATCAAAGAAACAGGCGACACCCTCGGGCTTCGTCGCGATGTCGCTTCTGCTTTCGAGCGACCCGCAAAACATGCCGGACCCCAAGGAGGGAGCGCCGTGCCATCTCTGTACGGCGCGTTGCTGCAAGTACTTCGCGCTACCAATCGAGACGCCGACGACGCTCGAAGATTATGACCAGGTCCGCTGGTACCTAATGCATGAAGGCGTCGCCGTTTGGATGGATAGCGGCGACTGGTACATCGAAATCCGAACCGTGTGCAAGCATCTGCAGCCGGACAATACATGCGGCATCTACGAGACGCGTCCGGAGATCTGCCGCGAGTACGGTTCGCCTGAAGCGGGCCCTTGCGAATTCTTCACCGAGGACCTCAAGTACGATCTGTACTTCGACAATGATGAAGACTTGGAGACCTGGCTTTCGAACGCCCAGGACCACCAGGAAGAGCGCAAGGAGCGGCGCAAGGCGCGCCGCAAGAAACGGCTTCGGGCACTGCATTAAGCAACGAATACGGCGAGTTCGCCGCTCGGATCGGTGGACGCGCTAGAATTATGTCTACCCTCTTAGTAGAGTTGGACAACAAGGCCGAAACCGCCTGCCCAGGTTTCAGCGTTCGACAACTTTGAAAACCATACCATCGCCGGGGGGGCTTGAACCCTTGGCCGATGGGGCCGTCGAGGTTTTCCCGCGCCAAGCAGTCGACCGAACGAATCCATGATCGCAGTGGTTATCAAAGAGAACCTTCCCGGTGAAAAGCGCGTCGCGCTGATCCCGAGGAATGTGGGTCCACTTTCGAAGGCCGGCCTCGAAGTGCTGGTCGAGTCCGGCGCCGGCGCGGCCTCGCTTCATGCCGACGCCGAGTACGAGAAAGAGGGAGCACGAGTCGAGGCCGACCGTGGCGCGCTACTCTCCAAGGCCGATTTGGTCTTGACCGTACGGGGGCCGGGTGCGTACCCGGCGTTTCCCGCGGAAGACCTCGACCGGCTCAAGAGCGGCGCTATCCTGATCGGTTTTCTCGAACCGGTGGCGGAGCCCGAGACAATGCAGACCCTCGCCGGCCGGGGCCTCACGGCTTTCTCAATGGAGCTCGTCCCGCGCATCACGTGTGCTCAAAGCATGGATGCGCTTAGCTCCATGGCAAACATCGCGGGATACGAAGCGGTGCTTCTGGGCGCGAAGCATTCGCCGAAAATGTTCCCGATGCAAATGACTGCTGCGGGCACGATCGCCCCGGCCAAGGTCTTCATTCTCGGCGCAGGTGTGGCCGGCCTTCAGGCGATCGCCACCGCTCGCCGGCTAGGCGCGGTGGTCGAGGCTTACGACATCCGGCCCGTTGTCAAAGAACAGGTCGAAAGTCTCGGCGCGCGGTTTGTTGAACTCCATATTGAAACCGAAGCAGCGGAGGGGAAGGGCGGCTATGCGGCGGCCCAGTCCGACGAATTCTATCGGCGTCAGCGAGAGTTACTCGCCAAGCATCTCGAATCGGTCGATGTCGTGATCACGACGGCCGCTGTCCCCGGCAAGCGCGCGCCGATTCTGATCACGACCGAGATGGCGGAACATCTGCGGCCCGGATCGGTCGTCGTCGACTTGGCGGCGGAAAAGGGCGGCAACTGCGAGCTGACGCGCGCCGGTGAAATCGTCGAGCATCAGGGTATTACTGTCTTGGGTCCCGAGAACCTTCCTTCCGAAGCAGCTTTTCACGCGAGCCAGATGTACTCGAAGAACGTCGCAACTTTCGTTGAGCTACTCGTCAAGGATGGCAATCTCGCGTTAGACCTAGACGACGAGATCGTCAAAGGCACGCTGGTCACACACGAGGGCAGTGTTGTGCATCCCGCGGTTCTCAAAGCTTTGGGGCAAGGAGGCTAGTTGTGGAAGCCTTTATAGTTTCCGTCACCATTTTCATACTGGCCGTCTTCATCGGCTTTGAGGTCATCACGAAGATCCCGCCGACGCTGCATACGCCGCTGATGTCGGGCTCGAACGCCATCTCGGGCATTTCCGTTGTGGGCGCGCTTGTTGCCGCCGGGGCAGGCCGCGATGAGTTGGCAGCCTACATCGGGATGGGTGCTGTAACGCTGGCGACCATCAACGTGGTGGGCGGCTTCCTGGTCACGCATCGCATGCTTTCTATGTTCAAGCGCAAGGACTAGAAGACCAAGAACCAAAGGGGCAGAACCGAAGTCATCGTGCAGCAGAATCTTATCAACGTCGCCTACCTCGCCGCTTCGATCCTCTTTATTCTGGGGCTCAAAGGGCTGACTTCGCCTCGCACAGCGCGCCGCGGCAACCTCCTCGGGGCGATGGGCATGCTTGTGGCTGTCGTTGTCACTCTGTTCGACCAGCAGATCGTTAGCTTTGAATTGATCCTCGCCGGGATCGTATTGGGTTCGGCGATCGGTGCGGTCGCGGCGATCAAGGTTCCACTCACGTCAATGCCGGAACTCGTCGCGCTGTTCAACGGCTTCGGCGGTGGCGCTTCGGCTTTGGTGGCCGCAACGGCGGTTCTATCCCCGGAGACGATCGGCGACGTTCCCCCAATTCAGTTGTATACGGCGGCCGCGACCAGCGCGATCATCGGGGCGGCGACGCTGACCGGCAGCTTGATCGCCTGGGCGAAACTGCAAGGCGTCCTGTCGATGCAGGCGCGCGGCGGCTTCCTCCAGACGATCAACTTCGCCTGCATTATCGGCGCGGTCGGATTTGGGGTCTACTACATCGTCAATCCCGATGCTCTGTGGGCCTTCTGGGCACTCACAGCCTCGGCGGCGTTGTACGGCGTGCTTTTCACTGTGCCGGTGGGCGGCGCGGATATGCCCGTAGTCATCGCCTTGCTGAATTCCGCTTCCGGCCTCGCGGCAGCCGCGACGGGTTTCGTTTTCAGCAATAACGTTCTAATCATTAGCGGATCACTCGTCGGCGCCTCGGGCTTCATCTTGACCGACATCATGTGCCGTGCGATGAACCGCTCGCTTTGGGATGTGCTCCGGGGCGACTTGGGCGAAGCCAGCGGTCCGGGCGCTTCGGCTGACGAGGTCTACCAGGGACGTGTCAAGAGTACATCCGCCGAAGAAGCGGCGATGATTCTCGACGCGGCCAGAAGCGTGACGATCGTGCCCGGCTACGGGATGGCGGTTGCACAGGCCCAACACGCCGTACGCGATCTCGCCAAGAAGCTCCAGAAGAAGAACGGAGCGCGCATCCGGTATGGAATTCACCCGGTGGCCGGACGCATGCCAGGTCATATGAACGTCCTACTCGCTGAAGCCGACGTACCCTACGACGAGCTGTTCGACATGGACCAGGTGAATCCCACGTTCGCGCAGACAGACGTCGTGATTGTCGTCGGTGCTAACGATGTCGTGAACCCGGCGGCGCGCGATGAGCCGGGCAGTGCGATCTACGGCATGCCGATTCTTGACGTGGACAAGGCACAGACCGTGATGGTGATTAAGCGCAGCCTCAGCCCGGGATTCGCGGGCATTCCCAACAAGCTGTTTGCGGCCGATAACACCTTGATGCTATTCGGCGATGGCGAGAAGGTGGTCCGGGACTTGCTGGCGGCGCTGGACGAGTAACGTTAAGCACCACAATTCAGCGCAAACGCTAACGCTTGACAGACCCGGTTCATGTTTCGGGAATCAAGGATCGCGACGCGTGCTCCGAGATTGCGGTGTTCAACGGTAATCACGTTGTGGAGATTGACCACGCAACGACCCTTCATCCCGTCTTCGATATCGAGCGCCACTTCTGACGGCACACCGCGTACCGTAGAAGTAATCGGAGCTACGGTCACCCGGGTGAGGTACGGTATCGCCGTATCGGAAGTGAGAACGACCACCGGGCGCTGTTTCTGTTCCGGGGACGATCTGTAGAGCCGAACCTCGCCACGGCCTAGTTGTCCGGCCATGCGGCTTCTTGCTCCCAGCCTTGCAAGTCGTCTTCGGTGTCGGGAAACCGCAAGTATCCTTCGCGATCTCGCTTCTCGAGTTCTCGCCTCTTCGCTTGGACGAGATAAGCTCGAAGGGCCTCTCGAATGAGCGCTGAACGATTCAGACCCTCTTCTTGAGCAACCTTGTCGGCAGCCTCGATCAGGGGTTCATCAACGACAACTTGAATCGTACGCATTGTGGAATACCTTCCACAGTTTACTACACAGTCTCAAGTTGAGTCCTTCGGATCTATCGCTCGGATTCGACATCTTCAAGCCAGTCATTGTGCAGGCCAGTAAGTCGCTGCACGATATCAGGATATTGGCTCGCGAAATTCGTGCGCTCCGAAATATCCTCGGCCAGATTCACGAGGAATGTAGCGTCGTCGCCTTCAAGGAACTCGCGGTTGGTGTCACGAGGGTTAACGACGAGTTTCCAGTCGCCCTCCCGGACGGCCCACTGCTTTCCGGTCTGCCAGTAGAAGATCTCGTGGGGCGTAGCAGCCTCAGCCGACTTGATGATCGGCATCAAACTCTTGCCGTCGACCGGCGTGTCAGACAAGGATGCGCCGGTGATCTCGGCGATCATCGGTAGCCAATCCACCGCCGTGGCGAACTGGCTACGAACTTCGCCTTCCGGCAAAGTTCCCGGCATGCTCACGATCGCCGGCACACGGATGCCCGCCTCGAACAAGCTGAACTTCGCGCCACGGTACGGCCCGGCATAGCCGCCGCCGAACATCGTCCGCTCTTCGGTCGAATGGCCGTGGTCGGACATGAAGATGATCAGCGTGTTTTCACGCAGGCCCATCTCGTCGACCATCGCGACGACTTCGCCGACCTTCTCGTCCAGAGTCGATACGAGCGCAGCGTACTCGCGGCGCGGCGTCGGATAGTACGAGTAGATCTGCCGCCATTTCTCCAATCCTTGCAGCGGATAGTGCGGGATGTTGAACGGCAGATAGAGGAAGAATAGCTCGTCTTTGCTCTCTTCGAAAAACGCGCGGGCGTCACGCCACAGGTCGTGCTTGTTCGGCCCCGACCAGTAGAAGAAGTGCGAGTAGTTGTCGATGCATCCGACCTTGTGCCCGAAGAAGGAATCGAACCCTTGATCAAGCGGCCCTCGGCCGTTGACATGTCCCAGGTGCCATTTGCCGACGAGTGCAGTCCGGTAGTCGGCCTGCTTGAGCATCTCGGCGATGGTGACTTGCTGGGCCGGCATACCTTCGGCTTGTAAACCCACGTTGCCGGGAACGCCGGCGCGCTGCGGATAGCACCCCGTGAGAAGCGCGGCACGCGATGGCGAACAGACGGGCGCGGCGGCGTAGAACTGGGTGAAGAGAACACCCCGGTCCGCCAAGCGGTCAAGGTTCCGTGTATAGAGATCGCGCGCACCGAGCTTTGCCATGTCCAACGTGCCCTAGTCATCGGCGAACATCAGGATCACGTTCGGCGGGCGGTCAGCGGCGTTGAGGAACGACGCCAGAAATACGACGAATGACAAGAAGCCGGCCACGGTAAGCAGGCGGTGCTTTGCGCTATTGCGAGGAATATCCATCGTGTCAGCCATCGCGTGAGAATCTTGTGTGGAGCTTCTCGTTGTGTCTTTCGAGGGCAAGCTCAACCAAGCGATCAACCAGCTCCGCGTACCCCAACCCGCTCGCTTCCCATAGCTTCGGGTACATACTGATCGACGTGAAGCCCGGCATTGTATTGATTTCATTCAACAGAACGCGGCCGGTTCCGTCTTCGAGGAAGAAGTCGACTCGCGCCAGTCCGGAACACTCGACGGCCTGAAACGCCTCGACCGCCATGCGCTGTACTTCCCCCGTCTGCGCCTCGGTCAAAGGCGCGGGGATCTGCAACTCAGACGTATCATCGAGGTACTTCGCTTCGTAGCTGTAGAAGTCCGCGCCTAGCGTGACCTCCCCGGGAACGGACGCTTGTGGATCGTCATTCCCCAGCACCGAGCACTCAATCTCACGGCCCTCGACCGCCGGCTCGACAATCAGCTTGCGATCGAACTCGGCCGCGAAATCGAGAGCTTTGCGCAGAGCCTCGCGGTCACCCGCTTTGGAGATGCCGACCGACGACCCCAGGTTGGCGGGCTTGACGAACACCGGATAAGCGAAGCGCTGCTCAATCTCTGGAATCGCCGCCGCACGCCAGCCGCGCGGAATGGCGATGTAATCGACCGTGGCCAATCCGCGTTCGCGGAACAGACGCTTCATCACGTCTTTGTCCATGCCCGCGGCTGATGCAAGAACGCCGGCTCCGACATAGGCAACGTCGGCTAGCTCGAGCAACCCCTGGACCGTTCCATCCTCGCCGAACGTTCCGTGCAACACCGGAAAGATTACATCGGCGCCGGATGTCGAGCCGGGCTCCCCTGACACGACAACCGCCTTCTCCGTCGACAGTGAGCCTTGCGCGTCCTCCGGCAAGAGCCGCGATGAGTCGGCCGGATTCAGCCAGCGCCCTTCGCGCGTGATTGCAATGGGAATGACTTCGTACTTCTCGCGGTCGAGCACCCGCAGCACCGAGGCAGCGGAACGGATCGAAACGTCGTGCTCGCCGGAGCGCCCGCCAAACAGGACAGCAATGCGGATCTTACTCATGACAGATGGGAGCGACGGATAAGCAGCAATTCAAGCCGTTCAAGGATGCATCCGGTAGAGCATCCGGGGGAAGGCGATCGTTTCGCGGACATGCTCAAGCCCGCAAATCCACGCGACACAACGCTCGATCCCGAGCCCGAAACCGCCGTGAGGCACGCTGCCGTATTTCCGTAAATCCAGATACCACTCGAACGCTTCGCGCGGCAACTTGTGTTCTTCGAGCTTCTGGACAAGTAACTCGTAGTCGTGAATGCGCTGTCCGCCGCCAATCACTTCGCCATAGCCCTCGGGCGCAAGCACGTCCACGCCCAACGCCACCTCGGGCCGTTGCTCGTCCGGCTGCATGTAGAAGGCCTTGATCGCCATCGGGAAGCGATGCACCATGACCGGACGGTCGAAGTCTTCGCTCAGCAGCGTCTCGTCGGTCCCACCAAAATCACCGCCCCACTTAAAGTCAACATCCTTCTTCTTGAGCCGCTCGACCGCGTCGTCGTAGCTAATGCGCGGGAACGGTTTCCTGACCTTCTCAAGCTGGGAAGTATCCCGCTCTAGCGTTTTCAGCTCAGTTGCTTTCTCTTCGAGGACGCGCTGCACAACGTATTCGAGAAAGTCCTCCGCCAAGTCCATCACATCGTCAAGCGCGGCGTAGGCCATCTCCGGCTCAACCATCCAGAACTCGGTGAGATGCCGGCGCGTCTTCGACTTCTCGGCGCGAAAGGTCGGGCCGAAGCAATACGTCTTTCCGAGCGCCGCCGCGGTCGCTTCGTTGTAAAGCTGTCCCGACTGCGTCAGATACGCGCTGCCGTAATCGAAATAGGGAACCTCGAACAAGGTTGTCGTTCCCTCACAGGCCGCCGGCGTCAAGATCGGCGTGTCCACGAGCGTGAAGCCGTTGTTATCGAAGTAGTCCCGTACAGCCCGGACAACCTCGTGCCGCACCCGCAGAATCGCGTGTTGCCGGCGGCTGCGCAGCCACAGGTGCCGGTGGTCCATGAGGAAATCGACACCGTGCTCTTTGGGGGTGATCGGAAAGGGATCTTCCGCGGGGACTTGTTGGAGGACATCAAGCCCGCTGACTTCCATCTCGAACCCACCGGGGGCCCGTTCTTCTTTGCGAAGCTCGCCGGTGACCTCGATTGAAGACTCCTGCGTCAGGTGACGGCAACTCTCAAATAGCTCGGGAGCAACCGCCGCTTTCACGACCACGCACTGCATGAAGCCGGTGCCATCGCGCAACGTGGGGAAGAGAATCTTACCCGAGCGGCGCAAGTTATGGAGCCAGCCTCGGATGCGGACTGTCCGGCCGTCGAACTCGGAGGCTTTGTCGATCCGGATCAGCGGAGCCCCGTCCGCCATCTACAACTCCTCCAGTCGATCCAGCGAGCGGCGCGCCTCGGCGAGTGGATTCTCCATTTCGTCATCCTCGCGCAACTCCATCACGAGAGGGACGTCTTCCGGCAAGGTGCGCAACAGCTCCATCGTGGGCGTCCATTCGACCGAGCCGCCCTCGGAGTTCAAGGGGAAGAGATGGATGTCCTCTTTTCCGTCGTTGTCATGAATGTGTGTCGACCGAATGCGGTCCTTCATCAGGAGGAATTCGTATTCAACGCCCTTATGCAGGTTCGCGTGACCCGTGTCGAAGCAGAACGAGATCGGTAGATGGGTGGTCGAGACCAGATACTGTAGCCGCTGGGCGCTGGAGAAATCGTTGGGCGTATTCTCGACAAGGATTTCGACGCCGAGTTGTTTACCGAAAACGATCAACTCATCCAGGCAGTTGAAGGCAGCCTCGAGCTTATCCTCTTCGAACTCCTCATCCTCCATACCTACATGCTGAATGAGATAGCGGAACGGGATGGTGTCGGCGATCTCGATCACCCTCTTGATTTCATCGGTGACTTCGATGCGCCGCGCCTTCGACTTTTCCGTGAGAGAAACCACGGAGCGAGGTCCGCTGCGCCCCCAGACATCATCGCTGAACAGAGGCGAGTGGAACGAATGCACGCTCATCTCCGAGTCACGGAGCCAGTGGCCCAATTCGACGATCTGGCTCTTGTTATGATAGTCCAGATGCTGACGCGCGCAGAAGAATTCGATCTCTTTGATACCGCTCTTGAGAATGCGGTCCAGCAGAGCCACCGTGACGCGGTGCTCGACAAAGAGATAGGTCGAAAGGGCGTGTCGCACTGGGTTCCGCGGCATTCCAGACGGAGATACTTAGGCCCGGCTGAAGAGGTGCAGGACTGATTGTAGCTAAACGCGGCTCCCGATACGGCTAGTACTCAATCGCGATGGTGACAAAGTCGGAGAATCCCTTCGTCGTCAGGATCGCCAGCGGCACGTCGGTACCCACGATGGACAAGCTGGGTACCTGGACGTTGATCTGGTACAGGCCGACGAAATTCGGCGCGGCACCGGAGTAGAGGATCGTCCCGGAAAGCGCCTCGAAGCCGAACAGCACTTGAATGTTCTGGTCTGTCGTGCGCGCTAGGGGTTCAACGCTGGGCGCGGCCGTGCCATCGGCTACAGGCGGGTTTACGTCCCCGAGTCCGGTCAAGAAGATGCTGACGAATTGGCCCTCTGACGCCGGATTGTCGGCTGAGATCGGCTGGAACGTCAAGGAGTCGACGATAATGCCCGCACCAAGGCCGTTGAAATTAACGGAAAAGACGCCAGGACTCGTCTGACCCAGCGGAACCGAAACGGCGTTGGAGGCAACGCCTCCGTTGGTGACCACAATCACCGCGCTAGTGCCTAATGAATATTCATCTCTTACCGTTGCGAACGGCACTTGCGCGTTAATCTGGACCGGAGATACGAAGAACAGGGGCGCCGGCACCCCGTCGATGGTCACCGAAACGCCGCTGAGCGCGGTCGGCAGCGGGATCGCGCCGGCGTTCGTCGATGTCCCTGGAGGCGCCATGCCAGTTCCGAAAAGGGACACGATCGTGCCGGCCGAAATCGGATAGGTTGTGGGCGCGAAGGAAGCCCCGTTCAGCACGCCGAGCGGATTCAGGAAAACGCCATCGCCGGTCAGGTCCGGCATGCGGATCGCGATGAAGATCCCGTGGAAGAAGCTCGTGGTAGTCAGTCCGTTCACCTGGGCCCCGACGGCGGCCAGCGGAACACTGGCCGCGCCTTTCGCTCCGAAACCGGAGGGCGCGCCCAACCCCATGTTGATCGCGTCGGCCTCGAGCGTCGGCGCGAGTTGGCCTGTGCTGTTGGCGTTGATGGCGTAATTGTTTACGCTGCTGAAATCGCTTGAAAAGCGATTCGCGAGCAGGCGCTCCGAGATCGTGGCGACGCCCGTCCCGAAAGTCGCCAAGCCGCCCGCGGCGGACGTCAAGCTGCTGAATTCCGGGTCCAGAATGATTTCCGCGAACCAGTAGTTACCCGACCAGTCTTGGTTAGAGGCGGCGGTTCCAAGATTGCGCGAGGTGATGAAAATCTCGCGGCCACCCGTCTCCGACGAAGTCCCGAGCATGAAGTTCCCGTTGGCCGAAACGAAGATGTCCTGGTTCCCGCCGAACAGGCTGGCTCCCGCACCGAGCGCCGCCGTCCCCGTGCCGTCCGCTGCGACGGAATACGTGGCGCCGGCAATCGCCTGCTCCTCGTTTGTTTCGCCGGCATTGATGGCGTGGCCGCGCGCCGACATGGTCGTGAAACCGCCGGCCCCATCGGCGTCGAACCGTACCAGCGCCGTGCTCAACTCAGACGCTGTGCCTCCCGGAAACGAGAGAGTGCCACCCGTGTAGGCGCCGCTCACGACGCTGTTGTCGACACTCGTTGGCGCTTTGATCGCCATCAGCAAGTCATATGAGCCGTCGACTGATTCCGTGCTGCTGCCGATGAAGACCTCCAGCCCCGCGCCGACGCGCGCGTTGATCTCAAGTGCCTCATCAATCGGATTCGTCATCAAGATGAATCCGTTGGGCTCAACCGAGTAGATGCCCGCGCCGGCGCTTGCCGTCGGTGCATCCCCCGCACTCCCGAGCTGGCCCGTAAAAGCAAAACCGCCGTTCCCGTCAAACGTAAACGTGCCGCTAAGATTGCGAACGTTCGTGACCGTACCCGCCAGGTTCGCGCTCACGAGTATCTGTACGAAGTGGTAGTCACCGGTCAACGTCGTGTCGTCGAGAACTTGAGCTCCGAGTAAAACAGGAAGAAGAGATCCTACGAGTGTTCGTAACAAGTGTTTCATTCTTGGTTTTCCACTGCCGTTCGTGCAGTATTAATAAGGGGTCAGCTTTGACCCGCCGGGTCTTCGTAAAGCGGGTTGGGAACTGTGACATCAACTCCAGCTTGTTCGATTCCCATCCTATAGCAATTCTCAACCCTTTCGCTGTGAGGAAGTTTCGGTCGCGCACGCCAACGCCACGGCCTAGGGCCTACCCCGCCCGCAATCCGTCGATAAGGCGGGGGGCGACCCGAGCGCCGGAAAATGTAGGGGCACGGCATGCCGTGCCCGCGGCCCTGGAGAGTCCGCTAGTGGACTGTCGCAGAGATAGTTTTACCATGGCGGATGCGGCGTGAAGGTTTCGAATACTTCCAGCGGAACGGTTTGGCGTCTTTCGAGTAGGC